>Ga0326727_10028887_pt1 | contig 10040 bp, 5 predicted proteins | sample MB2enrmetagenome_FD_207643 | JGI IMG/M metagenome (GOLD analysis project Ga0326727, IMG submission 207643) | Lab enriched peat soil microbial communities from McLean, Ithaca, NY, United States - MB29MY | ecosystem: Environmental > Terrestrial > Soil > Wetlands > Peat | place: USA: New York...
CCGAGTTCACCGGATCCTTCAGATAACCCTGCGTCAGCCAAGGCGCGCGGGCGACGATCTCGCCCTGCGACGCTCCGTCGTGCGGCACGTCGTTCATCGCTTCGTCAACGATCCGGACCTGGACCAATGGAATCGTCCGTCCGGTCAGGCAGCGGACATCCACCTGGCGGTCGGTGTCCCAGGCTTCCATGTGCGGTTTCAGGTGCGAGAGCGTGAGGATCGGGCAGGTCTCCGACATGCCGTAGCCGGCCAAGATGTCGATGCCTACCTCCAGCGCCTGCCGCGCGAGAGCGCGAGGCAAGGCCGCTCCGCCGATGACGATTTTCCATCCCGCCAGGCGGATCGCCCGCTTTTTCGCGGCGATCAGAATCATTTGCAGGATGGTCGGGACGCAATGAGAAAAGGTCACCTTTTCCTGCTCGACAAGATCCAGCAGAGCATCCGGGGCGTAGCGGCCCGGGTAAACCTGCTTCGCCCCGAGCAGCGTCGCGACGTAGGGCATCCCCCAGGCGTGGACGTGGAACATGGGCGTCACGGGCATATACACATCCTCCGCGCCGAAACGTCCATGACCGGTGTCCGCCAGCACCATCCGAGCGGCCATCGTGTGCAGGACGAGCTGCCGATGGCTGAAGTAAACGCCTTTCGGCAGGCCGGTTGTGCCAGTCGTATAGAAAGTCGTGGCCCGGGTGTTTTCGTCCAGTTCCGGGAAGGCGTAGTACGGGTCCGATGCGGCCAGCAGATCTTCATACTCGCCTTCGAAGGCGAGCTGCGTTTCCGGGGCATCGCCCAAATCGTTCAGCAGGACGAGTTTCTTGCCGGGATCGACGCGGTCCCAGATCTGCTCCAGCATCGGCAGGAACTCGGCGTTCACCAGGATGACATCGTCCTCGGCGTGGTTGATCGTGTAAAGCACTTGCTCCGATGAGAGGCGGACGTTGACGGTGTGCAGCACGGCCCCCATCATCGGTACCGCAAAGAAGCATTCGAGGTAGCGGTGCGTGTCCCAGTCCATCACCGCGACGGTTTGCCCGGGGCCGGCGCCGAGGCCGGCCAGGGCGGAGGCCAGGCGATGCACGCGCTCGCCGAACTCGCGGTAGGTGAAGCGCTGGCGTGTGGCATAAACGATCTCATGGTCCGAACCGAGGTTCATGGCGGTTGCGAACAGGCTCCCGATCAGCAGCGGATGGCTGTAGGCTGACGGTGCGCGTTCGATGGCCGTGCCGGTCATGGTTGTTTCCCTCTTTGGTTCGCGTAGCCAGTTGCTCCGGTATTGGCTGCATTCTTCCGGCACCGACGCTGGGGCGATATCCCCATAAAGAGGGAGTGGACCGCGCGCTGTCGGGGGAGTGAACAAGGGCGGCGGGGGAACCGGACGGGCCGATAACGCGGGATCGGATCACATCCGCCGCTGAAGCGTGACTATGGGCCGGTCGGCGGGACGGATGAGTGCGCTTTGCGGGCTTTCTCTTGTCCAGCGCTGCCGACGAGCATAACCTCCACCCCGTAGGTTGCAAAAAAATCGGGAGAAACCGTCCTGGCCAGGACACTACGCGGCTTGGCGCGGTGCAAGCTATCGGATGAACGAGATTTATCCCCCGCTACTGGCCACCAAGACCCAGCCGCCGCGGCGCATACCCGGGCTGATCGACCGGTTACGCCTGCTCGACCTGGTGGATCAGGTGCAGACCAAACTTCTGACCGTGATCAAGGCCCCCGCCGGCTTCGGCAAGACCTGCCTTGCCGCTTCCTGGGCGGAGCATTTGCAGCGGGGCGGTAAAGCGGTGGCCTGGCTGTCACTCGACGCCGGCGACGACGAACCGGCCCGATTTCTTTATAATATCGCGCATGTCCTGCGACGCGCCGGCGGCGGCATGGGCGATCCCGCGATCGATCTGATCCGCGAGATTTCGCTGGTCCCCCCGAACACGATCGTCACAACGCTGATCAACGATCTCGTCCACGTCGATGAGGACGCCTTTCTGTTCCTGGATGATTATCAGTTCGTATCACATCGTGGCATTCACGATGCGCTATCGTTCCTGCTAAGGAACGCCCCTTCGAACTTCCATCTGATCGTCGCCACGCGCGCGGAGCCGGTGGCACCACTGGCGAGATTGCGCGTTCAGAACCAATTGCTCGAGATTGATGTCTCGGCACTTCGTTTTGACCTGGAGGAGACACGGCAATTTCTTGAGCAGGAGAAGCTCGGGGCGCTGCAACCCTGGGAAATGAGCATGCTTCTGAAGAAGACCGAAGGTTGGCCGGCGGTCATGCGCATCATCGCGTCCACCTGCGGGCAAGACCTGGAAAGTTACGTCCGCCGGCTGACCGGTGAAGCGCGCCCCGTCGGCGCCTACCTGACCGAGATGCTCGACGGCCTGCCTGAGGGAACCTATCGGTTCATGCTGCGAACGTCCATCCTCGACCGCTTGTGCGCCGGTCTGTGCCAGGCGGTAACGTGTTTGACGGCGTGCCAGGATTTGATGGAGTCCATCGAAGCGCGCCAACTTCTGCTGCTGCCGCTCGACCCCGACGGCGTCTGGTACAGGTATCATCCGCTGCTGCGGGATCATCTCAAGAAGCGGCTTGAGGCGGAGCTCGGCGAAGAGATTGCCGCTTTGCACCGGTACGCCTCCCGCTGGTACGCCGATCAGCACCTCTGGACGGACGCGGTGCGGCACGCAATGGCCGCCGGGGACACGGCCCGGGCCATAGACTGGGTCGAGAACGGCGCGATCGTTCTGGTCAAGCGCGGCGATCTGCTGCCGCTCCTGGGCTGGCAACGCCTGCTTCCTGCCGCGATCATGCGCGGCCAGTTGAGGGTCCGGCTGGCAATCGCCTGGGGCCTCGCTTTGGCGATGCGCTTCGAGGAGGCGCTGCGGCAGGTGGCGGAAATCGAACGGGACCCGACCACGGCGGAGGCGCCCGACCAGGAGGCGCTGGAATGCGATTGCCTGGCGATCCGGGCGGTCGCGATCGCGCTGAAGGACGACAGTGCCACCGCCCTGCCGCTCGCGGAGGCCAGCCTCAAGCGGCTGCCAACCGATCCATCGACCTTCAACGGGGTCTCGAACGCGGCACGCTTCGGCCATTGGAAAGCCGGAAACCTGAAGGCGTTCCATGCGACGCCTTGGGTGCCGTTTTCCGATGAACAGGAAAAGCGGAATGTGTTCGTCAGGGTCTACCGGCTTTGCCTGCAAGGCCTGGTGGAACTGGAACAGCTTCGAGTTTCTGCTGCGGAACGATACTATCTGGAGGCGATGCGGCTGGCCGAACGGCAGGTCGGGCCGAACGCGGCGGCGGCGGGGCTTCCGGCCAGCCTGATCGCCCAGATCCGTTATGACCAGGGCCGGTTGAACGAGGCCGAGGATTTGATCATCGACCGCATGCCGATCATCGACGCGACGGGCATGCTGGAATGCGTCCTGCGGGCCTACCTCGTGCTGGCCCGAGTGGCTGTGCATCGTGGCAACATCGATCGCGCTTACGCCTTACTGGATCGGGCGGAGAGCCTCGGCCACGCGCGCCAGTGGGGCCGGCTGGTTTCGGCGATCCTGCTGGAGCGGCTTAAACTGCATGTGGCGGAGGACCGCATCACCGAGGCCGAGGTATGCCTGACGCGCCTGGAGCGGCTGGCCCGCGACCATCCGGCGCCGGAGCGATGCGCGTGGTCCGAATTGCATGACCACGCCTCCATGGCACGTGCCGTGATCGCCGCGGCCGGAAACCGCGCAGGGGAGAGTGTGGCGATTTTGAAGGAGCTTCATCAGCAGGCAGTCGCGGTCGGCCAGGATTATCGCGCCCTGCGGCTGGCCGCATGCCTGTCGGCCGCCCGGGTCGCCGCCAACGAATTCGGCGAGGCGGCCCGGGTGCTTCGCGAGGCGCTAATCGGATCGGCGCCCGCCGGTTTGTATCAGCCGATCTTGGACTCCGGGCCGCCTACCGCGACGCTTCTGCGCCGGCTGCACGAGACGGTACGAAAGAGCAACGACAGTCCCGAGTTCCTTCTCTATGTCGAAGCGCTGATCGAGCGAAGCCGCGGATTGGCCGAACGGGATCACCAACCGGACGCGCCGAACTTAGATGGACTAAGCCCGCGCGAGCGGAGCGTGCTGGTGTTACTGAGTGAAGGCCGATCCAACAAGGATATCGCACGCGAATTGAGCATCGCACCGGAGACGGTGAAGTCGCATGTGAAGAACATCTTCGGCAAGCTGGGTGTCGAAAGGCGGGCGCAGGCGATATCCCGCGCGTTGAGGCTGGGCCTGACCAGGACCGCCTGAAGGTCGAGTCGAAAGAGTCGTTACACTGGGATGACGACGCCTGTTGTTCCACCGGCCAGAGCGTGCCACTGACCCAACTTCGCGGATTCGACCCCAATCAACCAGACGAGCTAACCGGCCGAGGCTGGTTGGTGGCAGCGAAAGAGTCCCCGGCATCCGCATTTCCGGGAACGGGTTCTTTCGGCAATGTTCCGAGTATCGGGCCGACGCCTTGCAGCGTTTGATCCTGTTCTTTGATCTTTAAAGCGCCGTCAGGCTGGCGCGTAGTTTCGCCTTTGATACCTTCTCCAGTGTCGCGCGCGGAAACTCGGCGAGCACGCGCACCTCTCGCGGCGCCTTGAAGCCTGCGAGGGATTTCGCGCATGCCGCGGTAATGCGCTCGGTCAGGGTCGGATCCGCGGGATCGCTTGGCAGCACGAACGCGACTGGCACCTCGTCGAGCAGGGGATCGGGTCGGCCCACCACTGCCACTTCGCGCACACCCTCGACACCGACGATGACGCGCTCGATCTCCGCGGGGGAGACGTTCTCGCCGCCGACCTTCAGCATGTCCTTCGTGCGGTCGGCGAAATAGAAGAACCCATCCGGGTCGCGCAGCGCGCGATCCCCGGTCAGCAGGAAGCCGTCCTGATCGAACGCCGCCGCCGGCGCCGCCGGGTCGTCCAGATACCCGGCGAACAGCGACAGACCGCGCACGCCCCGAATGGCGAGGTCCCCGGTCTCGCCTGGTTCCGCCGGCGTGCCCGCATCATTCAGCAGCCGGATCTGGTATTCCGGTGCCGGCCGACCCATCGACAGCGGCGCATTCGGAAACCCGCTCAGGCCGACGATGCCGTGCGTCACCGTCTCCGTCATGCCCCACCAGCCGATAGTGCGCACCCGGAAATGCTGATCCTCCGGGGCTGCGCAATAGGCATTGCCCCAGTGACGGAACGAATGCGTCGCGGGCACCTCGTGAGCAAGCAGCGCCTTGGCGCAGAACGGCACGATAGACGTCCAGGTGCAGCGATGCGCGACGGCGACCGGCCAGAATCGTGAAGCTGAAAAGCGCGGCTGCAGAACGATCGTGGCGCCGGCCCACAAGGTCGCCAGCACGGAGTAGCACTGCGCATTGGTGTGATAGAGCGGCATCGTGACGAGATGCACGTCGTCCTCGCCCAACTCCTCGTGCGCGGCGCTGACGCGTGCACCCCACAGAGCGTTGGCGTGAGTCCAAAGCACCGCCTTCGGACGGGATGTCGTGCCGGAGGTGTATTGCACGCCGAAGGGCGCGGCCGGATCGGCGGCACGTGGCGGCAGGTCGGCGGGGCTGCCGTCCAACGCCGCGAAGCGGTCGCACGCCGCCGCCGGCGCCACCGTTACGTCTCCGCAATTGGTGTCCGTGATCGCGACAAAACGCAGGGCCGGCGCCGCGTCGGACAGCAGCGGCAGCAATCTCGGCTGGGTGACGGCTCCCACGGCCCGTGAGTGCGCTGCGAAATACGCCAGCTCGTCGACGCTGGAGCGGGCGTTCGTGGTCACCGCGACGGCACCGAGAATGCCGCAGCCGAACCAGGCGAGCAGTCCTTCCGGGCAGTTCTCGACATGGATCAATACGCGGTCGCCTTGCCGCACGCCGCGCCGATGCAAGCCGGCCGCGACGCGCTCGGCGCGTGCGACGAACTCGCCGTAGGTCCAGCTTTGTTCAGCGCCCTCGAACGGCGCCCAGATCAGGAACGGTTTGTCACGCTTCGCGATGGCCTGTGCGCGCAGCAGCGTGCGGATGTCCTGGCCGGCGAATGGTGAGGTGCTGAGATCGAACATCAGGCGGCCCTCACAAGAGTCTGCTGCTCGCCGAGATCGAGCCGCCCGTCGCCGCTTCTGATCGTCAGTGTCATGCGGTCGCCGGGCCTGAGGTACGAGACGCGTTTCTGCTGCGCCTTCATGAAGGCCTTCCACAAGACGCGCTCCGGCAGAAGCTGCATCAGGCGCCGAACCGGCGGCGGCGGCACCCGCAACGCGCAGCCGGCGGGTGTGCCGGTGAGGATCAGATCGCCTGGCGAGAGGTCCGAGAAGGTGGTCAGTTCCGCGAGCGTCTCGGCCGGCTTGAACACCAGATTGCGTGTGCTGTCGTTCTGGCGTACCGCGCCATTCACTGCGAGCGTCAGCAGCAGCTCGTTGAGCAACGGGAACTCGTCCCGTTCCGGCACGGTGAGATACGGTCCCACAGGGCAGAAGCCGCGATAGCTCTTGCCCTTGAAGAACTGGGTTTGCGGCAACTGCACGTCGCGCGCGCTGATGTCGTTGGCGATGACAACGCCGAAGATCAGGTCCGGCAGGTCGTTGGCGGTGACGTTTCGCGGGCACGTTACCGAGGCTCCGATCACCAGACCCAGTTCGATCTCATAATCGAGCAGTCGCACATGCGCCGGCCGTAGCACCTCCCCGACCGGGGCTGCGACGGAGGCGTCCGACTTCTCGAAGAACATGTTGAAAGTCTTCGCGTCGGGATCGAGCCCGGACTCGACCATATGCTGGCGGTAGTTGGCACCCTGGCAGATCACCCGGCACGGCGCCGTCACCGGCGACAGGAGAGTGACCTCCGAGAGGCGCACATCCGGGCCGCGCGACGCGGCTGCGCGCCACTCCGCCGCGCCGGCCGCGATCAGCGCCGCCGTCGTGGGGAAACGCGTCGGCAGTGCCGCGATGCCGCCCGGTACCGCGACTCCCCAGAAACGGTCGCCGGCTTGTTCTGCGTGAACGATGTTGATTGCCATTTCTACTCTCCCGTTGTGCCCGTGCCGCCCGAAGCGGCGATTTGCTGTGCGAATTTGTCAGCCTGGCGCGCCGCCTGTACCGCGCGGGCTGCGGCATCCGCCGGCGCGCAGCCGATCGCGCGCAGGATCACGCGCACGACATCCGGTATCGTCGTGGAATCGATCCGACCCCGGCCGAGGTCTCTCGCTGCCTGCACGAATATCGCCGAGACGATGCGAGCCGCGAGATCGGTCGAGGGCAGCGCCAGGCGCCCTGCGGCCTGCGCGGCCGCCAGGTCTTCGCGCAACCTGGCGTGCACCGCTTGGCCGACCAAGGAGAGGTCGGCGGCGGCGCGTGCCACGAGACGTGCGCGCGCCGGTTGCGCTGCCAGGTGATGCAGCAAAATCGTCATCGCAGTCGCCAAACGCGTCAGGGGATCGCTCACTGCCAGGCGCGCCGGCTGCAGCTTCTCGTCGATCTCCACCACCACCGCGGCGCCGAGCTCCGCCTCCAGCTCCGCAAGGTCGTGGAAGTGCACGTAGAACGTGCCTTTTGCCAGTCCCGCGGCCTGCATCAAGCTATCGACGGTCACGGGATCGGTCGTCGCACCCGCGTAGCAGTCGCGCGCCGCCTCCAGGATCGCGGTGCGCGTGCGCGCCCGCTTGGCTGAACCGATCTCCGCACGTCTCGCCAAATTCACCTGCGCCATTGTCCTGTCGATCCGTCCTTGTTGACGCCAACGACCTCATACTAGCCGCTCCGTCGCGGGCAGAAGATCGAACGCGCCTGCCAATTCCTCGTCTGTGGGGGGCGTACCGGGCGCGTTGAACACATCGAACATCCGGCGCGATGCGGCCGGCGCGTCCGCTGCGGCGACCAGTGCGCGCGCAAAGTCCGCCCGCGTGACGCGGCACCGTACCGATAGCCGGTGGATCGGAGGATCGATGCGGATCGCGGCTTTTCCGCCGGGGCCGTCGGTCAGCACGGCGCCCCGGCCGATACACCAGTCCAGACCGCTTTGCCGCAAGTAGTCGTTCCGGTCACGCTGATTGCGCTGAAGATTCCCCTTGATCGTGTTCAGCAGCCGACCGGTGAAGGACGGGAACTCCGAACCCATGCCGGACAGCAAGACGAATCTGCCCGCGAAGGCTGCCTGACTGGCAGCGTCCACCGCATTGGCCAAACCCTGATACGTCACCTCGCGGATCCGGCTTGCCGGCTCGAAGAAGCCACGCCCCCCAATCCCGCCGGTGATATCGACCGCAAAGACTATCACGCGGCATTCCCCCAACCCGGCCTTGCGCAGCGAACCGGGATCGGTGACGTCGCCCGCGCGAACCTCCACCCCGGCCGGCAGCAAGGCGCGGGCTTTCGCCGCATCGCGTGCGATGCCGCGGACCGGGGTCCCACGCGCGGCCAGTTGTCGCGCAATCTGCAATCCGGTCCCGCGGGTGCAGCCGATCACGCAGTAGCAGCCCGTCATCTCCCGCTCTCCTTTCCCGCTCACCTTGCCCGACCTGCTCAAAGTAGGCGTCGGATCGGGCGACCGCAACATGGTATTGACCATACGGTCATTTTGACCTATATGTCCAGTCCGAAACCGAAGTCAGGGAGATGGCGGCCATGCAAGTGACGAGCAACTGCGACATCGCGATCATCGGCGCGGGACCGGTCGGCCTGTTCATGGCCAACCTGATGGGCCTCGCAGGGCACCGCGTGGTGCTTGTGGAGCGCAGCGAGGGTCTCTGCCCGCTGCCCAGGGCGATTGCCTTCGACGACGAGACGCTCCGTAGCCTCGCCCAGATCGGGCTTCTGGACACCGTAGCGGCCGGGATGATCGCCAGCCCCGAAGTCTTCTTCCGCAATGCACGCGGCCGCGTGCTGATGCACATGCTCGACTCGCCGAGCATCACCGGGCAGCCGAGGCTCGCCACCTTCCATCAGCCGACGTTCGAGGCGCAGTTGCTGGAAGGCGCTTGCCGCTTCCCGAATGTCACGCTGCTGTTTCGCGCCAATGTCACCGACACGAGACAGGATGCGGCGGGCGTTACCCTCTCGGTCGACACCGATTCCGGCCCGCACAGGCTCCATGCCGCCTATCTCGTGGCGTGCGAAGGTGGCGGCAGCGCCACGCGCGAGCGCATCGGCGCCAGGCTGGAAGGCTCCACGTATGCGCAGAAGTGGCTCGTCATCGACGCCGTCGTGGGCCATCAGGTACGCGCGATCACCTTCGGATGCGATCCGGCCCGTCCCTCGGTCCAGGTGCCGGCGAAAGGAGACCGTCTTCGCTGGGAGTTCCTGCAAATGCCCGGCGAGGACGAAGCCGAACTGGTCTGTGACGGAACCATCGCCCGTCTGCTCCGACCGTTCGGCATCGAAAACCTGCCTATGATCGATCGAAAGACGGTCTATGCGTTCCACACGAGAGTCGCATCAAGCTGGCGCTCAGGCCGCATCTTCCTTGCAGGCGACGCCGCGCATCTCATGCCACCCTTCGCCGGCCAGGGCATGAACAGCGGATTCCGCGATGCCATGAACCTCGGCTGGAAACTCGGCCATGCCTTGCGCGGCGCCGCGGATGACGCGCTGCTCGACACGTACGAAGCCGAACGCAGGTCCCAGGTCGCGAGCATCATTGCGCTCTCGGCCAGGCTTGGCTCGGTTATCATGCCGCTTTCGCCGGTGCGGGCCACGTTGCGCGATGTGGCGTTCTTTTTCGTCAACCGCGTCCGCCCGGCGCGCAGATTTCTCGAGCGCGGCGGCATTCGCCCGCCGACGCGTCTTTCGCCGAGCCGTCTCGTGGATCGTCGCCGGGACACGCTCTCAGGCACGATCCTGCCGCATGCGGAGCCCGGTCCGGGAACGGTTGCGCTCGATACCGTCTGGGGCTGTCACCAGTGGCTGGCGCTGGGCCTCGGCTGTGATCCGCAGTCTCTGCTTTCGGATGCCGAACGCAGCCGGTTGACGGCGCTTGGCGCGGTGTTCGCCGCGTGGAATGCGCCCCATGTCAGGCCCGGC
>Ga0326727_10028888_pt1 | contig 10039 bp, 8 predicted proteins | sample MB2enrmetagenome_FD_207643 | JGI IMG/M metagenome (GOLD analysis project Ga0326727, IMG submission 207643) | Lab enriched peat soil microbial communities from McLean, Ithaca, NY, United States - MB29MY | ecosystem: Environmental > Terrestrial > Soil > Wetlands > Peat | place: USA: New York...
GCGCTTGTGGGAGCGTCGGTGTTCACGAGGCCGCCGCCGCGCTCGATGCACTCGATCTCGGCCGGCGAGATGCGCGGATGGTCTTTGACGCCATAGATATTTGTGGACCAGACCAGAGTCAGAACGCAGCCGAGGGCGCCCAAAAACCAGAAACAACTGCGCCAGCCGTATACGTGGATCAACCAGCCGAAGATGGGCGCGAAGATGGGCAGCGCGAAATATTGCGCAGAGTTGAAGATGGCCGAGGCGCGTCCACGCTCTGAAGCGGGAAACCAGGAGGCGACGATGCGGCTGTTGCCGGGAAAGACAGGCGACTGGAACAGGCCGGAGAGCACTCTGAGAATAAAGATCGCGGTGAAGGCAGCGCTGGCGGCAAGATAGCCGGCAAAGGCGGTGAGGAAAGCGCACACGGACCAGCCAATGATGGCGATGCCGTAGACGCGTTTCGATCCGAAGCGGTCGAGCAAGCCGCCGGAGGGAAGCTGGCCGAGCGCGTAGGCCCAACCGAATGCGAAGAGCAGGTAGCTCATTCTTTCGGCATTCAGATCGAGCTGCCCGGGCATGACGGCGACCGCCTGCGAGAGAGCTGACCGATCGGCAAAGCTGAAGCAGCTCACCATGAAGAGAATGGCGATGATCCGGTAGCGAATTCTGGTTTGCCGCGCTTCAGCCAAAGTTTTTCTTTCGGGGCGGGCGGTCCCCGCACTCATGGTGATTCGTTTTTCACGGTACCATGCTGCCGCCGCTGCTCAGGCCTCCTCGGCGATGGGCTGACTTCGCGGATGCATGTGCTTGCGTAAAACGCGAACGGCCGCCATGAATCGCCGGGAGGAGTTTATGATCGAGAAACAGCGAAACCGCTGCGGATGCGAGAGCATAAGCGGCGGCGCGAGAGCGGCGGTGAATCACCCCATGCAGCCACGATATCTTTGCGCCAACGAGCGCGACAACGTAGCCGTGGTGGTGAACCAGGGCGGGTTGCCCGCGGGCAGCCGGTTCACTGACGGACTGGTGTTGGCTGAGGCGATTCCCGAGGCGCACAAGGTCGCGCTCGCCGATGTGGCGAAGGGAGATGCGATTGTCCGCTATGGCGTGACGATCGGCTATGCGAGCCGGGCGATCGCGCGGGGCAGTTGGGTGCACGAGGGGCTGTTGACGACGCCCGAAGCGCCGCCGCTCGCCGATTGTCCGCTGGCCACAGCGCCACCCAAGCCACCTGCCGCGCTGGAGGGATACACGTTCGAGGGGTATCGCAACCCCGATGGGTCAGTGGGAACAAAGAACATTCTTGGCATCAGCACCACCGTGCAGTGCGTGGCGGCGACGGTGGACTACGCGGTGCGGCGCATCAAGGCCGAGGTGCTGCCACGCTATCCGCATGTGGACGACGTTGTGGCCATCACGCATGCTTACGGCTGCGGAGTGGCGCTCGACGCGCCAAGCGCGGAAGTTCCGGTAAGGACGCTCAGAAACCTGGCGCTGCATCCGAATTTCGGCGGCGAGTTGTTGGTGGTGAGCCTGGGATGCGAAAAGATGCCACCGGCGCGGATGCTGCCCGCGGGTGCGCTGCAAGTGCTGGGAGAAGAGCCAAGCGTCACGGCGTTGCAGGACGCGCATGAAGGATTTGGCGAGATGGTGGCCACGATGATGGCGCTGGCCGAGAAGAAGCTCGAAAAACTGGACCGGCGGCGGCGCGTACCGTGTCCCGCGGCGGATCTGGTGGTGGGCCTGCAATGCGGGGGGTCGGATGCATTTTCGGGAGTGACGGCGAATCCCGCAGTGGGATTTGCGGCGGACCTGCTGGTGCGCGCAGGGGCAACGGTCATGTTCTCAGAGGTGACAGAGGTGCGCGATGCCGCGCATCTGCTGACCGCGCGCGCGGCGACGCCGGAGATTGCGCGCGACTTTGTGCGCGAGATGGCGTGGTATGACGAGTACTTGCGGTTGGGCGGCGCCGACCGCGCAGCGAACCCCACGCCGGGCAACAGGCAGGGCGGGTTGGCAAATGTGGTGGAGAAGGCGATGGGATCGATTGCCAAGGCGGGCAGCACAGCGTTGATGGGCGTGGCCGGGCCGGGTGAGCGCGTGACGCAGAAGGGGCTTGTGTTTGCGGCCACGCCAGCCAGCGACTTTATCTGCGGCACGCTGCAGTTGGCCGCCGGAATGAACATGCACATCTTTACGACGGGGCGAGGAACGCCGTATGGGTTGGCGATGACGCCGGTGATCAAAGTGGCGTCGAACAGCGGGCTCGCCGCGCGCTGGCCCGATCTGATTGATGTGGATGCGGGAAGGATTGCCACCGCCGAAGCAACTGTGGAAGAGGTTGGGTGGGAGATTTTTTCCCTGGTCCTGGACGTCGCCAGCGGCCGCAGGAAGATCTGGGCCGACCACTGGGGGCTGCACAACGAGTTCGCGCTATTCAATCCGGGGCCGGTGACGTAGGGCGGCGAGCCAGCGAGCGAGCGTGTTAGCGAGTTAGCGTGTCGGCTGGGCTGAAGGCGCCTGCTTGCTCTGCACAACGGGCTCGCCGGGAATCAAGAGACGGACGCGATAGACACTGGAGCTGGCGCAGATGTAGAGCGTCCTGCGGTCGGGACCGCCCCAGGCGAGATTGCCGACGCGCTCGGGCATGACGATGGTTGCGAGCGGCTTGCCCTCCGGCGAAAGAATCAAAACGCCGCCGGGGGCTGCGCTGTAAATATTGCCCTGGACATCGACCTTCATGCCGTCGGGCGCGCCGGGGCGGGGATCGGCGGTTGCGTCATAGAGCAGCTTGGGATCGGTCAACGTGCCGTCAGGGAGAATGCGATAGCGCATCCAGATCTTCCTGGGCTCGGAGTTGTTGACGTAGAGGTACTTCTCGCCGGGTGAGAAGGCGATGCCGTTAGGCCGCGGCAGATCGGTGATAAGGAGCTGGAGGTCTTCGCGCGCGGGCGGGGCGCCAGGCTTGTGCTGGAGCGCGCGCGGAATGCGGTAGACGCCGTTGACCTGGAGATCCTTTTCGGGGTCGGAGTCGTTCTGCTTGCGCAGGCCGTAGGGCGGATCGGTGAAGTAGAGCGAGCCGTCGGAGCGGTAGACGAGATCGTTGGGACTGTTGAGGCGCAGGCTCTGGTAGCGATCGGCAAGGACGGTCTGAGGGGCTTCAGGGTTGAGCGATTCGAAGCGGAAGACGTCGCGCTGGGCGTGGCCGGCGACGGTCAAGCGGCCGAGCGCATCGAGGGTCATGCCGTTGGAGCCGGGCTCGCGGCCGCCATAGGGAGCAGAGCCCAGGTAGCCGCTGGGCTGAAGGAAGACACTCACGCCTCTGCCCGGCGTCCAGCGGCGAATGCTGTTCGATGGGATGTCGGCGAAGAAGAGGCTGCCATTGACCCAGACCGGTCCTTCGACCCACGTGAAGCCCGTGGCGATGCGCTCCAGCTTGGCGCCCGCGGGAATGATGCGGGCGATGGCGGGATCGAGGCGGTCGACATTCAGGGGCGTGGTGGCTGGGGGAGCGGCCGCGGCGGTCTGCGCGGGATCGGCGGCGGAGGCGTTCTTCTCTCCGGCGAGGAAGAGACAGGGAAGCACCAGCGCCACGAGTCCGAGCAGCCGCAGAGGTTTCGTCCAATTCATGTTCATTGATTTTTCCTGAAGGGAGATTGGTGCGGCCGGAGATCCCGCGCTGGCCCGTATTTGCCCATTGCGCAGCTCAAGAGCATCCGGCGCATTCATCTTTCCCTTGAGGGCGCGGGCATGTCAAGGGGATGAGCTTTCAGCTCATAGCTGTTAGCCCTCAGCTCTTAGCTCGATGTGCGATCGCTAACTTGATCGAGGACCGCGGAGCTAAGGCTTGCACAGGGAGTACGGGGGAGTTATCTTCGGAGTGCGCGGTGGGCCTGCATGTCTGGTGCGATCGCGCGAAAGGAATCTTCCATGCAAGCTCGAAGTGCGTGCCGGCGATTTCATTCCGCGTCCAGGCTAGTTCCCATTGCGATCTTCCTGCTGGTTTGCTGTTCAATCATGGCGTCTGCGGCGACCAAGGTCGTAACCGACGCCGACAAGGGCGGGACGGTCCAGCTAAAGACCGGAGACGTTCTTGAAGTTCGGCTCAACTCCAATCCCACAACCGGATACGAGTGGTACGTGCACCCGCAGTCAACGACGTTGCTGAAGCCAAGCGGCCAATCGCAGACGAAGGCCACACAACCGGGCGTGGGGCGGCCGATCGTGCAAATCTTCAAGTTCCAGGCCGTAGCCAAAGGGACGGGCGTGTTGCTGCTGCATTACGTGCGATCCTGGGAGCCACCCGATCCGAACGAGGAGCAATTCAGTGTGCATGTGACGATCGAGTGAGGCCGATGGAGGGCCGGAGCCCAGGAAGACGCGGAATCGTACTGCCTTAGTCCCGGAAAACTGCATAGAATGCTAGTGCGGGGCTCGGGTGTTCGTGGCGCAAACGGCAACAAGCAACCGCAGATCCTTCGACTCCGCAGGCCGCAAGAAACGCGGCTTGCTGCGCTCAGGATGACAAGCGTATCCATGCTGCGAACTTAAGTGACAGGACAGTGGGTGAAATGGCGAAGAACAAGGACAAAACGTTCGAGGTGGCATGCCCGGATTGCGGGGCGATGCTGAAGATCGACGCAGCAACCGGGCTGGTGGTGAGCCATACTTCGGCGCCGCGTAAGCGGATGTTCGAGGACCTGGAGACCGCGGCCCAAGCCATGCGGGAGCATGGGGAGCGGACGGAGTCGATCTTCAGGCAGAGCGTGGACGCGGAAAAGAACAAGGCCGATTTGTTGGAGAAGAAATTCGCCGAGGCGATGCGCAAAGCCAAGGACGCTCCCGAGGGCAAGCCGTTGCGCGAGATCGATCTGGATTGATGGATGCTCTTCCTGGCAGGTTACTTTTTTCTGGGCCGGAGCGCGAGAAAGATCGCCTCGCGGCCAGTTTTCGAGCGATACTTGATAGGCATTTGAGTTTCCGCGCCAGACGTTGGCTGTAAACGTTAGGAGGGGTCATGGTGGTTGTGCCGCTATCTGTAGGAACGAACGAATCGGGTGGCGTAGCGGCCGCCGATGGGGCCAGTTCCACGAACTGGATTCGCATTGCCGCGGCGGGCACCCTTGCCGCGAGCGGCGCCCTGCTTATCACAGGGAAGACGCGCGCCGGGCTGGTGACGGCCGTCTCCGGCACGGCTCTGGCCATGCTCGATCAACAGGAAACCATGCGCGCCTGGTGGGACATGCTTCCCGGCTTCCTTGAGGAGCTCCAAGGGATGCTCAACCGGGCGCAGCTCGCGGTGGAGGACCTCTCAGCGCAGAGCCAGAACCTTCGCCGAACCCTGGGCAAGTAAGCTCAAGCCAGGCAGATCCGGAAGGCATTCAGCTCAGGTAGCCGTGGCCACGATACCAGGCGACCTCATCGCGCAGCGTGGTTTCCACGGGCCTGAATTCCAAACCTAATTCGCGGTGTGACTTGCTGTGATCAAACTGTAACTGGTCCATCCGCCGGTCAAGCAGACGCATTGCTGCGAGTGAAAGCGGCACCGGCCTGCGCGTAAGGCGGGCCCAGCACTCGCCTGCGGCGGCCGCTGCATACATGACCCCGAGCGGGATGCGTCGCGTTGGAGCCTTGACTCCACTGACTCGCTCCAAGTGGGACATGTACTCAGCGGCTGTCATGGAGCGGCCGGCAGCCAGGTAGCGTTCTCCACGGCGGCCCTTTTGCGCCACGCGCAGCATGGCCTCGGCGACGTCGCGCGCGTCGACGACGGGAAATGCTCCAGGCAGGATTCCCGGCAGCCTACCGCGCAGGAAATCGAGCACCGACTGGCCGGCCGGGGTAGGGCCAGCGTCTCCCGGGCCGTGCATCCAGCCTGGCAGAACCATGGCAGCCCACATATCGGGATGCTTGTCGAGAAAGCTCAGGACCTCGCGGTCGGCGAGAATCTTACTGCGATAGTAGTTGTCCGCGTGGCGTTCGTCCCGGAGCATGGTTTCGTCGATGCGGGCGGATGGCCGCCCATCGAGAACGGCAATGGAGCTGGTGTGAACAAAGCGGCGGATTCCTGCGCGAAAAGCGGCTTGGAGCAAATTGTGCGTGCCGGCCACGTTGGTGCGGTAGAGCTCTTGCCAATGGCTGCCGCCCTGGTAGTACGCGCGAAAGAAAGCAGCGGTGTGGAAGAGGATCTCGACGCCGGTGAGAGAAGGAGCGAAGGCTTCGACGTCGCGAAGATCGCCGGTGACGACTTCGACGGGGATGCCGGCGAATTGGGTGGGGACCTTGTTCAACTCCTCGGGAAGGACGAGGGCACGGACAGAGAATCCCTGGCTGACGAGATGGCGGACTAGATTGCTGCCAAGAAGACCGACACCGCCGGTAACGAATGCCGTCTGGGTCATCATTCTCTGCCGCCTCCTAGCAAAGGTACGGGTCAAACTCGCGGGTTCAAGCTCGCGGGTCGGTCGCACGGTTGAACCGCGATGGTTCAAGCGCGATGTTGATTTACCGTGCAGTGGCCGAGTTGCGTGGTGTCTTTCGGTTCACGGCGTCCCGGGGGAAGAATCCGGAGGGAGGATTTGATGCGCCCGAATGGGCGGAAGTCAGTTCTTGCGCTCGACCAGGTAGCGGGCGACGGCTTTGAGGCCATCGGCTCGGCTGCCGTAGGGCTCGAGGGCGGCGAAGGCTTCATCGACGAGTTGCGCGGCATCGCGCAGACTCTGCTCAAGGCCATAGACGGCCGGCCAGGTAGCCTTCTCGGTAGCCTGATCTTTGCCGGCGGTCTTGCCTAAATGCGCCGAATCGACCGTCATGTCGAGTACGTCATCGACAATCTGGAAGGCGAGGCCGGCTTTGCGCCCGAAGCGGTTGAGCCGCGCTACATCTTCCGCAGAAGCTCCTGCATAGACGCCGCCGGTTACCACGCTTACGCGGATCAGGGCTCCGGTCTTGGCGCGATGGATGGCTTCAACGATCTCCGGCGTTGGCTTCAGGTGCTCACTTTCGAGGTCCAGCACCTGGCCGCCGATCATGCCGTCGACGGTGCCGACGGCGTTGGCGATGAGACCGATGATCTGCGTAGTGGCGTCGGGCGGGCAGGACAGGCCAGAAAGCACCTCGAAGGCGCGGGTCTGGAGCGCATCGCCGGCCAGGATGGCGATGGCCTCGCCAAAGGCCACGTGGCAGGTGGGTTTGCCGCGGCGCAGGTCGTCATTGTCCAAGGCGGGCAGATCGTCGTGGATGAGCGAGTAGGTGTGGAGCATCTCGATGGCCGCACCAAGACGCTCGATTCCTTTGGGCAGCTTGCCCGCGATGGTAACGCCGGCCTGCATAGCCAGCACCGGCCTGAGCCGTTTGCCACCGGCGAAAACGGAGTGGCGCATGGCGCCGTGGATCGAGGCCGGCACGGTGTCCGCGGATGGGAGCAGCTTCTCCAGCGCCTTGTCGGTGAGCTCAGCACCCTCTTGAAGCAGCGATTTTACGTCTGCGGGCATTGCAATCATGTTAGACGACGACCAGTACTCTTTCGTTCAAGCAAGCATAGCGCAAGGAGCAGCAGGACGCTGACGGCACTCAGCCAGCGGCCAAGGAGATTATCTGGGGTGGTGGTCCAGTCGACGGTGAGGTCAACCGGGCCTTGCGGTACGGCTAAGGCGATGAGGCCGTCGTCGCGTCGCGGCAGAGTAGCCGGGGGCCGGCCGTTGAGACGGACCATCCACGCGGGATAGCGAAGGAGACGCAGCACCAGGTAGCCGGCGTGAGGGATTGTGACGTCGATCCTGCGATGCTCGGGATTCATCTGGTTGCCGCCGACTGCCGTGAATGTGGCCTGGCAACTGCCCTGATCGGCGCTCCACGAGGGATTGGCGTCCGGGTCGTCGGGGTCGGGTTTGCCAAGAGCGATAGATGGATCACTCAACAGGCATGCGTCGGGAAGCCCCGTGGCGATTTGGGAAATATCGGAGCCGGGGGGCGCATACTCAGACATACCCTCGAAGCCCGCACCAGCATGGTAGGCGGCCACGACGGATGCGACCGTGTCCTCGGGGTAGCAGACCTGGAAGTAGGCCGTCCCAGCGAAGACTGTGGCGGCGAAAAAGAGCGCTGCGCATGTGGCAAGGGCCAGCTTGCGGCCGAGGCGGCTGGAGGGCCAGATGGCGGCTACGAACAAGATGGCCATGGGCGCCTCGACTGCTTCGAGCCAGCGCCAGGGATACTGCAGGAAAGGCATCTCAGGAAGCAGATGCCAGAGCGGTCGTGAGATCGGGAACAGGAAGATGCAGATGACGATGGGGATGGCCGCCAAGGGAATCCACCAGCGGCGCGAGGCAGCGTTCTTTTGCATGGGCAGCGTGCCGCGGCGCCAACTGATCATCAGGCCGGCAACAGCGACGGCGATCATCGAGACCGCAATCCAGGAGACCTGGCGCAGGACCACGTCGTGCAACGCGAGGTCTGGGTTGGCGTGGCGCGCGAAGAGCCAACTGTTTTCGAAGTTGTAGCCGGGATCCTCGGTCGACTGGCGGATGTCGACCCAATGCCGTTCGAGAGCTGCCGGAAGCCAATAGATAGCGGCGAGACCCAGGCCCAGCAAAGTTGCGAGGGCGGCGCGCAACAGTGGCGCCCAGGTCTTGTTCACCACGGCCCAGAGCAGCGCAACGCCAGCCAGCAGATAGCCAGCCATTACGCCCAGCGGGAGGTTCGAGAGCCAGGCGCCGGCGAGTGCAACGGCAAGCGGCACGGTGGAACCCGAGAAGGCGCGGCGCATCAGCGAGGCGGTGGGGTAGCGATCGCGCATGGCAAAGAGAACCAGGAGCGGGAGCCAGAATCCGCCGGCAAACTCGGGGAACGCGGCCCGCTCATAGGCAGTGAAAAGCGCGAAGCCGGAGAAGATGGCTGCGCAACCGGCCAGCGTGGCGGGCACATCGTCGAGGGCTTCGAGAGACAGGGCGCGCGTGGCCCATCCGGTTCCGGCCAAGGTGAGGAAGGTTAAGGCGATGGGCACGAGATGCCAGGGAAGAATGGCGCCCAGCGCGGCTCCCAGCATCCATGTGAACGGCGGATAGAAGACGAAACGAGGCTCGCCGGCGCCGTAATTGGCGCTGGGCGTCCAGTGCGGATAGGGAATACCGTGGCGCCAACTGTTAAGGCAGTCGAGCCAGGAAACGAGATGAACGTTGAAGTCATGACCGCAGGAGTTGCCGCGAATGAGTTGCGGGACGATGGCGATGAATGCGCCAAGGAGGATGATTGCGGGACCGAGGAGGCGATTCGTCTTCGTTCCAACTGAGGGAAAAGCAACCGCGGATCCTTCGACTCGTCCGCCGCGGCGGACTCGCTCAGGAGGACGGCCTTGGGGGTGGGGCGGCCCTGATCCCTGATCCCGGTTCTCTTTTCCCTTTTCGTTCATGGCAAGAGGCGAAGCTTCCTTTTCGTTCACGGCAGCAGGCGCAGGGTGTGGCGCGTGTCGGCTGCGACCGCAGCCGGGGTGAAAGGCAGTGCGAATGTGGTTCCGTTGTACCAGTCGTTCCACTGGTCGCCGAAGTAGGGACTGAGCGGATTGCCGCTCTCGCCGAGCACGATGTTCTCCGTTGAGCCGTCGATGTTGCTCCAGTCCATGGTGAAGCGCTGCGAGGGGCCGAGAGTGCGGCCCACTTGCTTGACGGTGGTTCCATCGCCGCTCTGCGGCTGGGGGCCGGTTCCGGCAATGCGGCCAATCAGCGGCAGAAATCCGGCCAGCGGGTGCTCGATATCGACCACGTGCCAGCTCCCGTAGCTCCACTCGGCAACGTCGGCGGGGGCGTGACTGTCGTGCATGGCTTTGCGCACCGCGGCGGTAAGCAGCGCGTCCCAGTCCTTGTAGCCGGGCGGGAGCCACTCCGGCTTGGCGTGCATCACGATCTCTTCTTCAGCAAAGTTCGACTCGCCCCAGTGGTAGTCGCCGGCCCGTTTACCGAGCTTGGGCTCCAGGATCATGGACCACAGCGCGGCACGGGTTTGGGTGACGAGGGATGCGGCGGCGGAATCGGTGGTGAGGCGGCCGTCCCAACCGCGC
>Ga0326727_10028889_pt1 | contig 10039 bp, 8 predicted proteins | sample MB2enrmetagenome_FD_207643 | JGI IMG/M metagenome (GOLD analysis project Ga0326727, IMG submission 207643) | Lab enriched peat soil microbial communities from McLean, Ithaca, NY, United States - MB29MY | ecosystem: Environmental > Terrestrial > Soil > Wetlands > Peat | place: USA: New York...
GTGGGAGAAAGGTGCACAGCAGGGTCCAGTTTTCGACCTCGAGGTCTTCATGGTGAGGTGGCCGCATGCCACGTAGGGTAGCCGAAAACCACCCGTCCAGTCAACCTTAAGTTAACGCTTATGGGGCGTTGCCCCCGGCTATTCCATAGGTCCCCTGCGGGGATCAAGGATGCACAACTGGTAGGCACAGCGTCGCCGCGGCTGAGAATCCGCCGATCCTAAAGGCGGGCGACCTCTCGTGACCGTGGGCTTTTCCCTCCATGACGAACCCACGGTCAATTCTCAAGACGAATTGAGAAGAGCAGTGGCGAGTGATGAGTGACGAGTGACAAGTTGACAAGTCCAACCGCGAAGATTCTTGTGTGAGGCGCCGTTCGAACGCGGGCTGGCGCAGACGTGTTTTTCAATGTCTGCGGCTCTTCTCACCGGTCGCACCCAAGGGCTGCGGACTCACAAAACAGGTCCGCACTACTCGCTTTTGATGCGATAGATTCCGACGTTCAGAGAGCGGCGCTACAGCAAACTGACCCGCTGCGGCGATTGGCATTCAGAGAGGTCCAGTGTATGTTATGGGGTCGGTTGAAGCTTGAAAAGGGAGATTCCGGCTCGCAGGGGCGCCCGCTTTATTATGAGTACCAAGTTCATTTATGGACTGGTGATCTTTTCCAGTGCGTTCCTCCTCTTCCAAGTCCAGCCCATCCTTGGAAAAACGATCCTGCCCTGGTTGGGTGGCGCCGCGGGAGTTTGGATCGTCTGCCTGTTGTTCTTTCAGGTCGTGCTCCTCCTCGGGTATCTTCATGCGCATGGAATGACGCGGATATTTCGCCCGCGCGCTCAGGCCCGAGTCCATGCGCTGCTTCTTCTCGTCAGCATCCTGGTGTTGCCGATTATTCCGAAGCACCCCCCGACGCCTTCGGCTGCCACCGATCCGGCGTTCCGTATTCTTTGGTTGTTGGGAGTCACGGTTGGCCTGCCCTACTTTCTTCTGTCCTCCACCAGCCCGTTGTTGCAGGCGTGGTACGCACGGAAGGACGCGGACGCCGCTCCCTATCGCTTCTATGCCGTCTCCAACGCGGGCTCGATGCTGGCATTAGTGAGCTACCCGATTCTGGTGGAGCCATGGATTGGCACTTCGCATCAAGCGCTGGGATGGTCGTGGGCATACGCGGCCGTCGCTCTGTTGTGCGCGGTGGGCGCACTTGCTTTTGCCCGCCAAGCTCCTATAGCTAGGCGTCTCGAGGGCGCGCCTCCACCCCCTTGGACGGTGCAAGTTTTGTGGATCAGCCTAGCGGCATGTGGCTCAGCGCTGCTGCTTGCCATCACCCACCACATCACCCAAAATATTGCTTCCGTTCCGCTCCTCTGGGTGATTCCTCTCGCCTTGTACCTGCTGACGTTCATATTATGTTTTGAAGGTCGCGCCTGGTACCGGCGAGATTTCTTTCTCCGGCTGCTGGGCGTGGCTTTGGGCTCCATGGCCTACGCCGTGGCGCCATCGTTCGCAGGCCTTCCCGTCCTCGTGTCGATTCCTCTCTTTTGTTGTTGTCTATTTGTATGCTGCATGTTCTGTCATGGTGAGTTGGCCCGGCTGAAGCCAGACCCAACGCACCTGACATCGTTCTACTTGATGTGTTCTCTCGGTGGTGCGATTGGGGCGCTCTTCGTCGCCGGGGTGGCTCCCAGGCTGTTCTCAGGGGATTACGAGCTGCGCATAGCCATAGGATACTGCGCCTTGCTGGTTTTGGTGGTCCATCACCGCGACCCCGAGAGCCGGTTTTACCGGGCGCGCTGGCAGTCCGCTTGGCTCCTCATCGTTGCCCTGGCGCTTGCCATCATCGTGAGCCTGGCCGTGACGGCTCGGGAGGAGGCCAAGGGCGCTCGCGTGATGGTGCGCAATTTCTATGGCGTGCTGCGCGTCGTGGAGCAAGTGGCGCCAAACGTTGTACTGGTGAAGGGCGAAGCATCGCCCGCGCCCGAGGGAGATTTCCGCTGCGAGAAGCTGATGAACGGCACCATCGATCACGGCCTCGAATTCCTTGCGCCTGCCCGCCGCCACTGGCCCACCACCTACTACGGTCCCGACTCCGGCATCGGGATAACCTTGGAGGCAGCGGGCCTGACGCCCTCTCTGAACGTGGGAGTCATCGGACTCGGGGTTGGCACCCTGGCAGCTTATGGAAGACCGGGCGATCGCTATAGGTTCTATGAGATCAATCCGCTGGTTGTCCAGATCGCGAATCGGGAGTTCAGTTTTCTGCGCGACTCGGCAGCGAAGGTCGACATCGTATTGGGTGATGGACGGCTATCCTTGGAGCAAGAACAGCCGCAAGGATTCGATGTGCTGGTGGTGGATGCCTTCTCCGGCGACTCCATCCCGGTCCATTTGCTGACCCAGGAAGCTTTTGCGTTGTACTTTCGCCATCTGCAACCCGAAGGCGTGCTTGCGGTGCACATTTCCAACCAGTATTTGAACCTCGCGCCGGTGGTCGCCGGCTCCGCAATCAGGCTGAGCAAAGAAGCGGTGCTAATAGAAAATGGAGCCGACAGCCCGCGTGGGATCTATCGGGCGAGATGGGTTCTGGTGGGGAACCCTCAAGGTTTTCTGGGCAAGCCCGAGATTGAGAAAGCTGGAATTCGTTTCGCCGCCACCAGCCCCCAACTGCCCTGGACAGATGATTACAGCAGCCTCTTCAAGATCCTGATGTAGTCGCGGCCCCTCCTTAAACATTTTTAATAACCGGTCCGTCAACTCAATCACCAAGTAGGGGTGGGGCTTGCCCTACCCTTCCTGGTTCGGCGGCAATGTGCAGGAGGGGACGGCAAGCCGTCCCCCTACTGCGAGAGGCTTTGCGGACATCGGGGTCCAGGGGAACGAGATTCGTGCCCGTGTGGCAGCGCCACACAAGAACGCCGTAGTTTCCGAAACCTCGCAAGCCTACTCCTTATGATGGGAACAGGAGAATGATGGGGACAGAAGAATTGCGCCGCGCCCGCGCCAGTGGTATCTTGGCCTGCGTCACGAAGCCGGAGGCTGCCGCGCCGGAAACCAACCCTGCGGCCTTTGGGAGGCCCATGAAAGCCACAATGCGCCGGTTCAATATCCTGACACTTCTCCTCGCGATCGCGTACCTGCCACCCGCGCTCGCGGCGGAGATCGCCAAGCCCACCGTGGATCTTTCTATTTACGGGCACGTAAGTTCACTCATCTGGGTGGCAAAGGACCTCGACCCGGTTTTGGACTACTACGAGAAGTTGGGGCTAAAGGGCATCAAGCGCACCGGCGTCACGGAATTTACCGGTCTGATCTACAAAGGCCAGCCTGCCCCCACCACCGCCAAATCCGCTTTCGGCCATATCGGAGGCGTGTTGCTGGAATTCATTCAGCCCGTGACCGGCACCAACATCTACACCGATTTCCTGAAGCGGCATGGAGACGGCGTGCTTGCCCTGGGCTTCGCCGTCAAGAGCGACCAGGAACTCGAGCAACAGGTTGCATACCTCCGATCCAAAGGCGTGGAGGCGCTGGAGCGCACTCAATGGAAAGGAAGCAACGGAACCGGCCACGGGGTCTACTTCAACACGGCACCGAAGGGCGGCGGGCTGACGATTGCGCTCTATCATGATCCCGACGGCTCCGCCTCTGCCCGCGCAACTATCCCACAGAACGACTACCCATTCGACAAGATCACCCACTACGCCTTCGTGGTCCGCAACGTCCGGAGCGTGGGAGCGTACTGGCAGAGCTTGGGTTTTGGCGGTATGGAGGTCGATCACAACGTGAGCGTGAACCGCTTCTATCGCGGCCAGCCGGGAAAGTTCGAAATGGACTTGGGATGGGGCCGATTCGGGGATGTGCCCTTCGAGTGGGTGCAATCAACGCGGGGACCGAACCTGTATGAGGAGTACCTCAAGGGCCACGGCGAGGGGGTCCACCACCTGGGAGTTGCCGTTCAGGACATGGACGCCGCCGTAAGAATGATGGAGGCCAAAGGCGCTCCGCCCGTCATGGGGGGAGGCTGGGATTCACCCGAGAGCAAAGGCCGTTTTAGCTACTTGGATACCGACCCGCACGGTGGCGTTACCATCGAACTCCTGTGGGACCAGCCCATGGGCAAATAAGGGAGACTGATGCGTCCACTGCCTTACACCGTCAAACTCTTTCGCCGAGTGGCGAACCCTCGCGTGATGTCGCTCGTCTGCGTCCTGCTGGCGGGGACGACCTTCGCCCAAGGGCCCGCCGCTCGCCTTGACTGCGCGTCGTTGCCCAGCGCCATCCTGGGCCGCGCCGTGGACTATTGTGTAGCGCTGCCCCCGGGGTACGAGACGGGCACCGCGCGCTATCCCGTGCTCTATTTTCTTCACGGCCTGTTCGAGAACGAGAAGAGCTGGAGTGAACACAGTGGGCAGCGGATCTGGGAAGATCTGATGAGCCAGGGGACCATCGGCAAGTTCATCGTGGCGTTGCCAGATGGGGGCAAGACTTTTTATGTGAACTCCTTCGACGGCCGCGTGCGCTACGAGGATTTCATCATGCAGGAACTGATCCCCGCGATCGATCAGAAGTACCGTACAGTGGCAAACCGCCAAGCCCGCGGCGTGAGTGGCACGTCGATGGGCGGGTTCGGCGCGCTGCATCTGGCCATGCAGCATCCAGACGCTTTCGGCTCGGCCAGCGCCCACAGCGCGGCGCTGATCGCAAAATTCCCCAACCCCCTCCCCACCGAGGGCCGTTGGGGGTTTTATGCGCGGGTGCTGCAAGAACCCTTCGGAGCGCCACTCAACGAAGCTTACTTTGACGCGAACAATCCGCTCACGCTGGCCGAACATCCGGAGCGTTTCTCCCAATTGAAACTTTACTTTGACTGTGGCGATCAGGACCGCTACGGTTTCGACGAGGGCGCCAAGCTGCTCGATCAAATTCTCACAGCCAAAGGCTTCCCGCATGAATTTGCGCTGCGGCCGGGCAACCACGGCTGGAGCTACCTCGGCCAGTACTTACACTACTCACTCGAATTCCACTGGAGAGCATTCAACCACTGAATTAACCTGTATAATCATGCATGGACGCAAACTAACGAAGCCTAGCGGGACAACCTTGGCCCCAGGAGGAGCCTAAAATGCGACATATTTACCGAATTAGTTTGGGATTTGCCCTGTGCGCCGCAGCCGCGCTGCTGTCTCAACCCATCCTCGCGCACGGCAATGACCGCGGCGCCACCAAGGCCACGATCGCCGGCGCGCAGGTGACGATCGATTACGGCCGCCCCGCGCTCAAGGGCCGGGACCCGCTCGCCCTCATCAAGCCCGGACAAGTGTGGCGTCTGGGCTCAGACGCTTCCACAACGCTGGAATCCGACCGGGACCTCGACGTCGGCGGTACCATAGTTCCCAAGGGCAAGCATATCCTGCTCGCTCGCTTCGACGGCCCCGGCAAATGGTCCCTGGTGGTGTCGAGCAAGCCTTGGAACCAGTATGAAGCCGGCGCCAAGATTGCCGAAACACCGATGACATTCACGCCTGGGGAGGAGTCCGTCGAGACTGTAACCATCAAGCTCAGCGACCGGGACGGGACAGGCGTGATCGGTGTGGAATGGGGCAAACTGCGGCTGACGGCCGAGTTCAAACCGGCGCCCTAGCCGGTGTGACCCTCCAGCCCCGTCTCGAGTCGATGCCCTATTGAGGCAAACGCATGCCACCCTCGATCCGCGTGCTGGCACTTTTCGCTCATCCGGATGATGCGGAATTCCTCTGCGCGGGAACCTTGGCGCATCTCGCCGACCGCGGCGCTTCCATCCACATCGCCACGCTGACGGCGGGCGACTGCGGCAGCACCATCCTGCCTCCCGCGAAGATTACACGCCTTCGCCGCCAAGAAGCCCAGCGCGCCGCGGCGATGCTGAAAGCAAAATACACCTGCTTGGAAGAACGCGACCTTCTGGTGTTTTACGATGGCCCCACGCTGCGCAAGGTGATGGAACTTATGCGGCGCGTTGATCCCGCGCTCGTGCTTACCCATTCGCCCCAGGACTATATGGTGGATCACGAGACCACCAGCCGCCTTGCCCAGACGGCGTGTTTTGGTCTCTCGGCGCCGAATTTCCGCACTGGCGCTCGCTCTCCCGCCAAAGCTACGCGCGCCATCCCGCACCTCTACTACGCCCAGCCCTTCGGCGGCCGGGACATCCTGGGCAAAGAGATCTTCCCGAACCTCGTCGTGGACATTGGCTCGACGCTGGCGCGCAAGGAAGAAATGCTGGCTTGCCATGAGAGCCAGCGCGCCTGGGTGCAGTTTCAGCAGTCCATCCCGGAGCTCCATGAGCCGCTGCGGCACCTGGCCGCATGGGCCGGAGAGCGCGCCGGCTTCGAATGGGGGGAGGGCTTCCGCCAGCATCTTGGCCAGGGATTTCCCCAAACAAACTTGCTCGCTGCTTTGCTCGGAGAGCTGGTGCGGCCGGCCCGCCAGAGCTAAGATCGCCGCCACGCGCCGGGGGCCCAGCGTGGATAGAAATCTCCAGGAGTCTCTGCATGAAGGATCACCGGTCACTCGATGAGCTGGAAATGCGCATCCGCGACGTCTCCCTCGATCTCGATCCCGAGGCCATGCGCCGGGCCGCTCATCGCGTCGCCGATTACGTGGTCGACCGCATTGCCCATCTGCGGGAGAGTGCGCTGGGCCAGGAGCTGCACCGGGAAGAAACCGAGGCGCTGCTGCGCGAACCGCTTCCCGAAAACCCGATGAATTTTGAAGAGGTTTTCACCAAGTTTGCGCAGGACGTTGCCCCGTATTCAATTCCGCTGGATCATCCGCGATTCTTCGCTTTTATCCCCAGCGCTCCAAGCTTCATCAGTATATTGGGAGACATGCTGGCGGCGGGCACGAACGTTTTTGCCGGGACGTGGTTCGAATCCGCCGGCCCCAGCCAGGTGGAAATCCTCGTGATGGACTGGTTCAAGCAGATTCTTTCCCTGCCGGCGGAAGCCTGCGGGCTGCTGGTGAGCGGGGGTTCGGTGGCGAATCTCACGGCGCTGGCGGTGGCCAGGCGGGCCATGCTGGGCGACGTGACGCAGAATGCCGTAGTCTATCTTTCTGCCCATGCGCACACCGCCGTCGATCGTGGCCTGCGAATTCTGGGAATTAGCGAGGCACAATGGCGCCGCGTTCCCACCGATCCGCAGTTTCGAATCCAGCCTCAGGCCCTGGCCGCGCAAATCCGTGAAGACCGGAAGGGAGGATTTCGCCCGCTGGCGGTGGTGGCGAGCGCCGGCACCACCAGCACCGGCGCCGTCGACCCACTGCATGCGATCGCCCAAGTCGCTCGCGAAAACGCTGTGTGGTTCCACGTTGATGCCGCCTACGGCGGCTTCGCCGCACTCACCGAGCGCGGCCGCGAGCTGATGCGCGGGATCGAGCAGGCGGATTCCATCGTGCTCGACCCGCACAAGTGGTTCTATTGCCCGATCGAGGCCGGTTGCGTGCTGGTTCGCGACGGACGCAAGCTGTTCGAGACGTTCCACATCCTGCCTGATTACATGCGCGACGTGGAGCGGGAAGAGCGCGAAGTGAATTTTTGTGATTACGGCCTTCAACTCACCCGCGGCTTCCGAGCGCTGAAGGTTTGGATGGCCGTCAAGACTTACGGCATTGCCCGCATTCGCGAGATCATCAATCAATGCCTTGACCTCGCGGAATATGCCGCGCAATGGTTCCATCTGGCGCCTCAGATCGAAATCGTCACTCCGCCATCGCTGGGGGTGTTCACTTTCCGCTATGTGCCGTCCGTCACTCCGCCGGGCCAGGAGCGCGAGGCTTTTCTCAATCGCCTCAACGACGCCCTGATCGGCAAAATCATTGCCAGCCGCCGGCTGATGCTCTCTTCCACACGGCTTGACGAGCGCCATGTCCTGCGCTTCTGCGTCTTGAACCACCGGTCCCGCAAGGAGGACGTGCGCGCCGCTCGCGACATCATCCTGCAACTGGGCAGCGAGGTGGAAAGGAGCCTTCTCTGAACGGTTCCGAGAACCCGGGGGACCTTCCGGTCCGACGCGGTTTGGGAACCCTTCCATGCGTTTCTTTGCCTACGGGGGTGTCTCGGGGGAGTATAATGCCAGGAAGCGGGTAGCCTAGCGCAGCGTAGCCGCAACCGAGCAAGGATTCACCACAGAGGCACAGAGGTCACGGAGTACGGACGCAGATAAAAACTGTGCGTCAGCAAACTTGGGAGCCGCAATTCCTACCAGCCGATTAATTTCCAACCTTCTCCGCGGGGAGAAGGTGCTGAGGTAGGAAGCGGATGAGGGGTCTCTGGGATTTCAACCCGCGTCCCAAAATGTTTGCCAAAGAAACAAGAAATTATGGTATTGCCATGCAGAGTTGTTCCGCCTTTTGGAACTACTCTGCGGCTCTCATCCTTTCACATAATTCGCACATTGGTATTGACACGTTACGTATCGCAGAGTAGCGCACACTACGTCCGACTCTGCGCTTGTATCTTACTTTGGCCGTTGATTTCGGGTGTAAAACAGTGCCTGGAGTTAGCGGTGTCCGGCGGCGGAGGCCGATCTGCGCTGAGGCCGGGAGGCAACTCCCGAGCCTGTCGGGTAGATAGGCCCCCCGCCCTCTTCTCCCACGCCGAGGAGAATCCGAGGCCGGATGAGCCTGCATATTCAAGCTCGACGGGAGACGGCACAGGGTCGGGGGGACCGGACCGAAAGCTTAACTCCAGGAGGGCTTTATGAGCAACCTGGATACTTGTGGAATTGAAGTTAGTGCGAAGAAATTGGTGGTGAGGATGCGGCGGCAGGAGGACTTGGAGCCTTTGCGCAATTTCCCCAACACGCCGGAAGGCCATGGGATGATACTTCGTTACCTGCCGCGAGCGGGCCGCGTGGTGCGCGTTTGTCTGGAGTCGACCGGTCTCTACGGTCTGGACCTGGCGCTGGCGCTGAGCGAGCAGGAGGGCATCGAGGTGATGGTGGCCAATCCGCGCGCCGTCCGTCATTTCGCTCACGCCCTGATGCGGCGCAGCAAGAATGATCCCCTCGACGCCGGGGTCCTGGAGGAGTTTGCCGCGCGCATGCCCTTTCAACCCTGGGTGCGGCCCTCGCCCACCGCTCTGGCCTTGCACGCGCTGGCGCGGCGGCTGCGGGAGTTGGTCGAGATGCAGACGGCCGAGAAGAATCGGCAGCATGCGGCGGGGCTGTCCCAGGCGATTCCGGCGGTGGTGCGGCGCGACTTGGCGCGCAGCCTGCGGGCCCAGGAACGGGCCCTCCAGCGCTTGACCCGTCAAGCGCGCCAGTTGATCGCGCAGGATCCCCAAATGACGGAGCGCTTCGCACTACTCGACAGCGTGCCGGGAATCGGCGAAACCAGCGCCGTGCAGCTCTTGGGGGAGCTGGGCGTGCTGGCGCCCGACCTGGAGGCTCGCCAGTGGGTGGCCTACGCCGGACTCGACCCGCGGGAGTACACCTCGGGAAGTTCCCTGCATAAAAAGCCGCGCCTCAGCAAGGCCGGCAATAAACACCTGCGCCACGCTCTGTTCATGCCCGCCTTGGTCGCCGTCCAGCACGACCCCCACCTCGGCGCCTTCTATCGGCATCTGCTCGCCAAAGGCAAATTCAAAATGCAAGCCTTGGTCGCCGTCATGCGCAAACTCCTGCACGCTCTCCACGCCATGTTCAAAACCCATCAGCCCTACGACGGTTCCCAACTCTTTCGCCTGAACTCCCCTGCCCAGGAGGTGACCCATGCTCCCGTCGCTTCCTGAACTTCAAAAAGAAAGAGGTTTCCCCTTTACCCCTTCTAGAAAGAAAAAACTCTTGAAATTCAAGAGAGAATCTACCCGCTAACGCGAACTGCGCGTAAGTTCGCGCTACCCTACTTGCTCCCCTTTTGCCATTCATCGGCCCACGCCATGCTTACTCCCCTTGAATCCGTTCGCGCGTGGCATTAGACTCTTGGTTCAAATCTGGTCAACACCAGGAGATGGCTCTTGTCTGTGTCCATTGCCACCTTTCGCTCGGACCTCGAAAGGCTCATCCG
>Ga0326727_10028891_pt1 | contig 10039 bp, 6 predicted proteins | sample MB2enrmetagenome_FD_207643 | JGI IMG/M metagenome (GOLD analysis project Ga0326727, IMG submission 207643) | Lab enriched peat soil microbial communities from McLean, Ithaca, NY, United States - MB29MY | ecosystem: Environmental > Terrestrial > Soil > Wetlands > Peat | place: USA: New York...
CCGGGATGGGATTCAAGGAGGCGGCGGACCACTACACCCACTTCAGCTACGAGATGGTGGTGATGACTCCGCGCTGCGCCGAAGACCTCGGCTACACTCTGTCGGAGGAGGACAAGGCGCGTCCCTTCGTCGAGGTGAGCGGGCGCAAGGGCTACGGTGTCAAGGCCGACGACCTGTTGGACAAGCTGATCGAGGCCGCGCAGTCCGAGGTGGACACGCGCCACCCGGAGATCGACGCAGAGCAGCGTACGCGGATTGCAACTCAGATCGCCGTGGGCGCGCTACGCTACTTCATGCTGCGCTTTGCACGCAACACGGTCATAGCCTTCGATTTCAAGGATGCGCTGAGCTTCGAGGGCGAGACCGGGCCATACATCCAGTACGCCATCGTGCGCGCGGCGAACATCTTTCGCAAGGCTGGGACGACGGAAGAGGCTGCGCTGGCCGCGGTCGCTGGGCTGGATCTATCCGGCCGTCTGTTCGGCGAAGAGGGAACCAGCCTGTGGGAGACGTGGCTGCTGGCTGCGCGTCTGACCGCGCTAATCGAACAGGCCATCGCCACGGCCGAGCCTGCTCATCTTGCGCGTTATGCCTTCCAGCTTGCGCAGCAGTTCAACAACTTCTACCACCGTTATCACATCCTCACCGAGACGGACCCCGCGCGGCGCGCGCTGCTGATGGCGACGGCGGCGGTGGCGCGCCGTGAGATGGTCCGTGCGCTGGGCTACCTGGGTATAGAGGCGCCGCCGGTAATGTAACTTGTTTAGGCCGTGTAGCTGCGCACCCACTCCACAATGGAACGCACAGCCACGCCCGACGGCCCATAGGCGATCCACGGCTTCTTCTCCTCGTTCCACGCGCATCCGGCGATGTCCAGATGCACCCACGGGGTATCGCCGGCGAACTCCTTCAGGAACATGGCGGCGGAGATGGCTCCGCCCCAGCGGTTCTTGCCCGTGTTCATGATGTCGGCAATCTCGCTGCTGATGCGCTCGCGATAATCGTCGGTGCAGGGAAGGCGCCAGAAGCCCTCGCCAGAGACGGCCAGCGCCTGCTCGAACTTCGCGCAGGCAGCCTCATCGTTGGAGAAGAGTCCGGCATTCAGCACGCCCAGCGCCACTACGCAGGCGCCGGTCAGCGTGGCCGCGTCGATCAGGTGGGTCGCGCCCAGTGTCTTGGCATAGTGCAGCCCATCGGCCAGCACCAGCCTTCCCTCCGCGTCCGTATTGACGATCTCGATGGTGGTGCCACTCATCGCCGTCACCACATCGCCCGGCTTCACCGCCCGTCCGTCCGGCATGTTCTCCGCCGAGCAGACCACTGCTACCACCTTGACCGCTGGCTTCATGCGCGCGATGGCGTGCATGGCTCCAATCATGGCCGCCGCGCCAGCCATGTCGTACTTCATCTTCTCCATGCCTTCGGCTGGCTTGATGGAGATTCCTCCGGTATCGAAGGTGATGCCCTTGCCCACCAGACCCAGCACCGGAGCGCCCTCGGCCACGCCTCCCGCCGGCTCGTAGGTCATTACGATCAGTGCTGGAGGCTGCTCCGATCCCTTGGCCACCGCCCAGAAGGCCTCCATCTTCAGTTCCTGAATCATCTCAGACGAGTAGACCTCGCAGCCCAGTCCAGCCTCTTCGCACATCGCCTTGGCGCGCGCGCCCAGTTCAGTTGGGGTAAGAACATTGCCCGGCTCATTGACCAGCGAACGGGTGAAGTTCTGCGCTGCGGCAACGATCAATCCCTCGGCAAAGCCTGTTTGCATCTCCTGTTGAGTATTCTCATCTGCTACTTTAGCTATCAACGTCAATTCATTTATTAAGCTATCTTTACGATCGCTGCGATAGGTGTCCCAATCCGGCTCGGCCAGCTCCGCACCCTCCACCAGGGCCCGCGCCGTAAGAATTGAAGAGAGCTGCTTAATCGCCTCGTCCGCCTGAACACCAGCCTCCGGGAAGGCAATCGCCAGCTCGCGCACAGAGCGCGCCTTGGCCGTGCGCACTGCCGACCCCGCTCCCTTGCGCAGCTTGTCCAGCGAGAAGTCCTTCGCCTTGCCCAGGCCGACCAGCAGCAACCGTTCCGCCTGCAAGCCGGCTGACTTCAAGTCATCGGTCGCGTGGATCAGCGCCGTCTCACCCAGTCCAGCTTTGAACTCGCCCGGCCCAAGCACACGCAGGGCCGCATCGGCCAGATCGCTGGACTGAGTCAGCAGGGCAGGCCGCGCCTCCGCATTCTTGCCTGCCGCCAGGTCAACCGCAAAGATCGCAAGCATGGGTGTCTTGAACTCGTTCGCATTTGTAAATATCAACTTTGTATTCATGCTTCCTATGGTATCTCGCCCTGGCCGGTCGCTGCCGAAGGCAAGTCGGCCGTGCGCGGCGAAAGCAGAACGATCTGCTCAACCGCGTTTTGTTCCCGAACTGATCTGGTCTGTTTGTAACGGCGGAAGCGGCATTCCGCGAGCAATCAGTTGACCCGCTGTAGGCTTGCGATGAGTTTTTCGGCCAGCGGTTTGCCGGACTCGGTCCACAGCAGGCGGCTGCTGATGCCGCAGTTTTTTTCCACCAGCAAGGTGAAGGCAAGCAGTTTTTCCACGTTCTGCTGGATGTGGATCTGGGCGGTCTCGCCGATCTCCTCCTCTTCAGGGGTCTGCGGCGAGGCACTGGACAGAGGATGGTCCGGGACCCAGGGAGTGTCGATGCCGAAGTCGACCAGCAGTTGGCCATTCTGCTCATATCCGGCAACGTCGAACAGTGGGCCGAAGCCGAGGATGCGGACGGTGTGGGAGCGCATCCGCCAGGATGAGTCGGGATGGTCGAGGGTGGAGTCGTCGGGCTCGGCGTCGTCCTCGTCGGTCTCGCGGCCGGAGACGAAGCCAAGGCCGTTGTAGGCAGGCTGTTGGCCCTCCGGGGTCCAGAGCTGCCAGCGCATCTCGAACTCGTAGGCCATGTCGTCGTGCAGTTGCTCGGTGGCTTCGGCCACGGCGGCTTCCAGCAGCAAGTCGTCGGACTCAGTGGTGGGATCGATGGGCGCGAACGGGTCGATCTGGGTGGTGCGGTCGTCGCCGGAGTAGATGCGCTGGTAGGTGGGCGATTCCGTGAAGTCGATGGGATAGGCGGAGGCGGCGAAGACACGCTTGGAGCCTACCTGGGCAAATTGGCGCAAGACGCCGAGCAGCGCGTCCGGAAGGGCCTCCAGGCGGAAGTTGGGATACCACAGGCTGAGGTAGAGACGGTCGGCCATGGAGCTTCATTCTAGTGCATTTTCCCAGGTCCAATCCTGCGAACGAATTTGCCGGAGAGGATTGTTAGGGCGCAGAGCGGCACGGATGAGAAGATGGATGTGGTAGACGGATGCGCAATCGAGTCGAGAAATTGAGGATTTGGCTGCTGGGGAGCGCGGGCTTCCTGCTGCTGGTGATTGTTGCGTTCGTGGGGAGCGCGCACTTCATGGCACACCGCCGGCTGGTGTTGCCGGCACGGCTGGGCGTGAACATTGTGCGCGAGACCAACGGATTTACCTACTATCAGGCGATGCAGGGCAAGACCGTGTTCGCGATTCACGCAGCCAAGGCCGTGGAGCACACCGACGGTAAGATTGCTCTGCACGATGTGTCGATCACGCTGTATGGAGTGAGGCAGGACCGCGACGACCGAATCTACGGGGATGAGTTCGAGTACGACAAGAATGCAGGTGTAGTGCGCGCCACGGGGGTGGTCCACATTGACCTGCAGGCGGCAGGGGCTGTTGCTGGGAAGGCGGCCGCCGCTGCTGCCAACGCCAAGGTGCTGCATGTGACCACCAGCGGTCTGGTGTATCTGAAGGACCTGGGCGTGGCGGCGACCAGCGAGTACCTCGAGTTTCAGTCGGATGCGATGACAGGGCACGCGACGGGCGCGGACTACACCAGCGACACCGGCGTGCTGTTGCTGCACTCAGCGGTGAGCATGAGCGGGAACTCCGGCAAGCGGCCGGTGACGGTGACGGCGTCAATGGCGCAGGTCGACAGCCGCAATCAGGAGATTTTTTTATCGGCGGCGCACTGCGTCTCCCTGGGGCAGGCGGCGGAGGCGCAGCAGGCAACGCTGCACATGCGCTCCGATGGCACGCTGGCGCGGATTGAGGCCCAGGGCAATGTGACCAGAGAAGCGAAGGGCTCGAAGTTGGTCGCGCAACGGGCGGACGTGGTGTTGAATGCCAACAGCCAGGCGCAATCGGCGGTGCTGACAGATGGTGTCCAGTACTCGTTGGTTCTGCCATTGCTGCAACGCAGCGGACAGGCACAGGAGGTCAACATAGCGTTCGACGCACAGGGGCAGGCGCAGAAAGCAGTGTTTACGGGAGCCGTTCACATGAATGAACGAATGCGGGCGACCGAAGCTGCGCTGGAACCGTGGAGTTCGCGCGATCTAACCGCGGCCAAGGTGGAGGCTGCGCTGGTTCCCGTGGGCGCCGGTACAGTGCAACTGAGGGATGTGGAGGCAACCGGCAGCGCGCGCCTGACGGCGGTGAACCATGGCAGCCTGGCGAGCAGGAAAGATCTCGGCAGGTATGAGTTTGCAGCCGATGTCCTGACAGCGCACATGGTTGTCACCGGCGACGGAACTCAAGCTCCTCAACTGGATACGGTCGCAGGGCGTGGCCATACGCTGTTGCATCAGGTGAGCGCGGATGGCATTGAACAGTCGAGTGCAGGAGATAGGCTGGACGCAAAGTTCCAGGCCCAACCTCCAGCCAGTACAGTTGCAGGACGGCAAACGCAGCCTTCTCCATTGGGAGGCGCGCCCGTGATGCTTCTCAGCGCGCTACAGCAGGGACATGTTTCGATGATGCGGAGCACGCCTGCCAAGAGCGGAGCCGCACCTGGGACGAAGGCGGGGAATGCGCAGCAGGATGTGGAACGCGCCACAGCGGAGCGCGCGGCCTACGACGGCGATCTGGATCGCGTGACCTTGACCGGCAATGTGCAGATGGGCGAGGAGGGTAGTTCGATCTGGGCGCAGCAGCTTGTGCTCGACCGCAAGACGGGCGATGCGCAGGCCTCGGGCACGGTCAAGGTGGATTACACACAGGATGCTTCACCGCCTGCCGGCAAGACACAATCCGCCCCGGCTGAACCAACCCACATCGTCGCCGACCGGGCTGAGTTCGTTCATGCCACCGCAATCGCCACCTTTGCCGGAACTCCGGCGCGGCTGTGGCAGGGCGGTTCGCAGGTGCAGGCCCCGGTAATCGAGTTGTCGCGAGAGCAGAAGCGGCTGATTGCACGGGGTGAGGCGTCGACGGGTTGGTCGGCGGCCCAGCAGGCGGCCCAGGTGCATACGGTGTTGATGGGCGCCGCAAATGGTGAGGCAGTTCCGGGAGCGGGGAAGCCGGCACAGGCCGCACCCGGATGCGCGAACACCGCGGCCAAGGCTGGCGCGGGAGTTGCTGCGCAGGCGGCGAATGTGGTTCGCATCGCCAGCGGCGGGCTGATCTTTTCCGGGATACTAAACCAGGCCGACTTTACCGGGGGCTTTCGCGCCGACAGCGCCGATGGAACAATCCGGGCCAACTCGGGTACGGTCTATCTGCAACAGCTCGGGGAGCCCGCGGGCGGCGCAACAGCGGTGCCATCGCTTACCGGACGTTTGCAGCGGGTGGTGGCGGCTGGGAATGTGGATGTTCAGCAGCCCGCCCTTCGCGCTACGGGCGAGCGGCTGGTGTATACGGCCAGCGATCGGGTATTTCTGCTGACCGGAGACAGCAAGACTCCGCCGCAGGTGACCGGCGCGACAGGCACGACCACGGCCGCGGCACTGCGCTTCCATAGTTCCTGCGACGATAGCGGGGGTGTTAGTGTTGAGGCGTTGAGCACACTTCCCGGGGAACCGGAGAGGCGTGTGCAAACGAAGACCAGGGTCGGCAATGATGACAAGAAAGAGAAGGCAAAGCGCTGAAGCTGTGTTCTTTATGATTGAGTTCCAAAATGGGAGTCGTACCTGTGAGGGATGAGACGGGCCTATCAGTTGAGGAAGGGATTAGGAAGACTGTGACGGACACGATGAGGACGCTCGCGACGGAAGAGATTGGAAAGGCCTACGCCGGGCGGCAGGTGGTGCGCGGCGTAACCATGCAGATCGGCCAGGGCGAGGTGGTGGGTCTGCTGGGGCCGAACGGGGCGGGCAAGACGACCTGCTTCTATATCATCGTGGGTCTGGTGCGGCCGGACGCGGGCCGCGTAGTGGCAGACGGAGACGACATCACGAGGCTGCCCATGTATCTGCGTGCCAGACAGTACGGCATCAGCTATCTGCCGCAGGAACCTTCCATCTTTCGCAAGCTCACGGTGGAGGACAACATTATGGCGGTGCTGGAGGCGCAGCAGTTGAGCCAGGAGAATAGGCGCACCCGCACGGAGAAGCTGATCGAGCAGTTCAGCCTGGGCCATGTACGCAAGACCATGGGCTATGCCCTCAGCGGGGGAGAGCGCCGCAGGGTGGAGATTGCCCGCTGCCTGGCCATCGAGCCGGCGTTTATTCTGCTCGACGAGCCATTCTCCGGCATCGATCCCATCGCCGTGCTGGAGCTGCAAGAGATCATTGCCGCGCTGAAAAAAAACGGGATTGGAGTGTTGGTGACAGACCACAATGTGCGCGAGACTCTGTCGGTGACCGACCGCGCCTATATCATCAACGAGGGAAAGATATTTCGTTCGGGAACTCCCGTGGAGCTTGGTGCCGATCCCGAGGTGAGGCGCATCTACCTGGGGGAAAAGTTCTCCATGGATTGATGCGGCTTTGCCCAGGGCACGTGTGTGCCGCAACCGGGCGATTGCATGCAGGGTGATATTCCATGCTTCCCTTGTGTCGCAAGGTGGCGGAGCGGCAGGCGTTGCCCATGCAGGGAGAAAGGCATTCTACATGCTGCACGAATCCCGCGCGGCGTGTAGACTGTGGCCAAGTTCACTGTTAGAAGGAAGATCGGCAAGGGAACGCCGGTCGATGACCTTCGCGCGATCAGCGCGGAGCCGGAAAGCAGGATGAGGTCGAAGGATTGCTGCAGCCCAAGCTAAATCTGAGAATCGCGCAGCGCCAGGTGCTGACGCCCGGTCTGGTGCAGATGGTCAGTGTGCTGGCCCTGAACAAGCTGGAGCTGAAGGAGATGATCAACGCCGAGATGGTGGAGAACCCCATCCTGGAGGAGGTTGAGGAGTCCGGGGCCACCATCGAGGAGATGGCCGGACGCGAGGCAGAACGCGAGCGCTCCGCGGAGGAGATCGCCAGCGAGCACGAGCGGGCGGAGAAGGACGCCAAGGACCCCTTCGACGAGATTGACTTTGGCAGCTATTTTCAGGATTATCTCGACCCCGGATACCGCACTGCCTCCAGCTTTGAAGAGTACGACCTGCCCTCGTTCGAGAACTTTCTTTCCCAACCCAGTACCCTGAGCGACCATCTGGAGTGGCAGTTGGGCTCGATGAACCTGCCTGAGGGGGTTCGCCTTGCCGCGGACCTGGTGGTGGGCAATCTCAATGAGGATGGATACCTGACGGCGAGTGACGAGGAGCTGGCGCAGGAGCTGATCGTGGCCCGTGTGCCAACCAGGGTCGAGCCGATCCCGTTCGAGCGCGGCGCGAGAGCACGGCCCGACGGAGAGGCAAACCACTCGGCCATGGACTCGCCACCGGACGCTGCGGCTCCCGCTACGCGGCCGGAGCGGAACGGTGCATCGCGCCTGCACGAGGCCGCTCTGGCGACGGTTGTGGATGCGCGCGCGATTGTCAATAATCTTGACCCCCTGGGAGTGGGAGCGCGCGATCTGCGCGAGTGTCTTCTGATCCAGATCGCCGCGCAACGCCGCGAGGCGCAGTTGGTGCTGGGACGCGCTCAGGCCTCCGCGGCGGATCGCAGCGGCCTGCTGCAGAACCAGCCGGCGGACGATGAGGCGGAGACAGAGAAGCGAAACAGGGAGGCAGCGCAGGCCCTGCACTCGCATGGGCAGGAAGCCTTGAACGGCGTGGCCACACGTTCTGACCAGCCACGCGAGGACCCGCAAATCAAGGAGAAGAACCGCGAGCCCCTGCCGCACGGCGGTAACGGCGGCGACATCTTCCAGATCGCGGAGCACATCGTCGCCAACCATCTGGCGCTGCTGCAGAAGAAGGACATGCGCGAGTTGACGCGCAGTTGCGGCAAGAGCGCTGAAGAGGTGCAGGCCGCGGTCGATTTTATCCGCACTCTCGATCCCCGCCCCGGCCAGCGATACAACCTAAGCGAGACCAGGCTGATCGAGCCGGACGTTGCGTTCGTCAAACGGGACGGTGAGTATGTGGTGGTCATGAACGAGGAGGACATGCCGACGCTCCGCCTGAGCCGCGCCTACCGCAGGATGCTGCGCGAGAAGACCACGGAAAAGGATGTGCGCGAGTACGTCAAGGAGCGTTACCGGTCCGCCATTCAGTTGTTGCGCAACATCGAGCAGCGCAAGAACACGATCCTGCGCACCTGCGAGGTGATTGTGCGCCGCCAGGCGGAGTTCTTGGAACGCGGCGAGCAGGGCCTGAAGCCGATGATGATCAAGGAGGTGGCCGAGGAGATCGGAGTGCATCCCTCCACCGTCAGCAGGGCTGTGGCCAGCAAGTATGTGCATACCCCGCAGGGCGTCTACGAGCTGCGTTATTTTTTCAGCGAAGGGGTCAATGGGCCGGAAGGGGGAGACCTCCCTCTGGTGCTGCTGAAACGCAGGGTGAAGAAGCTGATTGAAGACGAAGACCCGCGCAAGCCGCTCACCGACGACCAGATCGCGGCGGAGCTGCAGCGGCAGGGCATCCGGGTCACACGCAGGACCGTGGCCAAATATCGCGAAGACATGCAGATCCCAAGCACCCACCAGAGGCGCGTACGCTGAACGAAGGCGGTCTGGAGAAAGGAGGCGAGACGGTTGCAGCGAGCAGGATGGGACGCCAGATTGTGCGAGACGAGTGCGGCGAGTAAAGCATCCAACTAAGTTGCATGGAACTCCAACGAGGTGAACGGATGGAGATCGAATTTACGGGAAGACAGATGGTGGTTACGCAAAAATACAAGGACCTGGCCGAAGCAGGATTGAAAAGAATTAAAAAGATCGTCGGCGAGGGGGCCAGCGCCAAGGTAATTCTCACCGTCGATAAGCACCGCAAGATCGCCGATGTTGCGGTGAGCGTAGGTAGTCAGAGTCTGGTATCCAACAGCGAGTCGGCGGAGATGACCACCGCGCTGCGCGATGCGCTGGCGACGCTGGAGCAAAAGGCCATCCGGCAGAAGCAGAGGATGTCCACCATCAAGCGGCATCCGCGAACCGGCGAGATGACGGCGGACGGCGGCCTCCTGGGAGCTGTAGCGGTAACAGAAGAAAGCTGATTTGCAGCGGCGAAAAGGAGCTTCGCGGCTCAATCCCACGGAAAAGTGTGTGCTTGCCTGGCGTGGCGCCGCGCTGTGGCCAAAGTGCAAAGTATCGGTGCATTCACAGGCTTCTAATACACAGTTGCAGATAGCTTTTGCGGTGGCAGCAGGGGATTCAGCCCCCTGAGAATAGGCCCAAATATCCGGCCTTCAGCCCCGGGTCTTTGCACTCTTCCTACCAAAAGCAGCAAGCACAACAGTAGTTCTAAATGGTTCTGCTGTGTTGCCGATAGGGCATATAGGAGAACTTGCATGCCTGTCGCCGGCAATTTAAATGGGGCAGTCGAGACCGTGCGCCTGGCTTGCTCGCGCCTGCCGGTTCCCATGACTGATAGTTTGCCTCCGGGCTTCTCCGCTCAATCCGCCTCCGGCGGCAGCCTGCGCGAGTGGATGGAATCGCTGCCTTTGATGGCCTTCCTCGATCATGGCGAAGAGATTGTGGCGGTCAACGATCTGGCACGGAGCGCAATCGGCGGCTGCGAGAGCATGAAGACCGACGAGATATTGTTGGGGGCCTACCCTGTGGCGGGAGATCTCCGCCGGCAGCGCTTCGCGTGTCTGTTAGCGCCCAGCGGTGGCCCTGCCAGACGGGTCTCCGGAGTGGTGCAGGCATT
>Ga0326727_10028893_pt1 | contig 10039 bp, 11 predicted proteins | sample MB2enrmetagenome_FD_207643 | JGI IMG/M metagenome (GOLD analysis project Ga0326727, IMG submission 207643) | Lab enriched peat soil microbial communities from McLean, Ithaca, NY, United States - MB29MY | ecosystem: Environmental > Terrestrial > Soil > Wetlands > Peat | place: USA: New York...
GCCTGGTCGAGGACCGCTTCGGCCTGGCCTTCGAGTTCTTCATCAACGTGGCCCACAACTTTGTCGAGGCCACCGGCGTTCCAGAGAGCTTTTCTACCCTCGCCTGGCAGCAGGCCGAGGCCCAGGTCCGCGGCGAAACCAGCCAGGACGCCTGGGAGACGCGCCGTCACGCCCAGGACGTCCGCAATCCCGAAAGCCGCCCCGGCCAGATCACCATCGACGAGCGCGCCCGCGGCAGTTACTTCGAGTCAGCCTTCTCCGACGCCCTGGCCATCTACATGCTCTCTCTCGCCGTCGACTTCGACTACCACGATCTCCGCGAGCGCGACTACCCCCTCCTCGCTGCCCCCGCTTTAGCCGAGCGCCTCCGCCACGTAGCCACCCTCTTCCCCGCCAACCAAGGCTACGAGTTCCAAGTCCTCTACCGCCGCAAAGGGTAATCGCAAATTTACAGTAGAGTGCCATCAGCGACTTGCCCCTTTGCGGCCAGTTCCTACTCCTCGTGCGTCTCCTCTTCCAAATTCTCCAACGCCGCCAGCGCCTCATCCGGCACATCCCAATGGCGGAGAATCTTATAGATCACGCCGGTCGAAAACCCCGCCGCCACTAGGCGCCGCATCACCCGCGCGGTCTCTTTTTCGTTCTCCGGCTTGCGCAGCCGCCTGCGTTCCAGGTGCTCGCGGGCTAGCGCCTCCTCGTTGGTCTGCCCGTAGCGCGCTTCGAGGGTTTCCGTGATCAGCTCGCTGCCCACGCCCTTCTGCTTCAAGTCTTGCCTCACGCGCCGCACACCCAGCTTTTCATTCTGCTGGCGCAGCCGCGCGTAGGTCTCGGCAAAGGACTGATCGTCCAGATAGCGCTTTTCTTTGAGTTGTGCAATCACGGCCGCAACAGCCGCATCGCCCCGCTCTCCCGGCTCTGCGCGCTTCTGCATCAGCCGCCGTAAATCGGCCTCCGAGCGCATCTGCCGCCCCAGCGCTTTCACCCCATACTCGTACAGCCCGGCTTCATTCAGAAAGGCGCGCGGCTTGGCGGATTTGTGTGCATAGGGCATAGGTTCAATCCAACGGAATCTGCATTCGAAACGGGCGCGTCCGTCTCCAGCGATAGTGCGCGAAATCGCTGTCCAGCGTGAGAATATCGCCGGTATCCAGTTCATCCGCCATTTGAATAAGGCAAGCATCAGCAAAATCCGCCGGTGTATCGCGATATTTTCGTAAAATGGCCCGAATCTGCGAAGCGGAGCGGGAAATTTGGAAGGGTATTGCGAAGAAGCCGCTTTCCACGTTCGCCAGAACCGCATCCATCTCATCGCGCCGATGCCGCAGCAAATAGCAGCTCTCGACAATCACCGCCTCGCAGGTAACCAGCGGGCGGTGCAAATCCTCCAGCGCGCGAACGCACTCCTCATGCGCCCTTTCGTGGCGATCAAGGAGCGCATAAATGACACCGGTGTCGAGCAGAACCGGCTGCATCTTCAGTTGGCCCTGAGCTTCTGCTTCGCGTTAGGTTTGCGTCCGATGCCCGAGTTGCTTCCCATGCCCTCAAGATGCTTTTTGTTCGAACCTAGGTCGGGAATGCCCGAATCGAACATTCCAATGCCAATCATTTTTCTGGCTGCTCCACCGCCGTGCTGGCGAGCAAGCAGATGCAATCCTTCCCGCACTGCCCGGGAAGTGCTCCACCCCAAACGCCGAACCAGCCCCTCCAGCGCCGCCTGCGACTCCGGGTCCAACCGTGCCTGTACACTCGTCTTCATAAACATAATTGTACTACAAATCTGATAAATGTAGTACAGGCTCCGCAAGACTCCCAGTAGTACTATTCCCTATTCTTCGTCCACTCATCCACCCAATCGTTCACCGTCTTCCACCACAGCCGCGCGTTCTGCGGCTTCAGCACCCAGTGGCCCTCATCGGGGAAGTACAGCATTTTTGACGGCACCTTGAGCCGTTGCAGCGTGGTGAACATCTGGTAGCCCTCAGAGACATCGAGGCGATAGTCAAGCTGCCCATGCACCACCAGCATCGGCGTCTTGAAGTTTTTCGCCGCCAGCATCGGCGACCACTTGCGATAGGGATTCTCCGCGTCAGGCTTACCGTAGTAATCCCACGGCCTGCCCTTGAACTCCCACTCGTTGAACCACAACTCCTCCGTCGTCCCGTAGGCCGATTCGGGATTGAACATTCCGTCGTGGCTCACAATGCACTTGAAGCGGTCCGTGTGCCCCTCCACCCAGTTGGCCATGTATCCGCCGTAGCTCGCCCCCAGCGCGCACTCCCGCGTCTTATCGATAAACGGATAGTGCTGCTCCGCGTAGTCCAGCCCCTCCATCAAATCGGTAAACGGCTTGCCGCCCCAGTCGCCGTTCACGCCATCCACAATCGCCTGCCCGTATCCCGTCGAGCCGCGCATGTTGATCATCACCACCACGTATCCGTTCGCCGCAAACAGCTCCGCATTCCAGCGATAGCTCCAGTCATCTCCCCATGCCCCCTGCGGCCCTCCATGAATCAAAAACTTCACCGGATACTTCTTCTTCGCATCAAATCCCGGCGGCCGGATGATGAAGCCTTGCAGCTTAGTTCCATCGGCGGTTGTGAACCAGAAATCTTCCAGCTTGCCTTCGTCGAGATGTGCAAAGATCGCGTCATTCAGGTGAGTAATGGGACTGATCGTGGTCGCGTTAATCGTGCCACGTATCGGCATAAGCCCAGGTTCGCCGGTAACATGCATGGCTGTATGGGCATCGATTATGCCCATTGTTTTGACCAGCGCCACCACTTCATTCGGCGCCTGCACTGTCATGCGGCTAACAACAACCGTCTGGCCATCGGCAAGCGGATGAAGATCGCTAAACGTTCCTCTGTTGTACACGGAAGTAAAAGCGCCATCGAGCGTCGCAAAATAGACCGGCGATTCTCCCTTGTCTCCTGATGAAAAGAAAATCTTCTTTGAATCCGGCCCCCACGCGAACTCATCTACCCAGTTCTTAAACTTCGGCAGCAAATCCTTGATTGTCTTCGCCGCCCGGTCATAAACCACCAGCCGAAACTTATCCGCCTCGTATCCGGCCCGCTCCTCCGACCGCCACGCCAGCCACTTCCCATCCGGCGAATAAGCCGGATTGAAGTTGCCTCCTTTCGATGTACTCACCTTCACCGGCTTGACCTTCGCATCGGTCAAGTCGAGTGTAAAGATACTGGTGCTGGTCGAGATCGCCGGCTCCTCATCCAAATTCTCGGTAAAGGCCAGATCCTTCCCGTCGGGCGCAAAGGCGCAGCCGCACCCTCCGCCCTCCAGCGAAAACGGCGGAACGTCATGCGGATCATTGGGCGTCAAATCCCTCACCGCGCCCGTCCCCACCGTCGCCAAAAACAGATGCGTGCGCTTATCTCCGGTGAAGTGGTCCCAGTGCCGATAAAGCAGATGCGTAAAAATCTGCGCCTTCACCTTGCTCGCCGCCAACGCCGTATCTCGCTCCGCGTTGCACTTATCGCCCGTCACGCCATCTGCGGTCGTAATCGCCGGGCAATCCGGATACACCGCCGAGGTAAACAAAATCGAATTCCCATCCGGCGACCAGATGGCGTCGCCAGCCTCGGTCGAAATGCTGGTTAGCTTCTTCGCGTTGCTCGTCGCCCCCGTCGCCGGGTCAAAATCCGCCAGCCAAACCTGCTCAGACCCGCCGCGTCCGCTCAAAAACAAAATCCGCTTGCCATCGGGAGCAAACTGCACACCGCTGTCTTTCGGCTGCGCCACGGCAATCTTCTGCGGTGCCTGAGATTCGGAGTTTGGGCCGCTTCCGGAAGACGGGGCAATCGCCTGCAACCACAACTCCGGCGTCTTGGTGTTTTGGTCGAGGTCCACGGTTGTCACGCTATAAGCCAGCCACTTGCCGTCCGGTGAAACAGCCGTCTCCCCCAGCCGCTTCAGCTTCATCATGTCCTCGAAGGTCATGGGGCGCTTAGCGGTAGCGGTCGGCGCCGCAGTCTGCGCGTGTTGGGCAAAAGCAACCGGCGCCAGAACAATAGCCAGCACCAGAGAGAGAACAAAAGGGATTTTGCGCATAAATTTTTCCTTTTCGCGCGGCAGTAACGACCGCTTCGGCGCGAAACAGAAGTTTACACCGCTCACCGCTCAGTCGGGCAGGGGGGTCTTTCGATCACAGGTTAAACGGAGGATAGTTAACGGAGGAATCGCCTGCATTCCTCCCGGAGGGAGGAAGTGAAAATAGCCCAGGGCCGGGGTCCCCACGGACAGGTCTACGTCCGTGGGGTGGCACGGTGAAACCCTGGGTTGGAATACCAACCATGCCAACGCCGTCCCGTAGGGCCGGCGCGAAATTTACCCGCCCAGTGCCCGCAGCCGCGCCGGCATATGGTCCGCGGCCAGTTCATGGCCGCACCGCGTGCAAAATTGGTCGGAGGCGCGCACCGTCCGGAAGCAGTGGCCGCAACTGGCGGTGAGTTGGTAGTTGCACTGCGGACAGAAGTGAAAGTCGCCCTGCACGTGCGTCGAGCAGGCCGGGCACCGCGAGACCTCCGGCTGGCGCAGCAGGAAGTAGAGCACCGCGCCGATGCCGCCCGGCATCACCAGGCAAATGGCGATCCAGAAACGCGTGCTCATCGCCCGCCGCGGAGCGTCCTTGCTGACGTAACCCACCATCAGGAAGTAGAGCGCCGCCAGCAGTCCCCAGGAGAGGTTGAAGTAGGTGCGCAAGCCAATCGGCGGCAGATGATGCTGTTGTCCCGGCAAGACCAGCCAGAAGTAGTACTCCACCAGCACAAAGGCCGCGACGGCGGCCACGATGGACCACACCGGAAGCAGGCGCGCGTCTTCGTTGACGGTAATGGATTCCGGATTGCGCATAGGCACTCCCTTCGGAGGGCATTTCAGGAGATCAAACCAGGCATAATCTCCCCATCTATGGACGGAGAAGGGATTCGGTAAGTTGCGAGAATCTGAATGCATATCTACGTATATGCCGTTCAGCCGAAAGTTGTCCGTCCACCGCAGGTAGCTATGAAACCCGTGGCGCGCAAGCGCCGTCTGCCGCACCGCAGGTGCTCAGGATCTGCGCCGCAGCCAGCCGGCCAGCACCACCGAGGCCAGCAGCGCCGCGCTAAGGAAGAAAATCAACACGCTCAACTGGCCCATCAGGCCGGCCAGGTGCTCTTCTTCAATCAAGGTGTCGGCAATCCACCAGGCCAGTGGGCCCAGCACCAGAAGAACCATCAGTGTGGCCGCCAGCGCCACGGCGCGGTTCCGCTGCCGCCCGGCCTTCTGTTCCTGCATCACGCCCTGCGAGGCGCTCACCACGCAGCGGGTGCGCCAGGCCACGGAGCGCTCCCGATCCGCCTGGTTCCCGGCAAGAGCCGAAACCAGCTCGTGGTCGGCATCGGCGCTCTCACTTGGTTTCATACCGCCCTCGACCCCGCATCCGCCAACGCTGGCCGCACAGCAGGTGTCGCCAGCTTGGGCTTGATCGCGGCCAATCCGCGATAAAGCCTTGATTTCACTGTAGAAAGCGGCGCTCGCGTCACCTTGGCGATCTCGTTCAGGGATAGCTCCTCGTGAAACCTGAGCACCAGCACCTCACGATAGAGCGTCTCCATCCCCATCAGCGCCCCCGCAATCCGCTCCCGGTCTTCGCCGTTGGCAAAGCGGTCAAACGGAGTCGGCTCGCCGTCGGCGATCTCGAAGCTCATCGGCCGGTCGTCGTCGCCTCTGCCTTCAATCAGCTCGTCCAGGCTGGACGTGGTCCGCTTGCGCTTCTGGTCGATCAGCAGGTTGCGCGCGATGGTAAACAGCCAGGTGTCGAAGCGCGCCTTGCCGTTAAACTGCGCCCCCCGCACCAGAACCCGCATCCAGACCTCCTGGAAGAGGTCCTCGGCCTGTTCGCGATTGCCGGTCAAATAAAGCAGATAGCGCATCAACCGGTGCTGATAGCGAACGATCAGCTCATCCAGAAGCCCCGCGTCCTGGCGTTTCAGCCCCGCGGATACGGCAAGGCTCTCCTGCCGCACCTGCTCGTCGGCAATGCTGGCGGAACTCGAACCGAAAAAAGGGCGAACAGACACAGCAATACTCATCTCATTCAATTAGACGATAAAAGTGGACTCCGTGCCTCTGAAAAACACTATGAATTACGATATTTCGTAACCTTAGAGGAATATTCCGGCTTCCTGGCTACTCCGCACTCCTTTTCCGGGCCACGCGCAGCGCCTCCTCCACCGCCTTGGCCGCTCTCCGCTCCCTCGCATCTGCCGTTTGGTAATAGAAGATGCCCAGCAAATGCCCGCGCCGCTGCACCGGTGTCATCGCCTCCCAACCCTTGCGCGCCAGCGGCTGCCGCAGGAATGCCGTCTGCAAGATCGGCGGCGCTTCCATCTCGCCCTCCAGCGTCAGCAGCAGCCGCTCCGCCATCCCATCCGCTCGTTTTCGGCGAGTCTCGGCGCTCTTCGGCTCCGTGACCCACTTGCCAATCTCCCGGCGCATATAGTCGGACAACCCCGCAAACCACTTCGGCAGCCGCCGGTCGCCCTTCAGCGCCCGCTCCAGCTCCGGCGGCGTCACCACCGCAAGCACCTCCAGGTCCGGCTCCAACGAAATCCGCACCCGTGAGCCAACCTTAGCCTTCGCTCCCGCCTGCATCTTCTTGTTCACCAGCAGAAAATGCCCCGCTCCGCCCGCGGAAGCAAACAGCGATGTGCGAAACGCGAATCCCTCAATCTCCCCCCGCACTCGCAATCGTCTCCGCTCCGGCCACGCCTTATCCACATCAAATGGAATCCGGGCAATCACCCACCCCAGGCCATTTCGCAGCGGCTCCAGCACGGCTTTGAAGGTTTTTGTGGTAGACGAACTCATCTAACTCCTTAAATGGATAGCTGCTCAGGCCGAGTACCGTGGTTCGCGTTCGATCCGTCCGCAACAGCATCTCTCTATTTGGCGATCATATCCAGCATGGCTTTCGTGTCCGCGGCGTGCGGGCCGTCCGGGGCAAGCTCAAGATACTTTTCCAGCGCCTCTCGCGTCTCGGGAGAGGCTTGGACCTTGCCTTGTGCGGTTACAGGCAAATCCGCAAAGAGATCAGACCCCAGGACGAACCAGGCATTGGCCCTGGTGGGATCAGCTTGCACGCACTTGCGGCAGGCCGCGGCCGAGTCCTTCGTATTGCCCATGTTGTAGAGTACGGCGCAGACATTGAAGTAAGCCGCGCCCGCATTGGCGGCGTATCCGGCCGCCCGGTTGTACTCGTCGATTGCCTCCGGTGTGCGCTTCAGCTTAAGCAATGCATTGCCCCGGCCAATCATGATCTTCGATAAGCCGTCCTTCCAGTTGCCCAGCGCTTGACCGCTCGCGGGCTTTTCTAGCTCCGCCGCTGCCAGGGCGCGGTCGTAGGTCGCCAATGCAGCATCCGAGGAGCCGGAGTATAACTGCGCATTCCCCAGAAAATACAGATTCTGAGACGTAGCCTTCAGGTTCACCAGTTGTTGCGCCGTGGCCACGGCTGTTGGCCAGTCCTTGGCTAGCATGGCCTGGTTGTAAGTTGCCGTCAGCGCCTCCGCATTGGGCGTACTCGCGTTCTGCGGCGTTTGCGCAATGGCCGGCAAGGCAAACAAGAACAGCAGCCCGGCTGCCGCGAGAAGATGAAAGGACCGGCGCATCGCGTACCTCTTTTCAGTAGAGACATTTGGACGGTTTGCAACACAAGCCGGTCGTACTGCTTCACTATTTCACTTTTTCACTACTTCACTTTCCCGGCTACCGAGCAATATACCATCCGTTGTTTTCGCTCGCAATCTTGTTTGCATGGGTTCCGGGCCAATGCACCGGTGGACCTGTCAGGGCCGTTGTGTCCCATCCGGCTCCAGTACGGCATTGAAGGATATGAGAGTAGGTGGGCTCACCCCATCAACAAAGGTCCAGTATCAAAAGGATTCTCTTCCTGGCGAGCATTGAGTGTGGTTTTCTGCTGCTCCGGACACTCCTGCGCCTCTTCTGTTGCATCCGTCCATTGCTTTCCGCACGTCTCGCATCGCCACGAGTTGGCCGGATCGGCGCCTTCCAGAATCGGGTCCTCTGCGCCGCAACTCGGGCACACCGGCGGCACGTACTCCTCGTCCGGTAACTTGGATTGCTCCACAATCTCCCGCGGAATCGGCCTTGAAACAATCTCATGAGCCTTCTCCAGCTGATCGGCGGCAACCACGATCCGGGGATTGAATAAGCCGCGCCCATCGCGAGAACCCGGACCTTCAAACCAGCTCTCGATCCCCGCCTGCCGCAGCACTTCCTGAATCTGCCACGCCTCTTCCCGGTCTTTGCAATCGCACAGCGGCGTCTTCCAGGTGAACTCAACCGGCTCACCGCCTTCCGCGGCTGCCTCTTCGTCCTCAGGCCAATCGCCGTGAGAATTCCATGTTGGAGCAGCGAAGCGCTCTGTGTGATTTGGTTCTTTGTTTGGCCCACGCGGCCCATCCAGCCCGCGCTTCCTCAATTCATCGCGCAGAACCTGTTGCGCCACTTCGGTCAGATCGGTGATGTCGGCGCCCAGCTCCTCCAACTCACCGTCGCCCATCTCTCGGTAGAGCAGTGTGAGCCTCTGCCACTCCACAATCGGGTCTGCTTGCATGCAAAACAGTATAACGGCCACGCGCCATATCCTTCTTGATCCGTGCCCCATCCATTCCGCTCCTGAGCCAAGCCGAAGGACCTGCGTTTACAATCGCGGAATGGGTGGGAAACCATGCACTCAGCCCTGTATCGTCCATCTTCTACACTAACATTATGGAAGTTTTGTACGGGTTGCACCCGGTCGAAGAAGCGCTCAAGGCCGGCCGCCGCCGTTTTGACCACGTTCTGGTGGCCCGCGAGCGCGAAGATGCCCGCATTGAGCGCTTTGTCAATCTCTGCCGTGAGGCCGGCGTGCGCGTCCGCCAGGAGAGCCGCGAGCAGTTGACCCAGATGGCCAAGACTCCCGCTCATCAGGGCGTTGTGGCCCTGGTCCACCCGCAGGATTTCCTCTCCATCGAAGACCTCTTCACGCCGCAGCAACCCGGTGACCCCCGCCTGCTGCTCGCTCTCGACGGCGTGGAAGACCCGCAGAACCTGGGCGCGCTACTCCGCGTGGCCGACGGTGCCGGAGTGGACGGCGTCCTGCTCACCGAGCGCCGCTCAGCTCCCCTGAGCCCGGTCGCCGCCAAGGCCAGCGCCGGCGCCGCCGAGCACCTGCGCATCGCCCGCGTGGTTAACCTCGTTCGCGCCCTCGAAGAGCTGAAGAAGCAGAACATCTGGGTCATCGGTCTCGACGAGCGCGGCACGTCTGACTACGACCAGTTCGACCTCACCGGCAACTGCGTTCTCGTGCTGGGCCGCGAGGGCGCGGGCCTCCACGACCTCGTCCGCCGCACCTGCGATCACCTGCTGCGCATTCCCATGAGCGGCGGCGTCAGCTCGCTTAACGTCTCCGCCGCCGGAGCGGTTGTCCTCTTTGAAGCCTTCCGCCAGCGCCGCCAAGCCGCCCGAAACGTCAAAGGAGTTGGCCCACACATCGGTGGTGCCGCCGAAGGCGGGATTGGCCCCACCGCAGGTGGAAAACCAAAGAAACAGAAAGGCCTGGGTTCATGAAGCTCTCTCTTCCCCGCAACACATTGGGTGCCCCATCCTTGCCGCGTACCCGGGGTCCCCACGGACAGGTCTTCGTCCGTGGGGTGGCATTTTGCGGCAAGGGTGGGAAACCAAGAATCTTGACGAGCATTGCTTTGATGGTTGTTTTCGGCCTGGCAACTCTTCCCTGCACGGCGCAAACCGCCCCCGCTCCGCCAGCCCAAAAGCCCGCACCCCCAGCCGCTCAGCCCGTCCAGACCCACCCCGGAAAAGTCCTCTTCTCCCGCTCCACCGACGAGAGCGGCCAGACGACCAACTCCGGCCCAGCCGTCGCCCCACCCATAATCCAGCCGGCCACAGAGCCCATGCGAGCGAATAGCGAGCAGTTGGCCCCACCGCAGGTGGCCGCCTACGACCTCGATGTCCA
>Ga0326727_10028895_pt1 | contig 10038 bp, 10 predicted proteins | sample MB2enrmetagenome_FD_207643 | JGI IMG/M metagenome (GOLD analysis project Ga0326727, IMG submission 207643) | Lab enriched peat soil microbial communities from McLean, Ithaca, NY, United States - MB29MY | ecosystem: Environmental > Terrestrial > Soil > Wetlands > Peat | place: USA: New York...
GAGCCTGCGGGTTCAGGAATAGGGCCAGATTCCGGATCGCAATCCTCTTTCACCGCGGCGGCCTGTCTATGCTGCCTTCATGCGAACTTTACGACTGACCCACACTAAACCCTGAAGCCCCAAGGAAAGGAAATGAAATGAAAGCGCTCATCGCACCGTGTGGAACGTACGGGGACATCGTTGCGCCTTTATCCTTGGCGCTCAAACTGCGCAAACTCGGCTTTGAGCTCAGAACCGCTTCGTCCGAAAACTTCAGGCCTCTCTTCGAATCCCAGGGCCTTGAGTTCCATTCAGTCGGACTCGACTTTCAGAAAGAACTTCGCGCGAATGGTGATGCACAGGGGGCGGGCGCGCATGCCCGATTCGCTTCCTGGGGTAGTCTGATCGGGCACGAGCTCGAGATGCAGGCGCGGCTCCTTCCCCCTCTAGCCGCGGACGCTGACATCGTCATCGGCTCAGGGCTCCTTTTCATGGGCCCCTCGATAGCAGAGCTTTACGGGAAGCCCTATATACAAATCTGCCACATTCCCACGGCCATCCCCTCCGCGGAGTACGCGCCATATGTCGTCGAATACCGAAGCCGACCACGCTGGGTCAATCGACTGTTATGGGCTCTCAGCCGACTCACGACAGAACGTCGCTTCGTTCCCTTGCTCGACAGGAATAGGAAAACAATCGGACTGCCTCCAATCGAAAACTACGACGATTACTTCAGAGATCGCGTAATCCTTGCGGCGGACAGAATCCTCGCTCCGCCTGAGTCCATGAGTACATCGGGATATATCCGCACGGGATATTGGCAGGCGCCGCCCTCGCAAGGGCTCCCAGAGTCACTTCTGTCTTTCATCGCGACTGGAGAGAAACCGTTCTATATTGGATTCGGCAGCATGGCCGAGACGGCAAGCGAGGAGGTCGAAAGCGTCATCCAGGCTCTCGTCTCGGCCGGGAAGAGGCTCATCCTCGGAGGAGAACTCGCCTCGGCGGCCGGTGGATATGATCCAGCTCTCGCGTATCCAGCGCATGATGTCGACCATCAGCTCCTTTTCCCGCACCTCGCATTAGCCGTCCATCACGGCGGAGCGGGGACAGTCTTCACCGCGGCAAAGGCCGGCATTCCTCAGATCGTCGTGCCGCACCTGATGGATCAATACTACTGGGCCGCCCGGGTCGAGGCGCTGGGGATTGGAAAGAGCTGCCGACATCCGTCCAAGATCCGGGCCCGGGAACTGGCGAGCACTATTCTCGGAGTCGCTTCGGACAAAGGCTGCACGCAACGCGCTCGGGACATATCGGAGCGCATGGAAGACGGCGATTCCGCTCTGGCCGAGGGCGCGCGCATCGTGGCGCGGATGGCCGAACAGGGGAGGAGAAGTCATGGGGCGCACTGATCGAGAAGAGAGGCACTCTGGTGAAGAGAGCCGGAGTGCTCGCGGGCGCAATCGCATGGAGCATCAAATCGACGCGACCCGCGAGCGTATACTCGATGTGGCGGAACGCCTCTTCCTTGATAATGGGCTTGAAGCGACGAGCATGGTCGACATAGCGACGGCGGCCGATATCACGAAGGTCACGCTCTACCGCTACTTTCCCGACCGTCATCCTATCGCATTCGCGGTCGCCGGGCGCATGCTTCGCAAGATAGATGAGGCAGCGAAGCCGGATGATGCGCGAGCGCTTGCGTTGCCTGCTTTCGCAAAAGAGTATTTCCTCCGGATGATCCGCACGTTTCCCGAATGCAGGGAGGCATACCGCTATCTCGGGTTGTTTGATCAACTCTACGCCTTGGGGTATCCCGATGAGGCCTTGGCTGAGCGCTACCGACACGAGTTGGCGAAAGGAGTCGAGGCCGTGTTCCAAACTCAACCCGGAGAGGACATGAACTCTCCTGCGGCGGCGATAGTCGTCACCATCCTCAATGTCATAAACGGCTTTCTCCAAAAAATGGCGAGCAGGGGAAGACTGATAGGGCCGGAGCAGGGCGTCGATATGGAGACGCAGCTCGCCATATTCGAGTCGATGATCTCCATTGTCATCGACGAGGGAATCGCTCCATTCCTTTCCGAGCAAAGGTGATGGCGTGGACAACGAAATAGCCTCGATCGGAGAGGAAGCGGGTCTTCGAGCATGAGCCTGCGCAATTCAGCATGCTATGGGGCTGGGGCCTACGGAATGAATCTGGTCTACAGCTTTATGACGATGTACCTGATGTACTACTTGACGGAGACCATCCACATCAGCCCTGTATTCGTGGGCCTTCTATTCTTGGTCGTCAGGCTGATAGACGCCCTCCTGACTCCGGTCATCGGCATCATGGTCGATGCGACCAGCACTAGGCTTGGCAGGTTCAAGCCTTGGATTCTGGCCGGGACAGTGGCCAACGGCTTGGCGATGGTTCTCCTGTTCTATGTCATGCCGACGGCCGTCTCGCATCGCCCAGAACCCCTCGTCTCTGTCCTGTATGTCGCATGGTGCCTGACCTACGCCCTTGAGGACATTCCCTTCTGGGCGATGATACCCGCCTTGGACGAAGGCAAGGGCATCGACGGGATAACGGTCGTCGTCCGTCTGTGCGCGGCCTCAGGCTCCTTCCTCGTGATTGTTGCCGCCCTTCCTCTCGTCAAGCTTTTCGGAGCCGGTTCCGCAGTCGTGGGTTATCTCGATTTGGCTGTCGCCCTCGCTGTCGTGTCCACCTTCACCTGCGCAATCATGATAGCAGGAATCAAGGAGAACAGGCGATATGAGCCGCGCCGATACCGCCTCAGGGACTTGGCTGAGATTCTCGCCAAGAACGACCGAGCGCTCATTGTGAGCCTCGTACTGCTCTTGTTCTCCCTGGCCCTCACTCTGACTTCGAATATGTGGATTTACTATTTCAAGTACGTCTTTGGGGACGCGTCGAAGTACATCGAATATATAATCGTGACAGGGATATTCCAGGCGCTCTCGATGCTGTCCTTCCCGGCCATGGACAAAGCCATCGGAAAGCGGAGAACTTTCCTGTTGTCGGTACTCGTCGCCCTCATCGGCTATGTGATACTCGCTACGGTCGGGACCATGGGGATACGCAGCACGGCGATAGTCTACTTCGCGGGCTCGCTGATCTCCATCGCGATAGGCTTCTCCCAGGTGCTCGGAACGATTCTATTGGCGGACACCGGCGCATACGGGGAAGAGAAGACCGGCAGCAGGAACGAAGGCGTTATCTTGAGCCTCCAACCATTCATCGCCAAGGCGTCAAGCGCATTTAGTTCATTGATAATGGGCTTTGGCCTTGCCTACGCTGGTGTCTCCGGCCAGCCGGCGGGATTCTCCGGCCCAAGGCTATCGGTGGCTATGTTTGGGATCCCTATTATAGCATGCATACTGTCTGGATTGATTTTCCAGAACTGGGGTCCGAGGAGCGGACAGGACCGGGATGTCGCGGCCCGGGGCATCGGCGATCCCCCCTTCTCTGACGGTCGATAGTTTTAAATATCCATTCGGTGCACGGCCGATTCGTCCCTGGCCTTCGTGAACCGAATCCAATCCATGATCGTATCGAGGGCCAGCTTCATGTTCCCCAGGTTGCAGTGCGCACCCGCCTCTTCCCTGTCGCTGAAGGCCCTGAATGTGAGGGACTTCACGTTGGCAAGCGCGTCGATCTCCGGCTTGTAGAGATCGAACGCGATGAAGTGGTCCTGCCGGGCGCCCAGCAAGAGGAAGTCCTGATCGATTTTATCCGCTATTTTCAGCATGTCGAAGGAGGCGCATGCGCGGAGGTAGCCGTAGGCATCCTTGGCGCCGTACGCGTACTTCCCGTGGTTGAGGCCCCACTTCACGAGCTCTTCCTTCTCGGCGAGACGATCGAAGACCACGTCGATGAGCCAGGCTTGCTTGGTCGCGAGGAGGAACTTTACGAAGGCCCGAACGAGAGGCGGTCGCGTCGCGAGATTCACGTCGAGGAAGTTGGGGAGGATGGACCACGCCACGACGCGCTTTATACGCTTATCGAAAGCCGCGGCCCGGGGCGCGAACATTCCTCCGAGCGAGACTCCGATGATAGTGGCTTCCTTGAAAGGGGATCCGATCGATGGCTATCTGCCCGTTCTCCGCGCCGAAGCAGGAGGCGTACTCTTGATAGAAAAGTTCACGCGACGTATCGTAGACCGTCATCTTGTTGGGGTTGCCGTGAAACATGAAGAACTCCGCCATGCGGTAGTAGCCTGAGGCCTCGCGGATTCGACCCTCCGCCTTCGCTTTCGCGCCAAGGGCGATGAGCTCTCGCTCCCATGAGGCACAGTCGGTTATCTTGCGTGCTGCCTCCCGAACTTCGTCGAGATCGCCTCCGCCCCACGACACGAGCCGGTTGAGCTGATAGTTGAAATTGGGATCGTCGTGGAGATGATAGCTTCCGACCTTGAACTGAATAGCGGCCATTGTATCCTCCTAGCTCTTGAGCGCCGCCTTGCCTTTCTCGCTCAATATCCATACATGCGCCTTTGCCCCGAAATTGCACGCCGCACTCATTGAGCAGCCGGCACAGGCGGATCGCTTCTTTTCGTCGCCGTCCGCGCAGCTTGATGCACAAGATGCGGCGAAGTCCTCGATGTAGCCGAGGGAGCGCAGGCGAGACAGCATATCTCCGATCTCGGACGCGGAAAGTCCCAGCGCTCGAGCGATACCCTCGACGGTCCCGCCCCGCCCGGAGGCGATGAGCTCGAGTAGCTCGCGCAGCATATTAGATGAGCCTCCCTATCTGGAAGAGCGAAAAACCCGCGGCGAATGACAGGACAAGCATGAGGGCAACGCTGAAGACTGTCCACTTGATGGATTGCGTCTCTTGCTTGATGGCCGCTATGGTTCCGACGCAGGGGACGAAAAGCATTTGGAAGGCGAGAAGCCCTAGACCAGCGGCCGTCGATACAGCCGCAGGCAAGGCGGTAGTTAGGTTTCCGTAGAGGACAGACAGTGTCGCGACCGTGTTCTCTTTTGCCGCGAAGCTCGTGAGGAGAGCGACGAAAACTTGCCAGGGCAGCCCGAGGAGTCCGCTCACGGGCGTAAGCCATTGACCGAAGATACCAAGGTAGCTTGTTGTGATTACGCCCGTCGGGAAATAGGAGAAAGCCCACACGACCAGGGATGCCACGAGAATGATCGAACCAGCCTTCTTGAGAAAGCCGACAAGATTTTCCCAGATGTAGATGCCTATCGTCTTCGGGTTGGGCAGGTGATAGAGGGGCAGTTCCATGATGAAGGCTATGTGCTCGTCCTCGAAGGCGGCCTTGTGGAGGATGAGCCCGAGGATTGCGAGCACGAGGAGGTTGCCGCCGACAAGGGCCCAGGTCACCCAGAATGCCGACTTTCCGAAGAAGATAGGCGCGAGGATCGACACGACCGCGAGGCGCGCGGTGCAGGGAACGAAGGGTACGAGGAGGGCTGTTTGGATGCGCGCCTTCTTGGACTCGATTATGCGCGTTCCGAGAACCGCGGGGACGTTGCAGCCGAAGCCGAGGACTATCGGCATGAAGCTTTTCCCGTGCAGGCCCATCATGTGCATGAAGCGGTCGGTCAGGTAGGCGGCTCGCGCCATGTAGCCGGTGTCCTCGAGGAGGCCTAAGGCGAGGTAGAAGATCGCCAAGATGGGCAGGAAGGTGAGTACCATGCCCAGGCCGCCGAGCACGCCCCCGGCGATGAGCTCGCTCGTCCATTTAGGAGCGCCTGACATCCAGAGGCGGATCGAATCGCCGAGGCTGCCCATGAGGTTTCCAAGCCATTTCTGGATCGGCGCGCCTATCGAGAAGGTGAGCCAGAAGACCGCGCCCATGAGTATGATCAAGGCTGCGGTGCCCATCAGCGGATGGGTCAGCACTCGGTCGACGCGGGTGGTGAAGCCGATGCGTGAAGCCGGCGGCTCGACGACCGCCGCACGCACCATACGGCCGATCCACTGGTAGCGCGCCCCTGCGATGTCGAGTACCGCGTCCTCGTGCTTGTACAGGAGCGCGCCGACGGCCTTCCACTCGGCCTCGGGCATCGCGCCCTTCATGAGAGCGGAGAGCGCCTCGTCGCCCTCGAGAAGCTTGAGCGCCACCCAGTCCCTCGGATAGATGTCCGGCACATAGGCGGCGATCATTGACTCGAGCCCTTCGAGGACGGGCTTGTGGGCGGGCAGGATGGCCGGGAGGTTCGGATGGTACTCCGTCTTCTTGAGCAGCATGGCCTCGATGGCCGCTTCAAGTTCCTCGATGCCAGCTCCCCGCGAGGCCGACATAGGCACGACGGGAATGCCGATCGCCTTCTCGAGCACTGCGGGCTCGACCTTGATGCCCTCCTTCTCAGCGACGTCCATCATGTTGCAGGCGAGGAGAACAGGCGTGGGGAGGAGGAGGAGTTCGGCGACGAGGTAGAGGTTGCGCTCGAGCGTCGCGGCGTCGACCACGGCGACGACGATGTCGGGGTGCTCGCGCAGGATGTAGTCCCTGGCGATGAGCTCTTCCTCGGAGTTGGCGGACAACGAATACGTCCCCGGCAGGTCGACTATCGAGTACTCTTTACTGTGGTACGAGTAGGTTCCGGTCTTTTGGTCGACAGTCTTCCCTGTCCAGTTGCCGACGTGCTGGTTCATCCCGGTCAGCAGGTTGAAGACCGTCGACTTTCCCACGTTCGGCTGCCCCGCGAGCGCTATCGTGTAGTTGGCCTGAGGCGCTTTGGGCACCTTCGCCTCTTCCTCGACGGGGTTCACGATGATGCCCTCGGCCTCGTTGAAGCCGAGCGCTATCTGCGTTCCACGCAGACTGACCAGAAGTGGACCGCCCGGGTTCCTGCGGACGAGCTTTATGGGCGCGCCTATCGTGAAGCCGAGGGCAGCCAGGCGCGCAACATAGCCGCGCGCTCCGGCCAGCCTCCTCACCTGGGCTGTTTCGCCTGGCTTCAAATCGGCAACCGAGAGTTCCATGCTTATGTCCCTGTTTCCCCGGGTAGACGGGCGGATTGAGAAGATAAGTTAGCCTATGCTAACAAAACTGTCTTTGTCAATCCCGTTTGAGTTTTTTTTAGGTGAATACTCTCCTGTAGGCAAGGACTCTCTGACTGTCTCCCTCTCCATACCGCTCGGCGAAGACGTTCAATGCGGAATCGACGGCCTTATGCCCAGATTCGCCTAACTCGCCTATGATCGCTTTTTCGAGCGTAGTGAACAGATGCCCTACATGGTAATCCCAACTTTGGATCGCTTTTGTTCCAGGCCTGAACGTTTTTCGATACAGGAGTCTCACGCCATTGCGAAGGCCCATCTTCGCGCCATGAAAGATAAAATCGCAGGTCGCGCTCCCGTTGCTTCGCGTCCCGACTACATCAAGCTTCAACTCGGGATTGAAGCCTCGCAGTACGGCGCTATCGATCTCGCGGCAATAGAGGCAGCCCCACTTCATGAGTCCGCTTTCGTCCCAGGCCGTGTACCAGGGGCATTTTGTATTGAGCAGCCTGAGGTCTTGGCCGCGCGCTGCCAGCGTCTGGTTCATCGCGCCCGTTCTGGTCTTGAACTCGCTGTATGCGAAGTAATCGATTATATCGAGCGCATGGCCATTCGCTTTCGCCCTTGCCGCCATCCTCCGCCCGCGCTCTTCGCCGTATCTGCGAACGGCGAGGCGGATTATCTCTTCACCGCGCTCGTCCCCCGCTCGCTCGCAGACCGCTTTCGCCATCCACGCGAACAGAAGCGCGTGATGCGTTTCCGCGAAGGGTGCTCCATCGGCGCCCGCGGCATCCCCTATCGTTTTCATTTAGCTCCTCCCTGGCGAACGACGAGATCCCGAACAACCTCGGACCCTGCCGGTTCGATCGTCAGGCTTTCGGCGTCGCCGATCTCGCTGGAGCACGCGAGGCGGACCTGGCCGTCGATCTTCACGGCGCAGCGCCCGCAGATGCCGTGATCGCAAGCGCTGTGCCGGTAATAGGCCACGGTAGAATCGAGGTTCTTCGTTATGTAATCGAGGCTGTCCATGACTGTCCACGACGGGAGCGCGGGCACCTCGAAGCTCTCGTACGATCCTTGGGCATCGGTGGCAGGGTCATATCTGAAAACGCGTACGTTCATATGATCTCCTTGACGATGTAGTCGGCGATACTCGCCTCTTTGCCTGCCGGAATTTCTATGCTCACGACCTCGGGCCTCTTTTCCGTGAGCGACATTCCCCGTGCGCCCTCTTCCTCGAGTATCCGGACCGCCCAGCGATCGTTGTCCACCTGCGGACAATCGCTGCGCACGTGAAAGCCCCGGCTCTCCCGCCTGGCGAGGGCGGCGCGGAGTCCCGCTTCGGTGCAGGTCAGCAGATTCTCAGTCTGCAGTGCGCAGAGCCTTTCGTAGTTGTACGCCCGCGACTTGCATTTCGCGGCCAGGCAAGGCAGTTCGTCTTTTTTTATCGTTTCGATTTCCCCGAGAGCGGAGGAGAGACCTGCTTCGTCGCGGCAAGGGCCGAAGCCTCTGTCCGTCGCCTTATGTATTCGTTGCATGACCGCAAGCACGTTGGTGCCCTTCTCTCGCGCTAGGGGCGCGTTCATTTTGTCGATCGTCGCCCGGATCCGCGACTCGTCGGGCGTCGGGGAAGAAACGTTCGACGCGTACTGCGCGGCGGAGATGCCCGCCCTATTGCCCTGTACCATCATTTCCGTGGTGGCGTCGGCGACTCGGCACGCTCCGAAGAGACCGCTCGTCGCTTCGCCCGCTGCGAAGAGCCCGGGCACTCGCGTCGCCATTTTATCGTCGATGACGATGCCGCCCATGCTGTATTCGGAGCAGAGGGCGAACTCGAGTTTCTTCTTTTCGAGTACGATCTTTTTGAACTCGAACAGATCGTCGCTGTGGTAATGGCCGTATTTGTAGAACTGCTTGAAGTAATTCAGCATGGCCTTAAAGCCCAGGTTGAAGACGAATCGCGGCATGCTCGCCAGTTTCGAGCAGTCCATATAGAGTCCGCCGCTCGCGGACCAATAATAGTTCCATATCACTTTCCCGAGTTCGCTGCCTTTCGCTATCTTGCGCAGCGCCCGGGGAATCTCGATACTCTCGCCTTCTTCGTCGAGCGTGCCTAACGGAAGGCCGATGGCGTAGAGCAGGTAGGGCAGGATCGAGCCTTTGCTGCTCTCGGGCTCGAGGGCAGTGGGTATGAAGAGCATGAACTCCATGTCGCCGAGCTGCGCGCCCGCGCGGTAGGCCATCGCGATGCCGTCGCCAGTGGTCACGTCGCTGTTCGTGCTCGACACCGAGAAGGGCTGGTAACCGCCCGAGCCGATGACGACGGCCTTCGCGCTGATGAGCACGCTCTCTCCCGTGTAGACATCGAAACCCACGGCGCCCGCGATCCTCCCTCCATCTTTTACGAGATCGACGACCATGAAGTCTTCGATAGTCTCGATGCCGGGCGTTTCGGCGAGTCCTTGCTTGAGCGCGACGCCAAGTGAATGCCCCGATAGCATCCAGCCGGCGGGCGCGGTGAAAGCCTGCTTTTGTTTCGCGCGCTCCCCCCATTCGTGGCATGCGTAGACGAGGGGAGGGCTCTCCTCGACGAACTGCCGCACCAGAGGCTGCTCGGAAAGGTAGAAGCTCTGCTTGACGATCTGCTCGAAAAGGAAAGCCTTCGTGAAGGAGGGATCGGCCTTTTTCAATCCGTAGTCCTTGCGGGCGCTCTCTCCATCCATCGAATAGGAACCGCCGATCATGATGGTGTCGCCGCTGTTCCCGATTTTCCCCTTGGACGCAAGGATGACCCGCGCTCCTGTTTTCCTTGCCGCAATCGCCGCCATTACGCCCGCTCCGCCCCCGCCGATGCACAGGACATCGGTCGTCACGGTTTTAATGCTCTTCGCGCTATCCATTTCGAGTTCCCCTTTCCACGACTCAGAAGCCATCGACTAATTTCGCGGCGAGCCTGAGGAAGGTGGCCGTCTCTTCTTTGCTCCCCATGAGGCCCAGCAGTTTCGTATAGAACTCGCGCTCCGACGATAGGTGCTCGCCCTGTGCAAGCTTTCCCTCCTCGGTGAGAACGAGCCTGAAAGAGCGTT
>Ga0326727_10028896_pt1 | contig 10038 bp, 8 predicted proteins | sample MB2enrmetagenome_FD_207643 | JGI IMG/M metagenome (GOLD analysis project Ga0326727, IMG submission 207643) | Lab enriched peat soil microbial communities from McLean, Ithaca, NY, United States - MB29MY | ecosystem: Environmental > Terrestrial > Soil > Wetlands > Peat | place: USA: New York...
TGGACGGTGTCTATCCGAATGCTACGGCCCTGGCCGCATCCGGTATCAAACAGCCGCTCCTGTGGCTCCGCAGTCTCGATTCCGACACCGCACGCGACGAGAAGAATACTGCTGAAGCGCGCAGCGAAAGGGCATCAGACACGCTTCTCCCGCAGTCATCCATAGTTTCAATGAGAGATGTTCGCAGCAGCAGTTCAGGCGGCGAGATCGTAGCGATGATGCAGGCCGCCAAGCCGTGGCATGGAGACAACTCTGCAATCTGCGTTGGGATTCGTCTCTGTTCCGCGCCCCGCAGGTGTTCCCTTCGCCCGCCAGCGCAAGATGAGTTCGGTCGTCGTGGTAATAGCGGACGTACTCGCTCATCAATCGTTTCAATTGCCGTTCATTCAGAACGATGACGTGGTCGAGCAGATCGCGACGAGAACAAACGGACCGGGCAGCCAGTTGGAGCAGGAGTCTCAGCAGGCGCAGCATGAAACCATGCTTACACGGATGCGCAGGGCGAATCTGGACTGATCTCATCTAGCTGATTCAGAAGCAGATTACTATTTTGGCGAGGGACAGGCCGGATTCCGGCCTTTTTGTCGACTGATAGACAAGACTTCGGCCAGAGAGGGAGAGTTGAGCGGTATCCCGGACTTAATTGCGCGAGTTGCATTGCGTCATGTCAGGCGTGCAAAACGGCTCGAAGATTCGGGGAAGTCGGTCCCGGTAACAAACCAGGCGACGGCGCTGCATGCCATGGCCAGCAGAACCGAGCTGAAACGCAACCCGGAACCATGGGGCATTGGTTGGTTGTGCACCGTTGTAATCACGGCTCCTGCAATGGCGGCTGCCAGTGCGATCCATTGATAGAAGTGCAGACCAAAAAAGATCGGGGTCTGTGGTTCGCCGCGATAGGCCTCTTCAACGAAGCGTCCGGAGCTGGAGAGCAACAGGTAGATGCCGAAGATCATGGTGCAGGTAGCATGCAACTGCCAGAGGCGCAGGAGTGCAATGCCAACCACCAGGTTATAAAGCATCGAATACACCGGGGTGGCGTACACGGAGACCCCGGCGAGATTCGCAAGGCGGCATACGCGGGAGCGGGAATGCGTGTAGCGAATTCCGCGCGCCTGCTGGGTCGCGCGTCCATGGCAACAACCCTGCACCAGACAGCGTAGTCGGCCGATGCCCTGGATCCAGGGAGCCGCAAGGCAGATGACTGCCCATACAAACCACATGCTGACTCCAAACAGGTGCGCGCAACTGCAGCCCAGAGTTGCTCCCACCATGGCTCCATAAAAGCCCATGGGGCGCAGCAGCGACGGCGATCCTTCCACCCACTGCGCCCACAGCGCGGCTCCGATTATGCAGGATAGAAAGATGATGATCGACAGGAGTTCGCGTCCCGGTCCGAGCAGGGTGTCGATAAGGAACATGCCGATCAGAATCGCAACTGCCGCGTAGCCCCCATGGTTGATGATGCGAATGGGGCCGAAGCGCCATTCTCGCCATGAGTTGGCAATGCGTTCGGCAAGGTGCAGCATCGCGATCCAGATCTCCTCCATGCTCAGAATCAACAGAAAGACAATCACTCCGGCCACAACGTCAAGGATTGAGTGCATCCCCGTCGTGATGCAACTGAAGGCGACAAGAACGGCCCATGTCCAGCACAGGATGCTCTTCCAACGCCTCCCTTGGCTTAGGGCTACCGCGGCAATGAATGCCCAGACCACATGAAAGGAGGGAAATGCGCCGATACCGGAGATGGGTGTTCTCTCCCAGTTCAGCAACAAGCCAATCGCAGTTGCGGAGTGGAAGGGGCGTGGCGGAACGAAGAATGGGAGCACCAGATAAAGCGGAAACAACAGCGCCATGGCCCACAGACCAAGTTGCGCGAAGCGCCTGAGAGCTCTCCCCGAGCTGACCAACGGGGGCGTCAGCAGCACGACGATGTAGGTGCTGGCGTAGAGGATCTCCGTCTGTTCAAGGATTGGCAGGCTCCTCTCGAAGGGCAGATAGGTGCTGACGGCATCCGGTGCTTTGCCCAGTGCGCCGATCGCTTCAAAGATCGCCAGCCAGGGAAGCAGAATCACCGGATAGATGCGAAGTCGCTCCAGCAACGAGGGAGAACCAGGCTGATCGCGGGGAAGCCAAAGCGAGGCATGCGGCGCTCCGAATCGTCTGCGCAGCTCCGGAAGCTCGTAGCCCAGCACAAGCGATGCACAGGCCAGGGTAGCGCAGGGCGTAACCAGCCATAACCCGCTTGCCGAGCCGAAGTACACCGCAACGCCGGCGCAGGCCATCACAAATCCGCCGTAGATCGGGTGCGGAACCAGGCCGTAGATGCCACTGGCAACAAAGCGTGGCGGAGGAAATGCATTCATGGGCAGGCCGCCGCCCATGCGCCACAGCCCCAGCATTCCCGCTGCCATGACGAATACTCCGCAGGCTGTCAGCAGTGCTCCCCACAGAGCAAAGTGCAAGGCCGGAAGAGGGACTGCGTTGCGTGCAGCCTCCGCCCAAATAACCAGCGCCAGCGGAACAAGAACGACAAAAAAGGTCCCATAGAGAATTTTTCCGGGCAACGAACGCATCACAGATTCCAATGGACCACCTCGTGAATCACCCATCCCTGGCTCTGGCCGTGCTCTGTGTCGAGGATCCCGCGGCTTCTCCATTTGTGCTCTTCAATGTTGAACAGAGAACGGGGAAGGAGCTTTTTCAGGGCCGGCACTCCCGGCAAAATGGTCGAGCCCAACCGTCCTGCGCGAAGCTGCAGCCCCTCTTCCATGCGCAACGTTGCGCCATCCAGCGATAGCTCTGTCTCCGAGACCGATTGCAGTGTGCGCTCGCGTCCATTGTGAATGGCCAGCCGGGTGGTGTAAGGCCCCAGCCAGTCGATCCAGACCAAGGTGTCTGATGAGGAGACGAAACGCCCCCATCGCAACTGCCGCATCGGAAGCTGCCATGGAGGCAACGTCAAAGTGAGACACTCTGCGTAGCCGAGGCCGGACAGTTCGCGGTCTCCGACTTGGACCCGCGCCAACGCCCCAGGCTGACGGCAATTCCACTGCACACTCCCGGCAGGGCTTTCGAAGACCGTGCGTTGAACGGCCTCAGCCGTAGCCTTCCATTCTCCGTCAACCTTCAAACGCGGGAATTCGACTTCAATTCGATCCTGATTGGCACAAAGCCGATAGCGGCTCATTGAACTCCGCGCTGTGACCGCTTGCCCCTGGGTGGAGAGCAAACTGCTGTATGCCGCATGAAATCCACGCCAGTCCAACTCAGCGCAATAGAGAATGATTGCGTCGCCACTGTCCGTGACACAATCCAGATACCACTTGACCATCTTGAACGGAGGAGACGTCATCGCGATCTGATCCTCCAGTCCAGGCCCAAACAGGCAGTCAAATCAATGGTTCCAGTTCTATTTTTCTCAATTCAGATGTTATCCCCAGTTGGGAGCTTCGGAGGGCTGATTGTCGCCAATTTTTCGCCCGTGTCCCGAGAAGCACCAAGGGAGCCCTCATCCTGTGCTGACTCATTTGTCGCAGGTAGGCATAGTAATTCGCTGCCGGTGAATTGAGGAATTGTAAAAACCGGACTTCGATGATCCAGTCAGAGAAAAGGCCATATTTCGAGCTTGATTCTGTTGACTGGAGAAATTCTCTAGTGGAAGAACCACGCAGAAACGGCCCGAAACGCGGGGTTAATCACGATCTAAGTTGTTCATAATAAATAACTTAGACTACATGGCGGAGAGTGGGGGATTCGAACCCCCGGTAGAACTTTTGGTCCTACAACGGTTTAGCAAACCGCCGCCTTCAGCCACTCGGCCAACTCTCCAACCTCTCCGCAACTCCTCTTCCAGCGAGCGCCGGGATGAACCACGATTATAGAGCAGTTTCCCGCTCCCCGCGTCATGCTGCATGTCTCCCGTTCGATTTTCTTTCCATGAATCGTACCCTCCCTCCTTTGGTCCGCCCACCCCTAGCGATCGACCTTCTGCTAAGCCGCTCTCGCCTGCCCGCCTGCCCACCGAAGGCCTGAATCCGCTCTTGCCCGCCTGTCCGCCTGCGCTTTCCCGCCCGCTTCAGGTAAATTCTCCTCAACAGCAAATCTTCCCCTGGAGGCGGGCGCGTGCGCAAACCCCACAGCAAGATGCGTCTGCTCCCGCTCATCGCAGCCACCTACTTCATGGTCGCCGGTGGCCCCTACGGCCTGGAAGACATCCTCGGCGACGCGGGCTACGGTCGCGCCCTCCTCCTGCTGCTCCTCATCCCGCTAGTCTGGAGCCTGCCCACCGCGCTCATGGTTGGCGAGCTCGCCTCTGCGCTGCCCCAGGAGGGCGGCTACTACTGCTGGGTGCGCCGCGCTCTCGGCCCCTTCTGGGGATTTCAGGAGGCCTGGCTCTCGCTCGCCGCCAGCATCTTCGACATGGCCATCTACCCCGTCATCTTCGTCCTCTATCTCTCCCGCGTCGCGCCCGCGCTCACTTCCGGCACGCGCGGAATGCTCTGGGAGCTGGCCGTCGTCCTGGCCTGCGCCGCATGGAACCTGCGCGGGGCCAAGTCCGTCGGCGAGGGCTCCATCGGCTTCTTCGCCCTTCTGCTCGCGCCCTTCGTCGTCCTCGTCGGGATTGGCCTTTGGAAGGGCCTTTTTAGCCACGCCGTCGATCCTCTCACCCTGCACGTCCTCACCTTCCCCGACCACCTCCGCCACTCGCTCACCCTGCTGCGCGCTCCGGTCGCCGCGCCCTCGCTGGCCGGCGCCGTCTCCATCGCTCTGTGGAACTACATGGGCTGGGACAACGCCTCCACCGTCGCCCAGGAGGTGGAATCTCCGCAGCGCAACTATCCGCGCGCCATGTTGCTCTCCACCGCGCTGGTCGCCCTCACCTATATCGTCCCGCTGGCCGCTATTGGCATCAGCGGAATCCCCGCCGGCCAGTTCACCACCGGAGCATGGACCGATGCCGCGCGCTCCATCGCCGGCCCCGGTCTCTTCGGGACCATCCTTGCCCTTGCCGTCGTGCTCGGCGGAATGCTCAACGGAGCGGGAATGTTCAACGCCCTCATGCTCAGCTATGCGCGCGTGCCCTACGCGCTGGCCCGGGACGGCCTGCTCCCGCGCTTCCTTACCCGCACTACCCGCGCGCGCCCCACCCGCGCCCCAGTCCCCTGGGCCTGTGTGCTGGTTTGCGCCGCCGCCTGGGCCTTGGCGCTTGGCCTCTCCTTCGAGCGCCTCATCTCCATCGACCTCGTCCTCTACGGCGCCTCCCTCCTGCTGGAGTTCGTCGCCCTGGTCGTTCTCCGCCTGCGCCAGCCCGCCCTCCGCCGCCCCTTCCGCATCCCCGGCGGGTTAACCACTGCGGTGCTGGCCGGCGTTGGCCCCGCCCTGCTCATCGCCTTTGCCCTCGTTGCGGCGCGCTCCCAGCGCGTCGGCCCGCTCCCCGCCCTCGTCTTTGCCGCCCTGGTCGCAGCCGTCGGCCCGCTCGCCTACCGCATGGCCTGCCTCGCCTCGTCCCGCCAATCCCCGCCTCGCTTCCCGCCGCCAAGATAACTCTGGCGCGATGTGCTGTCCTGGTGGTACAGTTCCCCTCTCAATGCAAATCGGTCGCAGGCCGCCGGGTAGCGTGTGGATCCTGCCAGGCGAAAAAAAAGTCTTTCGTGAACGCTAAATTTTAGATATGCTTCTTCTGGTTCCGCATTACAAAGGATTCCTCCAATGAAACTTTGCTTGAAGATTCTCGCCGTTGCCGTCATCGCCGCCTTCACCTATTCCCTGACCGGCTGTGCGTCTCCGCCCAGTTTCACCTATAGCAACGTAAGCATCGCGTTGTCGGAAATATGCTCCGACTGCCAGGGCGGCGCCGCTGCTGGTATTTACCTGCAATATGATCCGACCAGGCCGGGCGTGTTGTTGGTGGATGGCGGCGGAAATCAGCAGGGCGGTTCTATCCAGTTCACTGCGACCGTCAGCAATGCTCCGTCGAACCTCACCTGGACCCTCTACCCAACGCAGAACCTTCTCCAGACCAATCCCAGCCCGACCTGCAGCACCTCTAGCACCCCGTGTTCGCCCACCGAGCTGGGCTCCGGATGGCTCACTGGCACGTTCATTGTGCAGAGCGGCAACACCGCATGGTTCCAGAATGCCGTCATTGGTGGTGTCGAACCGATCTATGTCGGCGAAGCCCTGGCCCAGGCAGAGACCATGCAATACACCATCACCTACGGGCAACCGGGGGTCACAAACACCGGATTGCCGACGATCACACCCGAAAGCGAGACGGTGACGGGAATTCCCCAGGGCAGCGTCTTACTGGGTGTTTCGGTGCCGAACAACCCCGATAATCCATCTTCGGTCACCACCGCGTACCAGCTCATGGAGATCTACGCCAGTAACCCCGTCGTCTACATGACGCCCCAAACCCCGCAGAAGCCCTCCGGACTCACCGACAGCGTTTTGAGCCTTGCCCGTTCCACCGCCGCCACACCCAGCACCTTCCAGTTCTATGGCGGTGCGGCCGGAGCCCCGCCCTGCGAGACCTCGACCACATGCGGCGCGCAAGGAAGTACGACCGTTGGCAGCGTCGATGACTCAGTCATCTGGGAGGTCGGCTCATCCACTGCCACAGCCATCGCCGGCGGCAATTCCACATACGGAACCATCACCACCACTGGCCTCTATACCGCTCCGCTTGTCCCGCCTTCGCCACAACCGGTCGTCGTCATGGCCTCCCACGAGCAGCCGTCCGTATACGACTACGCCTACATCACCATCTACTAGAGTAGAGCAATTTTTTGTAGGCTCCGCACTCTTCAACCAACGCAAAGGGCCGCCCACATGGGTGGCCCTTTCGCTTTTCGGAGGCGGCCCTTCTGCTTGAGTGCAACTCCCCAATGCGCCCGGCATCCCGCCCCGCGCCAGCTCTCGCGTCTCTCCACCCCATCCGCCCCGCCGCAACCCCATCCGCCCGCCGCAAGTCTATAATCAGACCCATGAAGGTGCATGTATACGTCACGTTGAAGCGCACCGTCCTCGACGCTCAGGGCCAGACCGTCGCCGGAGCACTCCGCCGCATGGGCTTGAACGGGGTCGCCGACGTCCGCCAGGGAAAGTACTTCCTCCTCACCCTGGAGGACTCGCTCGCATCCAACCCCGCCGCGGCCCAGCTTGAGGTCGAGCGCATCGCCCGCGAGGTCCTCACCAACCCCGTCATCGAAGAGTTCTCCCTCCGCCTCGAACCCTGATCTCCCGTCCCCCCTCGCCGCCAAATCTCCCCTCGCACCCCGCGGCAGTGTTCCTAAAGTTGTAGCTCTATGCCGCGAATTGGGGATGACGTACCCGGTTCGCCGCAGGCAGGATAGACCTACGCAAGTGGCTAGGGCCAGGCGTTTCGGCACTCGTGCCCCACGCCGGCGCTTGCGGCAGATTTACGCCGGACCCCTGCAGGATGCTACGCTCGAAGGGTTGGGAGATCAAACCCCTTGAGTCAACTTCAGAACGAATCAGCGAACCAGGCTCTGAACCGTGCATCCGGCGTCCCCGGGGCCGATTGCGTCCAGGCTGCGCCTCTGGCCGGGTCCGCTCGACTCGATGGGCAAAATCGAGCGGCGAACTCAGTCGCTGACCCCCTTGCATCCCATCGGGCGGCGAACCCAGTGGCTCAGACCGCGGTCCCCCCCGCGGTTCTCCACACTGAAACGGCTGCCGTGTCCTGCGGCAGCCGTTTTGTTCGCGCCTGCCTCCGCCTCCCCGTCGACCGCACTCCCGTCTGGTTCCTCCGCCAGGCTGGCCGCTACATGCCGGAGTACCGCGCCGTCCGCCGCCACCACACGCTACTCGAAATCTGCCGCACCCCCGCGCTCGCCGCCGAAGTCACCATCACCGCCGCCGAGCGTCTGGGCGTCGACGCCGCCATCATCTTCGCCGACCTCCTGCTTCCCCTCACCCCCATGGGCCTCGACTTCGAGTTCGTCGCCGACGAGGGCCCCCGCATCCCCGCTCCCATCCGCACCGCCGCCCAGGCCCGCGCCCTGCGCACCGACCGCACCGGCGACCTCCTCTACGTCGCCCGCGCCATCGAGCAAGTCGCCCGCCACTTCGCGGGTGCCCCACAGCCTGCCCCGAGCTTGCCGAAGGGTCTCGCTTCTGAGACGTGGGTAGAAGGGGACCCCGCTCCTCAAGACCAGCTCGGCGTCATCGGCTTCTGCGGCGCGCCCTTCACCCTCGCCAGCTACATGATCGAGGGCGGCAGCTCCCGCAACTACATCGAAACCAAGCGCCTCATGTACGCCTCAGACCCCTCCGCCCCGGCCACATCGAACGATAAAGATCAACTGGGAGCGGAGGTCTTTAATCCGGAGGGAGCAGGGGGCTTTAATCCGGAGGGAGCAGGGGGCTTCAGCCCCCTGAACAGCCCCAACCCGGAAACGGGCTTTAGCCCCGGACTCAACCTAGACTCCCTCGCCTGGCCCATCCTCATGGACAAGCTCGTCACCGTGCTCGCCGACTACGCTGCCCAGCAGGTCGCCGCCGGCGCCGATGTTATCCAGGTCTTCGACTCCTGGGTCGGCGCGCTCTCCCCCACCGACTACCGCGCCTACGTCCTCGCCCCCACCACCGATCTCATCACCCGCATCCGCGCCCTCGGCGTCCCCGTCATCTACTTCGGCGTGGACACCGCATCGCTTCTGCCCGCCCTGCGCGAGACCGGCGCCGACGTCCTCGGCCTCGACTGGCGCACCCCCCTCGATCAGGCCTGGCGCACTCTAGGCCACGGCGTAGCCGTCCAGGGAAACCTCGACCCCATCGCCCTCTTCGCACCGCCCGCCGTCCTCGAATCCCGCGTGGCCGAAATCCTGCAACAGGCCGCTGGCCGCCCCGGCCACATCTTCAACCTCGGCCACGGCATCGTCCCCACCACCCCCGTCGAAGCCGTCCTCGCAGTCGTCCACCAGATCAAACACTCAACCTAACGCCCGCACCTTAGGAAACAGATGCGAACAACCGCCTGCAGCTTAGGAGAGAACGAGAAAGGATGAACAATGAAACGAAAATCGGTAAAAAGCGTGACAATTGATCAGAACATTAGATGCCAGCGGATCATCCCCGTCGAGGGGTCGAACAGGCAAACCGCCGATCTCCACACAGTCGGATTTCGGTTGACCAAAGTACAAGCCATCCAGTTTGCGACAGTCCTTCTTGTCGCCGCTCAGGAATGGGACATTATTGATGTGACGGGCTTCAGACTGGAGAAGCGTTCTGACGGAACATTCCCGATTACGATAACCAGCGTGCCAAAGGCGAAGAAGCGCCCGAACGGCCAATAGCATGGGCCGAAGCCGGGGCCCCCAACGAGCGTATTTGCTCGTTGGGGTGGGAAGGGAATCTGCTTCTGCCCTTTCCCCGCCACAAGGCTTGTCATTCTGACCCCATGAGATCAGCTATGAGCCCGCCTGATGTCAACTCCACTGCCGTTCTCCTGCTCGCCCACGGCACCCCCAACGTCCTTGGCGAGATGGCCGAGTACCTGGCCAAAGTCACCGGCGGCCGCGCCCTCCCGCCCTCGGTCGTCGCCGAACTCCAGCACCGCTACGCCCAGATCGGCCTCGGCGAAAGCCCCGGCACTGAGCCTCCGCCCCTCATCCGCTGGACCTTCGCCCAGGCCCGCCTGCTCGAATCGGCCCTCGCCGCCGCAGGCCATCCCCTGCGCGTCTACGTCGCCATGCGCAACTGGCCCCCATTCATCGCCGATGTCGTCCGCCAGATGCGCGCCGAAGGCGTCACCCGCATCCTCGCCCTCTGCCTCGCCCCGCAGAACTCCAGCACCAGCACCGGCCTCTACCGCCGCGCCCTCACCTCAGCCATCGAAGTCGAAGCCGCCCAGAACCCCGCCGCCCCAAAGCCCTCCCTCATCTTTATCGAATCATGGTCCGATGAACCCTCCCTCATCGAAGCCTTCGCCCAGCGCCTCGCCGACACCTACCCCCGCGCCTGCGCCGAAGCCAGCACCGAATCCCTCCCCGTCCTCTTCACCGCCCA
>Ga0326727_10028897_pt1 | contig 10038 bp, 7 predicted proteins | sample MB2enrmetagenome_FD_207643 | JGI IMG/M metagenome (GOLD analysis project Ga0326727, IMG submission 207643) | Lab enriched peat soil microbial communities from McLean, Ithaca, NY, United States - MB29MY | ecosystem: Environmental > Terrestrial > Soil > Wetlands > Peat | place: USA: New York...
AGGGCTGACACGGGCAGCTGCTGGTAGGCGGCGAAGCCTGCCAGGATTATGGCAGCCATCAACAGGGTTGTGGCTACCGGCCTCAGGATGAAGGGCCGGGAGAGATTCATCAGCTACCCCGCCGCGGGGTCCCTTTACCCTGCATCCGGAGCTCCACTTTCGCGCCTTCCCTCACCCTCTCCGCGCCGTCAACCACCACGAGGTCGCCCGGGGCAAGGCCGCTCTGCACCGATGCCTCCGAGCCCTGTATCTCTCCCACGGCCACCATCCGCACCGTTGCGGTATGGTCGGGTTTCACCGCGTAGACGAAGGTGCCCTGGGAGCCTCGCTGGATCGAGGCCGCAGGCACCATGACGGTGTCGCGCAGCACGTCGATGAGGAGGTGGGCATTGACGAACTGATTGGGAAACAGTTCGTTCTCCCTATTCTCGAAGATGGCCCTGAGGCGTACCGTGCCCGTGGTGGGATCGATCTGGTTGTCTGCGGTGAGGAGAGAGCCGCCGGCTAGCTTCTTTGTCTCGGCGCGGTCCCAGGCATCGACGGAAAGGCGCTGCCCCGCGTTCAGCTTCGCCATCACCGCGGGAACGCTGTCTTCAGGAATGGGAAAAACCACCGTGATGGGCTGGAGCTGGGTGATCACGAGGAGACCATTGGTGTCGGCGGCGTGGACAATATTTCCCGGGTCCACGAGTCGCAATCCGACCCTTCCGCTGATAGGCGCCGTGATACGGGTATAGACGACCTGCACCCTGGCATTCGCCACCTGCCCCTCATCGGTCTTGACGGCTCCCTCATACTGGTGGACCAGGTACTCCTGCGTGTCCAGCTGCTGCTTCGGGATCGAATCCTGTTTCCACAGCACCCGATAACGCTCCAGGTCGATCAGGGAGTTCTTCAAGAGCGCCTGATCCCGCAGCAATTGCCCCTCTGTCTGGAGCAACTGCGCCTGATAGGGCCTCGGGTCGATCGTGGCGAGAAGGTCGTCCTTCTTGACCATCTGACCTTCCTTGAAGAAGACCTCCATGAGCTGCCCATCCACCCGGCTCTTGACGGTGACCGTATAGACGGGAGTCACCGCTCCGAGGCCGTTGATATAGACATTCATGTCACCCCTTCGCGCTGCCACGACGCCGACCGGGATGGCACGGACCAAGGCGCCCGGCGGTGTCGCTGCCTGAGACCGGCTGTTTCTCTGCATCACCACGAGGGCGTATGCCCCGGCAACGACAATCAGAGCGGCAAGCACCGCCATCCACTTCCTGACCGAGCCCCTTTGATCCCTCAATAACCCACTTCTCTTCTCCGGTGCTTCCTTCTCCATGGTCCTCACGCTTCTGATAAATAGGCTCCCGCGGCTACCCGGCCCTTTTCAAGACTCGGGGCCTCGGTCGGCACACGGTCGAGCCCCATATTTTGGACCAGAATATATCACTTTGAACGCCCTTTCGCAACCATCCATGAGGAAGAAATAGCAATAACCGTGCCGCCCCCGGAAGCGGCTGAAAGGGGAAGTCCCTCGCCCATTACGGGCCGAAAAAAAGGGGCGCGACGCCCTGGGGGCCCTGCCCCTCGACAAAAAGGCCGCGTTGTTTTTCACCCTCTTCGACAGTTATGTCGCACGGGGCGGTCCTTTGCGAGGCCGGGCCTCTCGCCCGCAGTGCGGCCAACGCTTGGGTCCTTGAAGCAAGCTATGGCGGCCGGCATAGTCAGCATGGCAGCGGAAGGGGGTCCGGGAACGGCAGAGCACGGAAGCCCCGGGGCGCATGCACATCTATGGTGAACGACGTGGCGGGCCCTGAATAGGTATCGATGATGCCCACTTTGATGGTACCCGCGGCAAAGGCGTACGGATGTATACAAAAATGCCCAAGCACGAACACCAAAAGATTCTTCCCCATGGCCTTTCCCCCTTTCATTCATATCAGGCTCCCCATGGACGTAGGAAGGCTTACTCCGTAGTGCAGCCAATATGCCGTTTCTTGTCTACAGAATCTCCCTGGACGCTCTCGCTCCGCGCCGGACGCAACGCCCGGAGGCCTCCCCCAGCACGGCGCCAATTCGCGCAGCTATGGAACAAAAGTTGCATGAATAAGCGCGGGCCAGCGCCATGTGAGGCCACTGAATGAAGGAAGGAGCGTCTGCATGCACTACTACGAATATTGGGGCCTTCACAAATCGCCCTTCGATAACGTGCCTGATCCGTCTATGTATGTCTCCTGCCACGCCTCGGCGGAGAATGCCATAGCGGAGACGCTCTTCGCCATAGAAGAGGGTAACGAGTGCATCTCGGTCATCGTGGGCGATGTGGGCCTGGGAAAGACCATGTCGCTCCGCATGGTGATCGACTCCCTCGACCCGAAGAAGTATAAAATAGCTTTCGTCGTCAACCCCGACATCTCGTTTATCCAGCTTCTCCGGGAGATCATCGGCCAGCTCACGGGTGAGCAGTGCGAGATGAAAAAAAAGGTGGATCTGCTCGAGGCGTTCAACAAGCTCCTCTTCGAAACAATGGAACAGGGTAAGAAAGTGGTCATATTCGTGGACGAAGCAAACGCAATGCCCGCCCCGAATCTCGAGAAACTGAGGCTCTTGACAAACCTGCAGCCCGACCAGACAAACCTCTTCACCATCGTCCTTGCCGGTCAGATGGAGTTTGCGAGGAGATTGGCCCATCCAAGCCGGGCAAATCTCTTTCAGCGGATCGGCACCTACTGCACCCTGGAGAAGATAGAATCGAAGGAACTGGTGAAAAACTATGTGGAGGCCCGCCTGGCCCTCTCCGGCGCCGCAAAGAAGATCTTTACCGACAACGCCTTCGACTCCCTGTGGGAATATTCAGGGTACGGCGTGCCCCGCCTCATCAACAAGGTCTGCAAGCTCTGCCTGAAAGCGGGGGAGACGAACCGTTTTGAGCAGATCGGCGGAGAGGTGGTGAAACAGATCGGCGAGCGTTTTCAGAGATTGGCCGCTCCGCCGCCCGCAAGAAAGAGGGCTGGGGATCCCGTGCACGAGGAGGGGCCCCTGCAGATTGAGGAGGATTTGACGACCTCAGAGAAATTGGCGCCTGAGCCGCAGCCCTCCATGATAGACGGGGAAACCACGCTCCGGGCGACCGAGTTGCCGGTAGCGGAGCCAGATGCGATACATGATGAGCGAAAGGTGCTGGTCTTCAGCGACAGGCTCCAGCCCGAGGAGAGAGGCGAAGAGCCCGAGACCGTGGGAGCCAGCGGCGTGCCGCCTGAGGGGGTCTCGCATGACGAAGCCCTTACGGAAGAAGAGATACTGATCGTCCGCCACGGCATAAACGTGGCCCTTCCGTCCGAAGTAATCACCCAGTTCCGCACGTCCACAGCGGAGAACGGCGTAAAGATCGCCGGCGTGCTCGCCGCTCAGGTCATGCAGCGCCACCCCCAGTTGACGGCCAAGTGGGGAGTCGACCCTCTCGCCGTATGGAGCGATATAAGAGAGGCCATTCTCGACAGGCTGAAGAGCGACCAGGGCGTCTACTCCCGATAGACTCGCCCGTAGGAAGGGCAGCTGCGGCAAAAAACCCCGGCAAATCTATTCGTCTGCCTTTTCCATCTCGCGCAGCAGCTTCTCCGCATGTTGGTTATCGGGATTGACCGAGAGAACAAAACTGAGCCGCCTGATAATATCCGCCTTTTCTGCGCTCGCAGGATTTAATCGATGGCGGAGTACCTGCACCCTGGCCAGACTGACATTTGCTTCCTCGGCATAGGGATCTGCCTGGAGCACCCGCCGGTAGCAGGACTCTGCCCGGTCGTAATTCTCCATTTCCTCGTAGACCGAGCCCAGGTTGTTCCATGCCTCCCCGTCCCCGGCCTCTATGACGAGGAGCCTCTTGTAACAGATAAGGGCGTCCCTGTGCCTACCCTCCTGGAGCTGCAGGTTGCCCATCTTCAAAAGGGCCCCCACATGATAGGGGTCTATGTTCAAGGTCGCCTCGTATTCGGCCATGGCTTCATCAAACATGTCGTGACGGTCATAGAGGGCTGCAAGTCCGAAATGGGGAGCAACCTCGCGGGGAGCCATTTCGATGGCCCTCCTGTACTGGTCTACGGCGCCGTGATAATTACCCTCCAGTTCGTATATGCGCGCTATGTTGAGGGTCGCCTCGAAGTCACGGGGGTTCAATTCGAGGGCGCGCTCGTACATCTGCCTGGCACTCCCGAAGCGTTCCATTCTTTCGTAGGCAAAAGCGAGGTTGTTATAAGCGGTAGCGCTGTCCGGCGCCATATCCGCCACTCTCTGAAAACAGATGAGCGCCTCCTCGTAGTTCTTCATGCGGAGATAGAGAAAGCCGAGGTTGATCGATGCGTCGGTAAACGTGGCGCAGAGCTTTATGCATTCCCTGTACGCGGCGACGGCCTTTTCCGCCTGAGAAGGATCGCTCTCATACCGGCAGCCTTCAATAAACCACTCCCTCGCCGATTTTCCCTTGTCCATGAAAAGCTGCTTTATCATACCCGAACGCCTCCCGGCCGGGCCTTGCAGCCGAGGCCCTGGGTTCCCTCATTCTACTCCAGGGGAACGGACTTCGCCACCTCCATCAGGACGGCCCCGAGGGCCTCCTTGCAGGCCGTTGCCATCAACCGAAACTGCCCTATCGCAGGGTGGCGGGGACCACGGACTGGAGGCCGGAACCTTTCACGGCATCCTGGTAATCCTCGAAAGAAGACTCTATCTCCCCTTTCAGCTCCTGCGGCAGTGCCACTTGCTTGGGGAGCTCCCTCTGCAGGTGCAACAGAGCCAGATTGAGACAATCCGCGATACCGGCGGCAAAATCTTCCGTCCCCACCTCATTGTCGAGCTTGATCCTGCCTCCGTCGTAGTCGAAGAGCCCCTCGAAGGGGTCCAGAAACGGGTACGCCTCCGACTTCTCCACACAGGCCCTCTTGAAGGCCCGTTGAAAACCTCCCTTCTGGCTTGCGCCATCGGAGAATCTCTGGATCTTGCCAAAAAGTTCCTGAAGGGCAGTGATTAGCTCGTTTCGACCTTTCTCGGGAGGACCTTCACTTCTCTGCTTTTCCAGGAGCATCACCACTTTCCCCGTACTCACCTGCTCTTCCTCTCCGGCCGCCGCTGCCTCTGCCACCATCCCCGCTGCGCTACGCTTTTGCGCGGCAGCCTCCTTCCTCTGCGGGATGGGTAACGCGAGGCACCTGAAGACATTGAAAACGGCCCCCCGGGCAATCACCCCTTCAAGGAACGAGGGAATGTCCGTCTTTTCGAAGAAAGAGGGCGACTCGCCTTCCGCCGTCACCTGCAGGCCCTCTTCCTCCCCGTCCCTCATGAACAGAACGCCGAGGCGACTACCTTCTTTCGAGAAAAGTTCGATGTAACCCGTCAGCTTCTCCGCGGCAAGCTTGCCGATGAAACGCTCAAGACGGACAAAATCGGTTGAGAGCCCGGTGAAGAGGCTCTCGGACTTCAGGGTGCTCGCCGAAAACTCGACCTCCTTCGGTGTGAGCCGATAGACGTGGAGCAGGCCACCCGGTTTCGTAGAGAGCACAAGGAGCTCCTCTACCGCCTCTTCCCCCACCAGGGGTGCCGTATTTTCCTCGTATTCTACGACCGCGTTGACAATACTGCCCGAGGTAAGAAAAAAAGCGCCTTTCCTGTCGGTCGTCTCGACGGCGACGATCCCGGCGAAGGCGTTCGCTTGCAGTGTCGACAGGAGCTGGGGCAGGTCCGTATATTCCGACGACAGATTCTGATGTACCGTCTCTCCTTTAGGGTATAGCATATCTCTCCCTCTCCGGCCCGCTTTGTGGAAGCGTGCTATTTGTGGGCAGCTACCGCAACGTCTCTCCCTTCCCTCCTTTTCTGGAGCCGCTCAATGGCGGCCCTCACGCTCGTCTGCATCCTTTCGATGGACTGGGCCAGCACGACGACCTCACCTTTTCCCTTGATGTCTATGTTTGCCTTGAGGTCCCCCATGCTGATCTTGTCCGCCACTTCCGACAGGTGGCGGATGGGACGCACTATCGAGGACGAGTAGAGATAGATGACGGCGAGCAGCACCAGGAGGTCGATCAATACGATAGCGCCGAAAAGGACAAACCTCTGATTGTACTGCCCCGCGAACTTGTCCTGCATCTGGCCCATTTTGGCGGTAATCGCCTTCACGGGTTTTGAGAACTCATCGATATAGGTGGTTGCCGCAACGACAAAATTGGTCCCTTTCACCGGGGTGGTAAACATGTATTTTTCCCTTACCCTGCCGTCGGCATCCCTCCATTTGTAGTAGCCTGAGGCCGGTGCCAGCAACCCCGCATCCATAATCTTAACGAAATCGGGAAGCTTCGGAGCAAGGGCATGGAGGTCCGTCCCCACCACCGCCGGATTGGCATGGAAGTAATTGATGCCCCTGTTGTCGTGCACCGCCGTATATCCGGTGTCGCCCACCTTCTGGACCGCAATTTCCTTCAGGTAGGGATCGTTCGCGAGGGATGCCATGGATTTGACTGAGCGGCCCCTGGCGTAGATCTCGATCTCCCTCGCCACACCCTCGGCCTTTTCCTGGATCATCCGCTCGCCCAGTTTATTCATTGATGCGGTCGCCTCATTCACGCTTGCCGCGCCCAGCTCACCGAGGCTCCCGAGTCCGAGTCCCCTGATGCTCGCAAACCGGACCTGCCCCACATCCACGTTGACGAAAAGCATGCATCCGATGATTAAAAAAGCCAGAAGGATAGGGACAAAAATTCCTAGTATGAGCCTCGGTAAGAGCCCTGTCCCGGTCTTGTTGTCGCTGGCCATAAGAACCTCCCGTTTAGAATTTAATGCTGCATCTGGGCAAGGAACTCCGTCATCACCTTCGTAAACAGAGCCCTCTTCGCATTATGCGTGATCTCCTCACCTATCGCCTGCACGAAAGACTGCACCATATCCTCGGGGAACGCATCCCTCGACTCACCGAACTCCGCGATCTTGTCATCGAGGACGATAGGCGCCATGGGGCCCATGATCTTTCTCAATTCGTTCTCGACGGTGGGAAAAAAATTCCCGTTCACCGTTCTCTTCGCCGCAACCTCTTCTTCCACTGCCTTCTCGGAAGCCTTCTCGAGCAGCCCGCTCCCGACCATCTGGTGCACTACCTTAGAAGTCTCGAAGATATGCCACTTGAGGACCCCGGCAATATCGGCCACTGTTCTGGTCCCGTCGCAGAGGGCGAGGACTTTCCACTCCATTGCCTTGATGCTTTTGTCCTCCGGTGCGCCGTCCACGGGAATCCGGAAGACGGTCTGCCCGGAAGGTATGACCTCCCTGATCTTCTTCCACTCCTTTTCCCGGCTTGTCCAACTCTGCACCAACTGCTCCGTGGGCATATAGACGGTCCGTTCCGGAGCCGTAGCCTCCCAGTCGAATGTGGCCCGCCCGGTCTCCCATTCCATCATGGCCAGAATGGCTTCCTCCCCGGTGGAGCCTCCGGTTTTTGCATGGACGATGCTGCCCCCCTCAAGGTGGAGCTCACCGACCTCTTCCCCCTTGATCAGCACCATGCCCGATTTCTTTCCGCTCAGCAAAGGTCCTACAAGCTCAAAAAGTCTTGCTTTCGAAAGGTCGCCAATGAAATCATTCGGCATAAGCGTCTCCTTCCATCGAGATTCGTCTCCAGGCTGCCTGCCCCCGCATCTCTTCTCCCTCCGGCCCTGTCCCCGTCGAGCGCTCTCGTCTGAGAAGCTTCGTATGAGGAGGGCATCCCATTTTTGTGATATGCAAGCCCCGTGCCGCATCTGACCCGACTTTCCCGCCTGGCCACATCACTTTCCCGAGGCCCTAGGAGCGCGCTTCCCGCGCCCACGAATTTTTAGCGCCGGCGGCCCGCACACCTCAGCCCGAAAACGCCGCCAGTCGGAAATGAGGCGACGGAATGCCTACGCCCTTCCTTCGACGCGGCACATGGGGAACGGTTAGTGACAAAATTATGACACCGGATTCTCTCCACCAATGGCGGCTTCATGCCGGGCGAGCGAATGGGCGTTGGGCCGAAACGGCTGGGCCAAGACGCCCACCGGGCGAAGGTCGCCACAGTGAGGCAAACTTCTGCTAGGTGGGGACTGTTGCCGAGATGGGGCAGGCCGACGTGGGGAAAGGAGCGCGAGGGAGGTGACGCATAGGCATCCGCCTCCCCTGCGTCCGGAGGCGACAGCACCACAGACGGCCCCTTACCGATCAAGGATCTCCCTGACTTTTCTCAGAAGATTGTTGGGCGACAGAGGCTTCTGGATAAAATCGATCCTCTCGCTCTGAACACCCTTGTCGATGATGACATCCCCGGTATAGCCGCTGACAAAAAGGACTTTCACCACGGGCCGGATCTTTCTCAGCTCCTCGAAGGCTTCTCTCCCGTTTTTTTTGGGCATTACCACGTCGAGAAGGACGAGGTCTATATCCTCTTTGCGCTCCGCAAACACCTCGACCGCATGCTGGCCGTCCGTGGCCTCCAGGGTGTTGTATCCGTAAGTGTTGAGAATGTCCATCGTCATGGTCCGCACGGTTGAATCGTCCTCGGCGACCAGGATGGTTTCTGTACCTCTTTCCATTTTTTCCGGCAGGGGGACTTCAGGCGTTTTTTTTGCCACCGCTAGGGGGAGGTAGATCCGGAACGAGGTCCCCTGGAGACGCCTGCTCGAAACCGTGATATATCCGTTGTGCTGCTTGACGATGCCGTAGACCGTGGAAAGACCGAGACCGGTACCCTTACCCACTTCCTTGGTGGTAAAGAAGGGCTCGAAGATATGATCTTTCGTCGTCTCGTCCATGCCGATGCCCGTATCTGAAACGGACAGGAGGGCATATTTTCCCCGCTCACCGTATCCGTGGGTCTTTATGAACTCGTTGTCCAGGGTCGCCACCCCTGTCTCGATGCTCAAGAGTCCGCCCCTCGGCATGGCATCCCGGGCATTAGCAGCCAAGTTGAGGAGTATCTGCTCGATCTGCGTCGGATCCGCCATAATGACGGTCTCCTGGTGGGCCTGTGCTATCTTGAGCTGGATATCCTCGCTGAGAACCCTCTCCAGGAGCTTTCCAGTGCCCTTTACCACATCGTACAGATTGAGCGCCTTAAGCTTGATCTGCTGTTTTCGGCTGAAGGCCAGGAGGCTTTGGGTTAGGTTGGCTGCCTTCTCGGCAGAGGCGAGCATCTGATCCACGTATAGCCTCAGGGGGTCATCACCCCGCATCTTCATGCGCAAGAGGTCTCCACAGCCGATAAGCACGGTGAGGATATTATTGAAATCATGGGCAACCCCGCCCGCGAGGGTTCCCACGGCCTCCATTTTCTGCGAATGGCGAAGTTGGTCCTCCAGCTTTTTTCTCTCGGTCACGTCCTCGACCGTACCTTCGTAGAGGAGTAGATTCCCATTCCCGTCCTTCACCGCATGACCGCTGAGGGAGGCCCAGAAGGTGCTGCCGTCCTTCCGGTATTGCTCTGCCTCGAAGCCCCTGACTACACCATCCTTCTCGAGGAGGTTCAGGTATCTCAACCGATCTTCCTGACTGACGTAGAGCGCTACCGCATTGGTCGCCTCCCGCACCATCTCCTCCGGCGATTCGTAGCCGTGCATCCGCGTAAGGGCGGGATTGACCCGTATGAGCTGACCTTCCGGCGTGCTTTGATAGATTCCTTCTACGGCATTTTCGAAGATGCTGCGGTACTTCGCCTCACTCGCGGAGAGCCTGTCTGCCGCCTCTTTCCGGGAGAGCGCGATCCCGATGCTCCCCGCGATCCCTTCGAGGAACTGGACCATGGCTAGATTAAAACGGTCAGGCAGCCTGTCGTTCAGCTGGAGGAGACCTACCACCTCTTTTCCTGACCTGAGAGGAATAAGGGCCATTGATTCGTACCCCTCCCTCCCACAACGGCCCCTCACCTGCCTCTTGTGGCCCGTCTCACCGAGAGATGCCGCAAGCTTCACCATGCCGTTCGTCCAGAAGCTACCCCCTTCGGTGAAATAGGGCAGGGAGGGATCCGTCCGTCCTGATATCACGTTGCCGCACATGCCCTCGAGG
>Ga0326727_10028899_pt1 | contig 10037 bp, 3 predicted proteins | sample MB2enrmetagenome_FD_207643 | JGI IMG/M metagenome (GOLD analysis project Ga0326727, IMG submission 207643) | Lab enriched peat soil microbial communities from McLean, Ithaca, NY, United States - MB29MY | ecosystem: Environmental > Terrestrial > Soil > Wetlands > Peat | place: USA: New York...
GTACACCGGCTTTCTTCATCAGGGTGGGATTGGTCGTGAAGCCCTTAATCAGCGGGTTTCGGCGAAGAGAAATAATGCTATTGATGTCTGCGCCGTCGGCGAAGATTTCGACTTTGAGCTTGTTCAGTTCCATCCGGAAATCTCCTTTGAAAGATGCCTGTCGAAGGCAACAGGCACGAAAAGAGAACTCTGCATTCGCACCCGGCAATCTGAAAAAAGTCCAGATGCACGGGAAACGTCCCTCCGGGGCTATCGCATTTTCCGGATTGGTATAGAGTGCCGTCTGGAACGACTTTGGGCATTTTCCTCAAGAAAATGCCCATGCCTTCCTTCGGGCGACTCTACAGCTATCCGGAAAATGCCTTAAAGCCTCTCGGCAGCAAGAAAAACGGTGAAGGCACATCGTGTCTTCACCGTTGTTCAGGCCATTGCATAATCCAGGCACCGTACTTTGCATTACAGATGAGCCTGTGCAACCTCCGGGGGCGGCACGAAGCAGCGCGGCGACTGCTGGCCATTTTGCGCCGGCAATCGCAGCGCGCGATTCGGTCTGGCAGTTCTACCTGCCAGAGTTTCTGCGCGCTCTGAAGCGGGCGCGCGCCGTGGTAATCAGAGCGCCGGCGGAGGCGACCAGCGCCAGCACGAGGGTGGGATCTTCCGGAGAGTCGTCGCACCCGGTCTGCGCGCGGACTAAGGCAGGAATGCACATCACGGCAATTACCACCATCAGTGCCCAAATCTTATTCTTCATCACGTAATCCTTTCGTGGTGAGGACTCGCGATCCTCATTTTGACCGAAAACCCTTGGGCAATTCAGTCTGTTAGCTTTCTGCCGCGCTCCGAAACCATTTCGAGGGTTGCGGAGCGCACCGCAAACTCAGGCTATGGATTCCGCCCGGCGGGATGCTTTCCGCCAGGCGCAATCCGGGAGCTGGACTAATACGGGCGCAAAGTCGTCGTAGTCGCCGCCAAATTAGGCGCCAGGGCCAAGGGGATGTAGGATTTCTGGCTCCAGGTTGGTGCGCCGGGGCCAAGCACCTGAATCAAATAGCCGGCACTTTGGGTAGGAACCCAGATGGCTCCGGAGGCATCGATCAGCGTTGAGCGCGGATTATTCACGATGGTGGATTGGCCGCCTGCCAGGGCTGCGCAAGTCGTTGTGTCGTACGCGGTGTAGCACGGATTCAGATAGACGTCCGCGCCGGTGTCACCGACTGTCGCGCTGGGTGTGAAGTAGCCGTCGGATAATGCATTGGGATAGTAAACAGCCAGATATCCCGCGCCGGTGCTGGTGGCGTCAATGACGATTTTGCCGTCTCCATCCATCGCCGCATTGCGCTCCACGCCAGCCTCATAAGTTGGGCCGTATACGATGGCGGGTGCGCCGATGTTGTAGTTTTGGCCGCCTCCGGACTCGGAGCCGCTGCTCGTGACCTCAAGCAGGTCGTCCTGAGCGCTATACCAGAGGTTTCCGGCGGGGTCAACCATGACGCCGTTGCCGGGTGTGGCGGTCCCACCAGGGATGTCAATGGGATTGCCGTTGCCGCTACCGGTGTTCGTAAAGGCCGGTGAGGTCAAGCTGGTGCTGCCGCCATCGTTGAGCATCAGAATCACCCCGGGGCCGCCTTTGCCGGAAGTATTATCCGATTCAACCCACAGGTTGCCCGCGCTGTCGAAGGTGGGTTGCTTGGTAGCATACGGTTCCGGCACTCCACCCACATTGATATCGACAATTGCGGATCCGCCCTGAGGGAGTTCCTCAATGCCGCTGGCGCCGGTTTCTGACCCGATAGATTGGACTGCCAACCAGAGATTGTTGCCCACGTCCACACTCCCGCTCTCCAATTTGGAACCGGTAAGGGGAGCGATGGTGGTACCCAGCACGCCCGCAGTACTGAGCTGGGTCACACCGGAACTGTCCACCACCCACAGATTGCCAAGGGTGTCAGCAGCCACGCTGCACCGGTAGCTATAGCTGCCGCAACCGCCGGCCGTGCCGGTGGCGGTGGTCCAACCCGCTGCTCCATCGGAACTGAGGGAAAAGACTGCTTTAGCGGTTGCGTTGTCATATACATAAATGTTGTCGTTAATGTCCGATGTACTCCCCCACAGAGCGCCTGTCTCGGGGTAGGCGATGGCAATGGTAAAGTCAAGCGGCGATGCGGTGAGCGCGGGCGCATAGTAGGCGTTGCCGTTTGCAAGATTAAACAGGGCCGTGGTGGCGGCCGAGGGGACCGTACCGCCTACCGTTGTGCCGTCGGTCGGGGGGGTTGTGCCGGTTCCGGCGGCGCACGGAGTCGTCGGCGCCGTCGAGCAGCCTTGCGCCATCGACGGGTACAGGGCCAGGTCCAGCAGGGCGGATAAGGTGTCGGCGGGCGGCGCCACGATCAATGGGTTAAGGGCCATGGCCGGATTGCCCGTGTTGGTGAACAGCGTGGTGCAGGCGGCGCTGGAGGCGCCCGAGGAGTTGATGCAGGCCTCAACCGAGTTGGCCAGCGTGTTGATGAGCGCCTGCGGCACCACTGCCGTGGAGTTGGCCGGCGAGTAGAAATTGGCCACTCCATAATTCGTGGTGACCAGATTCGTCGCATTCAGGAAGGCGTGCGCCAAGCCGGAGGCCTTGCAAGCAGTCGTTGCGTGGCTGACTACGGTGCAGGCTGCCGTGGCGGCGTTGTTGTTCGCCGGCGCGCTGATGTTGACCGTGGTCCCGGTAACGGTCATGAAGCCGCTGAGCGCATAGGCCGCGGCAATCGTGGTCGGCTCATTGATATTGACCAGGGTGCCGCTGGAGCCCTCGGTAAGACTTGCGCAGGGACCGATTGCGGTCATCAGCAGCGCCGCGGTATTGGCCGAATTAGAACCGGTATGTCCACCGGCAGCGACGATATAGGCCTGCTGCCCGGCAGGGCACGCTGTTTCAGCGCCGCTAAACGTAAAGTTGCCACTGCTGTTCGTGGTGGCCGTACCGAGCACAGTTCCCGGTTGGCCATACCCGTAGGCGTTGGAAGAAGACGGTGATGCAACAGTAGCTGTTGCATAGAGAGTAACGGTCGCACCGTTCACCGGGTTTGGACCGCCATGCACCGTTCCATGTAGACCCTCGACAGAGGTGTCTGGGCCAAGGCCCTGAGTAAAGTTGCCATTAGCGCCACAACCGGTCAGGCCCGTAACGCAAAGTGCCGACGCCAACACCCAGACTGAAGTCTGGACGCATAGCCGAAAGGTTCGAATATTCATATGCTCACCTGATTTCGCAGATTGCTGCCACGAGCGAACCTAGTTCACGTGTGGAACGAATAGAGTCGTCGGTTGCAGCGCGATCGAATAATATACACAAAAATCGATTTTGTACAGAATTATTTTTCCTCAGCCCCGAGCAACGGCCTCTGGGGGTTTATCAGGCCCCTTGCAGCCGGCGGCTGGTCAGTTGCTGGGGTCACCCGGCGGCTGGTCAGTTGCTGGGGGCATCGGGGGTCTCGCCCTGGGGTTCGATGAGGCCCAGGAGGGGCACTCCATTGAAGATCGAGGTTCACCGGTGTCCGGTGAAGATCCCTGCGATTCGCCGTAACGCGTGGATTGTTTGGGCGATAAGAGGCATGTTCCGTTGCGCCCTCACCCCCTGCAGTTTCCCGTAGTTTGGCTGCGCTTGCGACGATGCGAAGGACAGGGCGCTCACCCGAACCCCCACAGTCATTGGAGAACCGCCGTCAGGCGCCGAGGCGATTCGAAAGAACCCGGAGACGCCGCGGCCTCTCCCGAAGGAGAGGCCGCGGCAGGTCTGGACACAATTCACCGATTACGGATTCACGGTGACCTTAACCTGGATCGTCTGGGTGAGTTTGCCGCTGGTAGCGGTGACGACCACAGTGGAGGAGGTGGCCGCTGCGCTGCCGCTGCCGCCGCAGCCGGTAAGCTGCGTGACTCCGATTACGCCGGCGATCAGCACCAGGGCCAGGAAAAGTGCACGCCGCTTCTTCCATCCCAGGAAACAGACAGCGATCGCGAACGTGGCTCCCCCGGGAAGGAACGGGTTGGAACGGTGTTGGAGAGCGGCGCTGCTGCTCTCGGTTAACGTGAGAGCGGTAGAAGCGCTCTGGCCGACTGCCGGCGTAACCGTTGCCGGGTTGAAACTGCAAGTGAGGTTCGATGGCACGGTCGAGCAAGCAAACGTAGTGGCGGAGTTAAACCCGTACTGAGACGATACGGTAATGTCGACGATGCCGGGTGAGCCTGGCGAGACAGTTACCGTCGCCGGAGCGACCGCAGCGGTGAAGTTCGCGGCCGTGGCAGACACAGTGTAGGTTGCGGTTGCAAGCTGGCTGAAAGCATACCCGGGCGCGATCGCGATGGCGTTGACGGTTGCAGAGCCGGTAGTCGTGAAGGTAAAGGGCGCCGTGTAGAGGGCGGCGGTCCCAGCGGGCGGAACGTTGGGCACCCCATTTACGACCGGAACGCTGCCGTCGGTTGTGTAGTAGATGGAGGCGCCGGCTAGCGAGTCCGTGACGGTTACGACGTTCAGGTTGCCGCTGGTGTACATCGTGGTGCCGTTCACGGGGCCGATCACGGGGGTCGGGGCCGCGCTGATCGGAACCACGGTGAGGAACGCCTGGACCTGGGTCGCCGCCGCGTAGTCGGGATCGGCAGTGGTGTCAGAGGCGGCCTGGTTGGCGTCAATCACGAGCGTACCCAGACCGGTTGCGGTCAGCACGCCGCTGGTGATCGTTCCGGTGCCAGTGCTCGACGGGTCGATGGTCAAGGTGACCGGCTTGCCCGAAGCGCCGCCGGTTGCGGCCAGAGTCAACGAGGAGCCGTAGACGATGGTTGCAGGAGCGGTTGCCAACGTGCCGGAGGGCGTGGTGAAGGCGATGTTTTGAGGGGCCGATTGGACCGTGATTGTCGGATTCGATGAACCTGCCGCGAAGCAGGCGCTTGCGGCCTGGGAAATTCCTATACCGATCGAACCGGTGCCGGTAATCGTCAAGTACTGGGGTGGAAAACAGGCTGGACCGGTGGCCCCGCCTTGACCGCTGACAGTGCCGTTACCGGAGCCATAAGTGAAGCAAATCGTCCCGGCATTGGAGGTCATGTTGGAGCTGACTGCGCAGAGTGGAATCGGGGTTGTCGTGTAAGTGATCAAGGTCGGAGTGCAGTTGGTGATTTTTTGCTGCAACGCAGAGACCGTGTAGGTAATCACCTTCTGCGGCGCGGGCGCGTAGTCGGAGTTGCCCGCCTGGTTCGCGTCGATGGTGCAGGTGCCGTTGTTGGTGAAGGTGACTATGCCTCCGGCGACCGTGCATACTGGGGGTGTGATCGTGGTCGTTGGCGTCGTGAAGGCGACCGGCAGCCCCGAGGTCGCGGTCGCTTCCAGGGCGACTGGCGGAACGCCACAGGCGACCTTCGGCGCAGCCGTCGCGGGCGAGGTGACGGTGATGGTCTGCGCGATCGCGGCTACGCCCGATACCGGGAACGTTCCGGAGTGGGCATCGGCGGCGTTGGTCGCGGTCATGGTGGTGCTATAAGGACCCGACTCCGTGGCGCTGGGCTTAAAGGTGATGGTCACCGGGAAGTTGGAGCCGCTTGCAAAGGGCAAAGTGCTGCAGCTTGAGCCGGTGGTTAGGGCGCCGCTGAAGCCGTAATTGGTCGAATTCTCGACGATTTTCAGCGTGGTGCAGGCGCCACTGGCGTCGGCGTCGACCGCCGAGACATTGCTCACCGACCCCTTGCCTGCCGTCTCTGCCGACCAAGCCTGGGCAGTATCCACAACCGAGCCGATCGCCAGGAAGCCGGCTGTGTCATTTTGGGTTGCGGGGTTGTTGCTCACAAAGTAGAAGTTGCCATTGCCATCCGGGACAATGGTCTTCGCGCCCTCTCCGGAGAGGGGGATGACGGGAGGATTGCCCGCCAGTGCGGTCCCGTTGTTCGCGATTTCGAATACGCCGTCGGCTTCGGTGGCAAAGTAGACGTTGCCGGCCGCATCGGTGGCAACCGTTGTGATCGCATCGGTGCACGGAGTACCGGTCGAAGGAGTCGCACACGCCGGCGTCAGGGTTGCGAGCAGCGTCGGGGTGGTGGCGTAGGTTTTGCTTGAGGAGCTGTAGGGCACCTGGTACAGGTGGGAAGAGGTGCTGTATCCGGCTGAGGTCCCCGAATCCGAAATGAACGAGTCGGTGAAGTACACGTTGTCGTTTTGATCGACGGCAATGGCGCCGGTGTAAAGCTGGCCGCCGGAACCGGCAGGCTCAACCCAGATCAGGACCGGCTTAGGCGTCGCGCCTCCCGTTGGATAGAGGCAGGCTGTGTTGCACTCGAAGACCGAGTACGGAGCGTAGGGCGTGACGGTACCGGAAGTTCCGTCGGTGGTGAAAAACAAGTTGTGCTGACTGTCGACCGCAATACTGGCCACGTTGAAGCCGTAATTCCCGTTGCCGAGATTGATCTGGCAGATTCCGTTAATGTCAGGCGCCTGGCCGACGCCCTTGCAGGTCGGCACCGGGGTAGTCGAGTCATTGCCACCGGACACAAATGCACAATGGCTGCTATCCGGACAGGTCGAATAGATCGGCCCGTAGGTTCCCACGCCGTAGGGCCCATTGGCGGTGGTGTTCACGGGAATCTTGTAGATGACGTTGCTGGACTCGCCCGAAATGTAGAGGGAATTGTTATGATCGATGGCCATGCCGCCGGGGCCGATGTCGCTTTCGCCGATGACTGTCATCACCGCGTTTTGGTTTGTAAATTGCTCTGCGAAGTCTCCGGTAGAGGTGCCGGCCACGAAGACGCCGAAGGTGTTGACGGCGGCGGAATGGCCGCCGGGAGAGGCGGGGCCCCAGTTGCCGCCGGCCGTGGCGACGAGTTCGTACCCAGTGCCGGTCCCAAAGGTGGCAGCGCTGTTGGTCTCGTTCGCTCCCCAGAATTGCTGGCTGACGACGATGGTTTGTGCGTCTGCGATCGCAGACGCGAACAGCAGGATGGCCAGCATCGACAGCAGGGCAACGCAGGTTTCCCGCGCCGAGTACCCCTTGAGTCTGTCTAATTTCGTAAGCATCACAATTCCTCCGGGTATAAACCGTTAGTTATTGGAACGGCCTATGCGTTCAACGCCGTATTTTGAAACCCATCCGACAACTCCGCCATCTCCGGTCAAGCGATTCTGCTGCATGCATCGATGGTGTGAACGCCCCATTTACGCTCGCGCTGAGTGTCCTGCTAAAGCGTCATGTATGAACTGTCGTTTGTTGCGTGCTCCTGCCCAGCCCCCCATGCGCTGGCGGGGATGGCTCAAAATGCGAGAACCAAGAAGGCAAGACGGAGTACGTCGCCGTACGCTCCTGCACAACTCCACGCGAGCTGCCGCAAACGGTGCGGCAGCCGGTGAACCGATGCGGAGGCACGCCAAATCCTCAGCCAAAGCCATCCCCGATATCGCCTTCATTGCGCCTGCCCGAAGCACAATTCGATTCCGAGTGCCCCGGACGCCGCGTGCGCATAGATGCACTGAAAAATGCAGGATCATTCTCGTTCCACCAGTTATGGTTGTCAAGAAGTTTTATCGAAAGGCTTGAAATAGCGAGGAGCGGCGAGTAAATCGCTTAGGCTGACGACCCGTAACGACTGGAATCAAGGCAGCATAAACCGGCGCGCCCCGCGGGCCCGCGGCGGAGGGGATGAGCTCGGGTTCTTCAGGCCCCCAACCCCGTTTCTCCGCCCCGGTCGCCAGGGCGCGTTGATAAGGCGCGGCCGGGGCATCGGCGAATGATCGTCCTGCTTCGGATACAGATCGGCTTATCGCGGGCCGCGCAGCCAAACCGCCGCGGAAGATTATCTGAGCTGGCCCGAATTCCCGGAAAACCGCATTCCACGATGCGGTAAGCCCGCGGGTTGGTGCAGGGCCATTTGGCTCAGAAAATGGCCGCATATTCGTAAATCAATTTATCCGTGGGTTGCAGCCGTTTTTTTGTTTTGAAGTTTATTTGAAAAAATCCCTTGACCTTGATCGCTCGCAGGCCACATAATTTCAGACCGAATCAACTCATCGATTCTTGGTGCACTGTATCGTTCGCGACCGCGTGGTGGTGCAATCGTCCGTGGACGGTGCGATCGTTCATCCGTCTTACCCGAATTTCGCCCAGCTTTGCAGCCGATGGGGGGTTGTTCCGATGACGCGTTTTCCTGAATTTAGGCCGGCGTTCGCATGTTTGGGGTTACTGTTCGCGGCCCTGCTGTTATGGCAACCGCCCGCTTTGGCGCAAGAGACCACGGGCACTGTGTCCGGCCTGGTGCAGGACAAGACGGGCGCAGTGATCCCAGGCGCCTCGGTCGTGGTGACGAACTTGGACAATAACTCCGAGCGCAGGACGGTGAGTAACAGCACCGGTGAGTTTTCCGTGCCCGGGATCACGGCGGGCCTCAGGTACCAGGTGCGGGTGGAAATGCAGGGCTTTTCGGCCTGGCAGTCGCAGCCGTTCCCGCTGCGGCCCGGGGACCGGATTGGCTTCACCGATATCCGCATGCAGCTGGAGACGGCCAATGCCACGGTGACCGTGGAAGCCTCCGACAACCAGACGATCAAGCCTCTGGATACGCCGGAGCGCAGCGATGTGATTACGGCCAACGATCTGGATACGCTGGCCCTCGTGGGCCGCGACGCGACGGAGCTGATCGGAATGCTGCCGGGATTCGCCCTGGTCAGCAACCAGGTCAACAACCAGGGACCGAATACCGCGGTGGTGGGCATGAGCGGTCCCACCGGCTCCTATTCCGCCAATGGGGCCGGCCCTACCGGACTGGCGACCATCCTCGACGGCGTCTCCATCCAGGATATCGCTAACAATTCCGGCACCGTGCAAATGGTGAATCAGGAAATGATTCAGGATATCAAGGCCACCACGTCGACCTTCAGCGCCGAATATGCGAAGGGCCCTGCGGTGCTGAACGCCAACACCAAGGGGGGCGGCACCTCGTATCACGGCGACGCATACATGTATTTCCGCGACACCGCGATGAACTCCAACGACTGGTACAACAATTATCTTCAGCAGACACGCCCGCCCGGAACCTATTATTATCCCGGTGGGCAGTTGGGCGGTCCACTGTGGATTCCGAAGACCCAATTCGGACCGCACAATAAGAAGCTCTTCTTCTTCTTGGGTTACGAGTATTACAACCAGAATTTCTCACCGGAGACCCTTGGCTCGTGGGTTCCAACCATGTCCGAGCGCCAGGGCGACTACAGCCAGCAGTCAATGAACTCCGAGTTATGCGGCGCACGTCCCGACGGTAGACAGAATCTGAATGCAGTCCAGCCCTTGTGCTATACGGAGAACTACTTGCCGAACGGCCCTGCCATCGCGAACGGCAACGTAGCACAATATGCCAATTCTTCTGGCGCGGCGCTGGTCAACTGGCTGCCGCTGCCCAATGCCGATCCTTTTGTCAACGAGGAGGGTTACAACTACGTCCAGCAGGTCGTCCAGACGCAAAATGGGTCGGTACTTCATGCCCGTGTGGACTTTGACGTGAGCGACTACACCAAGTTTTATGCCACCTACGGCCGTCAGTCGCAAGTCAGCGATGAACCTGTCGCCTGGGGATATGTTCCCTACTGGGCCATGGAGTATCCAGGGGGCGTCACGTCGGGCGACATTTCGAACATCTTCTCCCTGCACTATACGCGGATCTTCGGCGCCAGCGTCACCAACGAGGCCAGCGCTTCCATGTCCTTCATCAGCAACCCCGGCAATATGGGCAATCCCCAAGCGGTGAGCCGGTTCTACATGAATGACTACAACTGCTCGAATGCGGCCCTACGCGCCACGGCGTCATGCAATAATCCCGGCAGCGACAACTTCAGCTACTTAGGGGAATACAAGAGCAACGGGGACTATTCGGTGCCCGCCCTGTCGGACTACAACGACCTGGGCTATCCCAACATGCTCATGGCGGGCGGCTTCTACAACAATCAGATCAGGATGAAGAAGGCGGTGCCGACGCTCACAGATACGGTGAACTGGATCAAGGGACAGCATAGCTTCGCATTT
>Ga0326727_10028900_pt1 | contig 10037 bp, 6 predicted proteins | sample MB2enrmetagenome_FD_207643 | JGI IMG/M metagenome (GOLD analysis project Ga0326727, IMG submission 207643) | Lab enriched peat soil microbial communities from McLean, Ithaca, NY, United States - MB29MY | ecosystem: Environmental > Terrestrial > Soil > Wetlands > Peat | place: USA: New York...
GGTGAACCGCAAATGGAAATTTTACCGCGCCGTCCACACCGGCATCACCACGCGCAAGGCGATGACCGACAGTTTGGCCTGGACGGCGGCAACGGGTGCCAAGGAGTCGAGCGAGATCGCGGTGATGGCAAAGAAAACGAACTTCGTCGAACTCGGCCGTTGGGCGTTGCTGGAGTCCTATGCCCCGGCCTCGGTGGTCACCGATGTCAAGGGGAACGTTCTCCATGTGCATGGCGACACGGGAAAGTACCTTCGTGTCCCGCCCGGACAGCACACCACCAGCCTGCCGGATATGGCGCGTGAAGGTTTGCACGTGGCGCTGCGGGCCGCCTTGCATGCCGCCAGCCACGGCGAGGCCGTCCTCGGCAAGGAGGTGTCGGTCAAGACTAACGGCGATGTCCACCCAATCAGCCTCAGCGTGCGGCCGCTGCCCGATCCCGACGGCGGCCCAGGGTTCTTGTTGACGAGTTTCCAGGATATCACCCCGGCCCGAGCGACAAAACGCAGCCGGCGCCGCACCGGCGACGCGGCCGTGACCGGACGGACCGCCGAACTCGAGCGCGAACTGGCCTATACCCGGGAAAGCCTGCAAGCCATCATCGAGGAACAACAAGCCGCCACCGAGGAGCTCAAGTCGACCAACGAGGAGTTGCAGTCGACCAATGAAGAGCTGCAATCCACCAACGAAGAACTGGAAACGTCCAAAGAGGAACTACAATCAGTCAACGAAGAGCTGATCACCGTCAACTCCGAACTGGAAGCCAAGATCGAGCAACTGACCGACGTGCAGAACGATCTGAAGAATCTGCTCGATAATATTAATATTGGAACGATCTTTCTTGACCAAAGATTGTCCATCCGCCGTTTCACTCGAGACATGACTCGTGTTTATCGTCTGGTGGCAACCGACGTCGGTCGCCCCCTGGCCGACATCAAGTCCAATCTGGCGGATGATGATCTGACCGAGAGGGCAGAGTCGGTGCTGGCCTCCCTGGTGCCCTACGAGCAGGAGGTGCGCACCGCCGATGGCTCTGCCTACCTGGCCCGCATCCAGCCCTACCGGACGTTGGACAATATCATCGACGGCGTCGTGTTGACCTTCACCGACATCAGCAAGCGGGTCAAGGCCGAGACGGCGGAGCGCAATGCCCGGCAATTGGCCGAAGGCATCATCGATACCTTGCGCGAACCTTTGGTCGTGTTGGATGACGCGATGACGGTGATCTCGGCCAGCCGGGCCTTCTATCGGCATTTCGGCGTCGCGTCGGACACTGTCGTCGGCAAGCGGCTTTACGATCTGGGGGACCGCCAATGGGATATTCCGGCGCTGCACGAACTGTTGGAGAGCATCCTGCCGCAGCGACGCAGTTTCGATGGATTCGCCGTCGAGCACAGCTTTCCCGGCGTCGGACTGCGCAAGGTCGTCCTCAACGCGCGGCAAGTGCTCGTCGCGGTTGGCGAAGCCCCGTTGATTCTATTGGCAATTGAGTTTCCGGAAGAAAAATCTCCCGAAATTTGTGTCACCCCCGATAACAAACCTATATAGTTTTTTAATATAGCTACAATTAAACCCGGACTTGAAACATTGCTCTGCGGGCGGGCTTGGCTTCGAGGGAACTCCCATGGGCAGAAAGCGGTTGCCGCATTCGGCCGCCACGCCGCCGCTGAGGGATGCGGCGGAAAGACGGCTTGCCACGGTTCCGCTGCCGGAGCCACCTGCGCAATCCGTCGACGAACTGTTGCATGAACTGCGCGTGCATCAAGTCGAACTCGAGATGCAGAATGAGGCCCTGCGCCAGTCGCACATCGAACTGGAAAGATCGCGCGATCGGTATGTGGATCTTTATGATTTCGCTCCAACCGGCTATTTGACCCTCACCAAATTCAGCCTGATTGCCGACACCAATCTGACCGCCGCCGAACTGTTGAGGGTCTCTCGGACCAAGTTGCGGAACCACCGGTTTGCCCTTCTGGTTGTGCCCAAGGATCGCGACCGATGGCAGCGGCATCTGTTGTCGGTCTTTCAACGGGGCGGCCGGCAGACCTGCGAAGTGATGCTCAAGCGCGGCGACGGATCGGTCTTTGATGCCAGCCTCGATTGCATGCTCTGCGAGGCTGCGAATGGGGTCCCGACGGTGCGCATGGCCCTGACCGACATCAGCTTCCGCAAGATGGCCGAGGAAAAACTGCGCCTCGCCGCGGTCGCCTTCGAGTCGCAGGAAGGCATCATCGTCACCGATCCGCGTGGGATCATCCTGCAGGTCAATCGCGCCTTCACACGGCAGACCGGTTTTGACGCGCGGGAAGCGGTCGGCCGGACTCCCGCCCTGCTGAAGTCGGGGCGGCAAAGTCCCGCTTTCTATCAGGCGATGTGGCAATCGCTGCAAACCGAGGGCTATTGGCAGGGCGAAATCTGGAACCGGCGCAAGAGCGGTGAGACGTTCGCCGCGTGGCTCACCATCTCGGCGGTGTCCTCGCCGGAAGGAGAGACCACCCATTACATCGGAACCTCTTCAGAGATCACCAAGATCAAGGAGGCCGAGACCAGGATTCATCAGTTGGCCTATTATGACGCCCTGACCCGCTTGCCCAATCGCAGCCTGCTGCTTGATCGCATCGGCCACGCCCTGTCCGCCAGTGGCCGCAGCGGCCACTATGGCGCCTTGATTTTCCTCGATCTGGATAAATTCAAAACCCTCAACGACACCCGTGGCCATGACGTGGGCGACCGATTGTTGATCGACGTCGCCAACCGGATTCAGGCCAACGTCAGAACCGACGATACGGTCGCACGCTTGGGCGGCGACGAGTTCGTGGTCATGCTGGAGAATCTGGGGGCCGAGGCAGAGGACGCCGCCATCCAGGTCGACAGCGTGGCCGAGAAAATTCGCGACGCCATCGCCCGGCCTTTTGACCTTGGCGACGAGATGTTCCACACCACGGCCAGCTTTGGGGTGACCTTGTTTCGGGGCCAGCACGAGACGGTTGCCACCTTGCTCAAACGTGCCGACATGGCGATGTACAAGGCCAAGAGCGCCGGGCGCAACACCTTGCGCTTCTACGATCCGGCCATGCAGACCGCGCTGAACGAATACGCCGCCCTTGAGGCCGACCTGCGGACCGCCTTGCCCCGCGACCAGATGCGCCTCTTCTACCAACCCCAGATTAATGGCGGCAGTCGGGTCATCGGGGCCGAGGCGCTGCTGCGGTGGACGCACCCCGAGCGCGGACTGGTCTTGCCCGGCGACTTCATCCCCTTGGCCGAAGAAAGCGGCCTGATTTTCACCATTGGCAAATGGGTGTTGGAAACCGCCTGCGCCCAGATTGTCGCCTGGTCCAAGGACGCCGCGACCCGCGACCTGCGCCTTGCCGTCAATGTCAGTGCGCGGCAGTTTCGCCAGCCGGGGTTCGTGTCTCAGATCAAACAGATCCTGACCGAGAGCGGAGCCGACCCGACACGCCTCAAGATCGAGTTGACCGAAAGCCTGATCATCGAGAACGTCACCGAGGTGATCGCCATCATGCAAGCGATCAAAGCGCTCGGCATTGGCTTCTCGATGGACGATTTCGGAACCGGATACTCCTCCTTGTCCTATCTCAAACGCCTGCCGCTGGACCAGTTGAAGATCGACCAGATCTTCGTCAATGACCTGGCCACCGACGCCAACGATGCCGCCATCGTGCAGACCATTGTCACCATGGGAAGAACCCTGGGGTTGGACGTCATTGCCGAAGGCGTTGAAACCGAAGTCCAATTGGACCGTCTCAGAACATTCGGTTGCGGGTCATACCAGGGATTTCTCTTCGCACACCCTCTTCCGATCATGGCCTTCGAAGGACTGCTGTAGTTGCCTGCCACCGAGGCGCCGGTGTTTCGGCGCGGCCGAAATCGCTGAATCCTGCCGCTTCGCAGCATAGGCCATTCGGACGGATTTCCCCCCAATGCGATTATTACCACAATTGTCACGGGTTTCTGTCGAACAGTCGGCCGACCTCCGGTCGCCGTTTGATCGGCGCGGAGGGAGGGATGCGTTCGTTGCGCAACTGTCGGCGGGTGATGTACGCCTTATCGGCTTTGTCGGTGAGCGGCTGCGTCAGCGTCGACAGCCGCCCGCCGGCCGCCACCATTGCCATGCCCAGCGTATCGCCGGATGGACGGCACTTGCTGTGGTTGCAGCGCGGCTTCCTCGAAGCAACGCACATCCGGGTCAAGGACTGGGACAGCGAAACCAGCCGGGATCTTCCTTCTCTTCCACTGTCGGGCGAACCGTCCTGGGTTGGCGACAATCGGCACGTGGTCGTCCAGGCGGTGGTCCAAAAGCACATCGTCCATCTCTTCAGCCTGGACACCGCCACCCCCGATGCCGCCCCGGTCGATCTGACGCCCTTGGCTGGGCGTCTTGCCATTCGTCTGGTGTCCAACGACGCCAATGGTCAGGGCGACGGGACGGTCTTGGTGGCGATAGGCCGGGAAGAAAAATCCAGTGTCGATGACTTGTACAGGATTTCGACCAAAGACGAGACGTCCCAGCGGGTCGAACAGGGAACGCCGGCCCTCCTGCAATGGTTGGCAGCCGCGGACGGCAGGCTTGCGGCCCGGCTGGTGCGGGACGAGGCAGAACCAGGGGTTCGGCTGGAATTACGCCATCCCGAGGGGACTTGGGAACCGGGACCGCTTCTGGACGACCGCTTCAGCCTTTACGGGCTATCAACACTTGAATTCGTGACCACACCGGCGAGCGAAGGAACGGCGTAGGTGTTGACCCGCGGCAAATTCGACGGGATTGCCCTCCAACACATGGATCTGCGGACCGGGCGCGCCACCCATGCCGTGCGCGCCACGGATGGCGGCGACCTTTGGGGGGCGGTCGTCGACACCGACGGCGAACACCCCCCTGATGGCGCAGCAAGGCGCTACCGTTCCGCGGCTCAGGGTGTTCGACGCCGCGTTGCGCAGCCTGCTTCAGGGGGTGAAGCTGTCGCCCAATGCGCAAATTTGGCGCTTCCAGACGGACGACGCCAATCGGAAGCTGGTCCTGGAGTACCGTTCCGACACTCTCCAACGTGACATCATCCTGGTCGACCGCGATCGCAATAGCGTCCAATTGTTCGCACATGATGACGGCATCCTGGGCCACGTGACGGCGAGGACACGCCCCGTGTCGTTCCCGGCCCGCGATGGCCTGCCCTTGAAAGGGTATTTGACCGTCCCGCAGGGGGTCCCCGAAAAGTCCCTGCCATTGGTGGTGCTGGTCCACGGCGGACCGCGGATGGATGAACCCTGGCTTCCCGACCTGGTGACGCTGCGGTTGGCCAGCCGTGGCTATGCGGTCTTGCGGGTCGCCTACCGTGGCACGGTCGGCCGGGGACGCCGGTTGATCGAAACAGCCTTCGGAGAGTGGGGCGGCAAGATGCAAACCGATGTCACCGACACGGCCTGCTGGGCCGTGCGGCAGGGCATCGGCGACTCGCACCGGCTGGCCGTCATGGGCGGCAGCTATGGCGGCCATGCGGCGATGGAAGCCCTGGTACAGACGCCGAAGTTGTTCGCCGCCGCCGTTTCCATCGCCGGCCCCGCCGATCTCGTCTCCCTGGTGGACGATCTCACCACCTGGCGCCAGTCCGACCGCGATCATTCCGACCTCTACATGGGGACCGACCCGGCTCTTCGCCGGGATCGTTCGCCGATCCACCATGTCGACCGCATCGAGCGGCCTCTTCCGGCCTACCAGGGTGACAAGGATGAAATCGTCCACCCTGATCAACTGCCGCGCATGAACAGGCCATGCACGCCGCCGGCAAACACAGCGAGGCCCACTACGATGATTACGGGCATGGAATGAACCTCGACCCGGCGGTGGACATGGTCGACCAAGGCATCGCGCCTTTTCTCAAAGGCCCACATCGGCAGCATCGGAACCGAACCGCAAGAGCCGACCGTCGATTCCACCGAGGCGGTCTTGCAATATTGCCTGGCCCCACAAGATCGCTGATAGGAAAGCGGCGTCGATCGGCGGACGAATGAGCAAGATAAATGCGTCCATTGACGGCCATGGGCTTTGCCGCAAGGCCATCGCGTTTCCCGGCGCCAATCCCGCGCCTTGGAACACCTCAAAAACGACGAAGCCCGGCGCTGGCACCGGGCTATCGTAAGTCTTTGTTTTACCTTGGAGAAAATGGCGCGCCCGAAGAGATTCGAACTCCTAACCCTCAGATCCGTAGTCTGATGCTCTATCCAATTGAGCTACGGGCGCTTAGCCAACCGCACCGGAAGGGTGGTGCGGAGGACGGGGAACATACTCAAAGGTCCGGGTCGACGCAACACAAATTATCTGCATTTTTCGCGGACCCGTGACTGGGCCTTGAGAAGTGCCAAAAGCGGCTTGTCGCCCCTGTGGCATTTGAGTACACTCCCCCGAAGATTTGCTGGGGGAGCAAATTTCTTTCCGTTGCAGAAATTCTAAACAGAACCCGGCCGCATCGACCATAAACACGCGAGTCAAGGTGCCCTGCCCGATGGCTTTAAGTAAAACTCATTCCGTCGCAGTTCTTGCGGCACTCCTTCTCGGTGGATGCACTTTCGCCGACCAGGCCTTGTTTCCTTCGCTTGCGCCGGCAACGGATAGTTCTACGTCGACCGCGAATGCCTCACCGGCCGCCTCGGCGCCGGCGACCGCAACGCCTGCGACGTCCAGCAGCTATAACCTGCCGACCGTTTCTTCCGGCGAAACGACCGGAACGTTCGTCGGCCAGAAGGTGGCCAGCCTGCGCAACGACCTGCAGCGCCTGCAGGGGACGTTGAACGACCAGGGCGGCCAGCTTCAGCAAATTCGCAATCAGACGGTTCAGGACTCGCAAAGCTACCACGGTACCGTGGCCGCCATCGAAGCCCGCCTGCAGGTCGGCACCACCATGGGCAACCCGATCCTGGTCCAGCAATGGAACGAGGCGGTGTCCGCCCTCGACCGCATCAACGAGGACGTGCTGAAGGCCAATCGGCTGTCCACGGAAGTGGCATCGACCTCCGGACTTGCCGCCTATCTGCTGGAATCGGTGCGTGCCGCTCGCGGCCTGTCCGGTGCGGTTGACGAGGACCATCGCCAGCTGCGGGTTCTGGAAGACGAGACCAACGGCACCATCGTGACGATCGAGCGCCTGCTGACCGATCTGGCCTCCGACGTGCAGCGCCAGCAGCAGTATGTCGCCACCGAGCGCGGCAACCTCAACACCCTGGCGGTGGCCATCAAGAACGGCCAGCTCTATGGCGCGTCCCTGGCCAACTCGGCCTATGCCAGCCCGGTCCCGACGGCCAGCCTGACGCCGACGCCCCTGTCCAGCGCCGTGGTCGACCGCCCTCTGGTGGTGATCCGCTTCGATCGCCCCAAAGTCTCTTACGAGGACGCCCTTTACACCGCCGTCAAGAGCGCCCTGGATCGTCGTCCGACGTCGGTCTTCGAAGTGGTGGCCATGTCGCCATCGGCCGGCACGCCCGGCGCCGCCGCCCTGGCGGAAACCACGGCGCGCCGCAATGCCGAAGCGGTGGTTCGTTCGCTGTCCCAAATGGGGCTGCCGTCCGAGCGGGTTCGACTGTCCTCCGCCAGCAGTGCCGACGCCGGTACCGGCGAAGTACGGGTGTTCGTTCGCTGATCGGGGCTTTGCCCTGACGGGACTGTTTTCGACAAGCCGGCGGTTTTCGCCGGCTTGTTCGTTTTCGGCGACGCCAAGCAGGGGCGCCTGCCCCACTGACCCAAGCCCACCCGGTTGCCATCATCGGCCGGCGGTTGGCCAACGCCCCTCTCGACTGTTGCTTCCAGCCCTCGCGTGGGGTTAAATGCGGCCCCTCAGTGTCCGGGAGTGTTCACATGGGTCAAGATTTCACCGACCACGCGGCAATCAAGATCGGTTGGGACGCGCTGCATCGCGATTCCGTCATTCTGGCGCAGAAGCTGCGATCCAAGGGTCCATTCAAGGGCATCATCGCGGTGGCGCGCGGCGGCCTGGTTCCGGCGGCCATCGTCGCGCGGGAACTGGACATCCGTTTGGTCGACACCGTCTGCGTGTCCAGCTATGACGACACCGTACAGCGCGACGAAGCCCTGATCCTGAAACCGGTTGATGGCGACGGAACCGGCTGGCTGGTGATCGATGATCTGGTGGACTCCGGCAAGACCTTCCGCCAGCTGCGCACCATGCTGCCGAACGCCCATTTCGCCACGGTCTATGTCAAGCCGGTCGGCCAGGACGCGGTCAACACCACCGTCATCCCCATCGATCAGGAGATCTGGCTGGTCTTCCCCTGGGACGAGGACCCAGCCAACTGGCGCCTTCACCGCGGCTGAGAGTAAAGAAAGACAGTGGGACAGGCCTCCGTGCCGGCCCCACTGGGCTGTGATACCGCCGGATCAGGCCGGCGGTACCGCGACATTGTCGATCAGCCGGGTCCGACCGAGATGCGCCGCCACAAGAAGGCGCCCCGTGCGGTCCGGACGACTGATCGGCACCAGATCGCTGGCATCCCGAAGCTCAAGATAATCCACCGCCCGGAACCCGGCGGCCAGCAGCTGGTCGCGGCCCCAGGCCAGGGCGGCATCCACCGCCTGGCCGTCCTGCAGACGGCGCACGACCGCCGTCAGGGTGGCATGGAGACGGGGCGCCGTCGCCCGCTCTTCGGCCGACAGATAGGCGTTCCTGGAACTGAGCGCCAAGCCATCGGCTTCCCGCTTGATCGGCACACCTTCGATGCGGACCGGAATGTCCAGGTCGGCAACCATGCGCCGGATCACCTGCAGCTGCTGGTAGTCCTTTTCCCCAAACAGCGCCACATCCGGGCCGGTTTGCAGAAGCAGCTTGGTCACCACCGTTGCCACCCCGGAGAAATGACCGGGACGGAAAGTCCCGCATAATCCCTCGGCAACACCGCCGACGGTGATGCTGGTGGCAAAGCCCAAGGGATACATGGCCTCGACCGTCGGCACATAAAGCAGATGGGCGCCGGCGCCGGCCAGAAGGGCGGCGTCCCCGTCTTCCTGCCGCGGATAGGCGGCAAAGTCCTCCTTGGGCCCGAACTGAGTCGGATTGACAAAGACACTGGTCACCACCCGGTCGGCCAATTGCAGGCCGCGCGCCACCAGGGACAGATGCCCGGCATGCAGGGCCCCCATGGTGGGCACCAGGGCGACCGACAGGCCGGCCTGACGCCATTGAGCAACCGCACCGCGCACCTCGGCAACGGAACGGCAACGGGGAAGAGAAGTTTCACAACGCATGGAAAAAGTCACTCACTGATCGGAAGGCGATTTGGCTGCGGCGAAACAATGTTCCGGGCCGGGAAATTGGCGAGTCCGCACATCGGCGGCATAGCGCTGCACGGCGCCTTCCACCGCCGACCCGAGCTCGGCATATCGTTTGACGAATTTCGGGGTAAAGGTGCCGAACAGGCCCAGGATGTCCTCGGTCACCAGGATCTGCCCGTCACAGGCCACCGACGCGCCGATCCCGATGGTGGGAACATCGATCTCGCCGCTGATGGCGCGAGCCACCGGCTCGACCGTTCCCTCCAGAACCACGGCGAAGGCACCGGCGGCGGCCACCGCCTTGGCATCGCCCCGCACCCGGCGGGCCTCGTCCTCACCCCGGCCCTGACAGCGGAAACCGCCCATGGCATGGACTGACTGAGGCATCAGGCCGACATGCCCCAGCACCGGAATGCCGCGGACGGTCAGGAAGGCGATGGTTTCGGCCATCTCGGAGCCGCCCTCCAATTTGACCCCGGCGGCACCCGTTTCCATCATGATCCGGGCGGCATTGCGGAAGGCCTGCTGCGGACTCTCCTGATAGCTGCCAAAGGGCATGTCGACGATGACGCAGGCATGTTTGGAGGCCCGGACCACCGCTTGACTATGGGCGACCATCATGTCGAGGGTCACGCCCAGCGTGGTCTCCATGCCATAGATCACCATGCCAAGGGAATCGCCGACAAGAAGCAGGTCGACATGGGAATCGAGGAGGCGCGCCATGGGGGCCGTATAGGCCGTCAG
>Ga0326727_10028902_pt1 | contig 10037 bp, 12 predicted proteins | sample MB2enrmetagenome_FD_207643 | JGI IMG/M metagenome (GOLD analysis project Ga0326727, IMG submission 207643) | Lab enriched peat soil microbial communities from McLean, Ithaca, NY, United States - MB29MY | ecosystem: Environmental > Terrestrial > Soil > Wetlands > Peat | place: USA: New York...
CTGTCACGCCATAGTACTGGCACATGAAAGTGTTTGAATTGATGACGACGGTCGGGATCTTGTCCGGCTTGATCCCCCGTATGCATCGGGAAACCCTTTCGCGGGGGGATAGGATTGCATTGTCGACAATCATTTGCTTGTCTCCTTCCTGCTAATCGGATTCGCTTAGAACTTTATCCCATACAATGTGTGTGTCTGTCGGTCGTACTTCGAAGACTGTTAGAAAAATGAGGCAATTCGAGATAGGTGATTTTCCTACAGCGGTTGAAGGGTTGAGGCACCGGTAATCGCTGATAGGGCAGCTATAGCCAGTCTCAGACATTTCAGGACGCGGTGCCTGAAAAGGGTTTTAGATTCGGCTTAAGGTGGAAAGTTACAGGAAATCGCTTTATGACTTGAGGTTAGCACCGGCCGCTGATTCTGTAAAGGATATTTTGGAGCCGATTTCCTCCAGTTGAGGAGCAGAACGTACATTTCGCTGTTTACCCGCCGAATAATCCAGCCCAAGATACCAGGATGTGGATTTGTTTGCAGTCACACCTAGACCGGTGCGCGTGGCAGGGGTGGAATTTGCAATCGAATCGTGTACTATATGTGAAGAATAGTGAGCGAAGACCTCTCAGGTTGTAAGCAAAGGAGCAGCACGGCTTGAAATTCGATGATCTCATGACCATGTGCTGGCGTCTCGTCTTGCGCAACCGCCGCCGTTACCAGGCGGTGATGGCCGGTATAGCGGTCGGAACCGCTGGGTTTATCATTATTCAAACCATGGGCGATTCGGTGGAAAAAAAAATGGGTGAGCACCTGGAACTCCTCGGTGAAGCCACCGTGATGAAAGCCGACTGGGAAAATGATGAGAATTATCATCCTGGCGAGTACTACATGCAGGACATTGTAAAGCTGCGACACCTTCCGCATGTTATGGCTGTCGCTCCTGTGGTTTCGCTGCCTCAGATCGATGCGCAGTTCCAGACCACACAATGGAGCCCTGGTCTTTTTGGTGTGGACCAATGGTTCTGGAGGACTCAAACCCCCCGCCTGCTTCATGGACGGCTCATTGGTCCTTCGGATGTGGTAGCCAGGAAAAGTGTTTGCGTACTTGGCCATGACGTCGTGAAATATCTGTTCAAGAGTCCTAACCCTGTCGGAGAGACAATCCGAGTGGGAAACCTGAGTTTCGAAGTCATAGGAATCCTCGGCGGAATTCAAAACTCAGATATTCGCCGCTCTATATTTATTCCTATTACGACCGCTCAAAATCTGTTTCAGGGCCTTTACTGGATTCGAGAGATATTTGTGAGAGTGGACGACTGGAACGAGGTAGAAGGCGTTCGCAATAAGGCCATTGAGTCGCTTAGAGGATCTCATAAAGGGTACGAAGCGGGTATTAGAGTGGTGCACTATCCCCAGCGCATCAACAAGGTAAAAGGAACGGTCTATATGGTAAAGGTTTTTGTTTATGCTGCGTTGGGCATTACCATACTTCTCGGGGGTCTAGGCATCACCAATGTCATGCTTGCCGCTGTACAAGACCGAACCCGAGAGATAGGTCTGCGAAAAGCTCTAGGGGCCCGCGAAGAGATCATCATGGTTCAGTTTCTTACTGAATCGGTATTCATAAGTCTTTTTGCCGGAGCTATAGGCGCGGTAGGCGGTCTTCTTTCAGTTCAACTTTTGAAGGGGCCGCTGGATGTAGAGGTATCCCCGCTGATGATGACCGCGAGTATCTTCGGCGGCCTGGTGTTCACCGTTTTTCTCGGCGTAGCTTCGGGCCTTTACCCCTCAATCAGGGCGAGCAGGCTCGATTCAGTAAGCGCCATGAAATTCGAATAATGGCACGGCTTGTTATGCAGGCAAGCGGCTGAGAAGCTTAATCCGGTAACTCCTCTCCCATGATTCCGGTGGGACGCGTGAGCAGAATGATGATAAGGATCGAAAAAGCGATCGCATCGCGATAGCCGGACCATTGGGGCTCAATTGCTACGATAAGGATCTCCGCCAGTCCCAACGCCATCCCTCCGATAGCAGCTCCACCTACGCTTCCAATTCCTCCAAGGACTGCCGCTACAAAGGCTTTGAGGCCGGGTATTACTCCCATGAAAGGTTCCAAAGCAGGATATTTCATGCACCACATGATTCCGCCGGCCGCGGCCAGGCTGGAACCGAGAACAAACGTAAAAGAAATCACGCGGTCAGCGTCAATCCCCATCAGCCGCACTGTCTCCATGTCACGGGACAGGGCCCTCATGGCCATTCCGATTTTAGACCTGTGAACTACGAGAATCACCAGGACGAGGAGTACAGCGGTGATCGCCACTACCCACACGGACAACATTGGAATTCTGACGTCGCCCACCCTGATGATCTTTTCAACAGACCACAGGGGGGGGAAGGTCTTCGGGCGGCCCCCTATGACCACGAGCCCAAGGTTTTCCAGCAAAAAAGACACTCCGATAGCCGTAATGAGAGCGCTGATCCGCGGGCTTTTTCTGAGAGGCTTGTACGCTCCACGATCTATCAGAATCCCCAATAATCCGGTCAGGGCAACTGAGATGAAAATGACCACCGGCCACGGCAAATGAAACATTACGATGCCGAAGAAAGCAATGTAGGCGGCGACCATCAACAGGTCGCCGTGAGCGAAATTGATCAGACGGACGACACCGTAAACCATGGTGTAGCCGATTGCTATCAGGCTATACAAACAGCCCAGGGTCAGTCCGAAGACAATCTGTTGAATTATGAAGGAGTAATCCACTGTTTCTGCGCCAAGCATCCAGAGTAGAACCGTCGAGGAACGGCAATCCGCTTTTCGGGAAAAAAGTGCTTCACGGATTTATGGTTGTGACATAGACGAATTTGCCGTTCTGGACCTTGTTTACGACCATAGCTTTAACGGCATTTCCGTCGGGCTTAAGGGAAATCTTCCCACTGACGCCCTCAAAGTCCTTTGTCGCCGCGAGGGCGTCGCGAATTTTCACAGGATCTGCGGAGCCGGCTCTCCTGATTGCGTCGAGAATAATGAAATAAGCATCGGCTCCCATTGCAGTGAACGCGTCGAGGTTTTTCTGAAACTCCTTTTCATAGAGTTCCATAAATTTCTTTCCACGCTCGTTGCTGACCATGTCTCTGTGGAAGTGCGCCGTAAAATAGAGACCTTCAACCGCTTTACCTCCGAGTTGGGTCAGTTCGGGAGCCTGAACGCCGTCCCCGGCAAGTATAATGGCTCTCAACCCCATTTCCGAAGCCTGTTTAGCGACCAGGGCGCATTCAGTGTAATAGATTGGGGCATAAATGACGTCCGGCTTTGTCCCCTCCATACTGCTCAATTGCGGAGTAAAATCTCTATCACCGCTCTTGAACTTGGTCTCTGACACAATCTTCCCGCCACCCTGAATGAATTCCTTTTTGAAGACATCTGCAAGCGTTACCGAATAGTCCTGGGAAATGTCATAGATCAGCGCAGCGGTCCCCGCCCGTAGTTGATTAAGGGCAAGTTTTGCGGCGACACGCCCTTGATCGGTATCGATGAAACAGACGCGGAAAACGAACTTTTTCCCTTGGGTCACGATGGGATTGGTTGCCGTAGGGGAGACCATGGGGATCTTACGCCTTTCGGCAAAATCCGCGCCGGCTATGGTATTTCCTGAAATCATCTCTCCGATAATAGCCACTACCTTATCTTTTTCAATGAGTCTGGAGACTGCGTTGGCTGCCTCGACTTTGTCTGACTTGGTATCTGCCAATTTAAGATCCACAGGACGTCCCAGGACCTCAGGTTCCACTTTTTTCGCGAGTGAGACCCCCTCCCAGCCCATCTGCCCGTAGGCAGCGACGTTGCCGGTCATAGGCAGATAGGCGCCGATCACCACAGGATCTGCGGCGGAGACTGTCGCTGACATGATTGAGAGCACCAATAATAATGTTGTCACAACTTTCACCATCAGATACCTCCGGACGGATGCCGTCAAACATGCCGTGTGCGCCAGGAAGGCTTCATTTAAACACGAACGAGTCTACAAAGTAAATGGTTTACCCTTTGACGAAATTTTGCTGCCAGTGTATCTTCCACGCTCATGAAGACCGTAGAAAAGAATTTGCGGGTTGGTGTTGTGGGTGTAGGGACTATGGGACAGCACCACGTTCGCATCATTGCCCAGACCCCTGGAGTTAGTCTTGCCGGGTTTCACGATACCGATCCGGTACGGGCTAAAGAAATTTGTGCCAGGCACGGCTGCGAATGTTTTGCCACGCTTGACGATCTGCTGGAAAGGAGCGATGCAGTCACGGTAGCGGCCCCCACGTCGGCGCATCTTGAAATCGGGGAGAAAAGTCTGCGCCGTGGGTTACATGTATTGATGGAAAAGCCGCTGGCTCACGAACTGGAAGCGGCAGCCCGGCTGGTGGAGTTTTCGCGAAACGCCGGACTGGTCCTCATGGCGGGCCATATAGAGCGGTACAATCCCGCAGTGGCTAAACTCATGGACCTCTTGCGTTGTGAACCGGACGATATCATTTCAATTGACGCACGGAGGCTGGCCCCGTTTGATGGCTCTCGCTGCATTGATGTGGATGTGCTCTACGATCTGCTGATCCACGACGTGGATCTGGCTCTGGAAATAGCCGGCTCATCCGTGCTGAAAGTTTCCGCTGTAGGCCGACCGGTGTTTTCCGAGAAAACAGATGTTGCGCACACACGGATCGAGTTCCACAATCAAGTCACAGCCACCTTTTGGACGGCCAAATGCTCGCCCCAAAAGGTCCGCACAATAACTGTGACGACCCCGCGACGTTCCCTGGTAGCTGATACATTGGCCCGTACCCTTACGGTGTACACGGCCGAAGAACTGCCCGCCATAGAGAATAATATGTGCGTAATGGGGAACATCCGTAAAGAAGACATAACCCTTGAGGATGAAGAGCCCCTGCGACGTGAAATCGAGGACTTCTTTAGAGCGATCAGGGCAGGGAGCCCGCCTCTGGTCGATGGTGAACGAGGGCTGCGGGCTATGGAAGTGCTAAAACTGGTGGAGCACTCTATAGCCGGTCGTGGAGCAATAGTGGAAGGAAGGTCAGGATAGGAGCCACCGTTTGACAGCTGATTATTGCCGGTTGAGGAGATTCTTGACTGAAGCGTTGTTGCTTTGGGATGCCTCAATGCTATTCTAGAGGCTGTCACAGAGCAGTGACACCTTTACGGCGGCTCCGAATTTGCAAAGAAACGCCTGGCGTGCAATTTTCTGGGCACCCCAAAAGTTTTCTTCGACTCAAATCACCTTATTGAGCGAATATTCGATGATGCCCATTGCTCCAGCCTTCAACAATTTCGGGATCAGGGAACGCACCACCTCTTCGGACACTACCGACTCCACCGAAAACCACTCAGATTTGTAAAGCCCTGCAACAGTAGGAGCATTCAAGGATGGAAGCAGGCCCACCACTTCATCCAGGTGGGGCTTGGGAACGTTCATCTTGAGACCTACCATCTTTCGCGCTTCCAGGGCGGCTTGCAGCAAGAGGTGGATCTGTTCGATCTTCTCCTTTTTGAAGGGGTCATCAAGCGCCCTCCGGTTCGCAATAAACTGCGTGTTGGTGGTAAGCAGATTATGAATTATGCGAAGCCCGTTGGCTCTCAAGGTGCTACCTGTCTCCGTAACATCCACTATGGCGTCCACAACGCCTTCATTGACCTTGGCCTCGGTGCTGCCCCAGGAGAACTCTACTTCCACCGGGATATCGCGCTCCCGGAAAAATTTGCTCGTGAACCTCACCAGTTCAGTTGCTATACGCTTTCCAGCGAGATCCTCCGGAACGCGGTAATCGGATTCCGCGTCAACTGCCAGGACCCAGCGTGCCGGATTCTGAGATACCTTCGAGTACACCAGGTCGTCGATGACCATTACGTCGGATTCATTTTCCAGTATCCAATCTTTACCGGTGAGGCCCGCATCAAACGTACCGGATTCCACATAACGCGATATTTCCTGAGCCCTCAAGCGGGCCATAACGATTTCATCGTCGTCAACGGTAGGGAAATAACTCCGCGGAGAAACATTGATGTTCCATCCTGCCCTCCGAAACAGGTCTATTGTGGCCTGCTCCAGGCTTCCCTTTGGAATTACCAGTTTGAGAGATTCTTTATTCATTTATCTCCTGAATTTCTCCTTCCGGAGTAAGGCGGCGGAAAAAACAGCTCCATTTTCGCGTGTGACAGGCTCCCATCCCGAGCTGGTCTACTAACAGGAGGATGGTGTCCTGATCGCAATCCACCAAGACTTCCCTCACGATCTGTATGTCGCCCGAGGTTGCCCCTTTGCGCCAGAGTTCCTTCCGAGAGCGGCTCCAGTAACAGGCCCTGCCCTCCTTTAGCGTCGTTTCCAGGGCTTGCTTGTTCATGTAAGCCATCATAAGAACTTTTCCGGTGCGAACGTCTTGAGCTATGGCAGGGACAAGCCCGTTTCCTTTTTCAAAATCAACCGCCGGTTGATCGGTCACCGCTGGTGGATTCATCCGGACGCCTCCTCACCCTCGCTCATAAACTCCTGCTCCATGGCGTGGAGGATGCCCATCACGATGCTGGACGCAACTTGGGCAACCTGCGGATCTGTGCTTCCATCCAAGACACCGCTGAGAATGTCATTGAGAATGCGCACTGCATCCGCCGGCTTCCGGATCAATATTTCGCCGGATGGTCGAGGGACTGCAAAAGGACGATCGGAATTCACAACCGGTGCCTCACTTTCTTCACGAATTACCTCACTATCTCTTCTTTCGTGAAGGATCTCTTCGAAAATTTTTATTGCCTCTGGAGTGTAATCGTCTCTCTCCTGTTGGAGTATCCTCACTATCTCTTCCGTCGAATTGGCTTCCAACAGAGCTTTGTCAACCTTGAAATTCGCCATTTGAGCCTCCGACGCAATCGAATTTTCAGGAACGAAGCATGTGGTTTGGCAAGGGCAGGGGAGCGATATACCGCACTTTACGTATTCATCTTATGAAAATGTCCACTATCCTGACCGTCTGGTCATCGCGCTCCCAATCCATTTCATCAATCCACTTCCAGACCTTGCTCCAGGAGCAACCGGAAACCAGAAGCAGAGTAAGGGCCACCAGTAACCATTTTTTCATCTCATTCCTCGTGCGGGTAGAACGCGATCGGTCGGGACGACGTTCCGGGATCGATGATACCTTGCTCGGATAAAATAGGCAAGTCTGGCCAACTATGAAACTTATTTCTAGATATATTATACATCACTTGGTAATGATAAGCAATTTTATTGATTTTTTTAACTCACTATGATAGTATCGCTCTGTCGATCAGTTCCCATGAAGGCCTTGACCAGGACAAATATCATGGGCGAGACACAAACCGGAATGTTTGACAGCGCGGCGGACACCGGCGGACATTCGGATCACGGAGGAAAAAATGAGGAGATTCCTGATCTCGACCTTAGCCATAGTTCTGGTGGTTGGAATGGGTTGCTGGTCTTTTGCTTACGAGACGGATTTCGACGATCTTCAAAACTTCGACAGATCCCTCCCTGCGTGGAAATTCGGGAGAGGCATTGTCAACATGATTTCTGGGCCCCACGAAGTTGCTGCTCACGCTTCCAACGCCGCGATAAATGGAGCTTATAACGGTGCTTATGAAAGCGGCTTTTACGGGCAGTTCGCGGGAGGCCTTAATGGCTTGATTGCCGGGACCTTCACCGGCCTGGTTGCCGGGGTCAGAAGAACAGCGCTTGGGGTGCTTGAGGTAGCCACATTTTGGAAACCGGAATACGGCCCGACGATGGACCCCGAATACGGTACGCGGTGCCGCGCTTTCGGAGATCAAGATTATTTCGATCCCGATCCATTTTGGTATACAGGGCCACCTCGCTGATATCCACTGGCGGAACAAAATACATTGCGGGAATGGGTCGCTTGATATTACTTATGAAGAGCGGGCGGGATAGGAACCTTCAGCTCAGTCCTTCCAAATATTGTTGTGCGCTGTAGGCGGCCGTGGCCCCATCTCCCACCGCGGTAGAAATCTGGCGGAGGATTTTGGATCGTATGTCCCCCGCTGCGAAGACTCCAGGCTTAGAACAGGCCATTGCGCTGTCGGTGATGACAAATCCTCTTTCGTCTGTATCAACCAGGTTACGAAAGCCATCTGAGTTCGGATGGAGGCCCACGTAGAAAAAAATCCCCCCAACGGACAAAACTTCCTCGGAGCCGTCAAGGGTCGAGCGAACACGTAACCCTTGAACATCTTTCTCCCCGAGAACCGCGACAGGCAACGTATTCCAGTGGATCGAGACTTTGGGTTCGGCGAAAGCCCTTTCCTGAATTTCTTTCACCGCCCGCAACTCGTCACGCCTGTGGATCAGGTGCACTCTGGAGGCGAACCTCGTGAGATAGCAGGCTTCTTCGACGGCGGAATCACCGCCCCCTACTACGGCAACTTCCATGTGCCTGAAAAATGGACCATCGCACACCGCGCAGTAGCTGACGCCCCTTCCCGCGAGTCTCAATTCTCCCGGGATGCCCAACTTTACAGGGGACGCGCCCGTGGCCAAGATCAACCCCCGGCCAACAAAATCCTTCCCCTCGTCGGTGCTTATGGAGAAACCCTGATCGATTGGCGTAACGAGTTTCACTTCAGCCTGGACAATCTCCACACCGAATTTCCTCGCCTGGGCTTCCATCTTTTGGGCCAGCTCAACCCCAAGTATCGCCTCGCTGAAACCGGGATAGTTATCCACCGTCTCAGTCGCGGTCAACTGCCCTCCCGGCAGCCCCTTTTCAATCACAACCACAGGAATGCGAGCTCTCGACGCGTACAAACCTGCGGTGAGACCGGCTGGCCCGGCTCCCAGAATAACAAGATCTGTCTGCATGCTAAGAGACCTTGTCGAGCAACTCCTTTATGCGGCTCTTGGGGACTGCCCCGACGATCTGGTCAACTACTTGGCCGTCCTTGAACAGGATCAGTGTCGGGATGCCTCTTACTCCGTACTTGCCTGCAACCTCCTTGTTAGCGTCCACATCCAGCTTGGCGACTTTAACTTTTCCTTTGTATTCGTCAGCCAGTTCTTCGACTATGGGCCCCACGGTACGGCATGGGCCGCACCAGGCAGCCCAAAAGTCTACGAGTGCCGGGACATTCGATTGTAGGATCTGCTGATCAAAGTCTCCATCAGTCACGTGGAAAAGATTTTCATTTTCAGACATCATGGCCTCCTCTTTAAGCATAACTTTAGTCTTTCCCGCAATGCTTTCTCAGGAACATTTTCAATTTGGCCCGCACATCTTCGGGCATCGCGTCCGACACACCTTTCCCACAAAGTTGTACGGTGGTTTTGAGCGAATCATACACGAGAGAGCATGGTCGGCACAACGCCAAGTGCTCCTCAATGCACTTGCAGTCGTCTTCCGCGATATCACCGTCCAGGTAGTCCGACAGATAATCGCAATAATCTTTACAACTTTTCATTTGCTGTTCTGAAGCTTTCCGCGTGCCGGAGAACCATCTCTCTCCGTGTAATACGAATTCAATGCCAGGCGCACCGAATTCCGCGCCCGGTGGAGGCGAGACTTCACGGCCGCCAGTGAAGAGTCCATTATCTTGGAAACTTCCTTTAACGAAAAACCCTCGACGTCTCTGAGAACGATCACGGACCGATATAACACCGGCAGATCGTCTATTGCCTCCTCAATTTTTTGACGCCCCTCCTTGGAAAGTAGAAGGTCCAAGGGAGTACTCACGAACTCAGGAGAGACCGGCATAGACCCGCCATCAGAGGGATTCTTGAATTGATCGTCATATTCGATCGTCTCCGGCCGGTGTCTTCTGAGGAACATCAATGCGTTGTTCGTTGCGATCCTGAACAGCCAGGTGGAAAAAGAGGAGGTGCCGCTGAAGGTTTTCAGCCCTTTGTACGCGTTTAGAAAAGTCTCCTGCAATAAATCTTGCGCTTGATGAGGATCCTTAACAATTTTCCTCAGATGACGATAAATCCTGCCCTCGTATTTTTCCACCAGGCGCTCGA
>Ga0326727_10028903_pt1 | contig 10036 bp, 6 predicted proteins | sample MB2enrmetagenome_FD_207643 | JGI IMG/M metagenome (GOLD analysis project Ga0326727, IMG submission 207643) | Lab enriched peat soil microbial communities from McLean, Ithaca, NY, United States - MB29MY | ecosystem: Environmental > Terrestrial > Soil > Wetlands > Peat | place: USA: New York...
TCGCCCTCTTTCAGCGTCGTCACGCCGCTGAATGTCTGGCTGCTCAGGATCGGATTCCCATTCAGCGACGAGCCCGACAGCGAGTCCAGCTTCATGTCGAGCGTGAGCGCAACCTCGCCGTCGCGCATCACCTTGGGATTGGCCTTCAGCGTCAGCCCCAGGTCCTGGTACTGCACCATGGGGATATTCGGCACCGAGCTCGACACCGAGGCGAGCAGGGAAGAGAGGTTGCTTGAGCTGCCTGCCCCGGTCAGTCCCGCAATGCCCCCAAGCCCCGAGGAAAGGCTCGAGTACGACGCCGTCTGTATCGGGTAGCGTTCGCCCTCCTTGATCGTCCCATCCTCGCCGTCGCCCAGCCGCAACTGGATGTGATCGAGCTCCCGCGAATCCGATGTGTTCAGGGCGAGATTCATCTTGGCAGGTTGCGGTGAAAGGCCGGAAAGCGTGATACCACCACCGAACAGCGCAATCCCGTTTTGAAAGATCGAATTCGAAACCTGCCCCGACGCAAGCAGAATCGCCAGAATCGCCAGAGGGTCGTTCGCCGACGCCAGTCCCGATGAGATAATCTGCTGCACCAGGCTCTGATTCGCATTCAGGATCGACTGCTCTTCGGTGTACACATTGAAGGCTGTAATCGACTGCGGCGGCGAGACTCCTGTGTTGCGCGCCACGTTATGCGCCACCTGGATCATTCGCACATCAAGCACCACCTGGTTGCGCCCGTCTTCCAGCGTTCGCGTGGTTGAGTTGAATGCGGCCAGCGTAGCCGGCGTCGCACGCAGGGTAATTGTGCCGGACGCGCGATCGGTCGAAACCGTCTGCACACTGAAAACATTCTTGGCCACGTTGCCCACTTCGGTTAGCCCGGCTTCGCTGAGTCCCGGCAGATAGAGCGTCTCAGCCTCCTCGCGCTCAAACTGCTTCCGATTCTCGCGCGTGTCCTTGGCCACCAGCACACGGTGCGTATCCAGCGGCACATAGAACGTGTTGGTCGCCATGCCCACCAGCCGAGCCGCCTCGTCAAAGCGCGCATCGTCGACATCGAACCGCACCGTCAGGTTGGTTACGCTCGCGTCAAACATCGGCTCAATGCCAAACGACCTGAACACCTGGCGGATGGTCTGCACCTGGTCGGAGTGCAGATGAAAGCTGAGTTTTGCCGGCAGCGGCACAAGCGTCGGCACCGCGCCCAGATCGGCGCCCGTGTCGCCGTAGAGCGGCTTGGACTGCCTGCTGACCACGTCGTCGCCCAGTTCGTAGAGATGCTGCGTCACTTCGGCATTCTTCGCATCGAGCTTGAGCGCCTGCTCGAGATCCGCGCGCGCCGTTCCCTCGTCGCCCACCAGCCGCGCCTTGGCCGCTGCCTGGATCAGCGCCGTCACCGCGTGGCTTCGCGCCACTTCAATTGCCAGCCTGTAGTCGTTGCTGGCCGGATCGAGTTCGGCGGCCACTCTGTACCGCTGCATCGCCTCTTCAAATCGTCCGTCGACAAACAGCTGGCCTGCCTCGAGAAAGATCCTGGCTGCGCGCCGCTTGTCAGCGTCTGTGGGCTGCTTTACGTTTTCTGACTGCGTATTTCCGGCTGCGTCCGGCACACCCGCCGCGGGGATGCTCTGCGCCGGCGCGGTGGTTTGGCCGCCGGCCGCATTCCGGTCAGCCGCGCCGCTGGTTTGCGCCATCGCCGCGCACGGCCACAGAGCAAGCACCAGGGCCAGGCAATTGGCGCGCCGCCGCCGTTCATTTTCATTCATTGCGAATCTCACAGTTCGCTCCGCGTGTACTCGAGCAGATCGGTGAGCGTGGTTGCGCACGCCTCGGGCTGATGCTTCGCCAGCTCATCGAAACTGTAATGCCCGGTCGCCACCGCAATCACTGAAAGAAAATTCGCGCGCGCCGCTTCAATATCGCGCGGCGTGTCGCCCACCACGCACACATTGGTCCTGCCTGTCAGCTCGCGTGCCTTTGCGGCCGCCTGCCCGATCAGCTCCGCACGAATGGGAAAGTGATCGCTGAATCCGCCGAACCGGAACCACTCGCGCAATCCGGCTTGTTCAATCTTGATCCAGCCGATCACCTCCAGGTTCCCGCTCGCCGCGCCCAGCACCGCGCCCTTGCGCGCCAGATGCTTCAGCGCCTCTTCTACCCCTGGCATGCGGATCAGATCCAGTTCGTGACGCCGTTCCGCCACGCTCACCCGCATTGCTTCAAGAATGGCGTCCAGCCGCGCCTCCAGCACATCTGCCGGTACGCCTGCCTGCCGGCACGCCTCGCGCAGAATTGCCGTGTCGGTAGAGCCATGCAGCAAAATCCCCGCCAGCGTCACTTCGAACCCCGTCACTCGCGCCACGCTCGACTCGAATGACTCGACATGCACGCGGTCGCGGCTCCGCAGCAGCGTGCCGTCGATGTCGAAGAGATAGGCATCCTGCCCATCCCATTCGAAACCGGGCTCGATATAAACGCGAGCTTCTCGCTTCCCTGTTGCGTTCAGCATGGCTGTATAAACGCTCCCCGCAAACCGTGCAAAGTCGCACCCTGCCCCACCCACTTCATCCGCCGCGGCGGATAAAACAAGTGGGAAATCGCGAATCCCGTGGAGAGACGCACACTCCCGCACCGGCGCTTTTCCCCCGGTGGTCTGCACCACTTGATTCGAACAGGTTAGGCGGTGTTTTCGTGCCCGCCCAGGCGTCGTTTACCGATAGCCCTGCCGGAATGCGCTGTATACAGGACGTTCCGACCGTGGCGGGCGCTTGAGTCCCGCGCGCACCTCGGCCAGTTCCAGACCTAGATCGGCCATGGCGCGGCTCAGCGTGTTGCGGTGCATCCCCAGCTCTTCAGCCGCTTTACACTGGTTTCCCCGGTGCGCCACCAGAACCTCGCGCAGATACTGCCTCTTGAATTCGCGCACGGCATCCTCGTAGCGGACGCCGCTGGAGTGCATTTGTGTCACCAGGCTGTCCAGTTCTTTTCTCACGTTGACCTCTTGCCCGTCCCGTCAGGATTAGTTGGCCCATCGGGAACCAAAAAAATTACATTCAATCAAGATACACCGTTCTTCTGTTGAAGCAAGGATTTCGTTTCAAGCTCCAGGGTTCTAAGGCCCTCGCTCACCTTGTCAGCCAGATCCGAAGGTGTCATGTGGCTGCCGGCCCGGCATGCACCGAAGAATATAGGCGGCAGCTTGGAGCCGGCCAGCCAGGTGGTTTTCGGTAGAAACGCCACCACCCCCAGCAGGATCAGGGTGATGAGCACGAAGCCCTGTGCAAATCCCGCCACCGCGCCAAAAACCATGTCCAGGCAGCCAAGCCCCATCCACTCCATTGTCTTGGCCAGCATGTTTCCCAGCACGTTGCAAACCGCCATCACCAGCACCGCGATCAGCAGGAAGCCCACGATGTTCGACGTAGCCTCGCTGTGAATCAGCTGCTGCAGCGAGTCCGCCACAATCTTGTAATTCCATGCAGCCACTGAGAGTCCGAGTAACAATCCAATCAACGAGGAGGCCGTGCGCAGGAATCCCTGAAACAGCCCACCTATCGTCGCCCCCAGCAAAACAACGACAATGACCCAGTCGATCCACGTCATGTATATCCGTCTCTCTCCGCGTTAAAGTTCGATGCTGTGGTCAGTCAAGCGGCGATACGCCTCAAAGTACTTCTGCTGCGTCCTGTCTACCACCTCAGGGGGTAAGCTGGGGGCAGGCGCCTGCTTGTTCCAGTGAATCGATTCCAGGTAATCGCGTACGTACTGCTTGTCAAAGGAAGGCTGAGGGCTGCCTGGTTTCCAGGCCGCGCCCTCCCAGAACCGCGAAGAGTCCGGCGTCAATACCTCATCCGCAAGGATAATGCCTTCACCCGTTCTTCCAAACTCAAATTTTGTGTCCGCCAGAATCAGCCCCCGCGACTCGGCATGACCGGCTGCCTTCTCGTAGATCGCCAGCGTCAGGCTCTTGAGCGCGGCCGCGTCTCCGGCCCCTACAATCGCCGCTGTCTCCTCAAACGAGATGTTCAGGTCGTGCATCCCGTCCTTGCTCTTGGTGGCGGGCGTAAACAGGGTCTCCGGCAGCCGTGAGCCATCCTCCAGACCCTCGGGCAGGGGTATCCCGCAGACCGTCCCGAAGGCGGAGTACTCCTTCCAGCCCGAGCCGGCCAGGTAGCCGCGCGCCACGCACTCCACCGGAAACATCTCGGCCCTCTTCACCAGCATCGACCGGCCTTCAAGCTGATCGGCATAGTGCTTCAACTCGGCCGGATATTCGCCCACATCCGCCGTGATCAGGTGGTTCGGAACAAGGTCGGCCAGGAGCTCAAACCAGAACAGGGAAATCTGCGTCAGAATCATCCCCTTGCCCGGGATTCCCGTGCCCAGGACATGATCGAATGCTGAGATTCTGTCGGTTGCCACCAGCAGGAGTGCGCCATCCACTGCGTATAAATCGCGAACTTTGCCGCGTCCAAGCAGGGGGACCGCGCCGAGATGGGTATTCAATAAGGCAGACAAGGGAATTCTTTCCTTAAGGTACAGGCTGAGACTCCGATTGTCGAGCCGCAGCCGGGCTTTGTCAATCGTTCCAGAACCGCCCGAGATGTATCCCCGAAACCACACCGGATTTGGCCCCAGTGACCGCCAATTTGACCACTATTTGGGAGTTATTTCCGGTGTGAAAAACCTGTGTGACCGCCGTCACGGTCCCTCGATTTCACATCGGAGACACTTCAACTGTCAACATGGTTCGGAGAACACGTAAGAAGGTTCTCTTTGAGCCGGGCGACACGAGGCAGCAGTGGAAAGGGGAAGCCGCGGCTAGCTTCGTTTTGTGCAGGGATCACCAGTAGCCGCGCGCTACCGACCTCCAGTGCCGGCTACTGGTTCCCGTTATTATCTTGTGATAATGCAAGCGCCTCCGAAGCGAAGTGTTCCTTCGGAGGCGATTTTCTTTGTTCGCAATCCGGCAAAATCACTGGCGTCGCACGACCTACGACCCACGACCTACGCTTTCCGAGTCCTTCCGCCCCTCCGGGAATCAGTATCTATGTGTTTCTACCGCTTTTCCGGAGGCCTGAATGGGGCTCATCTCCAACATTCTCTTCCCGGTCGACTTCTCTCCCTCCTGCGTCGCCATGGCGCCATTCGTAAAGCGCTCCGCGGCTCTCCTGGGCGCCCGCGTCTCGCTCATCCATGTATACGACCCCAACAGCTACTCCGGCGCCGAGGTCTATGTCCGTGGCCCCGTTGAGATTGCCGAAGAACATCGCGAAATTGCCAACGATCGCCTTAACGCGTTTCTCAAAAAGGAGTTTCCGGTCGCCGATTTTCCGCGCATCCTCAAAGCCGGCGACGTGGCCGCCAATATCGCCGAGAGGGCGCGCCACGGATTCGACCTCATCATGATGCCCACCCATGCCGGCGTCTTCCGCCGCACCCTGCTCGGTTCCATCACGGCCAAGGTCCTCGACGCAGCCGATTGCCCGGTGGAAACCAGCCTGCACGCCGAAAACATCCGGCCCCGTCACGCCGGCCACCGCGAATGGGTCATCGCCGTCGGTCTCAGCAACGACTCCGAGCGTGTCCTCCGCTACGCGCACGGGATTTCAGCTCAAGCCAAGGCGCACCTCAGCATCGTCCACGCCGTCCCGGGTCTCGATCGCAAGCTGCATGTCAAGCTCGGTCTGGAGGATGAGATTCAATCGGCAGAGATTCGCCAGGCCCTCGAACGAATCGCAGAACTGCAAAAGCGCATCGGCTCCAACCATCCGGTCCGCATCGTCGCCGGGCCCGTCAAGGACGCCCTGGTTGAAGCCGCGCGCCACCTCGGCGCCGACGGTCTCATCATCGGCCGCAGCCCCAGGCCCGGCCTGCAGGGCCGCCTGCGCGACCTCACTTACGCGATGGTCCGCGACGCCCCCTGCCCGGTGATCTCAGTGTGATTGCGTGCGTGGGCCAGCTAAGAGTTAATAGCTGAGAGCGAGAAGCTAGGAGCTGCACTTACGCCGTCGCTCTCTGCCGCTCCTGCCCGCCCAGCCGCACGCTCACAATCTTTGACACACCCGGCTCCTGCATGGTCACGCCGTAGATCATATCGGCAGACTGCATCATGCGCTTAGAGTGCGTCACCAGCATGAACTGCGTGTCGCTGGAGAGCGATTGCAGCAGCTCCGCCAGCCGTCCCACGTTGGTCTCGTCCAGCGCCGCGTCCACTTCGTCAAGGACGCAGAACGGGCTCGGCTGGAACTGGAAGATGCCTACCAGCAGCGCCAGCGCCGTCAGCGCCTTTTCGCCGCCCGAGAGCAGCAGCACATTCTGCAGTTTCTTACCCGGCGGCGACGCCACAATCTCCAGCCCGCTCTCGGCCTGGTTGGTCTCGTCGGTGAGCCGCAAAAACGCCTGCCCGCCGTGGAATAGCCGCGAGAATACGTGCGCAAAGTTCTCGTTGATCCGCGCAAATGCTTCGTCGAAACGGGTGCGAGAAATCTGGTCGATCTCTTTGATCGTCTCCTGCGTGTTCTCGATCGACTCGATCAGATCGCGGCGCTGCGTCTCGAGGAACGAGTGCCTCTCGGCCGTCTCCTTATACTCGTCCAGCGCCATCATGTTTACCGGGCCCATCTGCTCCAGCCGCTGCTTCAACCCGCGGCAGTTCTCGTCCTCTGCCGTCAGCTCGTCGCCGGTCAGCCGCACAATCTCCTCGTCGACGCGCAGTACCTGAGCCTCAACGTTTACCTCGGCCAGGCAGCTGGCCTCAAGATGCTCAAGGTCCGACTGCAGCTTGGCCAGCTCCGCCGATCGCGCCGCCCGCTCCTCGCGCAACTCATCCAGCGCCGTGCGCCCGGTCTTGAGTTGAGTTTCCATCTCGGCCAGTTGCTGCCTTAGCGCCTGCGCCTGCGCCGCCACCTGCTGCGCGGTGGCCAGTGCCTCGGCTCGAACATCTGCCAATTCCTTCTGCCGCGCAGCCAGCTCTGTGTTCTCGTTCGTCCGCTGTTCGCGCTCGGCAATCGCACCGGCCCGCTGCTGCTCAATCGCCAGCACCCGCCGTTCAAGATCGGCATGCAGCCTGTCGATGCGCTGGAAAGCCGCTTCAGCCCCCCGCCGCCGCTCTTCAAGGCCAGCCAGCTCCGCCGTCAGTTGCGCCGCTTCCTGTTGCACCACCTCGCGCTTCTGCCGCAGCGTGTCCAGTTGCGCCTGCAACGCATCCAATCCCGCCTCGGCCTGCGCGTGCTCGCCTTCCAGGCGCGTCATCTCCGCGCGGTTGATCTCGATCGACTTCCGTTTCAACTCGCACGCATCCTTGTTGCGGGCGGCCTGCACCGTCCAGTCCTCGAGCCGCCGCTCGATCCGCTGCGCTTCGCTCTCCATCTGCTTCAGCGCCGCGCCCAGGTTCGCGCTCTCGCTCTCCACCTGCCGCCGTTCCGCGTTCAGGCTCTCAAGCTGCGCGGTCAGCCGCTCAATCTCGCGGGTCAGCGCAATCGCCTCGGTCTCAGCCTGCGACAGCGCCGTTCCCAGCCGGTCGAGCCGGCTCTCCGTCTCACGTAAATCGCGCTTCAGCGCCAGCGGACCCTCGCTCGCCGGCTTGCCGCCTGTCACCATCGAGTTGTGGAAGCACTCGCCCTCGCGCGTCAGAAAATACGCGTACCCGTACTGCGCCGCCAGCCTCTGCGCGTCCACGCCCGCGTCCACCAGGTATCCGTAATTGATCTTCGGAAGAATCGTCTCCAGCGACTTGCCGAACCCGTTCAGCACTTTGATCGCATCGCGCAGCGGCGTCAGCCCCTCCTCGTGAATCACGCTCTTCTGTTCTTCAAACAGCGAGCCCTGCACGTCAGAGTGGATCAGGAACGTCGCGCGGCCGTCGCTCGTCTTCAGCAGCTCCACGCCCTGTTCGGCCGCGCCCCAGCTCTCCACCACGACGTAATTGAGTTCTTCGCGCAGAAACTCGTCCACCACGCCCTCGTGCTCGCCGCTCACCTCGAGAAAATCGGCCAGTGTACCCACCGGCGCCATGTTCTGCCCCAGCACTCCAGGCTTCAGCAGCTTGCGCACCGAATCCGTGGAGTAGCCGTGATTCCTGATCAGCGCCTGCAGGCTGTCGCGCCGTCCCGCCGCTGCCGCCTGCTCGCTGCGCAACTGGTTGGCCAAGGATCTTTTCGCATTTTCTTCCGTGCGCCTGGCGTTCAGCTCCTCGCGTACGGCGTTAATCTCGCCCTCCAGCCGCCTCAACGCATCGCCGGCGCTCTCGAACTTGAAGCGCGCCTGTCCCGTATCCACTCCCAGGCTCTCGAGCTCGGTGCGCGCCTGCGCCATCTCGGCCTGCAGCCGCTCAGCCTCGCGCTCGAGGGCCGCCAAACTTTCTTCGCCCTGCGCCGTGTGGTTGCGGGCGTTGCCGGCCATCGTCAGCAGGTGCATCGCGTGCCGCCGGTTGCCCTCCAGCGTTCGCTCCGCAGTAAACACCTCATCCGCCGCGGCCCGCGCCTCCAGCTGCCTCGCCTCAACCTTCTGCCGGAACTCCCTTGCCTCGCCAGCTGCCGTCTCCAGGAACTGCCTTTGCTGCGCGCGCTCTTCGGTAATCCCGCCCAGCTGCGCGCGAGTCTGTTCCAGCTCCGCGCCCGCAGCGGCAATCCGCGCCTCCAGCTCGGCCACGCGCTCGGTGTTGCTGCGCTCGCGCTCGATCGCCCGCTCCAGCTCAACCGCTGCTTCGCTGGCTCGCGTTTGCGCGTTCTGCCCCTCGCTGTCCAGCTCGTAGCCGCGCTCGGTCAATGCGTGTTGGCTCGTCTCGAGAGTCGCAATTTCCTCAGCTGACGCATTGATCTTTCCGGTCAGCGCGGCGATCTGCTGCTCCATCGCCTGCTGTCCGGCATCCATCATGGCCATGCGGCTGGCCAGCACCACGCGCAGCCTGCCACGCAGGTCCTCGCGCACCGCCGCAAACCGCTCGGCCTTCGCGGCCTGCCGCTTGAGCGAATTCATCTGCCGCGTCACTTCTTCAAAAATGTCGTCAACGCGCGCCAGGTTCTGCTTCGCGCTTTCCAGGCGCAGCTCCGCCAGCCGCTTCTTGGTCTTGAAGCGCGTTACGCCCGCGGCCTCTTCGATAATCGTGCGCCGGTCGAGCGGCTTTGAGCTCAGCAGTTGACCGATCCGCTCCTGCCCGATGATCGCGTAGCTCTCCGGTCCCAGGCCAGTGCCCATGAAGATGTCCTGGATATCGCGCAGCCGGCACAGCTTGCCATTCAGCAGATACTCGCTCTCGCCGGTGCGGAAAAGCCGCCGCGTAATCACCACCTCGCCCTTGCGCGGAGTCGAGTGAAACTTGCGGCGCCTGATCTTCAGCACCACCGCTGGCTGCCCGTGCGTCACCTCCGCCACCTGGGGTGGGGCGAACTCCTGGACGGGGTTCGTGGCCTGGGAAGCTTCATCCGCGCTCGCGTGCTGCTCCGAGCCCTCTTCCTCAATCGTCTGGCCCGGCTGCTCGGCCGCCACGATCTCCTCGGCCTCTGCCGCGCGCTGCTTCCTCAGCTCCTCCTCGTCCCAATCCGCCGGCCCATCGTGATCGATCTCCACCTCCGGCTCGACCGGGATCGGCCCCTCGTACGCCTCGGGATCCACCAGCGTCAGGCTCACCTCCGCCATTCCCAGCGGCTTGCGGTCCCGCGTTCCGGCAAAGATCACGTCCTGCATGTGCGTGCCGCGCAGGCTCTTGGCGCTCTGCTCGCCCAGCACCCAGCTCACCCCGTCGAAGATATTCGATTTGCCGCATCCATTCGGCCCCACCACCACGGCTATCCCGGTGCCCGCCACCGTCAGGTCCGTGCGGTCGCAGAAGCTCTTGAAGCCGAGGATGTGAATCTTCTTTAGTTTCAGCATCTTTACTCCAGTTCGACGGGGTTCATCCGGGCCGCGCGTCTCAGGCTGCAAAACTCCATGCCCGCAGCTCAGCAGGCGCGCAAATATCCCTTCGAATACTGACTCTACGGACCCCGAAACGCGGGGTCAACGCCGGAAAAAGCCGCCTTTGTGGATAAGGGGGTCCGGAATTCAA
>Ga0326727_10028905_pt1 | contig 10036 bp, 8 predicted proteins | sample MB2enrmetagenome_FD_207643 | JGI IMG/M metagenome (GOLD analysis project Ga0326727, IMG submission 207643) | Lab enriched peat soil microbial communities from McLean, Ithaca, NY, United States - MB29MY | ecosystem: Environmental > Terrestrial > Soil > Wetlands > Peat | place: USA: New York...
ATGATGCAAAATCAACACGGGCTTTAGCCCCTGAGGGAATGCTCGATGTGGAATGGAACTTAATCAGAGCTTCCCAAAGAACTCACCGCCGTCCCAGCGCCAGCGATGGATCGCCAGAGAGTGTCTGGTCCGCGAATTCACGTGACAGAAAGCGTGGCCATGCGGCGGCAGCAATCATGGCGGCGTTGTCCGTGGAGAGCGACAGCGTCGGGAAGGCGATGTGCAGGCCGCGGCGTGCGGCCTCGCTGCTGAAACGCTCGCGCAGTTCGCGGTTGGCGGCCACTCCGCCGGTGATCAGAATTCGCCGCGCGCCCAGCGTTTCCTGCGCGGCGAAGGTCTTCTTCATCAGGTCGCCCACCACCGCGTGCTGGAAGCTGGAGATGAGGTCGAGAATCTGCTGCGGGCAGAGTGCGAGAGCCTCCTCTTTGGTTTGCGGGGGACGAGCCGTGATCAGTGGCGCGAAAAATCGTTCCGCTCGCGCCTCGGCCTCTTCGCGAAGATCGTTCAGTTCCACGTAGCGCAGCACGGCGGTCTTGATCCCCGAAAAGGAAAAAAGAAAGCGCGGGTCCAGGTCGGCAATGGGCGCGGTCTTGGCGTCCTTGGTGCGCGGCGGCTTGCCGCAAAGGTGCGCCTTCCGCTTGATCTGCGAAAAGGCAAACGGCACGGCTTTGGGATTGCCGAAGCGCGCCAGCGCGTCGATCCAGGGGCCTCCGGGATAAGGAAAGCCAAGCAGCTTCGCCACCTTGTCGTAGGCTTCGCCGGCGGCGTCGTCCACGGTGCGGCCAACCGGCAGATAGCTCCAGGTGCCCTGCGTAGGCCGGGCAAGATAGAGGTTCGTGTGTCCGCCGGAAACAACCAGCGCCAGAGCGGGCTCGTCGGCCAGGGCGCGTTGCCCTTCCGGCAGGGACTCGCGCTCGTGCAGCAGCACGGCGTGGATGTGGCCTTCCAGGTGATTGATGGCGATCAGAGGCAGCCCCTGCGCAAAAGCCAGAGCCTTGGCGTAGGTGATGCCCACCAGCAGCGCCCCGGCCAGTCCCGGCCCTGAGGTCACGGCGATGGCGTCCAGATTGGCCAGTGTGATGCCTGCCTGTGCCAGGGCTTCGCGCACCACCGGAACAATGGCGCGCAGATGTTCGCGGCTGGCCAACTCCGGCACCACGCCGCCGTAGCGGGCGTGTGTGGCAATCTGCGAGGCGACAGCCGAGGAAAGCGTGTGCGCCCCGCGCTCGACCACGGCCGCAGCCGTTTCGTCGCAGGAGGATTCAATACCGAGGATGAGGCCGCGCGTGCTCATTTATTCAGTTTAGCGGCTGAATCAGGGTTTCCCACCGGGCAGCCGCGCGCGTGACAATGGAATTGCCATGTTGACCACCTCGCGCCAATTCGATGCGGCTTTGCGGATCGTGGCCCAGTTGCGCGCCTCCGGGCATGAGGCATATCTCGCCGGCGGCTGTGTGCGCGACCTGCTGCTGGGCCGCGAGCCGAAAGACTACGACGTGGCAACCTCGGCCACGCCGGATGTGGTGCTGAATATGTTTCCGCGCACCTTTGCCGTGGGAGCGCGCTTTGGCGTCGTGCTCGTAGCCACCTGCGCTGGGGCTGGCGGCGTCTTCGACGCGGAATCAGATGGCTCGGAGAGCCCTTTCACTGATGCGGTTGAGGCAAGGTTGACCCCACCGCAGGTGGTCACCGAAGTCGCAACCTTCCGTTCCGATGGCGCGTATTCGGATGGCCGTCATCCCGATGGGGTTCAGTACACAACCAGCGCCGAGGAAGATGTGCGCCGCCGCGATTTCACCATCAATGGGATGCTGCTGGATGTGGATCGCCTCTTTCCTTCGGGCCTGAAGCCCGGTTCTTTGACGGATCTGAATATAGGGGCCAAAGCCCGTACCCTTCAAAGCAAAATGCACACCCCTGGGGTTGAACAGTCTGCGGAAAACATTATTCAAAACGGCACGAAGCGTCAGGGCACGACTTTAGTCGTGCCGCAATTGCAACCAGAGGAAAGCGGGGCTTTAGCCCCTGAGGAATGCTCTTCGACCGTTTCACTCCAGAATCTGCGCGCGTCAATCATTGACCACGTAAACGGCCTCTCCGACCTGGAGGCCGGCGTCGTTCGAGCCATCGGCCGGCCGGAGTTGCGCTTTGAAGAAGACCACCTGCGGATGCTGCGCGGAGTGCGTTTTGCGGCGCGTTTCGGCTTTGAACTGGAAGCCGGCACGGCACTCGCCATCCGCTCGCTGGCGCCCAAAGTTGCAGCGGTCAGCCGCGAGCGCGTGCGCGACGAGCTGACCAAAATGCTCACCGAGGGCCATGCGCGCCAGGCCTTCGAGCTGCTGGATTCGACCGGACTGCTCGCCGAGGTGCTTCCCGAGGTTGCACGCATGAAGGGCGTCGAGCAGCCGCCGCAGTTCCATCCCGAAGGCGATGTGTGGCGGCATACGCTGCTCGTGCTGGGCCAGTTGGAAGAGGGCTGCTCGCTGACGCTGGCCTGGGGCGCGCTCTTGCACGATGTGGGCAAGCCGCCAACCTTCCGCCGGGCCGAACGCATCCGCTTTGACGGGCACGTCGAGGTGGGCGCGGCCATGGCGGCGGAAATCTGCCGGCGCTTCCGCTTCTCCAACGACGAAATCCGGCAAATCCTGGCGCTCGTTGAGAACCACATGCGCTTCATGGATGCGCATCGGATGAAGGCTTCGACGCTGAAGCGGTTTTTCCGCCTCGAGAACTTCCCCGAGCACCTCGCCCTGCACCGCATGGATTGCCTGGCCAGCCATGGCAATCTCGACAATTGGGGGTTTGTGCGCGAGCGCTATGAAGCGATCCCCGAGGAGGCTGTCCGGCCCCGCCCGCTCGTGACCGGCCGCGAACTCATTGCGGCGGGCTACAAGCCGGGTCCGCGCTTTCAGCAAATGCTGTGCGCTGTCGAGGATGCGCAACTGGAAGGTACTATCGAAACCGAGGCCGAGGCGTTAACCCTGATTCTGGAACGGTTTCCTGTCGCGTGACTTGGCTCACTGCCAGGTGTACCGGCGAATGAGATAAAAAGATGTGCGATTTATCCCCTTCGAGGCGGATTTATGTGCACAGATCCCCACCCCGGAAAGCGTGAAAAACATGACTACTGAAGCAGTCAATGGCCCTTTTGTCGATTTTCAAGCCTCCTGGTCCGAGCTTGAGCTGCCTGCCCATGCGCGCGAAGTGCTCAGCGCGGCGCCGCTGGTGCAAACGCCGGATACTCGCGAGCAGCTCATGGATTGGGCTCTAGGCCGCTCCACCGGCGAAACCGACTGGGAGTTGGGCAATCGCGACGACCACGGGGAATATGAGGCGGTCTTTCAGACGCCTGCCGGGGTGCGCATCACCGAAGCTGTGGTTACCAAGGCGTGCAACGGACTGGCCATCAACTTCCCCGATCCGGCCATGCGCCGGCGCGATCCGGACGCCATGATCATCGGCGACCAGTTGCCGACCGACAAGCCCACTTACGAGCAGCGCTTCGGCGAGCCTTTCGACAAGACCCGCCAGGAGACGCTGGACTGGCTCAAGACGCAGGAACTGGTGGCCATGCCCTTCTATGCCGGTACAGACTCGCTGGGCTATGGCTCGTTGTTGATTTTGCCGCGTCAGGCGGCGTTCTTTGCTGCCTGCCTGGGCGACTTGCAGGGCATGATTCCCCGCAATCAGGTTCCGGCGGATTTCAAAGTTACCGGCGGCGTGCTCTTTGTCGCGCCGCCCTTCCGCCATACGCACTTTGGCGGCAAGCAGATCGTGGTCCACGACCGGCAAGCCACGCACCAGGAAATTTTCGCTTACAACCTCTACCCTGGGCCGAGCGCCAAAAAAGGCGTCTACTCCGTCCTGCTGGATAAGGGCGAGCACGAGGGCTGGATCACCAATCACTGCTCCGCCGTTGCCGTGGTCACGCCCTATGAAAACCAGTTGATTCTGATGCACGAGGGCGCCTCGGGCGGCGGCAAAAGCGAAATGACCGAGCACATCCACCGCATGAGGGATGGTCGCGTGCTCCTCGGCCGCAACGTGGTCACCAAGGAAGAACGCACGCTGAACCTGCCCGAAGCCTGCCATCTGCAACCCGTTGCCGACGACATGGCCTGTGCCCATCCCAGCATTCAGGGCAACAGCCGGCGGCTGACCCTGGCTGACGCCGAGAATGGCTGGTTCGTGCGCGTAGATCACATTCGCCGCTACGGCACGGCCCCGAACCTGGAACGGCTCTGCATCGATCCGCCCGAGCCGCTCATCTTTCTCAACCACTACGTTGTTCCCGGCGGCACTTGCCTCTCCTGGGAACACATCGAAGACGCGCCCGGCAAGCCCTGTCCCAATCCGCGAGTGATTCTGCCTCGAAGGATGATTGAAGGCATCCTCGAAGGGCCGCAGCGAGTGGACGTGCGCAGCTTTGGCGTCCGCTGTCCGCCGACTCACAAGGACAGCCCGCTCTACGGCATCCTGGCCATGATGCACGTGCTCAGCCCGGCGCTGGCCTGGCTGTGGAGGCTGGTGGCCCCGCGCGGCCATGCCAACCCCAGCATTCAAACGCAGAAGAGCAAGGAGATGCAGTCCGAGGGCGTGGGTTCCTACTGGGCCTTTGCCACCGGCCGACGCGTGGACCAGGCCAACCTGCTGCTGCGCCAGATTCTGGATACGCCGGAAACCCGCTATGTGCTCATTCCCAACCAGCACATCGGAGCCTGGAAGGTGGGCTTCATGGCTGAGTGGATGGCCCGCGAGTATCTGGCCCGCCGCGGCAGCGCCAAGTTTGCCCGCGAGCAGGTCAGTGAAGCCATTTGCCCGCTACTGGGTTACATTCCCAACCAGTTGCGGGTCGAGGGCTCGATGATTCCCCGCGTTTTCCTCCAGGTCGAGGAGCAACTGCAGGGCGGCATGGAGGTCTATCAGGAGGGCGCGCGCCAGTGGCGCGAGTTCTTTGCCGATGAACTGAAGCAGTTCCTCGTCCCCGATCTGGACCCGCTCGGCAAGAAGATCATTGAAGCCTGCCTCGACGGCGCCCACCAGGAAGACTACCGCCATCTCATTCCCCATCCCATGTTCCGCGAGGATGGCGTGTAACGGCAGCGGTCAGAAATCTGTAGTCAGTTCTCAGTGACAGGCTGAAACGTGCGCGCGTTTGCGTTGGGGTGATTCTCTCCTCACCCCAGCCGCCCGGCGCGGAGAATCGCATCCACTGTCTCTTCCGGCGTGAGCGAGTCAACAGCAATCGAGACGTGAGCCATGCGATAAAGCGGCAAGCGGCGCTGGTAGCGGCTTTCCAGGTTGGCCTGGTCGGCGAGGATGGGGCGCAAGTGCTCGGTGCCGCGGCAACGGGCGCGGGTAGTGGCCAGTTCCACTTCCAGATGAACCACCAGCGTGCCGGGCGTGGTCAGCAATACCTCGCGCGTGGCCGCGTGTTCGATGGCGCCGCCGCCAAGGGCCAGCACCAGCCCATCCCTTGCGGCCAGGGCCTCAATGGCCGCGCGCTCGCGCTCACGGAAGGCCGGCTCGCCGTGCCGCGCGAAGAGCTCGGCGATGCTCGCGCCAGCCTCGGCCTCGATGGCGTCGTCCACGTCGACGAAGCTCCAGCCCAGACGCCGAGCCACCAGCGGACCAACGGTCGTCTTGCCCGAGCCCATGAAGCCGGTGAGAACGATGCGGTGCGGCGCGGCGGACTGCTCGCTGGAAAGCCCGGAATCGACAGATCTTTTCACAGATTTAGTGTAACGGCTGGCGGCAGGATTGCTGCCGGAACGAAGGCTGCCAAGGCTATCTACGGTTTTATAGCTTCAGGTCATCACGCCGCCAAAGGGGATAACGGATATGCTGATCGGATTTCGCCACCAATTGAACTTGCAGGTGTAAACTGCCTGCGCTGAAAAGAAAAGTGGCGCCAGACGTGACCGGCTTTGCGATAGAATGCAAACCTTGAAGGATATTCAGAGACTGTCAGTGCGATTATTCCGACACCGCCTGCAATGAACCCGCATCCCGGTCGGAGATTCGCTGTCCATCTTCCACCCAGCTATCCCGGCGCTTCGTAACCGACTACAAGAAGAAGCTGACCATGACCAATTCGCCTCTGCCGCTCACCACATCTCAGCGTCTGCTCTCGCTGGACATATTGCGCGGTATCACCATGGCGCTCATGATCATCGTTCACAACCTTCAACCCGGCAAATGGGGATTTCTGACCCTGACTGCATGGAACGGACTCAGTCTTGCAGACCTGGTCTTTCCCTCCTTTGTATTTGTGATGGGGGTTTCCATTGCCTTTGCATTTGAGTCGCGCCTAGCTCGCGGCGCTACGCGCATTGAACTGTCGCTGCACACCTTACGCCGGGCGGGGATTCTGTTTTTCTTAGGGATACTGCTCAGTGCTAGCACTCTCCACTTCGAACATATGCGGTTTTATGGAGTACTGCAGCGTCTCGCCATCTGCTATCTGGCGGTGGGTCTTTTTTATCTGTGGGACCGGCATCTCTGGAGCAAGATTGCGGCGCTGGTGGTGATACTGGTTGGCTACTGGGCTCTATTGCGATGGGTTCCCGTGCCCGGAGCGGGATTGCCGGGACGCGATGTTCCTTTCCTCGATTTGCATCAGAACCTGGTGGCATGGCTAGACCGGCTCCTCATGCCCCATCATCTCTATCTGGAACCACCGTCTTACAACCTGTTCGACCCGGAAGGACTGTTGAGCAACATTCCCGCAGTGGGTACGGCTCTGCTGGGCCTGCTCGCAGGATTCTGGCTGCGCTCGCGCAGAACATTATCCGCGAAGGTGAGGGGGCTGGCCGCTGCCACAACAGCCTGCCTGGCCGTGGGCTACCTTTGGTCCAAATGGTTTCCCCTCAACAAGCACTTATGGACAAGTTCCTTTGCGCTGGCGGCCGCCGGATGGTCGCTGCTGGGTCTGACCCTGGTTTACTGGGCTGTTGAACAAAAGAAATGGGGCAAGGATTGGGGAAAGGGTTGGGTTCAACCCTGGCTGGTTTTCGGTTCCAACTCTATAGTGGCTTATATGTTTGCCGAGTTTCTGGGCAAAGCATCAGGACGCTTCTCCTTCAGCTCGGCCGGACAACGCACCAGCGCATCGGAATGGTTGTTTGCCAACGTATTCTCCAAACTCCTTTCCAATCCTGGTTGGGCATCCTTTGCTTACTCGGTTTCGTTTTTGGCCGTCTGCTTTGTGCCGGTATGGTTTCTCTATCGCAAGAAAGTTTTTGTAAAGATATAGGGGCAGAGGCGACGGAAACATCCTTGAAAAGCTCGAGGTGCGCCGTTCGCTCATCGGTTTCGACTCAGGCCAGCACAATGACCACAGCCCCTGCGGTGATCAGCAGGCCGCCCACGATGGCCGGGGCGTTGAGCTTTTCGCCCAGCAGCAGCCATGCGAAGAGCATCACCAGCGGCACGCTGAGCTTGTCCAGCGGAGCCACCCGCGAGGCCGGGCCCAGTTGCAGGGCGCGGAAATAGCAGATCCACGATAGGCCGGTGGCGAGGCCAGAGAGCGCGAGAAAGAGCAGCGTGCGGCGGTCGAGCTCGCGCATTTCGCCGTGCTTGCCCAGTGCCAGCACGATGCCCCAGGCAAAGACGAGCACCACGGTGGTGCGTATCGCCATGGCCAGGTTCGAGTCCACATGCGCCACGCCCACTTTGGCCAGCAGGGCGGTGGCGGCGGCAAAGGCCGCGGAGAGCAATGCCCATCCAATCCAGCTCATGGGGATTATGGTACAGCGGCGAAGGTCCGGGCCTGAAGGCGCCGCGAATTCGCTCCCTTTCAGGGGGCTGAAGCCCTCTGCTCCCTCCGGGGTTTCCTGATCTGTCTGGAATCTCGGATTCAAAACTGTCGATTTAGACTGGAGTTCATGAGAACAGGCCGTGCCAGCAAAACAGCTCTTCGCGTGGCGATTCGCCGCGCTGCGCACCAGTTGGTCGACCAGCCCACGGTTCTGGACGATCCCATCGCTGTGCGGCTGATCGGCCAGGGATACGCGCGGGACATGGAACGCGCGATGCACAAGGTGGCGCGGGACTTTCGCTGCTACATTGCCGCGCGCAGCCGTTATGTCGAGGACCGGCTGGCCGAAGCCGTCGCCGGCGGGGTCACGCAATACGTCGTTCTCGGAGCCGGCCTCGACACCTTCGCCTATCGCAATCCGTTCGCCGCGCTACGTGTCTTCGAAGTGGACTTTCCCGCGACGCAGCAGTGGAAGCGGGCGCTGCTCGCTGACGCCGGCATTGAGCTGCCCGCCAATCTGACCTTTGTGCCTTTGGACTTCGAGCACCAGACCCTGGCCGAGGGGCTGGCGAAGGCGGGCTTCGACAACCGAAAGCCCGCGTTTTTCGGATGGGTGGGGGTCGTGCCTTATCTCACGCTTGAGACCTTTCGCGCCACGCTCGGCGTGGTGGCGCAACTGCCCGCGGCGAGCGCCGTCAGCTTTGATTACGTCTCTTCGCCGAAGACGCTCAGCCCGGAGCGCCGGAAGGTCTTTGACGGATTGTCGAAGCGCGTGGCCGCCGCCGGAGAGCCTTTCCGGCTCTTCCTTCTCCCGGAGAAATTGGCGCAGGAGTTGCGCCGCGCAGGCTTTCGGCGCGTTGAGCAAGTGGATTCCGACGGACTCAACGAACGCTACTTCAAGGACCGCGCCGACGGCCTCAAGCTCTCAGGGGCGGGACTGAGCAGGCTGGCGACCGCCTGGGTGTAAGCGCGGCGGCTTTCCCGCCCAAGTACCTGACCGTAAACGCCGTACATTGAGTTCGTGCTTTCCCAGGTCCCAGAAGCGGGATCTCCACCCCACGGACGAAGACCTGTCCGTGGGGACCCCGGACCTGGGGCACCCATTGTTGGTACAAGTTCAAGCGGTCAGAAACCTAGCCGCAAGAAAAAATACGCGGCGAGGGTGGGGCACCCGGCTTGAGTTTGATGCGTGCCTACCCGCGATAAGATGAGATATGCGCCGTTTTTTCCTTGCCCTGATTGCTGTTGCGCTCTGCTCCCTTTCCGGCTGCGGATACCACGCGCTGGGAGCGGCCACCCATCTGCCGCCAGGCGTCCGCACGCTCGCCGTGCCGGTCTTCGCCACAAAGACCGAGACGTATCACAGCGAGACGGTGATGACCGAGGCAGTGATCCGCGAGTTCGCCTCGCGCACGCGGATGAGAGTGACTCCCGACGCCGGCGCCGATGCCGATGCGGTGCTGCACGGGACCATTCTCAAGGAGATTGTGGCACCGCTCACCTACAACACCACGACGCAGCAGTCTTCCAGCTTTCTCATCACCATGGTGGTTTCCGTCACGCTCACCGGCCGGGACGGCAAAGTTCTCTACGAGAACAAGAACTGCGTCTTCCGGCAGCAGTACCAGTCCACCACCGACCTGCCGAGCTTCTTTCAGGAGAATCCGGCGGCCATACAGCGGCTTTCGCGCGAATTCGCGCGCCAGTTGGTGGCCGATGTGCTGGAAGGGTTCTAAGAGCAGGGAATAGGGTAGGGTGGAGCGCGGGCACATTGCTTTTTGTCTTGGCGCGCCGGGCAGGGTATTCTGGAGCCGCATGATTCTCACATCCATTGACCGCGCTCAAATGCGGATCGCTTGCCGGAGAGTCGTCCGATGAGCGGCGCGGGAGGAATCCGAGGCTTTGCCGCGGCGGACCGCTTTGTGGCGGAGATCGAAGCCGCGGCCGCCGGCAAGGGCCAGCTCAAGCCCGCTTACGTGCTGGCCGGCGACGAGGCATTTCTCTTTGACCGCTGCCGCAGCGCCGTTCTGAAGGGCTTTGTGCCGCCGGATTTGAGGGACTTCTGCCTCTCCGATCTGGACCTGACCGGAATCTCGATCTTTGAAGTGCTGGACCAGGCGCAAACCCCCTCGCTGATGTCGCCCTTTCAAGTGATTTTTGTGCGCAACGTGAAGCAGCTTTACACGCGCGGAGCCAAGAAGAACGAGTTTGCGGCGCTCGACCGCTATTTCCGCTCGCCCAACCCGCAGGCGCTGATTCTCTTTGTCGCCGACTTCG
>Ga0326727_10028907_pt1 | contig 10036 bp, 6 predicted proteins | sample MB2enrmetagenome_FD_207643 | JGI IMG/M metagenome (GOLD analysis project Ga0326727, IMG submission 207643) | Lab enriched peat soil microbial communities from McLean, Ithaca, NY, United States - MB29MY | ecosystem: Environmental > Terrestrial > Soil > Wetlands > Peat | place: USA: New York...
TCCTTCTCAAGGGATCCAAATGGCTGCTTATTGATTAACGTCCGATGGTTTCCGTAAGTAACCTGGCAGAGAATATCGAGGGTGGGCATCCCGGCGTTTTCGAGAAGTTCCATTTCGTAGAAGAGCCCGACGCCGTGAGCGACGCTGTATGACCCGGCGTCGCTTCCCACAAGGACATTGACGCCCAACGCGAGAGCCTTCTGCAGGCTGCGGGCGTGATTTTCCAAAATAACTTTCAGATGATTCAGGGTCTCGCCGGTCCAGCCCATGATGTCCGAATGGTCCAGTTGCTCCTGCACGGGCGCGAAGGTGGGCACCCATGAGATATTCCTGTCGCGCATCCTGCTCAATTGATCATCGGTAATAAAGAAGCCGTGCTCCACGGTATCCACTCCGCCGTCGATAGCATAACCGACGCCGATATCCCCGGAAGCGTGAGCCATTACATGCTTTTGAAGCGTATGCGCGGCGGTCCTGAAATGCTCTATCTCCTCGACGCTGAATTGCGGCTTTGCGACGACCTGACCTTTCTCGAAGTTAATAATACCAGTGGGAACGATCTTGATATGATCGGCGCCCTCAGCGACGCGTGACTGGACGCAGCTATCGATACTGGCGCAATCTTCCAAAGGCCTGCCAAAAAAACTGCCATAGCGACCCTGCCGATGAATGCCGGCGCCGGGACTGAAGACCCTTGTGGTAAATGGCGGGCAATCCCGGGAAGCGGTGAGTCTGCTCAAACGGAGGCCGACCTGGTCTTTATCGCCGCCGTCGCGCATTGCGATAACTCCGAGACGTGCGAGAATGTGAAGGCGGGCTCCGGCTTTCTCATAAAGAATCTCTGGATCCTGCTTCTGATAGTCGGAGCGTATTTCCGCAGCGGTTTCGGCGCCTTCAAGGAAGATATGCGAGTGGCCTTCGATCAATCCAGGCAACACTGTGTAGCCTGGAAGGGCCAAATCAGGGGATTGTTGCCCACCGAGCAGCATTGCTTCCGGCGCCTCAGTGCCGACATGCAAGATATGCTCCCGATCATAGACCAGATGAGCATTGTTTAAAACCCGCCGATTCTTTGCATCGAGCAATCGCCCAACGACGATCCAGCGCTTCGGATATTGGCCGGTGACGCGCAGGGAGGTTGTGAGGTCCCGCTCCATCGCGCCGGTTTCGATGAACGAATCAATTTTCATCGGCCCAAAGTTCCATCAATTCATCGAGTTGCCGAAATCCGGCATCCTCCTGGGTCTCGCCCGGTTGAACCCTGCCCAAGTCAAGGATGCGGATCAGATCCCGTACCAACTGATCGTCCATTGGCAATGGGACGGTGTTCTTTTCTGGATTGGAGAGTGCGAAGTCCATGCCGGCATCCATTGCGAGACAGAGAAAGGCGCGTTCGAGAGGAACCTGCATCGGTTTCGGCGTGCCGATCGCGAAGTTGGAAAGTCCGACGGAGATATGAACGCCTTCGAGAGCATCGTCAGAACGGATTGCCCGGATGGAATCGAGACATAAATTAATGAGGCCACCAGTGTCGGAGGCGATGGGTGCCAAGCCCGGATCGATGATGATGCGGTCGTTCACAATGCCCGCCTCGTGGTGAAGCAAGGAGACAAAATGATTAGCGGTGGCTATGATGTCATTGACGTTCTTTGCCGGGCCATGAGAACCGTCCGGCCTCAGGCATTCAGAAGCCATAACGATAATGTTCATGTCGTTATCTTTCGCGACCTGGATCATTTCGGAGATATGATTGCGAGATACGGAAATGGAATTCAGGATGGCGCGTCCGTTGGATTTTACCGGGTCGTAATGCTTGAGGCATTCGTGGTGAAAGGCGACGTTCGGATTGTCAAAACTGAGAGGCAGATTGGTTGCCTCTTGAATGGCGGGGATAACGAGAGGCAGAAAGTCGAGCATCTCTTGAAGTGTAACGGAGAGCTTTTGGGTGCCGTCTATATTGAGGGTCAGGAAAGCGGCACCGAGATTGGTTTGTATCCGGGCGAGTTCCTGGTAGCCGCCGATATCGCGCGCCTGCCACGCCTTGCGAGCGCGGCCGTAGGAGTTGTTCATCAGTTCGCCGATGACATTGAGCTTAGGGGGAGTCATGGTGTTTTTCCTCGTTCTTGATTCTTTGAGAGGTGATCCTTGCCGAGCCAGAAATTGGACCAGCTCGATGTCCCGCGCAGACCCTGGTTTTGAATGACGGGAACGTGGTCGAGTAGCTTTTCGGACCGGCCTTCGTATTTCATGCGATCATAGGCCCGCGCCCAAATGCACTCGTACGCGAAGACCTCGCACTTTCCGTCACGGGTTCCGCCGCATGGGCCATTGCGCTGGTTCTTGGCGCATTGCGACTCCGGGCACAAAAAGGTCGTCTCGACCAATGAGCAATCTCCGCAATCCTGGCAGGAGAAGAGAATTGATTTCGAGAGACGCTCGACAACGTGGAGCCATGGTGGGCCCTGGGCGGGATCCTTCGCCTGGCGGCACAGCTTTTCGCCGAGCGGCGCAAGGCCCTCGCCCTTTTTAAACAACAGGGAATGAAAATGCTTCGCGAGACGGTAGCTGACGGTGACGTTTTTATTGGAGTGTTTCTCCCCCAGGGTTTCGGCCCATTCGCGATTGACCTCGCCGGGTCGGGATAGACGCGATTCCTGATCTTGTTCGAAGAGAAAGAATTCACCCTTGCGGGAATACAGGATTTCCTTTGCGAAGCTTTTCCAATCATCGGGAGCGAAAGATTTTACGAGGTCGAGAATCTGCTCGATGTCCTGGTAACTATGAACGCCTCCGAGGTAACCGGCCTTGTAGCCGAGGCCCTGATAGATCGCGAGTTGCCTGGCTGCGAATTCATTGAAGAACTTTTTGCCTTTATCGGGCGAGGATGCCTGCTTCTGGCAAAGATCATTGAGTTCATCGGTGACCATGACGCCAGGAATCTTCATCTGGTGGAAGAGGCGCGCGACGAAGGGGCTCAGGACATAGACGTTTCCAATCAAGGGCGTATGGGCAAGCCCGCGCATGCGGAGATATTCGATAAGTTCGTGGTTCTTGCGCGAATCGAACCCGATCTGATTTATGATGAATTGCGCGCCGCTGAGTATTTTCTTCTCTAACTTGTAATACTGCGGAAGCAGGGTGTTCTCGTGGAGTTTGAAATTATTCGTCACCGCCCCGGCAAAGAAGTGCGTGGAATCGAGTCTCTTTTTGGATTGCGCGTTTCCGGCGGTAACTTCGAGGCCCTCGTTCAGCTTCCCGATCATCGCAAGCAAGGCGACGGAATCGATATCGAAGACCGGTTTGCCGCGGCCTTCGAAACTGTCGATGGGATAGTCTCCGGTGAGGGCGAGGATGTTGTGAAAACCCTGGCTGGCGAGCAGCCAGAGCTGACTTTCGAGGCCGTAGCGGTTTAGGTCCTTGCAAGTAAGATGGATGACGACTTCCTTGCCGGCGTAGAGGATCGGCGTGCCGAGGGCGATGGGCGCGAGCTGGGGATTGCCTCCGGCGTTGTCGGTGATCGAGACCCAATCGATCCTGGGGCTGTGGGTGAGGTTTTCTGAAAAGGCGCGCGTTTTCTGCGTGAGGTTTTGCTTCATGGTTCCCCGTGTGGAAACCAACTCGACGCCGATGGGAAAGCGATCCTGTTCGCCGAGAATTTCCTTGAGGCGAAGGTTTGCGCGCAAATCAATCATAGGGAAGCCGATGGAGCGAGATGCTTTGACCTATCGATGAAGCGTGGCTTGCAGCGGGCTTTTCCTAGAAGACTTCGGCCCGGAGCCCGGTTTCCTCTCTCACGCGGCGGGCGATGGCGGAGAGGCTGCGCAAGGGAAGGTGGCCGCAGGCCGGATGAATGGCTGGGCGGTGGGCGGAGTAGACCTGGACGTAATCAATATTCGCGCCGGCCTCCTTGAGTTCCCGCAAGCGGTCAATATAGGCGTCGAGTTCCTCGACGTAGGGTTCGGCGCCGTGCATCAACGGGAAGAGGCTCTGGATGACCACGGGGCGTTCGCGGGCGATGTTAAGGATATTTTCGAGGACTTTCTCGAGGGGCACGTCGGAGCGGTTGACGACATCCATGCCGCGCTGGGTGCCGACGTCGAGCTTGACCCAGATCTCGTCGGAGGAAGTCAGCATTTCGACCCCGGCGCGGACGTGAGGCAGATGGAGACCGGTCGCGTTGGTGATGAGAACGATCTTGAAGAACGGCCACTTACCGGCGGCGCGGATATGTGCGACGGCCTCGATTACCTCGCGGAAATTGGGGCAAAGCGTTGGTTCGCCATCGCCGCTCAAGGCGACTTCCTTGAGTTCCAGAAGCTCGGCAGGTGTCGCATGAAAGGGGGGCAGCTCGCGTAATCCGCCGGTGGTGGCGAGTTCGAGGACCTGATCAAGCTCGACGGACATTTGTGCCACGTCCACGATGCTTTCTTCGCGGCGTTTGTCAGGGGCGATCTCGCAATAGACACAATCGAAATTGCAAAGGCCATCGGGGTTCATGTTGATGCCGATGGATAAGCCGCGGGCCCGTTGGGAAATAACGCAATAGACGAATGCCCGTCCGAGAAATTCCCGGCCGGGGATTCTCGGGCGGCCAGGTGGGGATGAAATCGGGTCGCACATATCAAAATTCTATCTTCGTGATTTTCGGTTTTGGGGCTGATAAGTTACACAACCAGATCACTGATCCGGACCATGGGAATGGTGTTGCGCCGCGCCGCAGTAGTGAGCGGAGAGAGAGGCGCCGGAGGCTGGATGAGGCGAATGATTGCACGAGCGCACTCATAGTATAATGCGCATGGAAGGCCAAATAAAGAATAGTCGAAAGCCCTAATAAACTAATATAGGTAAACACTACAGCAAGATATGGTCAGTATGCGTATATCGGTAATCCGCCGTGCTCGCTTTAGAATCCGAGGTCCTCGCCTTTCGGTTTCAGGCTGAACAAATACTCGACGAGGTCGTTGATCTGGGCCTCTGGAATGGTGTTACCCCACGCCGGCATATAAAGCGGCGGCGGGGGCCGCTTCGGATCGAGCACCGCGATCTCTCGCTGGCCGTTCATGATACGGGCCTTGAGTTCGGCCTTCGTGTAACCTTCGGCCACCTTGAGGAGATCGGGCACCAGCTCGGCGGTTTTTGAGTTCGGGTTGGGGACGCCGCCCTTTGCTTCCTGGCCATGGCAGCCGGCGCAGCCGTACTTGCGAAAGACTTCGTGGCCGCGCTCCATCGGGGAAAGGAGCGATGGGAGCGAGGAGGCGATCTTATATTCGCGAAGGTGCATCAAGAAGTCCGTGAGGGCCTTTGCCTCGGTCTCTGTGAATCCGAACTTGGGCATGACGGAGCCTGGAGTTACGCTTTGTGGGTCGCGGAAGTGCTGCACCATCCACTCCGGAGTCCGCCGGAGGCCGACGTCATCGAGAGCGGGGCCGACTTTTCCTCCCTGTCCTGCAACGGAATGGCAGCCGATGCAGCCTTTCTGCTGAAAGAGCCGCTGGCCCTGAGCGGCACTGGGGATGACTCGCATGGAGGCATAGTAACCGGGAGCGGTCTCCCCGGTCTGGCTAAGCATGAAAAGTATGATCGCATCCAGATCCGCGTCGGCTAGCTTTTGCGGCGGCATGCCGGAACCGGGAGTCACGGCGGCCGGGGTGAGGAAGTGTGCCCGGAGCCACTCGGGGGACCTGCGGGTGCCGACCTTGTCCAATTCCGGCCCGATGATACCGCCGATGCCGGCGAGCTTGTGGCAGCCGCGGCAGCCGCTCGTCTGAAAGACCTGTGCGCCCCGGGCCAGCTCAGGCGCGCTGGGATTATCCTCGGCCTCATGGCATTTGCCGCAGGAGGCTTCGATATATTTCATCGGCAGCATCGGTTCGTCCCAATGCGGCACGTCGCCGTGCGCGTCCGCGGTGGTGGTCGCGCGGCCCTGACCGCCGTGGCAGACGGTGCAGCCGAATTTGTCGAAGGGATGCTGTTCGTGAAGCGGATGATAGGCGAGCGGCTGGGGATAACCGCCGTAACTCGAGTCCTCGACCGTAAGATGGCAGGTGGTGCATCGATCCACGCGATGGAGTTCCGGAAGGAGGATTTGATGAATCTCGATGGGAATGCTGGCCGCCTGCGCCTTCTGGTCCGCTGTGACGGCGCGGCGCGTCTCCTCCGCGATAAAGGCCCGTTGATATCCCTTCCACTCGCGCTCGTTATCCTTGTAATAGCCGAGAACCACGAGGCCGCCGACGAGGAGCCCCAGGAAGGTGAACCAACCGTAGAATTTGCGCACGGAATTGCGGTCCATCTCAGTGGCCCTCCACTGCTGCCGGTTGCTCTTTCCACGGTTCGACCCAGCCCCAATTCGGTCCGCGGAAATAAGTGCCGATAATTGTGAAGACAACCGCCGCGGCGAGGCAAATGGAGAAGACGGAGATGGCGAGCGCCCGCTCACGCGCAAACCAGCGCCCGACGCCGGCGCGCCCCCGATCGAGATAGGGCAACAAGACCAGCGCCATGACGAGAAAGCCGGGAACGACGACACCGCCCCAGAATGCGGAGTAACTGACCAGCTCCTGGAGGCCGAGGAAATACCACGGGGCCTTTGCGGGATTGGGCGGGTGAATGGGGTTCGCGTATTGCTCGAGCGGCGCATTCCAGAAGATGGCGAGAAACAAAACGACGGCCGACACGATCAGGAAGAGAATCAATTCGCGAAAGACAAGGTGCGGCCAGGAGAAGACTTCCTCCTCGGGATTCTTCCCGACATGGGGAGTGGTGCCGTGGGCGAGCTCCATGAGGCCGTAGGTCTTGTTCTGCGGAAGCTGACCCAGGGGGATCCGCTGGATTGAGTCGCCGTTCTCATCGGGTCTTGAGAGGCCTCCGTCCTTGCGAACGCGCCAGAGATGGACACCGAGCAGCGTACAGGCAATTGCGGGCAACACGATGATGTGGAGCGCGTAGAAGCGGGTAAGCGCCTCCTGGCCGACGACGGTGCCGCCGAGCATGATGTACTTTAACTTGGGACCTATAATCGGCGCGTAACCGGCGATGCTGGTGCCGACGGTGATGGCCCAGTAAGCGAGCTGATCCCATGGGAGCAGGTAACCGGTAAAACTAAGTCCCACAGTAAGCAGAAAGAGTGTGACGCCCACCACCCAGTTAAACTCACGCGGGTTCTTATATGAGCCGGTGTAGAAGACGCGGCAAAGGTGCAGCATCACGAAGAGCACCATCAAATGGGCCGCCCAGCGGTGAATATTGCGGATCAGCAAGCCGGCGGAGACGACGAACTGAAGATCCTTCATCGCATCATACGCGCGCTCCGTGCTGGGCACGTAGTAAAACATGAGCAGAGTACCGGAGCCGATGAGGATGAGGAAGAGATAGAGCGAGATGAGGCCGAGGCCGAGGGTGTAGCCGGGCTTGAGCGAATGCCGGTGGACTTTTGCCGGCTGGATGTGCAGCAAGAAGCTGGAGACCATTGCCTCCGAGCGCTCGAGGTTGCTCTCCGGAATGCCGACGCGAAAGATCGAGCGTCCGACATACGAACGGGTAAAGATTTTCCAGAGCCGTTTGGGTAAGGGTGCGTCCATGGGAGTATTATGCAATAGTGGGCAGGACGAGGTACTTATCGGCAGGCACCACGCGGCTCTTGTCCACGAGCAGGTGACTGTCTTTGCTCAAGGTGATCTGGAACCAATCCAGTGGTCGCGGAGCGGGACCGCCCTTAACCTTTCCCTGCGCGTCGAAGATGCTTCCGTGGCAAGGGCAATGATATCCGGCACCGGTATTATTTACCGTGCAGCCGAGGTGTGTGCAGACGGCGGAAAGACAGCGAAAAGTATTGCCCTGGCGAACCAGGAAGACGCGCTCATCCTCGAGGAAAGTGACGGAACCATCGGGGTAATCCTCCGGCTTTCCAGCCTTGAAGGCCTCGCTCGGCTCGAAGAGGACATTCGGAACGAGGAATCGCACGGCGCCGGCGGCGGAGGCAGCCATTGCGAAAGCGCCTGCAAGCCATCCGCACGTGAGTTGCAAGAAGCTTCGGCGGGTAACGTCGTCGTGAGGTTGTTGGGTCGATGGATTCATCTGGAGAGGTATTAAGCGGGGATAAATTCGACGCGTTCCATGGTAATGGCGCCGGTCGGGCATCGAGCCGCGCAAAGGCCGCAACGGATGCAGGTGGTTTCGTCCTTGATGATGGCGCCCCGTTCGCCTTTCTCCGGATCGCGTCCGTAGCGTGCGCGAAAGGCGGTGAATAATTCCACGCCGCCGGCGAGGTCCGCCGCATCGACGAGCCGCAGGCAATACTCCGGGCAGATATCGGCGCAGCCGCCGCAGAGAATGCATTCGTCGCCGTTGAAGACAGGACTTACGTGGCACTTGAGGCAACGGTCGGCCTGGACGCGCGCGGCGGGATCGGAATAGGATTTCTCCACCTCGGCAATGCCGATGCGCCGGTCGAGCGGGATGGTGGGAGGCGATTCGCGTTTGAGTTTCTCATAATCCGGTAACATGCGGTACCGGTTGGTATTGAAGATGGTCACCCGCGCCTGATGGGGTTCAGCCGGAGTCTTGCCAGTCAGGAATTTGGTGATGGAACGGGCGGCCCGTTTTCCCTCTGCCACCGCAGTGATGATGATGCGAGGGCCGAAAGCAACGTCGCCGCCAGCAAAGATATCGGGCCGTGAGGTGGCGAGGGTGACCGGGTCGGTCTGAATGGCTCCGCGAGGCGATACCTTCAAGTCGTCTTCGGGCTGAATCCATGAAAGTTCGGCGGACTGGCCAATCGCGAGCACCACTGTGTCGCAATTGACGATCTCCTCGCTGCCTTCGATAAATTGGGGGTTGAAGCGGCGGTTTTCGTCGAAGACGCGACTGGCTTTGATCAGTTCGATGCCGGTCACTTTCCCGTCGGAACCGATGACCCGTTTCGGGCCGTAGCGCATGTGAAGCTGGATGCCTTCCTTTTCGGCCTCCTCGATTTCTTCGCGCGCGGCGGGAATCTCGTCGAGGCTTTCCAGGCAATACATGTGGACGTCGGGCACGCCCTTCCGCACGGCCTCGCGGGCTACGTCGAGGGCGAGCCGGACCTGGTCGGGCGCCTCGATGTCTCTGGTGGTCAGTTCATCCAGCGCGCTGGTGACCTGGCGCAACGCGGCGCGCAATTCCTCCTCGGTCATTTCGGCGAGCTTCTCGCTCTGCCGAATCACCGAGCGCGCGACATCGAAGGCGACGTTGCCGCCGCCGATGACGACCACTTTTCGTCCGAGCGAGACGCGATAGCCGAGATTGACGTTGAGGAGAAAGTCGATCGCGCGCAAGACGCCGTCGTTTTGAACTCCCTCGATTCCCAATTCGCGGCTTTTATGCGCGCCGATGCCGAGGAAGACGGCTTCGAAACCGCGTTTCTTGAGTTCCGCGAGGGTGAAATCGACACCGAGCTTGGCGTTCAGGATGATATTCACGCCGAGCGATTTGATCGCCTCGATCTCGGCGCGGATGATCTCCCGGGGGAGCCGGTATTCCGGCACCCCCAGGATGAGCATCCCACCAGCTACCTTTTGAGCTTCAAAGACGGTCGGCGAAAATCCCATCAGCGCGAGCTCGTGCGCGCAGGAGAGGCCGGCCGGGCCGGCGCCGACGATCGCCACTTTTCGTCCATTCCCGACCTGCTCGCGTCGGGGATCGCGGAGATGGGGATATACCTTGTCGAGGTCGAAGTGATCCGATTCGACGCCGAACTTTTCACAGACAAAGCGCTTCAGCGCGCGGATGGAAATGGACTCGTCGAGCGCCCCGCGCCGGCATTTGGCCTCGCACGGAGCGGCGCAGACGCGGCCGCAGATGGAAGCGAACGGGTTCGGCTCGCGAGCGATGATATAGGCGTCTTCAAGACGGCCTTCCGCGATAGCCTGCACGTAGCCACCGGAATCTGTCCGGACGGGACAACCCTCGCGGCAGAGGACCTGCCGGGCGAAGTAGTTAACGTCCGGCAGCTCGACAGGGTACGTGAGAGGCATTTCTGCAAGTCCTGCGAGGGCCCGTT
>Ga0326727_10028908_pt1 | contig 10036 bp, 8 predicted proteins | sample MB2enrmetagenome_FD_207643 | JGI IMG/M metagenome (GOLD analysis project Ga0326727, IMG submission 207643) | Lab enriched peat soil microbial communities from McLean, Ithaca, NY, United States - MB29MY | ecosystem: Environmental > Terrestrial > Soil > Wetlands > Peat | place: USA: New York...
GCGTGCCGGTCACGTGTACCGTCAGCTTAAACGGACCCGGAGAAGGCACCATATCGCCCTGCAGATACTCTTTTCCGGACTGCGTGACCAGCCGGTAATCGAGCACAATGTTATCCGTCGCGCCATAGGAATGCCGCGCGCGCATGGCATCGAGCAGCGCCTCGCGGCTGCCGCCGGGAGACAGGGTGCAGGCATAAGAAATGTGCGTGGAGAGGTGATCCGATGCCGCCTGGGTGCCCAGCTTGTAGCCCTTGGCCCACGCATTCCACACGTAGCCCCTGGGTTTGAAGCCGCCCGGCGCCGATGCCAGATTGCCGCCGTACGCCGCTTTCGGCGCCCCTTCATATTCCGCCGACACGCGGTCGCCCTGATAGATTTCCACCAGCGGCTCTACGTTTGGGTCGTTATCGCGCCAGTCCGTGCCCATACCGGTGGCGGACGTGTGCGAGATGGCGATGCCGTGGTACTTTTTCAGGTATTCATATAACGCCGCCGCCCCGGTCTGGCCCTGCTGCTCCGCTTGCGGAATCGGCAGCGTGGGCACGCCGCGCTGCGCGAACAGAATGTTGCGGTGCCCGTTGGGGTACACCACGCTGCGCTCATACGAATAGAAAGGAGTGAACGTCCCCGGCAGATTCATCAGGTCCGGCATCTGCTGCAGCAGCCAGTTGATGTAAGGCACATCGGGACCCCCGTCGCCGTTGTGCTCGGTCTCAGCCAGATAGTCCAGGCTCGCCACGTCCATGGCGTAGCGATAGGTCTGGTTCAGCGAGCCGTCGTTGTTGCCATCCATCGAGAACTCCGAGTGACGGTGCGTGTCGCCGCGATAAATGTGGTAGGTCTTGCCTTCGCTGCGGATCTCCGCTCCTCGGTGTCCATGGGATTGGCTTCCAGCTTTTCGAAACGGCGCGGCTCCAGCATCGCCGCGGCCACCGGACGAACTGCCCGAACCTTGGCCGCATAAACATCCGAATGTTGAAAAAGAAACTCTTCGAAATCCCGATTGTCGGTCGCATATGCGGCCCAGATGTTGCCTTCCGCGTCGCTCGCGAAACCCTCCTTGGTGTCCATGCGGTCCGCGCTGAGCGGGATCTGCAGCGGTTCGCTCCACGCTTTGCCTTCATAGGAAGTGCCGAAAATCTCCCACGCGGCCCGATGGGCTGGCGTATCGCTGGGCGTGTTGCGGATACGCAGGGTGCGATGCCGGAAGAACAGCCACATGCGTCCGTCATCGGCCCGCTGCAGAATGGGGAAATCGTTGTACCCTTGCATTCCCTCGGGCAGCGAAGTATTCACATCGGCAACCGGCGAGAACCATTTGGCGCCATCCCAAACGGCCACGCTCATGGTGCGCCACTGATACAGGCGTGTGCCCTGCAGCTTCACCAGGAAGCCGGTGTCTTTGCCCCAGTTGAATCCGCTCTCGTTCCATACGGCCCACAAGCGATTCTCTTTATCGCACGCCAGGCTGACGTGCGCTTCGAACTTGGGCGTGGCCGCGACAGCCATCGGCGCGCCCCATTGGCCGTTAAACCACGCGCGCATCCGCACATCGTAGTTCCCTTGATCGTAGCTGTCCCAAGCCACATACACGTGCCCCGCGCCATCCGCCGCAATGGCCGGCTGCCAGTCGTTGGCCGGCGAATCGGAGACCTTCTCTTCGTCCGACCATTTATCGCCATCGAAGCGCCGCGCAAAGATATCGGATTTCCCGTTGCGGAATCCCTGCCACACCACCCACAGATTGCCGTTCGAATCGGTGGTGACGTCGTGATAGATGTCCGGCTGCGGCGCGGTGCTCAACCGTTGCGCCTCGCCCCACGCCTTGCCGTCGTAGCGGCTGCCGTAGAGATCGAAGTTCTGGTCCTTCTGCTGCGACCAGATGGCCCACATGCCGTTGTTCTTGTCGCGCCCCAGTTTGACGATGAAGATATCGCCGGGCGCGTTGACCACGCTCATGCGCGGCAGCCATTTCGTGCCGTCGAAGCGGCGGGCATAGATCCGGTCGCCCGATGGGTCCCACGCGAGCCAGCTCATCCACATCTCATGGCCGGCGCCTCGCGTGATAGTAGCGAAATCGTTCTGATATTCGCTGCTCGAAAGCTCCAGCGGCGTCGGAACAAGGTCGACCGCCATATTGCCGGTGGAAGGAGCAAGCCTCGCCGCAAAGGGCGTCACGCTCATGCTTCCCTGCGCAGTCTTGATGGTGAGGCGAGCGCCGGCCGTGCCCTTGACATCGATCAGCACGCCGGGGATCAGCATCGGCGTCTTCGGTTCCCTGATCGGCTCTTCATCCCAAGGACGCATCACAAACACCGGTCCCTTGCGCGTCTGAAGCGACCATCCGCTCGCGTCCACGCGATCTCCGGGCCGTGGATGCCAGTTGCGAATCCGCACAATGGACCCTCCGGTCACACTGGCCGAGCCGTCCCATTTGGCCGGCTCTTTATCATTCACGCCGAAGCGCACCCGGACCGTGCGCACGCCATTATCCGCGTCGACCGCCGCGTCGCCCGCGGCCTGAGAAAACAGCAGACCACGCTGCCACCCTACAGCCAACGCCGCGAGGCCGATGGCTGCGCAGGAAATCCAACGATTCCGCTTCATCCTTGCACCCTTTTCTCTTTTCCTGCCCAAAATTGCTCGCGCAATTCGCGCTTCAGGATCTTGCCCGTCCCGGTCTTGGGCAGAGGCTCCAACCGGAAATAGAAAGCCCTCGGAAGTTTGAATTTGCCCAGCCGCTGCTGCAGATATTCCAGCAGCTCGGCCTCGCTCAAAGACGCGCCTTCCTTCAGCACCACGAAGGCCACCGGCACTTCGCCCCACTTCGCATCCGGCGCTGCCACCACGCTGGTTTCCAGCACCGCCTCGTGCGCCGATATGACCTTCTCCACTTCAATGGAGGAGATGTTCTCGCCGCCGCTGATGATGATGTCCTTTTTGCGGTCGACGATGTGGATGTACCCGTGCTCGTCCCACACCGCCATGTCGCCGGAATGAAACCACGCGCCCGACATCACGGCAGCGGTGGCCTGCGGCTCTCGAAAGTAGCCGTCCATCACATTGTCGCCGCGGATCACCACTTCGCCTACGCTGTGGCTGTCCCTCGCCACGTCCTGCATATGCGCGTCCACTACGCGGATTTCGCAGCCCGGCAAGGGCCAGCCCGCCATCGACTGCCGGCGGTATCGGTCGGCTTCATTCGTATAGGCCACCGTGCTCTTATCGCGCGCGTCGGTCGCAACCGGACAGGTTTCGGTGAGGCCGTACCCGGCAACCGCAGGGCATTTGAACGCGCGCTCCACCGCGGCGATCAACTCGGGCGAGGAGGCCGCACCGCCGATGTGGATCTCCTTGAGGCTGGAGGTATCGTACTTGCCGAGGTCCGGGCAGTTGAGCAGCGCATTCGCCATGGTCGGGACCAGCGACATGCTGGTGGCGCGTTCTTCTTCGACCAGCTTCATCACGCCCGAAGGTTCGAAGCGCCGCACCATCACCTGCTTGAGACCGGCCATGGTAGAGGATTGCGGCCGTCCCCAGCCGTTGGCATGGAACAGCGGAATGGTGTGCAACTCGACGCCGGTATCGTTTTTGATGAACGTGGCGTAGACCGAGAGCGCGTGCAGGTAGAGCGTCCGGTGCGACAGCATCACGCCCTTGGGAGTGCCCGTGCTGCCGCTGGTGTAGAAGAGTTCGGCGATCGAGTTCTCGTCGACGGTCAGGAAATCGACCGCCTGCGCCGTTCCGCTCTCCACCAGCGCTTCGTACTCGGTATCCAGGTTCACCAGCTTCTGTATTCCGGGACAGCATTTGTGGATCTCGGCCGCCAGCGGAGCAAAGTCGTTTTCGTACAGCAGCATCTTCGCGCCGGAGTGATTCAGAATATTGATCAGTTCGACCGGCGTAAGCCGCACGTTGAGCGGCATCACGATGGCCTTGGCCATCACCACGCCGTAGTAACCCTCGAGCAGCTTGTGGGTATTGAAGCTGAGATAGGCGACGCGGTCGCCGGGCTCGATACCCATCCGTGCCAAAGCCGTCGCCAGCCGCTCGCAGCGTTCCCCAAACTGCGCGTAAGTGAACCGTAGCGCGCCGCAGATGATAGCTTCTTTTTGACCGTACAGATCGACAGCGCGGTAGAGGCAGCGGATCGGCGTCAGCGGAATGATCATCGAGGTCCCTTCCCGGAAACCTCTGCATTGTACTTCAGTTCGGGTCTTTAGTCATACGGTACTCGCCGGACCAGTTGGGATCGGCGAAATCGATGATGATGTTATCCCCGACGTTCTGAATGTGGTGATAGCGCCACTGCTCAAACGGGTAGGTCCGGACCTTGTCCCCCTTGGGATGGGATTCGATTTCGTCAGGAGGGCCGTAAACGATATAGATTCTGCCATGGTCGGTTTTCCAGCCCGGCATTTGCGAGACGAAATGCTGATTGGCGTAGGCGATCCGCCGATAGTGCTCTTCTTTGAACTCGTTTTCGACAGTATCAGGAGTCGGGTCCCGGCGTTTCCAGAACTGCACCATGAACTGCTTGCGCTCATCATCGGTCGTCAGCGCCAGGAACGCAGCCCGCTCCTGAGGCGTGATGATGTAGACGACATCTTCATTGAGCCAAGCCCAATAGACCTTTGGCACGGGTCTATCTTTCGGTTGGGCTTGCCACGCCAGCAGAGCCGATGTGGCCGTGACGACGAGGATGAGAGCCGACGCCATCGGCGTCAGCACGGGCGGGGAGCCTCCAGTGGATAGAGCAGACGGCGAATGCGTTTCATAAGATTGCCTCCATTGGCAGCCACGGCATCGGCCGTGGCCCAGCGAGTTTGTTCCAAAGCGGCCAGAGCGGCGGCGTATTCCCGAGGCTCACCGCTGATCGCGACCACCAGATCGTCGCAGCAGTTTTCCCGCTCGGTGCGGATGACGCCGGAAATCCACCACACCGCCGGGTGATAGAAGAGAAAGCCTTCGACGATCGTTTGGAGCAAGTTGACCAGGTAGTCGCGCCTCAGGATGTGCGCCAGTTCGTGCAACAGGATGGCCTCCATCTGTTGCGCGGGCATCCCGCTGAGCAGGCCGGCGGGAACGAGAATGACAGGACGGAGATAACCGAGGACCACGGGCACATTAGCGAGAGCCGATTCAAGTAGTGTGACGGGCGCGGCGAGACGAATCCGCCGGGCGAGCTGCGACAGGCGCTCCTGCCAGACGTCCGGCGCGCCACAGACGCCGCGCCGCCGCAACCGCCGTCCCGCCAGCCAGCTTGCCAGGAGATGTAGATGAAAGACGATCACGCCCGCAATCCAGCAGGGCGTCAGCCACGGGATGACGTCGGCGGCCAGGGAACGTTCCGTCATATGTGCCCCTTGCGCCGATGCCGCGTAACCGGCGTGCGAGCCGGGCCGGATGATGGATGAGTAGGGGCTCGGTTGGTTCGTCATCAGCCGCGCAAACGTGCCGCAGAACGTCGCCAGCACGCCGATCATCGCGATCGAAGCCAGCGCATAACGGCCGCGGGACGAGCGGACCAGGCTCAACGCCATCACGAGCAAGAGCGCGATCAGCGCGCCTTCCCAAAGCGAATGCACCAGAGTCCAGCCCAGCGCGTTGGACATCATCGCGTGCCTTTCTCGAACTCGTCGAGCAGTTTGCGCAGTTCCGCCAATTCCGCCTTGCTGGCCTTGCGGGCGGACAGCGCGCCTTGCAGCAGACGCGCCGCGGAGCCGTCGAACCCGCGCTGCAACAGATCGCCGGCCAGTTGCTTCTGCGTCCACTCGCGTGGACGCGCCGCCTGGTATACATGCGCGCGCTGTTTCTCGTCCCGGCGCACCAAGCCTTTCTCCGCCATGATCTGCAGCAGCTTGAGGACGGTCGTATACTGCGCCGGCCGGCGCGACAAAATGGTCTCGTGGATGTCCCGCACCGTACTAGCGCCGCGGCTCCACAGCACCGTCAGGATTTCGAGCTCGGAATCGGTAGGACGAGGAGGGTTTTCGCTCATCTACGAAGACTTTACTACGACAGTCTTCGTATGTCAAGCTAAGACTGCGCCGCGCGTTCCAGTTCCGCGATATCCGGCTTGGTCATCTTCAGCATGGCCTGAAACGCCTTCGGATTCCGGATCAATTCAGACAACCGCGCCGGAACGATTTGCCAGGAAATGCCGAACTTGTCCTTCAGCCAGCAGCATTGTCCCCCGCTGCCGCCGGCCGAGAGCTTCGTCCAATATTCGTCGACCTCTTCCTGCGAATCGCACCGCACCACGAAGGATATGGCCTCTGTGAATTTGAAAAGCGGGCCGCCGTTGAGCGCGGTGAACTTCTGGCCGTCAAGCTCAAAGGCAATGGTGAGAATGGCGCCGTCGCGGCGCATCTCGTGCAGCCGGCGCGAGTTTTTGAAGATCGACAGATAGAAGTCGACCGCCTCTTCGGCGTTGGAATCGAACCAGAGCATGGGTGTAATACGAGGGTAGGTTTGGAGTGCACTCATGGATAACTCGGAACGAATAGTAGCACGTTTGGTTGAAACCGGCGGGACACGCCACCTCCCCGTGGGGCAGACCATCGTTGTTTGTGGTCTGCCACGGCTGCGTAGCAGCCGTTTTTCCGACGCCGAAGCTGGCAGACGACGACAAACGATCGTCTGCCCCACGAAACCATGGCTAGCCGGCGGTCCGGCTGAAGGGAAACGTCGAGATCCGGACGTGCTGCGTCCAAATCGATCCGAATAAACCGAAAACGTACGTGATCATGCGCGCCGACGAAGCCGTTTACCACGAGGAAACCGGTGAGATCGAAGCGCAAGGGTCCGTCCACGTGAACTTTCAGACCGCCAGGTAGGCGCTAGTCAACGACCGGCAGCCACACCGCGCTAGGCAGTTCCGCCGACCGAAATACGGACTGCGTCGCCTTCACATAATCCGATGGTTTGGCAAAGAAGATGTTCGTCACATAAGTCTGCGGGTTGCGATCGTACAGCGGGAACCAGCTGGACTGAATCTGTACCATGATGCGATGTCCCGGCAGGAACACGTGGTTGGTTGTGGGCAGCACGAAATGATATCGCTGCGGCTTGCCGGCCGGAATGGCCGAGGGGTGCTCGAAGCTCTCACGGTACCGGCCGCGAAAGATGTCCATCGATACGGAAAGCTCGTAGCCTCCCATCTCCGGCTGATTGGGAACCTCGTCGGGGAACACGTCGATCAGCTTCACCACCCAATCCGCATCCGTGCCGGTGGTGGCGGCGTACAAGTCTGCCATGGGCGCGCCGCTGATGCGTACCGGCGCAGTCAATACCGGCGTGTGATAGGTCAGCACATCAGTACGGTCAGCGGCGGTGCGCTGATCGGTGACCAGCCACGTCTTCCAGCGGTCCGAATCCGCGAAATGCACCGGCCGCGTGAGGTAGGGTACAGGCCGCGCCGGATCGGAAACATAACTATCTGAAACCGGCTGCGCATCCGTGGGCTTGGTGAATCCAATTTCGAATCCCTCGTGCAAATAGAGCGCCTTCATGGGCGACGCGCATCCGTTATCGCAGGCGAGCGGCCAGTTTTTCAACCGGTCCCAATGGATCTCGCCGGTGTTGTAGATGAACACCGGCGGCGTGTCCGGCTGGGGCGAACCGGGTTTCAGATACTGGTTAAAGAAAGGCAGCAGCACATCGCGGCGGAACTGCAGCGCGGTGTCTCCGTCCCATTTCAAAGGTCCGAGGTTGTAAGCGTCAGAGTTCACCTGGCTGTGCCGCCAGGGACCCATCACCAGGAAATTGTGATCGGCCTGTCCTCGGGACTTCAACGCCAGATAACAGTGGATCGCACCCCACATGTCCTCCTGGTCCCACAGGCCCTGAACCCACATGGTGGGCACTGCTGACGGACGCTGCGCCACCAGTTTATCCAACGCCTGCCCCTGCCAGAATTCGTCGTACGCGGGATGCGCCATCATCTTCTTCGCCCACCCCAGTTGATCGAGCCCGTGAATCTCCGCGTAAGCGCCGGCGGAAACGTCCCGGCGAAAGGCCTCGTAGTCATCGTACGTGCCGGTGGGAATCGAACCACCTTCGTCCTTCTTGGTCGTCTGGCCGTAGACATAGCCGAAGTTCGTCTGGCGGAAGGCGCCGTAGTGGAACCAGTCGTCGCCCATCAATCCGTCGACCATGGGACTTTCCGGCGCGGCGACTTTGAGCGCGGGATGCGGCCCAAGCAGCGCCATCACCACGGTAAAGCCTTCGTACGAAGACCCGATCATGCCGACGCGGCCGTTTGATTCGGGCGTGTTCTTCACCAGCCAGTCGATGGTGTCGTAGGCGTCCGTCACATGGTCGGTTGAAGTATGGTTGAGCGGGCCGCGCACCGGACGCGTCATCAGATATTCGCCTTCGGATTTATACTTCCCGCGCACATCCTGGAAGACGCGAATGTAGCCCGCGCGGACGAACACATCGTCGCCCAGCGGCAGCGCCGCCAGCAGGTGAGGGCTATCGTTGCGCCGCGTCCGCTTGTCCGCGTTATAGGGGGTCCGGGTCAGCAGGATCGGAGCGTCTTTCGCGCCTTTCGGCACCATGATGACGGTAAACAGCTTGACTCCGTCTCGCATGGGAATCATGACCTCGCGGCGAAGGTAGTCGAAATTGGCGACCGGCGGAGTGAAGTGCCGGGGAATATCCCCAGTGTCCGGTTGCTGCGCAAAAGCGGCGAAGACGATTGTCAGAGCACAAAAAACTGGCTTCATCTGAACGATTTTAGCGGGTGCGCGGAGGTTGGATGGGGATTGAAAAGCAGAACGTGGAACCGTGTCCCGGTTGCGAGCGCTCCAGCCAAATCCGCGCGCCGTATTGTTCCACGATCCGCTGGCAGATGGCCAGCCCCATACCGCTGCCTTCATATTGTTCCTGCGTGTGCAGCCGTTTGAACAAGGCAAAGATCTTTTGCGAGAACTGCTCCTCGATCCCGATCCCGTTGTCGGTGACGGAAAATACCCAGGCATTGTTCTGCTCCCGCGCGTCCACGTGAATGCGCGGCGGATCCGCGCCGCGGTACTTGATGGCGTTGCTGATGAGGTTTTGCAGCAACTGCGCCAGGCGGCTCTCATGCACCACGATGACCGGCAATTCACCGGCCGTGACGGCCGCTCCCGATGCCATGATGGAGCCCTGCATCTGCGCCAGAACGTCATCGAGCACCCGTTTCGTTTCGACCGGCCGCGCGGGTTCGGGATCGACAGTTGCGGCCCCGACATAAGCCAGAACATCCTGGATGAGCAGGTTCATGCGCTCGCTGGCGGTAATGATTTGCGCTACCAGTTCATGGTCAGGCTGGCGGTCCGGCAAGCTTCGCTCGATGAGTTCCGCGGAAATGGTGATGGTGCGTAAAGGTTCCCGGAGATCGTGGCCGGCTGAGTAAGCGAACAGCTCCAGATCCCGGTTGGCGCGCTTCAATTCTTCGTTCGACTTCTTGAGCTCTTTTTCGGCAGCGCTGGCCCGCTCCAGCGTCCGGCGTTGGAAATCGATGATGAAACTGACCGCTAGGCTGAGCAGCACAAAACTGATGATGCTGGCTTGCTCCGAAGGCGCTCCCGAACTCAACACGTAGTGGGCGCCCAGCCAGGCGGAGATCGGCACGGAGCAGGCAGCCGGCCAAAAACCGCCGTACCAGGCCAGGAAGATCGCGGCGACGAAATAAGTCGCGAAGGGAACCGCGTAGCCCACCAGCGGCGCCAGCGCTACACGAATCAGCGTCGCGGCGATCACTGCCGCGAGAGCCGCGCCGTAGGTCAGGAGATTTTTACGCAGAGTTCTCATGCACTCGGATGAGCACAGTTTATCAGCGCCAATGTTCTTTGTTGCGGGCTGCGCTAAAATTCATTTATGTATAAAGGTCTGGAGCACACGGCGATCGCCTCGCCGGATCCCCGGAGACTCGCTCAGTGGTATGTAGACCATCTCGGTTTTCATATTAACTTCGAATACGCCGGCAACTATTTCGTCAAGGCGCCTAATGGAACCATGCTGGAAATCATCCCGGCGGAGGGCGAAC
>Ga0326727_10028909_pt1 | contig 10035 bp, 10 predicted proteins | sample MB2enrmetagenome_FD_207643 | JGI IMG/M metagenome (GOLD analysis project Ga0326727, IMG submission 207643) | Lab enriched peat soil microbial communities from McLean, Ithaca, NY, United States - MB29MY | ecosystem: Environmental > Terrestrial > Soil > Wetlands > Peat | place: USA: New York...
CACCATGCCTCAGCGCCCTGCGTATTATTCTCCTGCCTTCTGCATCGGACTTATGGGTTATGGTACAGGTATTGATGATGTAACAGTCCGCCCCCGGCTCTATAAAGGCCTGCTCAATGTGTCCTGCTGCGAGAAGCCCTTGCCGGATCCGCTGGCTTTCATATTGGTTGACCTTGCATCCCAGGGTAAAAATAGCGAATCTCATAACCTTAAAGGAATACTATGGCACCTTATGGGTGTCAATCATGAGGATCTTTGGGTAGTGACTCACTTTGATTTTATCTCAGCTTGACGATGCACTCTCCTTGACATAATATGTATGCATGAGGAGATCAAGCAAACCACTCCCAAAAGATCCTAACAAACGAGCCTTTGAAATTGTCCGTATGTCTACTGAGGGAGAAGAGGAAGAAAAACCCAAACGATCAGTCATCTCTGAGTACCTTGCAAAAATCGGACGTAAGGGAGGACTGGCTGGAGGAAAGGCCAGGAAAGAAAGTCTCACCCCTGAACGACGCAAGGAAATTGCCAGAAAAGCGGCTAAAGCCAGGTGGAAAAAGTAATATCCTAATATCATTATCTTAATTTCATTTGCTGTAATATCATGCAAATATCAAAAATAATCCTGTGAATATTTCCTATTGCAAATTACAAAATAATCTTGTATTGGAGGCATATAATCCAACATAGGAGGTACAGGGCATTGGATCTCCCAGTTAAAGAAGCTGTAGAAAAGGCATTAAGACGAATTGAACCAATTCTTTATAATCTAATTAAGGAATCCTGGAAAGACTGGAGAACTGGACAATGGACTCCAACTTTTAGATTTGGCAGGACTAGAGCAAACATATTGTGGGAATTTATTATTAAACGGGCTGATGAAGCTTTTGCCAATGATCCGGGGATAGAGAGAAAAGAGAAACACCAGACCGTATCATATATTATAGATGAAACGGTTTTATTCAGGTTCAAGAAGGGAGATAGACAAGGATATACATGCAACGTCCCAACTCAGCGGGCTTTGGCATTCGACAATCACAACATTAACGATATAGATCAAAGGAAGATGTTTCAAGCGTTATTGTTTCAAGATGCTTATCCTTCTCGTGTGGAGATAGTTTATACGTTGAACAAATTATCAACGGATATTGAAAATATATTTGTGGTTGCAAGGAATAAAGGCAAAAAATTATGGGCTTATCCTGTAGCCCCATCACAAGCGGTCATTCAAGAATTTCCGGCATTCCCCACCCCCAAGACGCCTCCATCAAGTATTGTTGTGCCGAAGATACCAGAAACAGAAGTGAACACCGAAGGAGGCGATATAGAGCATTAAAAGGAGTAAATAAAATGACTACTTTAATTTCATTTAATAATGAGATGGTTCTATTGGGACGCCAACTAAGGAGAGTAACGCAAGGAGAGCTTGCTAGCGCGATAAATATTACCCAAGGTCATCTTTCAAAGATTGAACATGGTCTCACGGAACCATCGGAGGCTGTAATAGAGCAAATATCTAAAGAGTTGAACCTTCCAAGAGGGTTTTTCTTCCGAAAAGGCAGGATATATGGTTTGCCTATAAGTATCCAATATCGAAAAAAGGCAACGGCAGGACAGCATTCTCTTGATTACATTAACGCTCTATTCAATACCCATGTTTTAAACCTGACAGCTTTATTAACTTCCGTTGAGCTAAAAAATGAATTTGAGATTCCCAAGCTTGATATTTATGAATATAAGGGAAACATTGAAAAGATTGCTGATTCAGTGCGCCGCAATTGGTTGTTGCCGAAGGGGCCTATAAAAAACCTCACTGAGAGCCTTGAGCAAGCTGGTTGCATTGTAATATGGTGTGATTTATCTAATATTCCTGTTTATGGATTATCATTTGTGCCTGGGAAGCATCCATGTATTTTTTTAAACAAAAACCAACCAGCTGACAAGATGCGTTTCACGCTTGCACATGAACTAGGACATTTGGTTATGCATTCTGTTCCCAATTCCGAAATGGAGAAGGAAGCAGATCAATTTGCTTCTGCCTTCTTGATGCCATTTGATGATATACGCAAAGATCTTATAGGACGTGTTTCTCTTCCTCGCATTGCTTCATTAAAACCTCTTTGGCGTGTTTCAATGCAATCACTCCTTGTTAGAGCAAAAGCAATAGGTGTTATATCAGAAACACAAAGTCGCTATTTATGGCAGCAGATTAGTTCATTGGGCCTAAGAATGCATGAACCACCCGAATTAGATTTTGATTACGAAGCACCTACATTATTGGAATCAATTTTTAAAATACACATGGATAATCTGGGGTATTCCATAGATGAAATTGCAGATATGATTAAACTGCATAAATCTGATTTATTAAATATGTATCCATTCCTAGAAAAAAAGAAAGGGCATTTGCGGCTTATAAACAATAATTAGAAATAAAAAGGCGGGATTTGCGAGATCCCGCCTCTATTTTGGCCCCGTAGCTCATTGGATAGAGCGCGCGCCTACTAAGCGTTTGGTTCCGGGTTCGAGTCCCGGCGGGGCCTCCTCTCTATATCGGCTATTTTAACAAAATTATTTTTTTTGTCAATACCCCTTGACATGCTTGAGCCGCTCAAGTATATATATAGTATGAACAGATTAAATAATGAAAAACGGGCTCAGATGCTTTCAGTATTGGTAGAAGGTAATTCTCTCCGCGCAACCGCGAGAATATGTGATGTTGCCTTCAACACTGTTCTTAAATTCGTGCCTGAGATCGGCAAAGCTTGCGCTGAATATCAAGATAAGATCTTCCGAAACCTTGATTGTAAGCGCATTGAATGCGATGAAATCTGGAGTTTCGTTTATTCAAAACAGAAAAATGTTCCAGAAAGCCATAAAGGCGAGTTTGGCTATGGTGATGTCTGGACATGGGTTGCCATTGATGCTGATACCAAGCTCGTTGTATCCTGGCTAGTTGCTGATCGGGGCGCAAGTGCTGCAATGGAATTTATGCAAGATCTCGCTGGAAGGTTAAAGAACAGTATTCAACTTACAACGGATGGTCACAAGGTTTATCTAAATGCCGTTGAGAACGCCTTTGGTGGAGAAGTTGATTATGCAATGCTCGTTAAAATATACGGGAATGATAGTAGTCCAGAGAGTAGTAAAAGATACAGCCCTGCTGCCTATGTCGGAGCGGATAAAGTTGTTATTTGTGGGAATCCAAACCCTAGCCATGTTTCAACATCCTATGTTGAACGACAAAATCTTACCATGAGAATGTCCATGAGAAGATTTACAAGGCTTACAAATGGTTTCTCAAAGAAAGTAGAGAATCATGCTCACCATATTGCCTTGCATTATATGTATTATAACTTCTGTCGGATACATAAGACGCTCAGGATTACACCGGCAATGGCGGCAGGGGTTACGGATCATGTGTGGGGAATAGAAGAGTTAGTGTCCTTATTATCAAAATAATATTTTCATTTAATCTCAAACAGTGCGTAATTATATATTGCCTCGTCTTAGTTCGGCCAAACGACTTACTGCTATTTTGACTGATCTTACAACAATGCTAATGCTGTTATAAAATTCTGTTTTTGCATTTGGTGACTTTGTGTAAAAATACCAATTATTGAGATCAAGAGATTGCACTTGTCCGTTACTTCCATAATGAAAGGAATATGAAACACCAATTTTAATTAATTCCAGTTTGAGGTTTTCAGTAAATTGTAACCGTCTTTTTTCACTTAAAGTGGCTAAGAATTTCTGGTCACCTTCTGACATCTTCAATAGCACTGCCATATTTATTCCAATGGGAGTGTTGATTTTCATATTAGAAATGGTGACAGGTTCATATGATTGAATAATATCAAATCGAAACCTACATTCGGGATCGTGAATAGTTTGAACACTGCAACCAGCCTCATCCAACCAACTATGTATGTTTCTTTCAACCTCAGATGACCGTAAGGGCCATTCAATAGGAAGATTGTTATATATATTTAAACTAGCAGCAAACATAACAGTAAAAGCAATAATGGCTAAAGGCCATGACCACTTTTGCTTTATTTTCGCCCATCTACTTATCAACATGCTTATCACCGCTATAACAATAGAGGGGAGAAACTGGATAAAGATGTCCCAGGCATATGGCATGTACCTATATTACAGTTTTTCTTACCTGTGTCTAGGGGACAATCACTAAGGTTAATCAAGTTTTCAAAATGCGTCACTACCGATCTTTGCGCTTTTTCGCAGGCTTCTTGAGGATCTTTTTCACTTCCTCCATGAAGTCATCAGAAGGATTAACAAGCCTGACGCCCGTTTCCATACGGCCCGTATCATCCGGAATGGACCACATGGCCTTGCCTCTCGCTTTCTTCCCTGAAAGGTTTATCCTCACCTCATGGTCGATGGATACCTTTTCAGTGGTTTCCAATAGGACACCGGCATCATCCGCATTCAACAGGTCCCCCTCCTCGGGCCCTGTCCCGAGATCGTAGACCAACGAGGCATGGACCCGGTGTTGCCGGAGCTTTGTCTGTTGCTTGAGCGCATCCCGGTTGCCCATGCTCCTCAGCTGGGAGTCCATATTATAGATGGCATTGAAATAGCGGGTCTTCTGATCGAGCTTGGCCACCTTGGTCAAATCCTTGAGAAGTGCCTTCCTCTGCCTGTTCAAGGTCTCAATGAGATGGGTAAATGCCGCTTCAAACTCGCGGTTACCTCGGTTGATAAGAAAGCTGTTGATCATGGAGGGAAGCTTTTTCTTGAGCTGCGACTCGAATTCCTTGAGTGAGATTTCAAATTCCTCCCTGGTCATAAATCAAACATAACCCAACCACAGCATAAAAGCAAACCTCACCCCGGAATGATTTTTTTCTATCTCATTGTCTTTACGCCCGATCCAAACTTAGTGTAGTATGCATCCATGGCTGCAATGAAGGTGTTACTATGCTCATCAGAGGTCACCCCCTATGCCAAGACCGGAGGTCTTGCCGATGTGAGTGCAGCCCTGCCTTCAGAACTCAGCCGGCAGGGCATTGATTGTTCCGTGGTGATGCCCTTGTACCGGGAGGTCATGAATATGGGGCTCCCTTTGAAACCGTTCGGCGAGGTTTCGGTTCTTACCGGTATCGGGATCACGGAGGCAAAGATCTTCTCCCACGGCAACATCTATTTCATTTCACATCCCTTGTTTTCAGACCGGACCGGCCTGTATTCCTATGCAGGCAATGACTATCCCGACAATCTCGAGCGTTTTGCCTGCTTCTCGCGAGCCTGCGTGGAGATGATCAGGCTCATGGGTGATGTGGACATCGTCCATTGCAATGACTGGCAGACTGCACTGGTTCTTGCCTATATGAAAGATGCAGGCATCGAGAGGACAGGCAGCCTGTTCACCATACACAACCTCGCCTACCAGGGGCTCTTCGATGCCATCCTCTGGTCCATGCTTTTTTTACCCTATGAGTTATTCAACCACGATTGTATGGAGTATTACGGCAGGATAAACATCATGAAAGCCGGCATCGTCTTTGCGGATGCGGTGAACACGGTGAGCCCCACCTATGCCCAAGAGATCCAGACGAGTGCGTTCGGCTCGGGGCTGGAAGGTTTACTCCGGGCCATATCATATAAACTCACCGGCATTGCCAACGGCATCGATATCAACATCTGGGACCCGAACAAGGACAGCCTCATTGCCGAGCAGTATTCCATAGACGACCTTGCAGGCAAGGCAAAGTGCAAGAAGGCGCTCCTTGCCATGTTCTCTCTTCCCGATGATGACCGCCCGGTCTTCGGCCTCATCAGCCGTCTTGTGGAGCAAAAGGGCATCGATTGCGTATTGGGTGCCATCCCGAAGATGGCTGCCATCGGGGCCAAGATCGTCATCCTTGGAAACGGGAACCCGGCCTTTGAAAAGAGGCTCAAGGAACTCTGCCGGGAGATCCCCTCTCACCTGGGCATCCATGTCGGGTTTGACGAGGCAAAGGCCCATGCGATAGAGGCGGGATCGGACTTCTTCCTCATGCCTTCCCGGTTTGAGCCGTGCGGGCTCAATCAGTTGATCAGCATGCGTTATGGCACCATCCCCATCGTAACCGGAGTGGGGGGTTTAAGAGATACGGTCACTGCCCTTGGTGAAGGGGATAATCCCAACGGCCTGCGAGTCGCCAATCCCAGTGCAGGCGCCCTCTTCGATACCGTCTCACAGGCATGCGGAATCTTTGCCGGAGATACGGGCCTTCTTAATGCTATGATAAGAAATGCAATGGAAAAAGATGTGAGCTGGGCAAAACCCGCGAGTCAGTATTCTCTCATCTATCATAATCTTAAAAATTTCAAAGAAAGATCAAGATAAACATAGCTCCTCAGTTTTCTACAAAATGTAGATAACACTTCAAGAACCAGGTACGACCGGAGTCCCGAACAGGTCCCATCAGATGCCCTGAAGGTCGAGTTTCTCTATTTATCTTATTGATTTTAATACAGTTAATTGTGTTAACAAAAAATTAACACAAGACACCTATAACCGGGATGTTTCACCTTTGACCTTTTCTTTCACTCGAATCATTATGCAGCCGTTGGATCTGAGGTTTCTTCATCTGAGGAGGGGGGTTTGTGAATCACTTTGCAATGATTAAAGAATCTATACTCTCAATATCACAGGCTGCATCGGACAAGGCGCTCATTGATCAACTTGAGATGTGCGAGGAGGATAGTACCGTCTTTGTTCGCTGTCCTAATGTTTTTGCCCAGAGATACATTACAAAGGCGTATAAAGATCTTATCATCTCAGCCATCAGGTCATACATGGGCAGACCGGTAGATGTAGAATTCTGTGTAAATCCTGCCTATGAGTCACAGGATAATAGACCGGCACACGAACAAGACCGTCCCATCCAGATGAGCCTGCCATCACATGTTCCATCAGGGGTATCCTGCGGGCTCAATACCCATTTCACCTTTGATGAGTTCGTGGTAGGCAGGTGCAACGCCTTTGCCTATGAGGCGGCCCTTGCTGTATCCGAAGGGGATATCAGCCGGTATAATCCCCTTTACTTCTACTCCGATGTGGGACTCGGTAAGAGCCACATTTCCCATGCCATAGGCAATAAAGTGGTTTCCCTACACAACGGCTCCAATGTGATGTACACTACGGCCAGGGACTTCACGCAGGATTATGTACATTCAGTGAGAAACAATTGTGTGAGCTCCTTCAAAAACTCGTATCGGAGCCACAACGTAGACATCTTTTTTATCGATGATGTCCATCTCTTTAAAAACAAAGAGAAGACACAAGTTGAGTTATGTCATGTGCTTGATGACCTTATCAGTGCGGGCAAGCAAGTTATTCTCTCGGGCTTCCGGCCGCCGACATCCATGCCCCAGATCGATAAGGGCCTGCGCTCCCGGTTCTCTTCAGGGCTTGTTATTGATATCAAACGTCCCGATAAGGCAACACGTGCCAAGATTGTACGCCACAAGGCAAAAAAGAACGGGATCACTATGCCCGATGAGGTAGTGGAATTCATCAGTGAAACCATCCACACCAGTATCAGGGACCTGGAGAGCGCGGTCATGACCGTTGCCGCAATGAGTTCACTCATGAAGCGCAAGATCACCATAGAGCTTGCTCAGGAACTCTTGGAGGGGACGCTGGAGAAACAGCAGAGGATAACAATCCCCTATATTCTTGACTTCATCTCTAAAAATTTCTCCATCGCCAAGGAGAAAATCGTCTCCCCTTCACGGAGGCGGGATATCGTGTATCCGCGCCAGGTGGCTATCTTCTTGTGCCGACGTTACACTGAGGAATCACTGCAGATTATTGGTGAGGCCTTCTCCCGGAAGCACTCCTCCATTATCCATTCTCTAGAGACCATCGAGACCCAGTACACCCAGAACCTGAAGGTGAAGCGGGAGATAGACTTTCTTATTGAGAAACTCGACAGTGAATCCGTTTAGACCCGCATCTCGCAGATGACCTCTCTTGAACACGGTTTCTGGATTAAAGCCCTGTATGGGGTGAACATGATGCCGGATGGCATCTGTTTATAGACCCGCAGCCTCCCTGCTTGCATCGCGGAAGTTGTCCACGCCCGTGAAGAACTCTCGCATCATGATGACCCAGTAGTAGCGTCCACGTGAGGTAAGCCTTAGCTGTGAAGGGGCAATACTGATAGCACCGGTCAGCATAAAAAAGAATATCTCGGGCCCGAGCAGATACCAGATAGAATGTCCGAACCGCTGTTTGAATAAACCGAGATCAAGCTTAAGCCCGAAGAGATTCATGAGTAGACTGTACCTGGCCATCTCATGAAGTGAGAAGGCCTTGCGGTGTCTTATGGGAAGCCTCCCGGATTCCAGTGATCGAACATACTCCCCAAGTGAGAAGGTGTTCGCGTATATGGCTCCGCCCACCAGACCGAAGGCACCACTGCCTGCCCCCACATATTCCTCACCACCCACGACGTATTCATCGATCATGGGGGAGCCTCCACGGGAAAAACACCATGCCGAGTTCGGCTGATAGAGAGGCTCGAGGGTTGAGGTAATCATATTATAAAAGACCTTCTCTTTGCCAGGACTGACTCCCCCCATGATACTTTCCATCTGCTTGTGCGTTGCGTGAGAGATCATGAGTGGATAGAAGGTAACCTGGTCAGGCAGGATCTTAAGCAGGGTTGCCAGATCGTGTTCGAGCATGGAGGAGTTCTGGATGGGGAAGTTGTAAATCATATCCACATTCAAGGTCTCCACCGAACCCAGGGCATCAAATACTTTCCGGGCAAGCTCGGCCCCGCTGCCATACTTCTCATATCGCCCGATGGCCTTTAAAATATCATCGGAAAAGCTCTGTATGCCCACCGATACCCTTCTCACCCCTGCATTGGCAAGGGAAGTTATCTGGTCTCTCTCAAGGCGGTCAGGATTCGTCTCCACCGATATCTCACCAGGCTTAAAGAGTGTCTCGATAAGTCCTATCGTCTCACACAGCTCATCCATCAGTACTGTTGGAGTACCTCCGCCGACATACACGGATGAAAACCGAAAACCCATGTCTGCATAAATCGCAAGCTCCTTCCTTAAGGCCTTAAAATATACCCTCGCCGAATTCTCCTCAAAAGGATACCGGTGGAACGAGCAGTAAGGACAGAGCTGAACACAGAACGGGATGTGTGTATACAGGTGAATCGGCCTACAAGGCGCAACAAGGGGAAACACGGGTGCACTATCATCAAAGGTAAAGCATGCCTTTGAGCTCATGCGGACAAACCATGCGATGAAGTTGTCCACAGACACGCTTCTTACCTGAAATACCTGATAAGGTATGATACCAGGCTTATTGTGATGCTTATGAGTATGGATGTCGTGACAGGAAAATAGAAATTAAATCCCGGTCGGGTGATCCGGATATCGCCGGGCAGCCTTCCCAGCCATGACAAGCTGCCTCCCATGCTGAAAAAGATGCCGAGCAGGATCAGAATAATGCCTGCAGAGATTAACGGATGAGCGAATTGTCTCATGGCAAGAACCTATATACCACAAAGCATGTAAGCGGCAAGATAGAGCTGTGCGATCATCTTGCTCCAAGGTCCTTTTCATGGTAATGCTTCATCAGGTAAATGTCAGTTTAATTCGAGGTGGAAGATCATGGTGATTTACCGCGCTTATCAGTCTCCTGCGCTTGTGTCCATTGCCGAATTCTTAATCACCTGCATTCATATAGAGCTGACCCGCCTCGGCAGTACTGATCGAGGGACAACAGGGATATGATCCCGGTCAGGGATACCACTGTCCCGAGAGGTTTTGCACCTGCTACTGCCTGCCTTATAATCCTGAATCTTGCCATGTTCATCGAGGAGCTCAGGCTTGGCGGGCAGATATTCCATATGTTCAGTGCAAGCCCCGCCGACATCACAGGATTCCTCATACAAGGTTCTCCGGGCTTCTTGAAGATCCACCTCTCCATCCTGGCATCGGGGTTCATTCACACGGGCTATATCCACCTTATCGGGAATCTCATATTCCTGTCCGTCT
>Ga0326727_10028911_pt1 | contig 10034 bp, 8 predicted proteins | sample MB2enrmetagenome_FD_207643 | JGI IMG/M metagenome (GOLD analysis project Ga0326727, IMG submission 207643) | Lab enriched peat soil microbial communities from McLean, Ithaca, NY, United States - MB29MY | ecosystem: Environmental > Terrestrial > Soil > Wetlands > Peat | place: USA: New York...
CGAATGGTGAACAGCGGCTGGCCGAACTCGATTGGCTGGCCGTTCGAGACCAGGCACTTGACGATCTCGCCTGACGCGTCGGACTCAATCTCGTTCATCAGCTTCATGGCTTCGACGATGCAGATGACCTGGCCCTTTTCAACCACGTCGCCGGGAGAAACAAACGGCGCGGCGCCCGGTGAAGGCGAGCCGTAGTACGTGCCTACAATTGGCGACTTCACCACGTGCAGATTCTCTTCTTCGGCTTCTTTCGCTGCGTCGGGTTGCGCGGCCGGGTCAGCCGGCGGCGTCGCGTGGCCGGCTGGCGATGCCGACTGAATCAGACGGGCCAGGTCTCCCAGACCGGCAGCGGGCGCGCTTTCCTGCGCAAACTTGAGCCTGATCTTCAGGTCGCCGCGGTCCAGGTCAAATTCTGCCACCTGATACTGCTTTAGGAATTCGATCAGTTGTTTCAGGTCGTCAATGTCCTGTTGTTTCATTCGATCCTTTAACTCTCCCGCATCCGGCGGGGGGACTAAAGCTGAATCAGAGCCTTCGGCGCCGGGGTGAGAATCTCGCCTCCGGTGCGGGTAACGGCCACCATATCCTCGATGCGTACCCCGAATTCGCCGGGCAGGTAGATGCCGGGCTCGATCGTAATCACCATGCCGGCCTGCAGCCGGGTTTTCTGCTTCGCGCCAATCCGCGGCGCCTCGTGAATCTCAAGGCCGACACCGTGCCCGGTGGAATGGGAAAACGCCTCCGCCAACCCCTCCCGGCGCAATACGCTGCGGGCTGCCTCGTCCACGTCACCCGAGCTCACGCCCGATGATACAGCAGCCACCCCGGCCTCCTGCGCCTCGAGCACCGCGTGGTACGCATTGCGCTCGCGCGCGATTGGAGAACCGAGGTGCACTGTCCGTGTCATGTCGGAGCAGTAACCCTTGTGGATTATACCGAAGTCGAGGGTCACAAACCCCCTGCGCGGCAGCCGCTGAGAAGTGGCGTGGCCATGGGGCAAGGCCGAACGGGGTCCCGAGGCGACGATGGTATCGAACGACATGCCTTCTGCGCCCATCAGGCGAGCCCGATGCTCGAGTTCGGCGGCGACCTCAACTTCTCTCAGGCCGGGGCGGATGAACGTCAGGATTTCGTTGAAGAGTTTGCAGCCCATGAGCGCCGCCTCGCGCATGATGGCGAGTTCGTCATCGTCTTTCACCAGGCGCAGGCGCTCGACGAGCGGATCGGGCAGAGACGTAAGGAATGCCTTGCGCAGACGGGAGGGCAGTCCCTCTTTGAGCTGGGCGAGTTCGGCTACGGTGGTGTGGCTGGGGTCGAAACCGGCCGCCTTGATGCCCGGTTGCGCGGCCAGCCACTGCGCGGCGGCCGTCGCGGCGGGACTCGTGACAATCTCTACATCCGTGCGGGCGCCCTGAACCTCTTCAGCGGCCTGCGTGGCGTAGCGGCCGTCAGTAAACATGCGGGCGGAGCGGCGGGTGATGGCCAGAGCGGCGCTGGAACCGGTGAATCCGCACAGGTAGCGTACGTCGGGGAGGTGAGTAACGAGCAGGCCCGGGAGACCGGTGCGGGCGAGTTTGCGGCGAAGAGCGCCGATGCGGCGAAGGTGGTCCACGGGGGTAAGGATAACAGGGGGCAGGAGGCAAAGGCAGCTTCCAGGTTCTAGCCGATAGCTCCTGGCTGCCGGCAGGGCGCCGGCAACCCCGCCCTCTCCGTGTATGCTGTCATGCAGGTTTTTTCAAACGGATGAATGGAGCCTGTAAACGATGGAACTCATATCGCATTTTCCGCCTGAGGCGTTCCAGATTCTCCTCGTCCTGTTCCTGTCGTTTTTGATCGGCCTGGAACGCGAAGAACACAAGGCCGCGACCGGGCCGTATGCGTTTGGCGGGGTACGGACGTTTCCGCTGATCGGGTTGATCGGCTACTCGCTGGCGCTGGTTTCGGGTACGCAGCTCGTGCCACTGACAATCGGCTTCCTGGCGGTGACGGGGTTCCTGCTGCTCTCGTACTGGCACAAGCTCATGAAGGCCGAAGCTCCCGGCGTCACCACCGAGATGTCGGGGCTGGCAACTTTCCTGGTGGGTGCGCTGGTCTGCTACGGGCACTTCTGGATTGCGACGACGCTTGGCGTGGCGAGCCTGCTGCTGCTCGACCTGAAGGTGGCACTGGAAACGCTGGCCACGCGCATCGACACGCGAGAGATTCTCACCTTCGCAAAGTTCCTGTTCTTGTCCGCAGTCATTCTGCCGGTGTTGCCCAACCAGGAGTTCGGGGCCTTCCACATCAATCCCTTCAAGACGTGGCTTGTGGTGGTGGCGATCAGCGCCATCTCGTATGCCAGCTACGTGTTGCAGAAGCTCGCCAAGGGGCAGGGCGGGATTGCGCTTGCGGCGCTTTTGGGCGGGGCCTACTCATCGACCGTCACAACGGTAGTGCTGGCGAAGCAGGGAAAGGCCGCAGACCAGCCGCACCTGTACTCGGGCGGAATCCTGATGGCGTCAGGCGTAATGTACCTGCGGTTGGCAATTCTGCTGGCGCTGTTCAACCGGCAACTGATGGCGCTGCTGCTGGTGCCGTTTGTGGTGATTGCGGCTGTGACTGTGGCAGCCGGTTGGCTCTGGTCGCGCCGAAACGACAAGAACACCCAGGACGGGCAACAGAGGCCGGAACCGAAGAACCCGCTGGAGCTGACGACTGCGCTTCTTTTTGCGCTGCTGTTCCTGGTGATGCTGGTGGCCACGCAACTCGCGGTCAAATACCTCGGGCAGGCCGGCATCGATACGCTGGCGGGGATCATGGGGGTCACAGACGTAGACCCATTCATCATGGGACTCACGCAGGCCGCGGGAACGGTGACGCCGGCCAAGGTTGCGGCTGTGGCAATTCTGATTGCCGCCGCAAGCAACAACGTGGCAAAGGGAATCTACGCCTACAGCCTGGGAGGACGCGAGACGGGCAGGCCGAGCCTGGTGATGCTGGTAACGCTCGCGCTTGCGGGATTGACGCCGATTCTGTGGCTGGGGTGGTGAGGCAGAGAAGCGGAGTTAGCGGTGCTAGCGTCCTGTCTCTCAGGATCGCATCACAAATGAATTGTCATCTTGAGCGAAGTCCGCCGCGGCGGACGCAGTCGAAAGATCTGCAGTTGTTCTTGGCGTCCCGTCCAGCTATTAAGGCTCGTGATTGATCTCCAGACGCATCTTCGGATTGTCTTCGTTGAGAAGTCGGCTCTCAAGGGGATCTGCGGAGTTGTAACGGACCCGCAGCGACAAAAGCGATTCGACAGATTCCTGCGCGATGCCTTCCTTCTCTGACGAGATTGGAAAGCCCTCCGCCGAGCCGTAATGCGTTTCTCCATCAACCTCGTAGGTGAAGAGCAAGTGGGCAACGCTTGATGTGCCCCGTCTGCTGAAATCGACCTTCGAAATCCTGCCTTCAGCGATCAGCCATTCTTCCGCTGTTGATACCCGCGAACTCGCGCGGACCTTTTTAACGATCGAACTGACGAGACTGTCAAGGAAGAAGCCGCCCATGGTGGGAGTATAGGCCGACGGAGGCCGTCAAACTCATCAGCCATCTCTTCGAGAACACAAACGCGGATGCTCGCATCCGCGTCCCTGTTCCCTACTCCCTATTCCCTGTCTTCTACACCGCCGGCTGGACGGGCTTCTTCTTGCCGGCTTCGATCTCGGCGGTGGTGGTGGAGGATTGCAATTCGGACTGGCGGTCCATCCACTCGTCGAGGCGCGAGCGCTTGAAGCGCCAGCGATTGCCCAGCTTGAAAGCGGGCACGAAGCCTTCAGAGGCGTACTTGTAGAGGGTGTCGGGCGAGATGCCAAGGTAGTCGGAGGCCTGGCGGATGTCCATGACCTCGCGCAGTTCAGGGACAAGCAGGTTGGAGCGGGCCGCAGCGTTACGCATCGATGCCTCCTCTTGTGGAAAAGTATTCCGGCGCATTTACCGGTAGCTTTGTATATAACTCGGTTTCACCCGTCAATTCAAGGATTTTCAGGAAGTTAAAGGAAATTAATGGGATTTGGGTGTCAGCCAGTCCCCAACTCCGTTGCAGCCAAGCCCGCCCGGCCCTTCAGGTTGGGTCAAGTCGAGACGCCGCCCCAAGATGCTGGGCTGTTGGAGCGGATGGTGCGAAACGACAGCCAAAGGGCATCAATCATGACCCACGCATCGCGAATCACGCACGCGAATCATGCCCCGACGGTTTGCAGGCAATTTCGCTTTGACGGCGCATGATAGAAAACAGAGGTCAGGACAGGACAATGAATGCCACAACCGCAGCGGCGACCAGGCAAATCGAATCGCCCATTCCGGCTTCGAGTTTCTCGAGGTCTCGTTCTTTCCAGAATTCCCGCAGAAACTGTATTGCTGCGAGCTGCTCCAACAGAATCAATAATTTGGCGCACTGATCGCCCTTCACAGGCGTACAGAATCCGTACAGTTTCTGTGCGGCTGTGCACAGTTCTTGTGCTGATGCCTCAGTTCTGGTCGTCGCGGCGGTGGAGCGTGGGCTGGTCGTTGCCGTTGCTGCTGCCCGAGGAGTCGCCGGCCTGGCTATTGCCCGAGTCGTCGCCCGGGGCGCTGGCGCGACGCAGCGACGGGCGCGTGACCCCTTTGGTATCAGTCAGGCGGCGCTTGTTTTCGATCCGCGCCAGGCGGGCCTTCACGTCGTCGAACTCCGAGGTGGTGACCATGTACTCGTCCTTGGCGGGAAGAATGCGGGCGATCTCCTCCTGGGTGTGGAGGATGCGGTCGGGGGTCTGCGGGTGATCGGCAAATGCCTTGGCCACGGCGCCGGGCTTGCGCTTTTCAAGGGCCTGGATCTTCTCAAAGAAGCTGATAAAGGCCTGGGGATCGTATCCGGCGCGGTACATGTATTGCACGCCGAGGTAGTCGGCCTGGGCCTCGAAGTCGCGGGAGAACTTGAGAAATGTGATGGGGACGCCGATGGAGGCGGCCTCGTAGATGCCGTAGCCGGTCCAACCGCCGATGAAAATGAGGGGGATAGTGCCGAGCTGCGCGTAGTTGGCGCGGGTCATTTGGCGAACGGCGTGGTGGGCGCAGACGTGGGCCGTTTCATGGGCCATCACGCCGGCGAGTTCGGCCTCTTCGTCGGCCGCGAGAATCAGGCCGGAGTTGACGTAAAAGAAGCCGCCGGGCAGGGCGAATGCGTTGATCTCGTCGGAGTCAATGACCTTGATGGTGAACGGCACCTTGCAGTCGGAGTTCTTGACGATGTTCTGGCCGACGCGGTTCACGTACTCCTCGACGACCGGGTCGGTGATGAAGCGCGAACTCTTTTCGACCTCCTCGGAGTACATCTTGCCCATCTTGATCTCGGTATCTGTGGAGTACCAGTTGCCGAGGCCGCGAGCGCCGATGTCGCGATTGCCCACGGCATTCACATCTTCGATGCTGCCCGTCTTTATCTTCCCCATCTCGCTGCCGGGCTCGATGACCTTTTCGGGATCGACTTTGATGTTGTCGTCGCCGGACTTGCCCTTGTCCTTTTTGGCGTCGGGTGGAGGGGGCGCGCAATCGCCGCCAACGGGCGTGGTACCGGGGGCGGGAGCCTTTGCCGAGGACTGGTCCTTATTGCTCGAAGAGTCGGCCCCGCAGGGTTGAGGGGCAGCGGCCGGCTGGTCGGTTCCTGACGCGGAGTTTTGGGCCGCAGGCGCAGGCTGGTCGCCGCCGACGGGCGTTGCGCCCGGGGTGGACGTTTGCGTCGTGGGCTGGCTTTGTGGCGTGCTTGAAGGGGCCGTACTGGACTGTGCCCAGACTGCCGCGGTAAACGCCAGAGCCACTACCGCTGCCAGCGCAAATACCGACCCAATGCGAATCGACCTCATGACCTCACCTCCGGACAGCCTGGTTGAGCTGCGGTTCGCCCTCGAAACGGCCACCAGCGTGGGAGCCCGCCAAGAGACTCCGCTCTATCATTTTAGACGTTAGTATGGGCCCGTTTGGTAACGAATGGCTAGGAATAAAAGAGGAGAGCCAGACCGGCGCATTGCCTTGAATTGGGTTTCGGCACAAGCGGGAGGAGTTTGCGCTTCGTTCTACTATAGTTGAGAGCACAGAAACCGGAGGAGCACATGCAGCGAACAGGCCTGACGCTGGCGGCGATGATTTGTGGGGCGGGGCTGCTTGTTGCGCAGACCGGTTCCCTGTCGCCCGTCCCCCCGGCCCATCCCGATCATCCTCAGGTGAACGCACAGGGAAAGGCGGCGCAGGCCGGGCCCCCGGCGCAGTTCGATGCTACAGAGCTTGGTTCGCCCGTCAATCTCAACAGGGCCTGGTTGATCGGGATTACCGCCGATCCGAATGCGTCGAAGGCAGACTTTGACGATTCGGGATGGGCGCTGCGCGATGCCCATCCGTCAATGGCGAAGGTCTCGGGGGTTGAGATAGCGCAGTCGCGCCAAGGAGTTCACGTCGAAGTAAATGACAATGATGTGGACGAGGAAGAGACGCCGGCGCCGGGAACGAAGTACTCGTGGTACCGGGTTCACGTTAAACTGCCGGCCAACCATGGCCCCCTGGCGCTGATGATGCAGTTGCCGGTCTCGCAGACCATGGGAATGGCGGCGGTGACCACGAACATCAACGCCGATGTGTTTGTTAACGGCAAGCTGGTGGCGCCGGAGGGCCCGCACGGTGACATGACCGGCAGGTACCAGCAGATCTCGAGAATCTACAATCTGAATCTGGCGCCGGACGCAACCGAGGTGACCCTCGCAGTAAGGACCCTGTTTGTTCCTTTTGGGCCGTGGGCCTACACCGACTTCTTTGCGCATCGCAAATTCATCCTGGGCAGGCACAACGATCTTGAAACCACCCTTGGGGTGTGGCAGGACCAGAACCTGTTTGAGCGGATCCCGCGCCTGGTGTACTCCATCATGCTGGTTGTGCTGGCCCTGTTCCTGCTGGCGCTTTATTTCGCGCAGAAGGGCCACACGGAGTATCTATGGCTGGCGCTGCATGAACTGGTTCAGGCGCCGATCAACTTTATTGAGTACGCGGGCAACTCGGCGCGGCTCGACAGCCTGTGGTACAGCGCGCTGATGATGCAGCTGGTGTTGATTTCGGCGTATCTGTTCTTTGAGTTTCTCATCGCGTTTCTCGCGCTGAAGCGGCGCTGGTATATCCGCTGGCTGCGTTATACAGCGCCGGTGCTGGCCTGCGTCGGCCCACTGTTGCTGTCGGTTGAACACCACACTGTAGTTGCGATCCTTCTGGCCATTTCGATTTTGGGCACTCTCGTCTGGATGCTGGGGTGGAGCCTGTTCGTCTTCATCACCCTGATTGCAGCTACGATCCGGCGTAACTTTGAGGCAGGAATGCTGCTGATTCCGCTGGTGCTGACCGGGGTGGGAATTATTCAGCCGGTGTATTCGGCCAGCATGGACGAATTGCACGGTACAACCGGGAGCCAGCCCTTGACGCTGTTTGCCGGACCGATTCCGTTCCATTTCACGTCAGTTGCGGACTTTACGGGAATCCTGGCGATCGTGCTGATCATCTTCTTCCGGTTCCTGCGCATACATCGCGACCAGGAGCGCGCCTCGAGCGAACTGGCGGCCGCACGGAGCGTGCAGGAGCTGCTGATTCCGGTTGAGAAACCGGTGACCCCCGGGTTTGAAGTGGACTCAGTGTACACGCCGGCCAACGAGGTTGGCGGGGACTTCTTCCACGTGCAGATGCTGGATGGCGGCGCGATGCTGGCAGTGATTGGCGATGTGGCGGGAAAAGGGCTGAAGGCGGCAATGAACGTCTCGATGCTGATGGGCGCGCTGCGCAGGACCACCGAGCACAGCCCGGCAAAAATCCTGGAGGGCCTGAACAGGGTACTGGTGGGAACTGAGGGATTTACCACCTGCCAGGCGGTATGGTTTGGCGCAAATGGCGAGCTGGTACTGGCCAGCGCGGGACACCCGCCGCCCTACTTGAACAGCCAGGAGATAGATTTGCCCGGAGGGCTACCGCTGGGCGTGCTGCCGGACGTGCAATACGAAGAGGTGAGACTCTACCTGCACCCCGGCGACCGGCTGCTGATGCTTTCAGACGGCGTGGTCGAAGCGCGCAAATCGGGCGAGCTGTTCGGCTTCGACAGGGTAAGGAATCTGAGCAACCAGACGGCGTTTTACCTGGCAGAGGCGGCGAGGGAGTTCGGTCAGGAAGACGATATTACGGTGCTCACGGTGCGCAGGCTGGCACAGGCGATGGCGGCGTGAAGAATAGGGATCAGGGAACAGGAATCAGAAAACAGTGAAGAAGTGAAAGGGTGAAGCGCATACGGGGATGGGGTGGAAATGCAAGGTTCGATTATGTATTCAGATTCCGGGCAGGGATTGAATGCGGAGTTCCCTGCCCCGCCGAAGGTGCACTGGGTGGCGCTGTTCCTGGCCGGAATTGCCGTAGGGATTCTTGTCGCGATATTTGTCCCGAGACCGTACCAGGCACTTGCAAACAGCTTGGTTGATAACGCGTGGCCCGTGTATTTCTGCATTTGGTTGCGCGAGCTGAACCCCGATTCGAACAGTTTTTTCTGGTGCGACGCATATGTTGTGGTGGAGCTGGGTTATGCGTCGATGGCGCTGGTGCGGAATCCCTCGCAACTGACCCATGCAGTAGCAGGGCTACTCGGTCTCGCATCGACGGTGCTGGGAATCGCGACGATTTTCATCATCCGAAAAGAGCTGCTGCGGCACTACAACGAGCGCGAGCCCAATGGGCTGCATCTTGACGGCGTGATAACGTTCTTCTTCTCGTTTCTCTACTTCCAGTCGCAGCTTTATCCGATTGCCAAGGCCAAAAATGAGGCAGCGATGCGGCGCGAGACGGCGAGCGCCAAGCCGATTGTGTGAGACGCGCGGAGTAAGGGCCGGTGCGCTCACGGTCCTGAAGATCGCCAGGAGATCAAATTGTATACACCAAAGTTCAACCAGTTAAGCGATCGCGCGATTTTGCTTGAGGCGATGCGGCGGTACTCTTTCGCGATTCTGTTTGGCGGGGACGGCGTGGACGGGGCGCCGACGGCGACGCATCTGCCGCTGATAGTGAAGGACGAGGGGCCGCACGGGGTGCTTGAGGGGCATTTTGCGCGGGCCAACAACCATTGGCAGGCGCTGGCCGGGCGCGAGGCGCTGGTGGTGTTTCCCGGGCCGCACAGCTATGTTTCGCCAACGAATTATGTTGAAGAACTTTCGGTGCCGACCTGGAATTACATCGCGGTACACGCGTATGGGAAGCTGACGCTGATTGAGGATGAAGCCGGCAAAGAAGCGCTGGTGGCCGGATTGATTGCAATCCATGAGCCGCGCTACGCGGAGCAATGGCGGGGATTGCCGGAGGGTTACCGGAAGACGATGCTCGCCGGGATCATGGGGTTCAGGATTCCGATTGAGCGGATTGAAGGTAAGTTCAAGCTGAGCCAGAACCGCAAGGAACAGGAGCGGGTGAACGTGCGCGCCACACAGGCTGCGGGCACGAGCGACGAGCGCGAGTTGGCAGAGTGGATGGAGCGGCTGGGGATCGCGGCGAGCTAAATGCGATTACTGCGTTCGAACCCGTGACCAAGAGACTACACGATTTGCGCGAATCCGTGATGTGCCAGAGAACTCCAGTGGGATCGTTCAGCTACCTGTCATGATGGCGAAAGTCAAAAATCGCACAGCCTGCGTTATGCAGGGATTCGGCGAGCCCACTGAGTATAAGCGCGTTTTCGAGCAAAAGCAACGCTCACTTGTATTGAATACGAGCATATTCATGGCTATACTACATTTGTATGAGCAATTGCGGTGACATCAAGCACGCTCCAACCTTCGTGGATTGGAGCACCGGCTCGCTGACCGGCGAAGGCATCGAGGAATCTGTGAAAAAGCTTGGGCAACTGGAGGGCTTGTTTCAGGACGATTCCGCCTGGCGGTCCATGGATCCCGGCATCGAAGTGTATCGGGTACAGTTCTGGAGGCCGGTGAAGGATGGAACCGCCGGCGGCCTCTTCTGGGGTTCAACCGAAG
>Ga0326727_10028913_pt1 | contig 10034 bp, 4 predicted proteins | sample MB2enrmetagenome_FD_207643 | JGI IMG/M metagenome (GOLD analysis project Ga0326727, IMG submission 207643) | Lab enriched peat soil microbial communities from McLean, Ithaca, NY, United States - MB29MY | ecosystem: Environmental > Terrestrial > Soil > Wetlands > Peat | place: USA: New York...
CGGACCCGAAATCGCCGTGGCGCGACTGCGTTACCGACCGCATTCTGTATTTTGAGGGGCGATTGGGCGATCCATCGTTGAGCACGGAGGAGCGCGCGTTCGCGCTGAAGTTCCTGGTCCACCTGATCGGCGACATCCATCAGCCCTTTCATGCCCTGGGCGACTACCGCGGCGGCAACGATATTACGGTGCATTTCCTTGGTTCCAGCGTGTGCGGCGCATACAACTGCAATCTTCACGGGGTATGGGACGACATGATCATCGAGGAGCAGGGGCTGAACGAGAAGAAATATACGGAACGGCTGCTGCAGGAGATCAAGGACAACCAGTGGGAGCGGCTGGCCGGCGGGGAGCCGACCACGTGGGCCAACATCTCGCACCACTATGCGCTGGATGCGCTGGTTCCGAACGGCGCGTTGATCACCCATGAGTACGTTGCGGAGGAGTCGAAGATTGTGGATGCGCAACTGGCGCTGGGCGGTCTGCGGCTGGCGCGAGCGCTGAACCGGATCCTTGGAACGCCCGATGCGACGCCGGCTGAAGTTGCTCCGGCCGCTTCACCGCAGCAACCGCGTCCATAGCCATTCGGGCAGGCACGCGGGGAGGCCATGGCGGTCGCCCCGTGCTCCTGCTGAACTGTACCCGTTTAGAAATGCAACCGCGCAGCCAGCTCCACCTGACGAGGGCTATAGGTGTAGTTGCTGTTGGAGTTGGTGTAGTTGCCGAAGCTGGCGTACTGCGTAAGGGTCGTTCCGCTCAGGGTGTAGGCCTCATCGGTGACGCCGGTGACGTTCTGGTGGTTCATCAGGTTGAACATTTCGGCGAACACCTCAAGCCGAGCGTGCTCGAGATGCGGGGCATCGAAGTTGAAATTCTTGCCCAGGCGCACGTCGACGACCGCGGTCTTGGGATAGTTGTAGGTGTCGCGCTCAATCCAGGGCAGGCGGTCGGCGCTTGATCCGGAGCCGTTCAGGCCCTTATATGCCGGGTTGACCGAACACCCCGCCGCCGCAGTACAACCATCGGTTCCGTTGGGGACGGTGAGGCCTGAGACCGAGCCCGAGACGTACGGCGTATAGGGCAGCCCAGTTTGTATTTGAACGATTGGAGCGATCCGCCAGCCGCCGAGGGCGTAGTTCGCAATGCCGTGGAAGTGCGTCTGCGGCTGATAGACCGCGGCAAAGACGAAACGCTCGCGAATGTCCAGCGAACTGTTGCCGTGCTCCAGTTGCAGGTCGGTCGGGTCCAATGCGCTGTAGGAGGGGACCACCGTGGAGAGATAGGGATTGTCGTCCAGCGCGTGCGACCAGGTGTAGTTCGCCATCAGCGAAAACCCATTCTGATAGCGATGGTTCAGCTGGACCGCCAGGGCGTTGTAGGACGAATTGACATCGCTTCTTACATCGAGAATCTCGCCATAGGCCGGGTTCGGCCGGGTCGAAGCAGCGACGCCTGCAGGTTGCAGGAAGACCTTCGCGGTGTATGTCTGTCCCAGCGGGAGCGGGGACTTGGCGCCGCCATGGGGCAGAGTGACGTACCCGCTCACCGGGGGTTGCGGATAGCTGCTGAAGGTCGCTTCCGACGTGGAACTGATGGGATACGAGGTGGCAGTCGAGGTGGTGGTGGTTGGACTGGCGGTGGTGAAGGTGTAATTGTAGGTAGCCAGGTTACTGAAGTTGGTATCGACTGCCCTGGGAAGCTCGCGGGCGAACGATCCCATATAGGTGATCTCAAGCGTTGTGCTGCGCCCCAGATTCTGTTCGAGCGCGAGGTCAGTCTCATGCACTTGGGGGTTCTGCATGTGGGGATCGAGGTACGCGACGGTGGAACTCGGCGCCTTGATCGTATTGAGCGCAAGTGAACTCAATCCGGTCGACTGATTGTCCGCGAGGCACTGATAGACCTGCGTAATCGAGGTTGCCAGGGCCGGGAAGACCGGGCCGCAATTGGCCGGATAGAAGGAGTTGGTGAGACTGATCTGGGCATTTGGCGCTCCGGATTCCAGGTAGGTCTGAAGGATATTTGAGTTGATGATGCGCCCGAAGTACATGCCGTAGCCGCCGCGCAGGATGGTGTTGCCATCGCCGTAGACGTTCCAGTTGAAGCCAAACCGGGGAGCGATGTTGTTGCGATCGTCCGGCTGATCGACCGTCTGTGGCAGGGCGACGTTGGCAGGGGTGATCGACGTAGCCAGACTGGTGGATGCATAGGCTGCCACCAGAGCAGGATTTCCAGTATTCGGGAAGGGGTTTGGCGGGACAAATTCATACTCGTAGCGCAGGCCGAGGGTCAGAGTGAGGTCCGGCGTGATGCGCCAGTCGTCGGTCGCGTATCCTGCGTACTCGCGCGTCGCAATCTCTCCGGCAGGGTTGCCGAAGCCCTGATCGAAGCTGTAGTAGAGCTGGTTGTAGCATGTACCGGTGCCACCGGAGCATCCGCCAGCAACGGTGGGTACCGGCCCGCCGATGCCCGTGACGGCGTTCAGGTAATCGGCGATGAATGTGTAGGAGTAGTCGTAGCTGTAGCTGCCGTTGCCGTTATACAGGTTGTTGACGTAATCGTAGACCTTGTTGAACTCGAGTCCAGCCTTCGCGACATGCTTCCCATGGCTCCAGGTCACTCCATCCAGCAGTTGCAACCGGCGTTCATCAGGGTCCGCCAGGCGGGTAAGATCGGGATTGCTGCCCGCATAGAACCCTCCGCTGAAGTTGTAGCCGATCTGCGTGCCCGCAGACGCGCCGTAGGCGTTGTGGGACATAGGAATCTCGTTGGGCAGAGGAGGGTTCTGGTAGGTGTACTCGAAGTCCCGGCCGTACTGCACCAGCGCATCGTTGACGATCGAGGTCGAGAGCATGGAAACGAGCCGCGCGATGCCGAAATCCTCCTTGATGAAGTCGCTTCCCCACCCGGATCGGCCCTCGGTTTCGGTGCTCGGCTGATACAGCCCGTTGGGGGCCGAGTAGCGCATGCGGTTGTACATCAGCGAGAGGCGCTCGCGATCGTTGATCTGGTAGTCGAGCTTGGGCAGGTTGATCACCTGATCGCCGGTGCGCGGGACCGCCCCGATGAATGAGTTGATGATGCCCAGCCCCTGGGTATAGTAGGCGGAGCCAGCTTGAAACGAGTTCAGGCCGTAGAGCGCAGAGAGCGCGCAGGCGTTGTAGTCGCCTTCAGTCGAGATGGTGAGCGAAGTCGCGGTGAATACGTTTGCAGAGCAGGTCTCGCCTGCGGGAAGGACCGCATTGGAAGGAGCAAAGACGTCGCTCGGGTCGGTGGGGCGGGCTGTGCCGGGAAAGTTGCGCCTGGACTGGTCGTAGGCATAGAACCAGAAAAGCTTGTCGTGGACAAGCGGGCCGCCCACGCCGAAGCCCCACTGCTTGCGCCAGTCGGTTGGCTTATACGGAACGCTGTTGTAGCCTCCGCTTCCGTTGGGAACGTTTAGCAGGGTGTAGGGGTTGACGGCGCCGCCCAGGTCGTTGTCGCGGTCGTAGAAGAACAGCTCGCCGTGCAGTTGATTGGAGCCGCTCTTGGTCACGGTGTTGATGACGCCGCCAGCCGAGCGGCCGTACTGCGCGGAGTAGTTGGAGGTGTTGACCTGAAACTCCTGAACGGCAACCTGGGTAATGGAGTAGGAGGCGCGGGTGCGGCCACGCGCCTCGGAGAAGTAGGCCTGGTTGTCGTCCGCGCCGTCCACGGTGTTGTTGTTGAGCAAGAAGCTGATGCCGCGGAAGCTGAGCAGGCCGTAGCCGTCTGAGTTGGAGACCACGCCGGGCGTGAGGAGCGTGAAGTCCGACCAGCGGCGGCCATTGAGCGGCAGGTTGTCGATGGCCGCCTGGTCCAGAGTGGTGGAGATGTCGCTGGATTCGGTGTGCATCATCGGCATCTGGTCGGTAACCTCCACGCTGCTGGTCACCGAACCGGGCTTCAGCACAGGCGAGACCGCGGCAAGGCTGCCGACAGTGACAACGATGGCGTCTTCGCGATAGCTCTCGAATCCGTCCGCCGTAAAGGTTGCGCTGTAGGTCCCGGGATCCAGCTCTGACACGGTGTACTCGCCGGAGGCATTACTCTTGACGGTGCGAGTGACGCCTGTGTCGGCCGATTTCACGGTGACCGTGGCGCCGGGCAGAAGCGCCCCGCTATTGTCGGTGACCGTGCCACCGATGGCGCCCGTGGTCGCCGACTGCGCATGAGCGGAGAGCAGCGAGAAGAAGAACAGGCACACCGGCAAAAGTGCAAACCAAAGCGGACGAGAGAAGAGACGACGGTTGGCGATCAAGTTGGTTCTCCTAAGGGGCCAAATGCCAAAGTACAAACAAACACGCTTACGACTTCGATCCAGATGAGGGAAGCGGGCCGGCAACGTTCTCATCCGTTCCCCCTCCCCTCGATGCGGGGAACGCCGACGCCGGCTATTGCACAATCAGCGTAACGGTGAATTGTTGCTTAACACTGGCAAAGGAGCCGCCAGTTCCCGAGGCGACCACGGTGATGGAATCGTTTCCTGCCGGGGTTGGGGCGATGGAGACAGCACTTCCGCCGCAACCGGAGAGACCAAGGCCGAGCAGGCAGAGAACCGCGAGCAGCAAGAAGCGAGAGCCGCGCAAGAGCCTCCGGCGACGGCGGCTGAAACCGAACAGAAGCGCAAGGCCGGGGATTGCGGCGAGGCTGAATGGAAGCGTGCCTGAACCGGCGATCCCCGCCAGACGGCGAGACGTGGTCAGCGAATTGGCTGCCTGCTGCGTGTTGAACGTGATGGCGATCAGGTTAGGGGTGCTGGAACCGTTGGAGATAATTTGTGCAGGCGCAAAGATGCAACTGACCGATGCCGGCGCGTTGCAGGAGAAGCTGATGGTTCCGTTGTAGCCAAAAGCCGGGACCAGGGTAAACGTCATCAGACCGCTCTGGCCCGGGGCAACCGTCAAGGAAGCGTTCGCCATCGGGGCAAGCGTAAACGTGGGGGTCCCCGACACGATGGTGAGCACGGTCGAGGTCGAGGTCAGGAAATCGGGGTCTCCCGAGTAGACGGCGGTCACCGGGTTGTTGGTCGTCTGCCCAACAACGGCAAAGCTCGTCACGTAGGTAGCAACGCCGCTGCTATTGAGCTGGGCGGTGCCGATCACCGTGGAGCCGTTGTAGAAAGTGACGCTGCCGGTTGGGACGGTAACGATCGCGTAGGACGTCTGGTTGCTCACGGTCGCAGTCAGGGTGACCTGGGTCGTGCTGTTGACGCTGGTTGCCGATGTGCCCAGCATGGTCACGGTGCTGTCCTGGGCGACGGTCAGTGTTCCGGCGACAATGTTGACCGTGTAGTTGCTGACGGCGGTCCCGGTCACCGACGCCGAGATGGGATACGAACCGGCCGGCGAAGATGCGGTTGCCGAGGTGCTGTAGTTGACGCCAATCTGGTCGCCGTTGACAACCCCGGTCAATACTCCCGTAAGCGTTGGAACCGGCGCGTCGAATGGTTTGCTCAGGTTGTTTGCAGTCACGGTAAGCGTCGCCTTCGCGAGGGTCAGATTCAGGGAACCGGTGCTGGCCGAGGACTCCGTGTCACCGCCATAGCTGACGGAGATGGTGTGCGGCCCCGCGCTGAGGGCCGGGATGGAGAAGGCTACCGTCGACGACGCTGTTCCGGCGGTCAGCGATGGGCTGCCGGCTGCCGTGGAGCTGCCGTCAACGTAGACGGAAACACTTCCCGTCGGCGCCGGCAGACCCGAGTTGACCGATACAGTGATGTTCACCACAACCGTCTGCCCGTAGATCCAGTTTGTCTGGCCGGTGGGCGGGGTCGTGGTAACGGTTGTGGTGGTTGTGTCATGAGGCTGGATGCCGGTGCCGCTGAGCGCAAGCGTGGGCTGGGTAACATTGGTGGAGTCGAAGGTGAACGCAGCGCTCCGGCTCCCCAGTGCCCCAGGAGTGAATTTGGCCGTTAGCGAGACACCGTATCCCGCGGCGGGGAAGGAGGAGGTGACGGGAATCGAGGTGGGCAGGAGGGCGAAGTCCGCAGTGTTGGTGCCGCTCTCGGCCGCAAAGCTGGATCCGAAGGTGACCGGCTGGGTGCCCATGCTGATGATGTCGGCCGCGGCGGAGTTGGTGGCGGCGGGTTGGACGCCGATCGCGGTCAACGCGTTGCCCAGGTTGATGGTTGCCCCGCTGCGGGCAAACGTGTAGATGGCGTTGGCGTAACTGTCCGCGACATAAACCGTGCCGTTGCCCGCCACCGCAACCCCCGAGGGCGAACCGAGCCCCGTGATTATGGCGATCTGGTCGGCCGTATTGAGAGTTCCATTCTCATTGGGGATGAAGACGATGCGGCTGTTCCGCCCATCGGCGATGTAGAGACTGCCGGCCGGATCGACGGCCAGGCCGGTTGGCGAAGAGAGGCCGGAGCCGAGGGTCACCGCGGCGCTGCCGTTGAAGGGCAGTTCGATGACGGAATTGCCGATCGTATTGGCGACGAAGACGTTGCCGTAGGAGTCGACGGCCACGCCGGTCGGGCCGCTGAGGGAGGGCACGGTGGTCTGGTTGGCCAGCACAATCTGCGCGGCGTTCGTGGCCAGGACTTCGCTGACGCTGTTCGCGGCTGCATCCGCGACATAGGCATTGCCGAACGAATCGACGGCAATGCCGGCGGGGTTGGTGAAGCCGCTGTTCAGGGTGATCTGGCTTCCGCCGTTCCCGGGCATTTCCACAATGCTGCCGTTGGCGAGTGCGGCATAGACGTTGCCGGAGGCGTCAACCGCAACCGCATTGGCCCTCGAAAGGCTGGTTCCCACGTTCGATTCCACCCCGGCGGAGGTGACCTTGACGATGGCGCTGGCGCCGGGAACAGCGGCGTAGGCGTTGCCGGCATCGTCGAGGGCGATGGCGGTGACGGCAGTCAGGCCGGTAGAGGCCAGGGTGCTCTTGGTACCGGGGTCGAGCGCCAGAACAGGCGCCAGGCCGGTTCCGGTGAGCGACAGCCTGGAGACAAGTCCGGAGGCGCTGGTCACTGTGAGCGGCGCCGTGCGGACGCCCGCGGCTGCGGGAGTAAAGGTCACATTCAGAACACAATCCGTGGTGGTGTCCGAGTTCGTGGTGCAGCCGGTGGAAGAGAGGGCGGCCGTGAACTCCGTGAATCCGGCGGGGAGTGTGTACGGGGAGGATGAGGCCGGGCTGTCTCCCGCGCCGAAGTGGACCTCGACGTTCTGGGTAACCGGCGTGCCAATGGCCGTGGCGGGGAACTGGGTCCCGGTGGAGATCTTGCGGACCAGATTGTCTCCGTAGTCTGTCACATAGACGTTGCCGGCCGCATCGACGACCGGAAAGTATGGCTTCCAGAAGGTCGCCAGCAGGCCGGGGCATCCGTCCCCAATGGCATCGGTCTTGGCCGTGCAGTAGGTGGCGCCAACCTGTGCCGTATCGGCGGCAGGCGCTGTCGTGTTCGACTCAAGGGTCTGTCCGGCAATGGGATAGATCCCGTCGGTGGCGATGTCCACGCGATCGATATAGTTGGCGTAGGGGCTGCTGGAGCTGTAGACATCGACATAGACGTTCCCCAGCGGGTCGGTGGCGACGCCGTAGATTGCCGCAAGGTCGGTTGTATTGGCGGGACCGCGGACCAAGCCGGTGGTCTTGGACATCTTCACTCCGCCGCCCGTGCCAACTCCGGCGAAGTAGGAGATGTCTCCGGCGGTATTGATCCACCGGACGTTGTAGTTATATTCGTCGGTGATATAGATGTTGCCCGAGCTGTCCACCGCAACCTGGTAGGGGTCCTCGAGCGTAGCGCCCGTCGAGGGATAGGGGCTGGTGCCATTGCTGTAGCCGGTGAAGCTATAGCACGACGAGGCGGTCGCTCCCGGTTCCGCCGCTGAGACGTAGGCACAGCCGGAGCCCGCGATGGTGAAGATTGCGCCCGCGGCAATGGTATTGCCCGCGATGGTGGTTGCCGTGCTGCCCAGGTTCACCACCTCGACTGTATTGTTTCCCTCGTCCGCGATATAGAGATTACCCTGCTTGTCGAAGGTCAGTCCGTACGGACGAAAGAGCCAGCCGTTGGCCGCCAGGACCGTCGCATTGCCGGGGTCGATGGTGGTGCTGACATTGCCCGCCTTGTATCCCGGCGTGAACGCTGTGTTGACGATGGTCTGGATAATACCGGTGCTCTTGACGACCTCGCGGACCGCACCCAGCGCATAGTCTGTGAACCAGACATTGCCCGCGGCATCCACGGCAATGGCCTCGGAATCCAGGATGTAAACGTCAATCGCCGGACAACCGTCGCCATAGGCATCGGTCGACGTCAAGGAGGACCCCGTGGCGCAGGCGGCGCCGTGTGTCGGATTGGTCGCAGTCGCGGTGGATCCCGCAATGGTCGTGATGATCCCGGTATGCGCATCGATGCGGCGAATGCTGTGGTTGTTGGAGTCGAGGACGAACAGATTGCCCTCGCTATCGACGGCAGTGGAAGTCGGCGCAGACAGCAGCACCTGGGTCGCCAGACAGCCGTCGCCAACCGTGTCCGTAGCCGTCAGCGCGCTGCCGGTGGCGCAGGCCTGGCCCACCGTGAAGGGCGATGCGGAGGTGCCCGTCGTGCCATGGGTCCCGCCGCCGGCCACGATGGTCACGGTATAGGGCAACGGTTGTGGAGCAGCCGTCGTCGCCGACAGGACACTGGGGGACAGAAGAGAAAAAGCAGCGACGAGAATCGCACAGGGAGGGATGCGGACGGAACGAACTGCGCCAACGGTGAATGAGGACATGACGGCTCCAAGGAATTGCAAACCGCGGCCGCGCCAGACAGCGAGCCCTGCGCGGCTGCTCGGTGGTGATTTGAAGGTCTGATCATAGACCCTGAAACAACGGTGGAAAAATCGGAAAACAAGCCAGGATCAGGATATTGTCTGACAATTAATGGGCCGTGAAATAATGGGCCGTGAACATCGGTTCCGGTGAACGGTTATCGAACCGTCCGAGCCTATGCGGTTGTTCTCGAGGGTGAGCCTGCCCGCATCCATCAATTCGACTACAGTCAAAATAAAAGCAGATGCGCTGGGCGAAATCGCGGCATCCGCTTGATTCTTAATGAATTGTGCTGGTCGGGGCGGTCAGATTCGAACTGACGACCCTCTGCTCCCAAAGCGGATCAGACCGTTTATTGAAGTCTGTTGAAATCGAGTGATAATAAGTACTTTCGATTGAACTGTTTATCGGGTACGGCCCGAACCCTGTTGATCTTTATGGCTTTTGGGTGCTTTGTCAGCTACAAAATCGACTACACTTGCTGCGCATATCCAGTATCATCGTGGCATGGCGGTCGTTCACATCTCGCGAGCAGAAGCGGCAAACGACTTCGACGGACTCATAGCGCGTGCAACGAATGGCGATGAGATCCATATCGAATTGAATACGCGAGTCGTTGCCAAGCTGTTGCCGGGGGATACGCCACGCCCGCGCTTGCTTTCCGAATCGCTCAGAATCCTCAAAGAGCGTGGCTCTACAGTAACACTGGATGGCGACCTCGGCCGTGACCTGGAAGAAATTATTAATAGCCACCGTGAGCCGTTGAATCCACCAGTATGGGACTGATCCTCGATTCCAGTGTGGTAATCGCGGCTGAACGCCGTGGAGATACGCCCGAACAGTTGGTGCAGCAGGTCATCGCCTTGACCGGCAATCAGGAAGCCGCCCTTTCGGCTGTAGGCCTCACCGAACTGGTGCATGGCATCTATCGAGCAAACTCGGAGCAGGTTCGCCTTCGCCGTCAATCGTTTGTTGAAGAGCTTTGCATCGGATTGACCGTTTATCCTTACACTGCGGAGACCGCAATGCTTGCAGGGCGGATTGACGGGGAACAGACGGCCAGGGGCGTCATCATTCCGTCTGTCGATTTGTTGATCGGCGCTACGGCCTTGTCTCTCGGCTTCTCCGTGCTGACTGCCAATCTGCGGCATTTCCAGCGGATTCCCGGCCTGAATGTTGTTTCCATCTAAAGGCCGCCCAGCAATTCAGAAGTGCTTCCCGGTTACAACAGCAACAAATCGACTACA
>Ga0326727_10028914_pt1 | contig 10033 bp, 7 predicted proteins | sample MB2enrmetagenome_FD_207643 | JGI IMG/M metagenome (GOLD analysis project Ga0326727, IMG submission 207643) | Lab enriched peat soil microbial communities from McLean, Ithaca, NY, United States - MB29MY | ecosystem: Environmental > Terrestrial > Soil > Wetlands > Peat | place: USA: New York...
TGACGCCGCGGCGAACGTGTTTGACCGCGTCGTACGCGCTCCACAACGTGCCGCCGAGATCCTCGCCGATCTGCGGCGCGTAGTAACGCCAGGTGAGGTGTTGCGCGTCGAGTTCGTCACCCAGCGTCGTGTAGTCGAAACAGGGAAAGATGCCCGGACCCTGGCTTCGGTCGGCGTTGATCGTGGGGACCGTCGCGTAGGCCGGCGCGTCGCAACCCCACGGCGTGTAATCCGGATTGTCGACCGTCTTGTCGGATTGCGCCGCGATCAAGAACTGGTGGGCGGTGAAGCTCGCGTCGAGTTGCGAGGTGAACATATGGTCGGCCAAGACGAACTGCTGCGCCAAGGCGGTGTAGGGCTGCGTCTCGCTCGACGGAACGTACGAGTACTGCGGGTTGGCGTTGGGCGGCGAGCCGCCCGTATAACCGACCAAGTTGAATCCGTTCATCCGGCCGCCGGCGTACGAAGTGATGAAGTCGATCTCCGCGTGGTTGGGGTCGTAGCCGTCTTCAAAGGGCACCGGCTGTAAGGTGACCGTCTGTCCCTGACTCGTCATGCCGGTGCTGGCGGTGTCCGCACCGGGGTATCCGTGGAAGAGATTATCGAAGCTGCGGTTTTCCTGGACGATAAAGACGATGTGCTGAATTACGCTCTGCGGACCCACCGGCGACTGCGTCGCGGGGCTGGTGGGAGGGCTCGTGTACGGCGGCTTCATCGACGGACCGGTCCCACTCTGCACGGCGCCCGAGCCTCCGCAGCCGAGCAACAGGGCCGCCAAAGCAAATGGGCCGATCCACCGTGCCGCTTTCACAGGCGCGTTGTGCTCAGGCTCGCGGTCCCGCTCCTTCCGAGCGAGCGCCTACGTCTGCCGATGCAGCAACCTCACGCGGGTTCGGAGGCGGCGCCCGCGCGTTTTCTCCGAAACGAATCGAGCGAGAATACGTCGCGCGGACTCAGGAAATTGTAAGAATCGCCCGTGGCCGACAACACCGCAGGGCGCGAGAGAAAAAACATCGTGGCGCCCAACAGTATCGCGCACAACGCCACGATGCCGGCATCGACCGCCCAGCCGAAACCTTGGCCTAAAGCGATGACCGCCATGCCGACGAACAGCACGGTGACGAACAGCGCCGCAATGCGCCGGACGATCCAGTTGAGCGTCAGCAGCACCAGCAGAAGCGGCCCGAGCACGACGGCCGCGAGGATGCCCAGCCCTTCGATCACGTGCGAGCGAAACTCGGCCGAACCGTCCGGATAGGTCAACGCGTAGATCGACATGCCCGCGAGCCAAAGCGCGGGCGCGATCAGCGAAAGAGCGACGGCGCGCCGGCCGCCGGCAGCACTCGACGTGACCGGCATCAGCGCGCCGTTTCCCGAAATCGCCGCGGCTCCTTCAGCTGAAGGAAACGAGGAAGGCCGACGCGGGCCGGGCAACGTCGGCCCCACATGGAGAAGCCCTCGGAGGGCGGACTTCGCCGCAGCCTCGGCCTCTTCGACGTGACGCTGTTTTTCGTCGTCGCGACGACCAATTTGCAGTGGATCGCGACGGCGGCGGCTGCCGGACCGAGTTCGCTCGTCGTCTGGGTGCTGGGTGGAGTCGCGCTCTTCGTGCCGCTCGCGGTGGCGGTGCTCTTTCTCTCCTCGCGCTTTCCCGTCGAGGGCGGCATGTACGTCTGGACCAAGCGCGCCTTCGGGCCTGCGGCCGGCTTCATGGTCGGTTGGACGTATTGGACCAGCGCGGTCATCTATTTTCCGGCGCTGCTCTACTTCATGGCCGGCAACGCGCTCTATTTCGGCGGGAGCGCCGCGCAGGCGAATCAAACGTACTACATTCTCGCCGCGCTCGCCGGAATGACGCTGGCGACTTTACTCAACGTCGTGGGCCTCGACGTCGGTAAATGGCTGAACAATATCGGCGCGCTCTGCCGTTGGGCGGTGATCCTGCTCGTGGTGGCGCTCGGAACCGCGGCCTGGTGGAAGTTCGGCTCCGCCACGACGTTTTCGCCGGAAGCGCTGCGACCGGGCACGCAGCTCAAGGACGTTCTGTTTTGGTCGACCATCGCGCTCGCGTGGTCGGGGCTCGAGTCGATTCCCTTCATGGGCGGCGAGGTGGTGCGCCCGCGTCGTACGATTCCGCTGGGCCTCGCTCTGGCCGCGCCGCTGATCGCGGCGATTTACATCGCGGGAACTGCCGGTGTGCTCGCCGCGATCCCCGCACGCGACGTGAACCCGTTGCTCGGGGCGATGCAAGCAATCGCCCAAACCGCCAAACGCTTGGGCCTGCCCGGCCTCGCGCCGCTCGGCGCGGTGCTCGTAACCGCGAGTTGCTTGGGCAGCGTCGGCGTCTGGACCGGCTCGGCCGCGCGCATTCCCTTCGTCGCCGGACTGGACCGGTATTTGCCCGAGGCGTTCGGGCGGCTGCATCCGCGTTGGCGAACGCCGGTAACCGCCTTGCTGACGCAGTTCGCGTTTGCCGCCGCGCTGATCGTCGCCGGACAAAGCGGAGCGAGCGTGCGCGGCGCCTACGACACGTTGGTGAGCGCGACCGTGATCACGACCTTGCTCCCGTTTCTCTACCTGTTTGCTTCGGCCGTGAAGCTTCGCAACGAACCGGCCGCAACCGGCGAGGCGCGCATCGCCGGCGCGCCTGTGGTCGTCGTCGCCTCGACGGCCGGCTTCGTTACCACCGCGGTCTCGATCGTACTTGCCGCGTTTCCCGCCGACGACGAGCCGAACAAGGGGCTGGCGGTCGCGAAGCTGCTCGCGCTCACTGTTCTGGTCCTGGCGAGCGGAGCCGCGCTCTACCTCAGAGGAAGACGCCTCGGACGCGTTACGGCGGTGGCGGCCGGGGAATAACGGGCCGTGTCGTTCATCGGAAAGCTGATCCGCCCGCTGCGCGCCGGCGACAAGAAGCTCGCCATCGAAGATCCCGCCTTCGCAGGCACGCCCGGGCTCGCGGTGAGCAGCGACGCCTTCGCCGACGGCGCGCCCATGCCGGCGCCCTACGTGGGCGCCGACGGCGTATTCCCGCCGCTGCGCTGGAGCGGCGCGCCGGCGAACACGCAGTCGTTTGCGCTGATCGTCCAGGATATCGACGTGCCGCTGCCCGCGCCGCTCGTCCACGCGGTCGCCTACGGCATCGCTCGCGAAGCGGAAAGCCTGAGCGCCGGAGCGATTCCGCGCGCCGGTTCGGACGAACCCGTGCCTTCGAATCTCGTCATCGGTAGAGGCGTCGCGGGCAACGCCTACGCGCCGCCGACGCCGATACCCGGGCACGGCCCGCATCACTACGTGTTCCAGGTCTTCGCGCTCGACGCTCCGCTCGACTTCGTCGAATCACCCGGGGAAAGCGATCTGCTGAAGGCCATGCATGGTCACGTGCTCGCCTGCGGCGCGGTGACGGGCACCCACGAGGCCTGAGAGACCGCGCTTTTAGTCGACGCCTTTGAGGATGAGGACTTCGGTCGCGTCGTCGCTCTCGGTGATACCGATGGCGACCTGCACGCCGCCCTTGCGCGCGTAGTGCAGTTCGCAGACTTTCGTGCCGCCGACGATGTCGACGGCGGCGCTGGCGCGCGGCAGGCGCTTTTTGTACCACGCATAGACGGTAGCCGGGGCGTCTTCCGTTCTGAGATCGGCGATGCCGATGCGGCCGTCGCTGGAATCCATGACGCCGAAACCCGAGCCCCGATGCGCGTTCGGATAAACGGGCACGCCGAAGCGCGAGAGATCGTTCGGCTTCTTATCGGGAAAATCGCCGCGCACCCGAAGCGATCGGTACCCGCCGAATCCGCCGATCGATGCCGACGTCCCGCCGGCGCTCAACGTTCGGCCCGGCTCGATCGTCGCATGCGAGCACGCAGACAGAACCGCCAATCCTAAGAGAGCGGCCAAACATCTCACGAGCACGATTGGGAGCATTCGCCACACCCCCCGCTAAACTCCTCAGTTCGAGCGACCGCGATGCCAAGGTGCCGGGCCGACGCGAGCGAAACGGGCACAACGCAAATGCCGTACTCCTTCTCGGCCACCCGCGTCCCCCGGGCCGCAGCGGCCGCGTGCGTTCTCGCCCTCGCGTCGCTTGCGCCGCACGTCGCAGATGCCGCGGACGACGCTGCAGGCCTCTTGGCCTTGCACAGGGCGTACGCCGGCTGGCAGCTCGACGACGGCACCTTCGCGACGCTCAAGGTACGCGAAACCATCAGCATGGCGCAGAAGGACGGAACCCAAAAGGAAATAGTGGCCGCGCAGGACGTCCGGCGCGGTCTCGTGCACCATCGCTCCTACTTCTTTGCCGGCGGCCTACGCCACGACGAAGGGTTCACCGGCCGCACGTTCTGGGCGGCCAACGAGAACGGGTTCACCGTACCGCGGCACGACTCGCGCCGCGACATCGAACTCGCGACGCTCGCCTTCTTCGCCGAAGGCATGACCACGATGAAGCCGGTGTCGGTCAAGCGCGACGTGCTCGACGGCGCGCAGATCGCCATAGTGCGGGTTGCCATGCCCTTCGATCTGCTCGTCGATCTCTACGAAGATCCGGCGAGCGGGGCGTTTCTTCGCGTGGTCTTCGACCCGGTAAAGCGCGCCGAGACGTTGATCGTCGACGGTTACGACGAGATCAAGCCCGGTAAGCGGATGGTCACGCGCTGGCATTTCGCGACGTCGAAGACGCGCGAGGTAGACGTGGTGACCGCGAATCCACCGGTTACAAACGACGACCTCAAGCCGCCCGCGTCCCGCGCAGAATGGACGTTCGGCACTTCGCAGCCGTTTCACGTCGAAGTGAACGAGAGCAGCGTCGTCGTCGATGCTACGGTCAACGGCGTGCGCGGCCGCTTCTTCCTCGACACCGGCGCCTCCGGGATCGCCGTGACGCCGGAGTTCGCCGCCCGGTCGAAGCTGCACGCGATCGCCGACACGGAGTTTGCGGGCCTGACCGGTCGAGGGCGGGGAACGATCGCGACGGCCGATAGCATCGCCTTCGCGGATGGGTCCACCCTGCACAACGTCACGGTCACCACCGGCCTCGTGCCCCTCGGGCAGAACGTCTCCGGACTATTAGGGTTCGATTTCCTCGCGGGCGCGATCGTCGACGTGAACCTCGACGCGCAAAGCCTCACCCTTTTCGACCCGGCCAAGGTCGCGGCCAACGATGCGGGCACGGTCGTGGTCTCGCCGGACTTGACCAGCGGCGTGCCCTACGTTCCGGCCGTGCTCAACGGCGCTCGCGACGTGCGTGCGATGCTCGACTTGGGCAATCGCGCGCCGGTGCTCTTCGCTTACTCGTTGCACAAAGACATCGTCTTGGCGACCGGTTCCGAAGACCGGCAAGAGGTGGAGTTGAGCGGCGCCGGCGGCGGCCTGCGCAGCATCCAGTGCGGACTACTCGACAAGATCCAGTTCGGCTCGCTCAGCTACGTCGACGCGCACGCCTGTTATCTCGACGAATGGCCGGTCGACGAAGCGCTCGTGGGCTTCGATTTCCTTCACAACTTCAACTTCACGTTCGACTACCCCGACGGCAAGATCCTGATGACCCAACGCAAGCACTGAACCCCTCAGAAGACGAAACGCGATGCTGCGCGCGTGACTGCCGGCGTTTCACCTCGCGCAGCAAGTCAAACCTCGCGAGCCGCTCGCTTCGTCTACGACGCTTACAGTTGCGCGAGATCCCGCCCGACCGATTTGATGTCGGCGCCGGCCTGCCGTCGCACCCACTCGGGCGCGCCGCGAATGCTCTTGATCGCGAGCAGTCCGTCCATCGCGTGATCGAAGAACTTCTCCGCGTCCTTGCGATCGTGCGCGCCCGCCAGGCATTCGCCGGCAAGCGCGAGATTCTCGACGGACAACAGCAGAAAGGGCGCCGAGTGGCTGCGCGCGTCGGCGCGCCCGTACTTCTTGTCGATCGCAAATGCGACTTCGCCGAATTTGCGCGTGAAGCGAACGCACACGGCCGCGGCACGCCGGGTCGGCGACGGCTTGCAATGCCGCGGCGAGCCGTCGGAAAACGTGTCCGGCGCGGCCAGCGCCGCCCCGCGCGCGAGGGCGACGATCAAAGCGATCGCCATCATTTCAACCGGCCTCGGGAGGCGCTTCACCGCCGGCCTGTTCGTAGCCCAGCCGCGGCGTCCTATGGCCTCTGGTAGGAGCGCTCGCGAGCATGCCGTAAGTCGGCCGGGACATGGCGAGGCACCAGGCCCAGCGCCGTATCGCGGGACCTTATGAAATCTGACGGCCTTACGCGCGCCGCGCTGACCCTCGTCGTTTCCGGCCTCGCCTTCGCCCTCGCGGGCGGTGGGTTGAGGCTCGCCTCGACTTCCCTGTGCTCGTTCGGTCATGGCGCCTGCGCGACAGCAGCGGCCGATGCCGCCGACCCCACGCCGTCGGCCGTACCGCCGCTGCCGGCCGGCTCGCCGGGAGTGCTCGCGCCGACGGCTCCCGCAGCGACACCATCTCCCGTCGCAGCCCCGCCGACAGCCGCGCCGGCGACCCCGCCCCCACCGCGGCCGAGCACACCTCAGCCGAGCGCGGCGCCGGTCGCCACGCATGCGCCCGCCAAAGCGCCGCGGCCGCACGCCGTACCGGCCCCCCTGCGCGTCACCTCGACGGGGACCCGGATGGAGCTGCTCAAGGTAATCTCGGGTAACCTCGACCCCAAGTCGGTCGTCTCGTCGGGAACGGGCCTCGTCTTCGCGCAGAACATGATGTATCTGCACACGATCAACGTGTACGACGCCGGCTTCCGGATGCTGAAGATCATCCCCGACAGCGTCGACCTAGCGGCGCTCGGATACCCGCAGTACCGCGGCACCTATCGCGGCGCGCCCGTGGAGGCGGCCGTCTCTCCGGATCGTCGCTACGTGTACGTCTCGAACTACTCGATGTACGGAGCGGCGCCGTTCAACCGCGAGGGCCACGACGATTGCGGCCCGGGCGACGGCTATCCGGACAGCTTCGTCTACCGCATCAACCTGTCGACGTTGAGCATCGACCAGGCGATCGCGGTCGGTTCGGTCCCGAAGTATTTGGCCGTGACGCCGGACGGGCGGTACTTGCTGGTTTCCAACTGGTGTTCGTACTCGTTGAGCGTCGTGGCCCTGCGCGGCGGCAAGCGGGGCAGCGAGATCCGGCGGATTCCGCTCGGGCCCTACCCGCGCGGCATCGCCGTCGATCCCTCGGGCAGCGTCGCTTACGTGGCGGTGATGGGCAGCACGCGGATCGCCGTGCTCGACCTGCGCACCTTCGCGCTGTCGTGGATCGAAGGCGTGGGGCGCTCGCCCCGGCACCTCGTTCTCAGCCCCGACGGCCGCTCGCTGTTCGCCACCATCAACGGCGAGGGCATCGTCGACAAGATCGACGTCGCAACCCGGCGGGTTACGGCACGGGTCGCCACCGGCCAGGCTCCGCGGAGCATGGCGATCTCTTCCGACGGCGGCTCGCTCTACGTGGTCAACTACGAATCGAACACGGTTTCCAAGCTGCGGGCGAGCGACATGAGCCTGCTTCAGGTCGTAAAGACCAACGAGGCGCCGATCGGGATCACCTACGATCGCCCCTCGCGTCGCGTCTGGGTCGCCTGCTACAGCGGGTCGATCATGGTCTTCGGGGGCTGAGAAGGCCGCGAACTGTGGCGCCGCTCACTAGATAGGCCGCACGCGAACCTCGCCTGCAGCCGGACTCGTCGTACGTCGAACAATCGGTACGGGGATGAGGACGGACACCACGGATTTACCGGCATCGGAAGCTGCTGAGCTCCCGCCACAGAGGGAACGCCGAAACGCGACCTCGAGCGACTCGGGCCGCGAGCACTTGCCTTTTGTCGACGGCGTTCGCGTTCTCGCCTTCGTCGGCGTCGCGCTCTCTTACCTGGTCGCGCTGTCGCCGGCGACCTTCGGCGGCCCGCACTCGCTGCTCGCGCTGTTCTTCGGTGCGGGCTCGCACGGACTCGAGCTGTTCTTCGCGCTCTCGTCGTTCTGTCTGGCCTATCCGGCGCTCCTGGTCGTGCACCTGGAGCACACCGCCGGCTTCGACATGGCGCGCTACGTCGCCAAGCGCCTCGCCCGCATCGTCCTTCCGTATTACCTAGCGATCCTCGCGTTCGTCGCGATCCCGTTCCTGGCCGCGCGCCTGGGGCACCCGTTTCCGTTGGGCGAGTCCGTCGCTCCCGGCGACGTGCTCAAACAATTGCTCTTCCTCGACCTCGGCACGAAGTTCATCAATCCGGTTCTCTGGACGGCGTGCATCCAAGTCCGCTGGTACGTCTTCTTCCCCTTCGCGCTCGCGCTGTGGCTCAAGTCGCCGCGCGCTTTCGGCGTGATCGCGCTCGGCGCGGTAGCCGTTTCGCTCTTCACCGAGACGCGCTCGATCGACCTCGCCTATCTTCCGGCCTTCATGGCCGGAATCGCCTGCGCCGACATCTACCTCCGGCCGCTTCGCTACAAGCACTTGGCCGCTTTTGCCGCACCGGTCCTGGTCGCGCTGGCCTTCGCGGTAGATCTCTTCGTTCCGGCGCTCACCTCGTTCCGCCTAACGATCGGACCCGGCTTCGCCTTCAGCACGAACATCTTCTGGGCGATTGCCGCGTTCTCGATCGTTCTCGGAGCCGGCGAAGTCCACGTGCTCGACCGCGTACTCTCGGCGCCCGGCTTCAAAGCGGTTGCCCCGCTGGCGTTCAGCGCGTTCCTCGTCGGCGAACCCGTGTTCGTCGCGGTGCAGCGCTCGATCCACGGGCACTACTTCGCGGCTTTTCCGTTGACGATCGGATTGCTCGCCGCGGCCGCAGCCAGCGTCGCGCTGTGGCAGCTCGAAGACCTGCTGCTCGAGCGCACGGGCTGGCGCGCAAGGTTGATCGACAGGCTCAGCCCCGCGTTCACGCGCACCTTGGGATTCATCGGCATCCCGACGATGCTCATGCTCGAAGATTCGCTGGTCCAAGGCGAAGCCAGCCTGGCAAACCCGGCGCTGCCGGTCTTGGCGCGTCCGCCGGGCGCATCTCCGCTGCTTCCGCCCCCGTTGCCCGGGCCCCAAGCGCTGCGCGCCGAGCGCACCCGGAAGAAGCGCGAGGAGAAAGAGCGCCGCGCCGCCGAGCGCAGCGAACGCGAAGCGGCGAAGCGCGAAGAAGCCGCGCGACGCGCGGCCGCGGAAGCCGAACATCGCGCGCACCTCGAGGAAGTCGCGCGTAAGGCCGCGGAGGAAGCGGCGAAGCGCGCCGCAATCGAAGCCGCCAAACGCGCCGCGGAAGAAACCGCGCGACGCGTCGCGGAGGAGGCCGCCCGAAAGTTTGCCGCCGAACGAGCCCGCGACGAGCAAGAGCAAGCGGAACTGCTCGAGGCGCGCGAACGCGCGCGGCTCAAGAGCGAGGAGGCCGCGAAGCGCGCTGCCGAGGAACGCGAACGCAAGGAACGAGAAGCCGCCGAGCGCTTCGAAGCCGATCGCAAGCGGAAAGAACGGGAGCAAGCCGAGCTCGAGGCTGCGGTCGCGGCCGCAAAACGCGAGCGCGAAGAAGCCGAGCGGCAGGCCGCCGAGTTACGCGCGGCCAGGGAGCGCGCGCGCGCCGAACGCGAAGAAGCCGAACGTCAGGCGGCGGAAATGCGCGCTGCCCAAGAGCAAGCGCAACGCGAACGCGAAGTAGCCGAACGCCAAGCGGCCGAAATGCGCGCCGCTCAAGAGCAAGCGCAACGGGAGCGCGAGGAAGCCGAGCGCCAGGCCGCGGAGTTGCGCGCCGCGCAGGAACGCGCCCAGCGCGAGCGCGAGGAAGCCGAACGCCAAGCCGCCGAGTCGCGCGCCGCGCAGGAGCGCGCCCAACGCGAACGCGAGGAAGCCGAACGCCAAGCCGCCGCCGCCCGTGAAAAGGCCGCGCGCGAGCAGGCCGAACGCGAACAGGCCGAGCGCGAGCGGATCGCACGCGAGAAAGCCGCACGCGAACAGGCCGAGCGCGAAAAGGCCGAGCGCGAAGCTGCCGCCGCACGCGAGAAAGCCGAGCGCGAAAAAGCCGAACGCGAGGCTGCCGCCGCGCGCGAGAAGGCCGCGC
>Ga0326727_10028917_pt1 | contig 10033 bp, 13 predicted proteins | sample MB2enrmetagenome_FD_207643 | JGI IMG/M metagenome (GOLD analysis project Ga0326727, IMG submission 207643) | Lab enriched peat soil microbial communities from McLean, Ithaca, NY, United States - MB29MY | ecosystem: Environmental > Terrestrial > Soil > Wetlands > Peat | place: USA: New York...
TTTCTTCAGGCTTGGCAGGTTTGCTAATTTCTTTCGGCCCGATATTCATCGTATGCCTATCCATTATCTTTCTGAAAGAGAAGGTCGGTAGCAAACTAGTGTTGGCGTTGGCCTTAGCAGTTGTTGGCGCATTCATCCTCTCCTTCAACACTGACCTGACATTCCACCAGATCAGCGGCCCCTTGGCGGTCATATTGTCCGCGTTCATGTACGCCGTTTATTCGGTTGGTTCAAAGCCGTTGGTGAAAGAATACGGGGCTCGGCCTACGGCCATTTGGGTTGCCGTGATAGGGACGCTCTTCACACTACCAATGCTCTCATGGAATTTCGTCTCTCAAGTTTCAGCTCTCTCTCTGGCGGGATGGGTGTCCGTGGTTTACCTCGCGATTCTTAGCACCGTATTAGCCAATATGATACTTTACACTTTGATTGGCAGCCGGGCAGTCTCAAGATTGTCAGTCCAACTCTACCTAATCCCACTCGTCAGTCTGATAGGCGGAGTACTGCTACTTGACGAGAGCTTCTCAGTTCTCACGATAGTCGGTGCTGGATTCCTCTTCGCGGCAATTGCTCTTGCCACACGTAAACATTAGACCTTCATGCAAAACAGCCACCGTCGATGCACGTCCAAAGGGAGATAAGTTGAGTTCGTAATTGGTTTGTAAGTGGGTAGCAAGATTGCTGAGTCTTGAGGAACATATCCTCGTTTTGGTCCCGACGCTCTTCTACTTCATCACAGTTGGCTGGGGCTATCTCTTTCAGAACCTAATATTGAACGAATTGGAAGAGGCTGACCGCCCGCACTTCCAGAAAGTGAAGAAGATACTTAGCCCCCATTTTCAGCAAGTAGCCTACTCGGACGCAATATTCCTCTTCATGGTCAACGGCATTGTCTGGATACTTCAACTATCACAGTTAGCACTTGGAGTGATCGTAATGGTCATCGGAGTAGTAGTTTCGGTCACTGGGCTACTTGCCAGTTTCATGAAACGATTTGAGTTAGGTGAACGCGTTTCGAAGTGGGCAATGCTAGCCACGTTTGTCCTAGCATCAGTTGAATTTGCAATGTTTGCGCTCCTTCTATGAGAATTCAATACCGCCGGCCAGGTTTTCCTACTCCCATTTGGATCCGCGTGACGCGTCGAGAATTATGATTTACTCACTTCTGCCCGGCCACCAACGCGACAACACCGAGCGTAATCCTCTCGAGGGAGGTACGCCGGAACCCAACTTGAACCAGCACTCGACAGATCTGCTCGGCGGGAGTGGAGATTAGGATTGAATTGGCTAAGTAGAGCAGGGTTCGGGCCCAGTATTTTGAAACAAGTCGACCGATTGCCGGGAGGGTGTGAAACAAGTGGAACTTGTAAACTAACCAAAGCCATGGATTCTCAAGGCGAACGAAATCGACTGAGAGAAACCACCCAGCCCACGTTAGAACCCGAAGAGACTCATTGAACATGGCGATCTTGTTTGCGAAATTTCGGAGTGCCAAGCCCACCGTAACATAGCTGAAAAGTTGACTACGGAACGGAAGAAATTCGCTCACAGCCCTGACGAACTCGACTTGGCAACCGCTATGAGTCTTGTACTTCTTGATTTTGGCTGCCGTAAGCATAGGAGAACTGAGGTCGAGCCCCACAACTAAACTACGGGGAGTTACTCGTCGGCTTAGTGCATAAGTGACTAGGCCAGTTCCACATGCTAAGTCGAGAATCATCATCTCCCGTGAGAAATCCATCTTTGATAACAGGCGCCTTCTCCAAATCGTATCGAACGAGAGCGTCATGACGTGAAGTAGTGCGTTGTACTCCTTCTCAACGTCCGTGAAGATTACTCGGACGAATCTGGCTTTGTCGACGAACCCTGATGGAATTTCCATGACGCCTGAATCACCCTAATGGGAAGGAACGGTTAAGTTGCTCAGTTCCCCAGCTAAATCGTTGCCTAACCATGTATCAGCTTGAAGAGAATAAGATCGTAGATGAGATAAGAAAGCGCGGGTCAAGGCGCGTACTCCTACAGATGCCCGAAGGTCTGAAACCGATAGGATTCCGATTGGCGAAGCTCATAGAGAAAGACGCAAGAGTTGAGGTGTTCGTATCGGGCGACCCCTGTTACGGCGCATGTGATCTTGCGTTGAACACGAAAAAACATGTTGATGCAGACCTACTCATTCACCTCGGTCACGCCGAAATTCCCGGTGAATTTCCCGATGAGAACGTCCTGTTCGTTGAAGCACGGTCGGATGTTTCAATAGATGCTCCGATGGTTCAAGCGGCAAAAATACTGGAAACGGAACATGTGATTGGCCTTGCCTCTAATGTGCAGCACATTCACCAACTGCCGCGCGCGAAGGAGATACTCGAGAAACATGGAAAGGATGTGATTATTGGGAGAGCGTCGGGTTGGCTAAAGTACCCCGGCCAAGTTTTGGGATGCGATTACGGTAGCGTTCGAGCCATCTCAGACAAGGTCGATGCAATAGTTGTGCTCAGTGGAGGAGATTTTCACGCGTTGGGTATTCCATTGGCTACCGGGAAGAGAACCGTTGTTGTCGATCCATTTCAGCAAACGGCCAGAGATATGTCGGAAATTTGCAGAAGGCTGCTACGCAAGCGATGGGCCAATATTGAAAAGTTCAAGGGAGCCAAGAAGATTGGAATCATCGTCGGCCTAAAGAGTAGTCAAATGAATATCGCGTTGGCACGTCGTTTAAAGGAGCTTCTCGATGTAAACAGACAGCAGACGATCTTAATCTCCGCCTCAGAAGTGATTCCTGAAACCCTGGAATCGTTCACAGACCTAGAGGCTTACGTAGAGATCTCCTGCCCGAGAATCGGCACGGATGATCAGGAGCGATATAGAAAACCTATCCTAAACCCAGAGGAGGTCATGATCGCACTCGGCAAGAAAAGCTGGGACGACTACACAAAGGGAATGACCTTGGAAGAGTGGCACTAGCAAGGACTGCGGAACTTGTCAACCCGCTCGATCAGGATTCGAAAGCGCGATCTCGCAATCATGCTACAGAAAGTTAGCCCCCATCCAAAACCAAAAGTCGCTCTAGAGCAATACACGATCCCAGCAGATCTCGCGGCTGACATCTTGTTTTCGGCATGCTACGTCTACGGCGACATTGATGGAAAGCGGGTCGTCGACCTGGGAACAGGTACAGGTAGATTGGCTATAGGAGCCGCACTACTCAACGCGGAGTACGTTGTTGCAGTTGATGTCGATCCGATCAGCTTAACCGTCGCTGCAGAAAACAGTAAACGGTTTGGCGTCCACGTTGACTGGGTACTCACCAGCGCAGAGACCATACGGGGACAAGTAAACACGGTTATCATGAACCCACCCTTCGGCACTAGGCAACCACACGCAGACATTAGATTCCTCAATCTCGCATTGGAGATTGGGGAGGTTGTGTATAGCATTCACAAATCCTCAACACGCAGATTCCTCAGCCAATGGACTCAAAAACGAGGATACGAGGCCTCTGAAATCTTGAGCTCCAAAATGGAGATACCGCATCAATTCACCTTCCACCGAAAAGAAAGGGGATCTGTAGACGTTTGTGTGATTAGGATTCGTAGTCGATCGAAACGGTAATCCTTGCTTATATACTGGGCTGCGGTTTAACGGTCAGAAATCTCCGCAACTACTGAAGCACCACCCAACCAAGAGCTGGAGCGGCAAAACAGTAGCCAAGCGGTGAGTTGGAATTAGGTTTGAGTAAAGCAGTACGTGAAATGATTCAGCCAGTACTCCCGGGCGACAAACTGGGCGTCATTGAACAGTTTCTTCCAGGTGCCGGGACCTATGAGATGGAGGGTATGATTTACGCTAATTTTACTGGAAACGCCCGAATCGACTTGAAGAACAAACGCGTCACAGTCGTACCTACAACGCGGGTGACCTTGCTTCCGAAGGAAGGGGCCACCGTAATAGCATCGGTCATCCATGCTCAGGAAAAGATGGCAACCGTGAATATTTGGAAGATCGATGACAAAACAATTCAGAACCCTTTCACAGCCATGCTCCACATCTCCTCGTCAAGCCCACGCTACGAGAGAAGCATGTCAGACGTATGCAAGGCAGGGGACATCCTTAGGGCCAGAGTCATCGATATGACCAACCGAATACCACAGTTAACGACTGCAGGCCGCGGGTTGGGAGTCATCAAGGCGTTTTGCTCACGATGCGGAGCCGTCCTTGAACTCACGAACCGAAGACTCCAGTGTCCTTCATGCGGAAACATTGAAAGGAGAAGGCTTGCAGAGGATTATACAAAGCCTGAATAGAGGCATGGAAAATGGAAGTTAAGGTTCTATCGAAATCCAAGAACGAACTCAGGATCGAAGTGGTCGGTGAAGATCATACCTTTTGCAACCTCCTTCAGAACGTTTTGCTCCAAGACAAGAACGTAGAACTGGCCGGTTACGATCAACCGCACCCCCTAATTCGAACAAGCATAGTTTATCTCAGAACAAAGCGTGAGACGTCGCCTGAGAAGACCCTGCTAAACGCTCTGGTAAACATCCAAGAACTCAACAAAGAGTTTAACGAGAAATTCGGCAAGGCCGTCGGGCCTACCTGATGAGTAACCAAGAACCCGTCCGCCAAATCATGTACGACAAGCGTCTAGCTAGTTTGGGCGACGCTTTTGTGAATTTCATATATTCCCTCGCTCTGACCCAGATCAACGGTCACCCTGAGGGCATTAAAGTCAGTGACAGGGACCTCTCCGAAGCTTTCAGACTTGCTGGACTTCGCGAATATTTGGGAACACGTCTCTCCAAGAAGGACTTCGCGAATGCCTCGGAGTCACTGCTCGTGGAAGCGTATCGCAAACGTCTACTGACTATCGAGGAGAGTGTGAAAATCATAACCCAGAATCCAGACGGGCCTAAGGCGGGATTGGTCGACCTACTGAAACTAGTCGTAAGCCGACTAGGGACTACGTAGTCGGTATCCATTGCTCAAGAAGGAAATTAGGGTACTAGGCCTATGCGTGGCCAAAAGGAACTGTGAGTTCATCGTAGTTGGCGTTGTCTTTAGAGGCAATCGTTGGCTCGATGGTGTCATATGTAATCTGGTAGAGTTGAGTGAGCGAGACCTCATTTCATCGATCTCAAGGACTATCAGGCGCTCTAGGCAGTATTCCCAGTTGCATGCCATCATCCTTGCTGAGCAAGAATTATTCTCTGATCGTGAGTTGGGTCAGTTAGCAGGCAGGATAAGGATTCCCGTCATTGCAATCTTGAGGCGTTCCAGCGGCACGCAGAGTTCAACTAAGGTCTGGCCGACCATAAGATATCTCGAGTTAAGAGTTAACGACAAACATGTTCCCGTATTGGGCGTGGCCATCGCTAAGGAAGAGGCGGAGAGGATTCTCGCAATTGCTTGCAACCCCCCAGCAAGCGTACCTGAAGCTGTAAGGGTAGCAGAATTGATTGCCAAGCAGACAAGACTCTTCAGTTCAACATATAGACGACTTGAGGTCCATGAAAAACGAGCAGCGAGCAACGCCATGTAGGTATTCACTCTTGGAAAATCAGGAGAGGCCATGATCCAGGTGGGAAGTGTTAATTCGCTAAACAACATAACACTGTTGCGAGATGACGGGGCATTGACCGGGACGTTGTCTCCAGAAGACGTTTTCCAACTTCATCCTAAGATTAGGTGGGGCGCGTTTGCAACCGAGTCTGGTAGAATCGTGTTTTCTCAGATGAGACCTGGACTCGTAAGCTACACTGATGAAAGAGACGATCGTGGTTTCATGGAGTTCGGGCCACAGATTCTCACGTGCATTGCACAAAAACTCTCAGCGAGCGGTGGCGCCGGTAACCTTCAGAGTTTGACCGTAAATATGGAGAAGGATTGCGTCCTTCTTACTCGAACAAGAGGAGGATACTTGGCGGTCTCGGTTGACAGACCGAATGCACTCTTGATCTTTAACGAACTCGAATTGAAGATTAGACAACTCTAACAGTACCTCAACTGGAAAGCTCTCGTACTAGCTCAGGGTTAAGATCGAATCAAGCAACGCTTAAATGGAACTCGTATTTGTTTGGGCTGACTGGTCGTTATCAAAAGTGCAGTTTTGCCCTAAGTGTGGCCTCGCGCTTCTCCCTACGAAGAAACAAAAGGCGATTGTATTGAGTTGCCCGAAGTGCGGGTATGAAACTAAAAGGTCGGACCGCACGGTCCAGAAACTCGAACAACAGAAGGAGAACGTGGTCGTAATTGGCAAAGAGGAACAAAAGATTCGAACTTTGCCCAAGACTAAGGTCGACTGTCCAAAATGCGGCCACAAAGAAGCGTTCTATTGGCTGGTTCAGACTCGAGGCGCAGACGAGTCGTCAACACAGTTCTTCCGGTGCACAAGTTGCGGGACTACTTGGCGTGAGAATTCGTAGAATTAGCATTACGGTCGGCACCGCTCAATTAAAATGCATAAGCCAACTTCTAAGGCACTGTCTAACAATCGGTGAATAGTTCTTGTTCAAAGCAACCATCAGTGATGCTAGGCTGTGGAGAAATATGCTGGCAGCCATATCGACCTTAATCGAGGAGGCTGACGTGAACGCCTCGCCGGAAGGAATCAAGCTTCGGTCCATGGATCCTTCCCACGTTGCCATGGTAGACTTTGAGTGGAACAAGTCCGCATTCGAGGAATACACTTGCCTTCAGCCCACCAAAATACGATTGAACGTAACGGACATTGTGAAGAAACTAAGGGGCGCAGGCCAAGAGCCGCTTGAGATGTCCTATGATGATACGACTCGCAAGCTGAGCATGGTGATCAAAGGAAAGTGGAGAACCACTTTCACTCTTCCAACGCTGGACCCGGGCGACGAAGAAGTCCCGACTCCGAAAATTGCTTTCAGTACGAAGATTAAGATGGTTAGTTCAAGTTTCAAAGACATAATCGACCAAATTCAAACGGTCAGTGACAATGTAAGATTTGAAACTACAACGGAGAAATTCACGGCCGAGGCAGTGACCGAACTGAGCGGGGCCAAGATAGAGTTAGAGAAGGGTAGCGACGTTTTGTTGGAGCTGGAAGTTAAGGAGCCGTGCAAGGCAACTTTCAATCTCAACTACTTAGGAGAGATATCGAAAGCTGGCGCAACTGCTGCAGAACTGGTCACCCTCGAGTTCTCCACGAACATGCCCGTGAAGTTGGAGTATGAGATGCCCCAGCAAGGCAAGCTGTTGTATTATTTGGCGCCTAGAATAGAGGCGGAATAGAAGTATTAGCGCAAGCGAACGTAACCGTCATCGCCTGCTAAATCACTGGAGGTGGATAGTATGCAGGCGCTGCTGACCAAACTGGACTTGGCGAAGTTCCCGTTCACGGCCGAAGCTTCTGACTATATACGATCTCGAAACATAGACCCCATCGAACTAACCAGGCCAGAACTTTTGCCGATTCTAGATCGTGCAATGGAACGCATCAAGCAAGGAGTGTTCACGGGAAAGATTTCAGCTGAACTAACCCAAGAAGATGTTGACATTCTCGCTTACCCAACTTCTTTGATGCTGATCAGTTCAGTGGGCGATGATAGGACTCGTAGACGCTATGCACTGGCGGAGGCAAAGAGAGCATATCAACTCCTGCGGGACGAGACACCAGACAAACTACTGCGAATAGCCGTTGGCTCCTTCGCTTGGGACGCTAAACTTGTCGAACAAAACGTTGGAGAAACTCACTTCGAATTCGCACTTCACTTCAAATTTTACATGCGGAATTCGGTTAGAATCCACGATTTGCGTTGGAAACTGGTTAACAGGGCGATGTCGGGTGGGTATGTCTTACTACCCCGCGAGGATTTTGCAAGGCTCCTTGAGGAGGAGGTTCAGGCCCGAGTCTTGGAGAAAACGGCCGACTTGAATCTGTCCCTCCCGAATGAACTTGATCAACGTGTGGCACCGTTAAGATCAATGCTGAAAGCAAGGTCCCAGCATTTAGCAGCCGACGAAATGCCGCGAGCGGTGATGTCCTCGGCTATGCCTCCCTGCATGAAGAACCTTCTTAGCCTACTCCAAACGAGCAAACACATATCACACATGGGAAGGTTCGCGATGGCCGCCTTCCTTCTCAATATTGGAACGAACGAGGAAGACCTTCTCAAAATGTTCAAAGCGTTTACTGATTTTGACGAACAAATAGCGCGCTATCAAGTTGAGCATATCGCCGGTAAACGTGGATCGAGAAGACAGTACACCGCCCCTAACTGCGCGACCATGCGAACTCACGGCGTCTGCGTGAACCCCGACGAGTTATGCGCTTCAATAACCCATCCCCTCACGTACTATAGGAGAAGATCGCGATACCTTCTTCGTCAAGATAGGAACAGAAACTTGCGCTGGCATCAGCCTCGAAAGAACGGGGACGGCACTTGAAACTAGCGAAACTGTTACTTGTTGCTGCTTTGGTGTTGGCGTTGAGTAACGGGGTTCTCTCAATTCCTGAACCCAATCATGCGGTCGTTATGCTTCAAGGTGGATCATCCAAGAGCAACGAAATCTCAGTGCTTGTGGAAAGCCAATATTCTCTTACCCAGTCCGAGATTCAGAGGCTGGAAGAGTTTGGAACCGTCACGACGATCGCTGGGCCCGTTGCAGTTGTTCATACCAAAATGTCCAGCCTAGCTGAGATGTCGCGGTTGCCGTTCCTGATACAAATTGAGAAATCTTATCCACTCAGTATTCAACTCGACAAAAGCGTGCCCGACATCGGTGCACCAAACGTTTGGAATCTGGTGAAGGATCCGTGGGGAAGAAATGTCACTGGCGCTGGGGTTATAGTTGGTTTCGTCGATACGGGAATCGATACTACACATCCCGATTTCACTTTCCCAAACGGCAGCACTAAAATCCTGTACGTATGGGACCAAACGGTACCTGGCCGCGCCCCAACAGGATTTGGATACGGATATGAGTGTACATCAACGGACATAGAGGCGAGAACATGTCCTGAGGTTGATACATTTGGCCACGGAACACATGTGGCTGGAAACCGGTAACTACACTGGCGTAGCTCCAGGAGCGCGAATCATTTTCGTCAAGGCTGGCTATTCCGTATGTAGCGGTGAGAGTTGGACCTTCGATACGAACAAGATTCTTGACGGCATAAACTACATTGTCACTAAAGCCTCCCAACTTAAGATGCGCGCAGTCGTAAACCTGAGCCTTGGTGGAAATATTGGAGCCCACGACGGCACAGATCCCTTCGAGCGCGCCCTCGACGCTTTCGTAAATGCAGGAACGCCGATCGTCGTCGCTGCAGGCAACAGCGCAGGGGACCTCGATCACGTGAACGGAGAATTGGCGCAGGGACAAAGCGTCACTCTAGACCTCGAACTCAGACAAACTACTACCGACGTGGCAGTTGACATCTGGTATCCCTCAGACAATCAAATAGATGCAACCCTAACTGCCCCAGACGGCAACAACTACCCCGTGCAACCATCTAACGGCTGGCGCATGGCTCAGTTCGGCGAAATCAACACAACAACCGCCTCCTACGACCATGGCAACGAACTATACGTCGAGCTGAATTCAACAAACAACCTTCCAGAAAGTGGCTGGAGCATAAGCCTGACGGGGACAAGAATTAACTCACAAGGAACCTGGGACGCCTGGACCGACTCACAAACCTGCACATTCCCTGGCTCTTATTTCATCCCAGGAGAGGGCTACGAAATCGATTCGCAAGATACAATCGGAATCCCCGCAACAGCCAGAAACGTAGTAACGGTCGGAGCCTATGTCACCAAGACATCATGGCGAGGAATGAACGGCCAGACATACGGACAAGATGCAACTGCTCTCGGTTACATCGCATCCTTCAGCTCTCTCGGGCCAACAAGAGATGGGAGAATCAAACCCGATATCGTCGCACCCGGGGCGGACATCGTTTCAGCAAGATCAAACGCCATCCCTTCCACTACGAGCGACCCTGACAAGTATCATAGAGTTCTGGCCGGGACAAGTATGGCTGCACCACACGTTGCTGGCACAA
>Ga0326727_10028918_pt1 | contig 10033 bp, 11 predicted proteins | sample MB2enrmetagenome_FD_207643 | JGI IMG/M metagenome (GOLD analysis project Ga0326727, IMG submission 207643) | Lab enriched peat soil microbial communities from McLean, Ithaca, NY, United States - MB29MY | ecosystem: Environmental > Terrestrial > Soil > Wetlands > Peat | place: USA: New York...
GTTCAGCAGCGTGGACGAGGCGATCCGGGGTTCCCTGCCGGACTTCCTGTTCGACAGCACCAACGACCCGGAGGTGGAGGCCAAGCTCAAGGAGCGGCTGCGCGGCACCGCGACCCGGCTGATCACGCCGCTCACCTGCCGGATGATGGTGGAGGTGCTGACCCGGAACGCCACCAAGGTGCGGGAGGACGTGGCCGAGGTGGTGACCGCCATCCAGCGCGACCTGGGCGAGAGCCGGGACGCCAGCCAGAGCGTGGTGGGCCGGATCAACTCCATCCTCTCCACCATGCAGATGCTGGCCCTCAACGCCAGCATCGAAGCGGCCAAGGCCGGGGTGCACGGCCGCGGCTTCCGGGTGGTGGCCGAGCACCTGGGCCGCTCGGTGGACGCGGTGCGCAACCTGACCCTGGAGATCAACCAGGTGAACCAGAACATCGTCCAGGTGGCGGAGAAGAGTTCCGAGGTGCTGGGGAAGTTGCGGTGACCGGCGCGGTCGCCTGCTCCGTGGCGCCGGAGGTGTTCCGGCGCTTTCCCGAGTACGTGCGCGGGCTGGTGCTGGCCCACGGGGTGCGCAACGGCCCCTCCTCGCCGGCCCTGGCGGCGCTGCTGCGGGAGGCCGAGGCCTCGGTGCGGGCGCGGATCCGGCCGGAGGCGGTCAACGACCATCCCCGGCTCGCCTCCTGGCGCGCCGCCTACAAGGCCCTGGGGATCAACCCCAAGGACTTCCGCTGCTCGGTGGAGGCCATGGCGCGCCGGGCCCTGAAGGACCAGCAGCTGCCCGCCATCAACGCCCTGGTGGACATCGGCAACATCCTGTCCCTGCGCCACCTGGTGCCCATGGGCAGCCACGCCATCGACACCGCCCGGGAGGACTACCGGCTGCGGCCGGCAACCGGGGCCGAGCGGTTCATTCCTTTTGGCACCGACCAGGAGGAGCACCCCGAGCCGGGCGAGATCATCTTCGCCGAAGGCGACGAGGTGCTGACCCGGCGCTGGAGCTGGCGGCAATCCAACCACACCCTCACCCTGCCCGGGACCACCGCGGTGGAGTTCAACGTGGACGGCCTGCCGCCGGTGGGCGCCGCGGAAGTGGCGGCCATCTGCGCCGAACTGGCCGAGCTGGTGGTCAGCCACTGCGGCGGACGGGTGCGGATCGAGCTGCTCACGGCGGAACGGCCGAGCGTGAGCATGGCGGATTAAGGGCTTTGAGGAAGGATTTCTCCTTGCGCAGCGCCCTCGGCGCCTCGGTCTTGCGCCGACCCACTCCAGGAAAAGAGCCTTTAACGCAGAGCGCGCAGAGGCTTTGAGCACGCTGAGGCAAGAGCATGATCGCCTATCTCGGCAATCCCCCAAGGCGCTCAAGCAGTTCTCCGGCCAGGGCGTTCGCCAGCTGCTCGATCGCCTCAAGCTCACCTGCCTCCAGATGATCCAGGTGGATGCCGCAGGCGGCGCAGACCGCCGTGTCCAGTGCGGCCGAGACCCGGGCGGCGAGGGCGCGGGCCAGTTCGTCCTCCAGGTGGCCGGGCAGGGTGATCACCGAGGTGGTGGCGCTGATGCCGCCGCCCTCCCGGTGGCTGGGCCGGGACTGGCTCACCGCCACCGCGCCCAGGTGCGGCCGGTCGCCGCCGGAAAGGGTCAGCGCCAGATCCCGGCCCAAGGCGACGCAGGTGAGCGCCAGCTCGATCCGGCCCCGCCGCCGCTCCAGGCGGATCGGCGGCCAGGTTTCGCTGGGGGTATGGTCCACGGCTGCCTCCCGCGCAGGTATCATGGGCCATTATGAGGGATGCTGACATGTCCGAAACATCCGCTGGTTCCTCGCTGGCCGCCATCATCGACCACACCCTGCTCAAGCCCGCGGCCACCGCGGCCGAGATCGACCAGCTCTGCCGGGAAGCCCGCCAGCACCGATTCGCCTCGGTGTGCGTGAACACCTATTGGGCCCCCCGCTGCCGCGGCCTGCTGGAAGGATCGGGCGTCAAGCTCTGCTGCGTGGTGGGCTTCCCGCTGGGCGCCATGAGCACCGGCGCCAAGGCCTTCGAGACCGCCGAGGCGCTGGCCGGCGGGGCCGACGAAGTGGATATGGTGATCAACATCGGCGCGCTCAAGTCCGGCGACACGGACGCGGTGGAGCAGGACATCCGGGCGGTGGTGGAAGCGGCCCGGGGGCGCACGGTGAAGGTGATCCTGGAGACCGGCCTGCTCACCGAGGAGGAGAAGGTGCTGGCCTGCCGCCTCAGCGAAAGGGCCGGCGCCCGCTTCGTCAAGACCTCCACCGGCTTCGCCGGCAGCGGCGCCACCGTCGAGGACGTGGCCCTGATGCGCCGCGCCGTGGGTCCGGAGATGGGCGTCAAGGCCTCCGGCGGCGTGCGCACCCGGGAGGACGCCGAGCGCATGGTGGCTGCCGGCGCCAACCGGCTGGGCACCAGCGCCGGCATCGCCATCGTCGCCGGGGCGCCGGCGTCGGGCAGTTCTTATTGATCCTGTCCCTGACGGCCCGCCAGGCCGTCCATGAGCAGCCGCCAGACCTCCTCGAACGCGGCGTCCAGGCCCGGGTCGGCCCACTCGGCGGCGTGCAGCGGGTGGTGGAACCGGGAGGTGGCCATCAGCACGGCCCGGCCGGCGGACTCGGGGTCCACCGGCCGGAACGTGCCCTGGTCCACGCCGTCGCGGATGACCTGGGCCGCCAGCGCCGCCAGTTCGGCCACGTGGACGGCGGCCACCGACGGGGTCTCCGCCGCCAGCTGGCGGTAGGCGGCGAACAGCTCCGGATCCTCGGCGGCCCGGCGGCGCTTGGCGGCGATCAGGGTGTCGAACATCCGGCGCAGGCGCAGGGGGGCCGGACCCGGTGCCTGCACCGCGGCCCGCAGGGGCGGCATGATCGTCTCCACCCAGCGGCCCACCACCAGGTCGCGCAGTTCGGCCTTGGTGGCCACGTGCCGGTAGACGGCGGCGTGGCTCACCCCCAGCGCCCGGGCCACGTCCACCACCGTGGCCTTGGCCGGGCCGTGACGGCGGATCACGGCTTCGGCCGCGGCCAGGATGCGCTCGCGGGTGAGCGGGAACTCGGCGGGAGCCACGGTCGCCCCGGCCGGTTCAGTGCCCGGCGGCGGTCGCCTCGCCGGCGATCCGGTCCAGTTCCGCCAGGGTGGCGGGATCCAGCCGCAGCTGGGCCGCGGCCAGGTTCTCGCGCAGGTGGGCCAGGGACGAGGTGCCGGGGATCAGCAGCAGGTTGGGCGAGCGCTGCAGCAGCCAGGCCAGGGCCGCCTGCATGGGCTGGACGCCGAGCCGCCGGGCCACGGCGGTCAGGGTCGAGGACTGCAGCGGGGTGAATCCGCCCAGGGGGAAGAACGGCACATAGGCGATGCCCTGGCGCGCCAGTTCGGCCACCAGGGCGTCGTCGCCGCGCAGGGCCACGTTGTAGCAGTTCTGCACGCACACGATCTCGGTGATGCTCCGGGCCTCCGCCACCTGGGCGGCGGTGACGTTGCTCACGCCGATGTGGCGGATCAGGCCCTGGCGCTGGAGCTCGGCCAAGGCGGTCACCTGCTCGGCGATGGAGCCCTCGGCGGGGGCGTGGATGGACCCCATCGCCCGGTAGTTGACGATGTCCAGGGCGTCCAGGCCCAGGTTGCGCAGGTTGTCGTGGACCGCGGCGGTCAGTTCCGGGGCGGAGGTGGCCGCCCGCCAGGAGCCGTCCGGCGGCCGCACCGCGCCCAGCTTGGTGACGATCACCAGCCCCTTGGGATAGGGGTGCAGGGCCTGGCGGATGAGCTGGTTGGTGACGTGGGGGCCGTAGAAGTCGGAGGTGTCGATGTGGTTGACGCCGGCCGCGACCGCCGCGCGCAGCACGGCGACGGCGGCGTCCGGATCCTTGGGCGGGCCGAACACGCCGGGACCGGCCAGCTGCATGGCGCCGTAGCCCATCCGGTGCACGGTGAGGGCGGTGCCGGGGAAGGTGAAGGTACCGCCGAGGGAAGTTGGATTCATGGGCTGCTCCTTTCCGGGCAGGACAGGAGCAAGTCTAGGTCGAAAGTTTCAAAAAACAATAAGTGAAACTTGTATGCATCCCGAGCTCCCAGGTCGGGCATGCATTTTTCCTTCATTGATCATGGCAAATCGTATATTCTTCTGAAACCACCTGGGAAAAATCGGCTCGATGGTGCTGGCGCCGCCTGGACGCGGGCGATGCTCATCGGGTCACTCCATGTGCCCTGCCATGAGGGTCCTTGCGATGTCCAGCCTGTTCAAGATCGTAGCGGTCGACGGCATGGAGTATTCCAACCTCGACGCCGATACGATCCGGCTCTGGCGGGACCAGGGCAAGGTGGACGACGCCAGCCGGACGGCGCTGGAGGAGACCGAGGACTGGTATCCGCTCTCGGCTTGGTTCAATCTCCCGGAATGGTCCGCCCCGCCCCTGCTGCCGCGGGCGGCTGCGCCGGCCCCCGCGGCGGCCGAGCCGCCCCTGCAGCTGGCCGATCCGCCCGTCATCCAGGCAAAGCCGCCTTCGGCTCCCTTCGACGTCCGGATGGACGGAGGCATGGACGGAGCACCGGGATTCCGGCGCATCAAGGCGGTGGACTTCGTCCTGGCCGCGCTGCCCTTGCTGGTCGCCGCCGGGCTCTGGTGGTCCGGGAACGAACGCACGGATCGGCAGCAAGGGGTGCTGCTGGCCGTGCTCGGGACCCTGGCGGCGGGATCGGTTGCTTTCCTCCTCCTGCGCTGCCGGCTTAGTCGCAAGCACAGCGCCCTGGGCTGTCTGGGAACCGTCGTGGTGGGCTGCTTTGGCGTGGCGGCGGTGAACGGGGTGGTCGCCAGGTTCCAGGCGGAGGCCTTTGCCCGCCGGCAGGCGTTGCTCGAGCGCCAGGCCCTGCTGGCGGCAAGGAAGCGCATGGAGAACCATGACCTGGACCTCCAGGAGGTGGGCGACACGTTCCAGATCCTGGCGCCTGGCCCATTCAAGCCCAATACCCTCCGCCGGATTAACAACCCGAGCATCTACTTTGGTTCCGAATACGAATCGGTCGGCGTGAACCTGCTGGTCGCGGTGACGACAGTGCAGTACTGCCATGGGTACTACGGCAACCCGGCCAAGGCCATGGAGGGCTTCCAGAAGTCGTTCCACCAGTCGAGTCCGGAGATGGTTCCTGCCGGGAAGCCCGTGGACCGCCCCCTGGGCGGCATTCCAGGGCAACGCCTGGACTTCGAGACGCTGGACAAGGCCACGCTGTCCCAGCACCAGGGCAGCACCGCCATCCTGTTCTACAGCTACCCGAAGGACCGGAAACAGACCCAGTGCAGCGTGACCCTCTTCGTCTCGGCGGATTTCAAGGATCCCGCCAAGGAGAAGGAAATCCTGGACCGCATCGTCGGGAGCTTCCGCTATGCGCCGGCGAACGGCGACCTCACGGCCTGGAGGTAGGGCATGAACTCCCACTTTCGCATCCACGGCTCGGATGGCAAGGAGTACCCGGGCCTGACCGAGGAACTTCTGAAGACTTGGTTCCAGCAGGGGCGGGTGGACGCGGACACCCCCGTGAGCCCCGAGGCGGAGGAGGCCTGGGCGCCGCTCCAGACCCGTTTCGCCTGGGTCGTGGCGGCACCGCCGGCCTGCCCTCCGGCGACCGCGGTGCGCTGCACCCATCATCCGGACCGTCCCGCGGCCGGGATCTGTTCGAGATGCGCGGAACCCTGCTGCCAGGAATGCCTGGGGGGGCGGCAGCCAGCTCCGGTCTGCACCGCCTGCCAGTCGGCCGCGTTGGCGTCCCGCGTCGATGCGCAGGAGGTCGAGCAGGTGCAGAAGCAGGCTCGGGATTCTCTGACCTATGGGCTCCTCAGCATCTTCTTCTTTGGCTTCATCACCGGTGTCATCGCGGTCAGAAAAGGCTTGAAGGCGCGGGAACGGGCCGGAAGGCTGGGGTACCCCGTCCCGGGCCTCGGCAAGGCCACCGCCGGCATCTGGATCGGGGGAATTCTGTTCCTGCTCAACGTGCTGGGCATTCTTGCGCGCATCGCGAAACTTTAGAGGAAGGGTTGACCATGGGCATGCTCCTCATCGAAGTCTGGGACCCCACCGGCAGCAAGCGGCAGCAGGCCGAAGTGCCCGATGACGTCGCCGTCAACCGGCTGCTGGTGGTGTTGACGGAGAAGCTCCATCTGCCGCAGACGGGCCCCGACGGGCAGATGCTCAGCTACAAGTTCCACCACAAGGCCTCGGGCACCCAGCTGCTGGACCGGCAGACCCTCCGGGAGGCCGGCGTCGCTCCCGGGGACATCCTCCGGCTCCAGCCGGAAATCACCGCCGGCCGCCTCGCCGGATCCCGTTTCCATGCCTGAACCGATCATCTGGGACGAGGATTCCCGCTTCGCCCGGTTCTCCCTCATCGGTTGGTGGGACCAGGAGCGGCTGCGGGCCGCGAAAATCCTGGTGGTGGGGGCCGGCGCGCTGGGCAACGAGATCGTCAAGGACCTCGCCCTGTTCGGGGTGGGCCATCTGGCCCTGGTGGACACCGACCGGGTGGAGCGTTCCAACCTCACCCGCTCCTGCCTGTTCCGGGAGGCGGACATCGGCCGGCCAAAGGTGGAGGTGCTCTGCCGGGAGGCCCGCGGGCTCTACGATGGGCTCGAAGCCGTCGGCCTGGAGGCCAGCATCGTCCACCAGGTGGGGCTTGGCTGGTTCCACTGGGCCGACCTGGTCCTGGCCGGGCTGGACAACCGCGAGGCGAGGCTGGCGATCAGCCGTGCCTGCCAGCTCACCAGCCGCCCCTGGGTCGACGGGGGCATCGATGTCCTGGCGGGTGTCGTCCGCACCTTCCTGCCCGGAGATGGCCCCTGCTACGAATGCACCCTCTCCGAGGCCGACTGGGCCATCCTGGACCAGCGCCGGGCCTGTTCCCTCCTGCCGCGGGAAGAGCGGCCACGGGAGCCGCGGGTCCCCACGACGCCGACCACGGCCGCGATCGTGGCGGGGATGCAGTGCAACGAGGCGCTGAAGCTGCTCCACGGTCTGGATGGGATGCGCGGCGCGGGACTGCAGTGGGAAGGCCGGTCCTGCGACTCTTACCTGGTCCGCTATCGGCGGGATCCCGACTGCTGCGGGCACGAGCGCTTCCATGAGGTCATCGCGCTGGAGCTGTCCTGCCGGACGCTCCTGGGCGAAGCGCTGGAACGGATACGGAGCGCCGTCGGACCATCCGTGAAGATCGAGGCGCCGCGGGAACTGGTGGGCGGACTCCGCTGCGGCATCTGCGGCCTGGAGCGCCCGGTCCGCGCCGCCCTGGACGCGCTGCACGCGGAACTGGCGCTCTGCCCTGCCTGCGGCCGCCCCTGCATACCCCTCCTCTACCATGCCCTGGACTCCGCTCCGGCGGACCTGTCCCTTGCCGAACTGGGCATCCCTCCCTTGGACGTCCTCCGGGTGCATCAGGGCGACCGCCTCCTGGGCGTCCTGCTGGCCCAGGACCGGGACACCTGGTTCCACCGAGTTGGAGTGAACGGATGAGACCATCCCACGACGCCACCAAGGCCCAGCCTGACCGGAAGCTTGATGCCGGAGCGCCCAGCCGCGCCTTCCCGGGGCAGATCACCCCCGGCTTGGCGCCGGACCTGCGCGTCGCCATGGCCCGCGCCCCTTTGGCCGCCCTCCTGGCCCATGCCAGCGAATTCCCGGAGGTGGAGGTCTGCGGGGTCCTGGTCGGGGCGTTCGCGGAGGACGAGCAAGGCGTGTGGCTGGACATCCAGGCCGCCATCCGCGGGGAAGGGGCCCGGGAGAAGGGGGCCGCGGTGACTTTCACCAACGAAGCCTGGAACCACATCCATTCGGAACTGGACGAGAAGCACCCGGGCCGGGTGATCGTCGGCTGGTACCACACCCACCCCAACTTCGGCGTCTTCCTCTCTGAGATGGACGCCTTCATCCACAATCATTTCTTCAGCCATCCCTGCCACATCGCCCTGGTCCGGGACCCGGTGCAAGGGGAGACGGCGATATTCCACAAACGGGACGGAGACCTGGCGCCGCTGCCGGCTTACTGGGTGGACGGGCTGCCCACGCCCCTGGCCAAGGGCTTGGAACCCTCCGCCGTCGGGGACCTCCAGCAGGTGCTCCAGGAGCTCCGGTCACTGCAGGCCGCCGTGGCCAGGATGGCCGCGGAACGCGAGTCCCAGCAGGGTTCCCTGGTCTCCTGGCTCATCCTGACCTTCATGGTCGCCCTGGTGGGCGCCCTCGCCTTCCATGAGTACCAGGACTACCGGGCCGCCAGGCAGAGCCAGGCGGCCCTGGAACGCTTCGCGGGATCAGGACGGATTCTGGTCGTGCCGGCGATGCCGGAGGGACCGGCCGCCCCCGCCGCGCCTGGAAAGGAACCCGGTCCGGCCCCGGAGAAGAAACCATGAGCGAACCGATCCGGATCACGGCCGAGGAGGCGAACAGCGCCCGGGTGAGCCAGGTCCTGGCCGAGCAGACGAGTTTCGGCTTCGCCGTCCCCCAGCCGGACGGCCAGCGCCAGCCCCTGATCTATAAACCCTGGTTCACCCTGGCCCTGGCAGGACTCCTGGGCGCCCTTCTGGTGTGGTGCGGCGTGGAGCCCTTCTACTCCGACGGCATCCGGTTCACGGGCAGGGTCTCGGCCGTCGAGCCTGCTCTGGGAGCGAACCCCCAGTTCCAGCCCAAGTGCCTGCACGTCGCCGGAATGCTGCTGAACATCCCGGCGAAAGCCGCCATCCGGCTGGAGGACCGGCGCCGGGGTTCGGTGGACGATCTGAACGTCGGGGACAGCCTCGACGTGACGGGCAGGCCCGCGGGCCTCGATCCCGGGAGCGGGTTGCCGCTCTTTGCTGCGCAGCGCATCCGCCGGCTGTCCACCCCCGTGCCCGACCAGATGGTGGATCTGGAAGCCAAGATCCTGGAGCAGAAGTTCCTGGCATTTGCGCTCTTCCCGCTGGTCGCGGCGCTGGCGGGGCTGTTCATCGGAGCCGCAGACGGGCTGCTCTCACGGGCTTTCGGGCGGGCCGTCATTGCGGCGATGGTGGGCCTGGGCACGGGCCTTCTGGGCGGCCTGGTGGCCATGATCCCCGCGGGAGCCGTCTACCACCTCGGCATCAGCCTGGCCCTGAAGGTCGCGCCGGACGGGGAGATCCTCCACCACGCCGCGCCCTTGATGTTCCTGGTGGCAGGCCGGGCCATGGCCTGGTCCATCATCGGCCTGACCGCGGGAATGGGGCAGGGGCTGGCCCAGCGCTCCCGCCGCCTGTTCGTCAACGGCATCGTCGGCGGGGCCGTGGGGGGAATGCTGGGGGGGCTGCTGTTCGATCCCATCTTCCTCTTGTTCCAACTTTTCTTCCCATGGAGCGGAGGGGGCGCCAGCCGCGCCGTGGGATTCGCCCTGGTGGGCGGGAGCGTGGGGTTGTTCATCGGCCTGGTGGAATTGATGGCCCGGGAGGCATGGGTCCGGATCCTCACCGGTCCCATCGCCGGCAAGGAGTTCGTGCTCTACCGCAACCCCACATGGATCGGCTCCTCACCGAAGAGCGAGATCTTCCTCTTCAAGGATCCCCAGGTTTCCCCGCAGCACGCCTGCTTCAAGCGGGCCGGGGAGCACTACGAGATCGAGGATGCCGGGACGCCGGCGGGAACCTCCGTGGACGGCCGCCCGGGGAAGCGCACCCGACTGAGGGACGGCTCCCGGATCACCATCGGCAAGACCACCATGGAATTCAGGGTCCGCGATGAGTAGCGCCCTCTGCAGCCTCTGCCGCACCGCCATCGTCGCGGGCGAGCCCATGATCCGGTGCCCCTCCTGCCGCGCCCCGGCCCACGCGGAATGCTGGGCCGAGTCGGGAGGCTGCGGCACCTACGGCTGCAGCCGCGCCCTGGAGCAGGAACAGCAGGCCTCCGCCCAGCCTGCCAGCTGGTGGGGCCGCGATAACAAGACCTGCCCTTCCTGCGGGAAGGAGATCAAGGCGGCGGCCCTCCGGTGTCGCCATTGCTCAGCCCAGTTCCCGTCCGAGGCGCCCATGTCCCGGTCGGAGTTCG
>Ga0326727_10028920_pt1 | contig 10033 bp, 8 predicted proteins | sample MB2enrmetagenome_FD_207643 | JGI IMG/M metagenome (GOLD analysis project Ga0326727, IMG submission 207643) | Lab enriched peat soil microbial communities from McLean, Ithaca, NY, United States - MB29MY | ecosystem: Environmental > Terrestrial > Soil > Wetlands > Peat | place: USA: New York...
GCGACAATGTATGCGGAAATGTCTGGCCCTCTTTCTCCATCGCTCCCAGCAATCCTGATCCCGGCCAGGGGATTGGAGAGTGTTATCAAACGGATGCCGCCGACCCAAACAATCAAGGTTTGCCTCTCTATAAGTTGCAGGGGTACCATTTCAATTATCTGTTCTTCGATAATCACGTCTCCCTGCTGACGATGCAACAAACCGTCGGCACCGGCACCACCAATAATCCCAAGGGAATGTGGATGATCAAATCGGAGAATTGATTTGACAGGTTCTCACCCGGCTTTTCCTTCCGCGCGGCCCAGCAGCAAGCGGCAAATCTCCCCGGCCGAGCCCAGCTTCCTCCACCAACTGATGCCAAAGTAGAGGGCGCTGGCCGCGATCATGGGCACAAAGACCTCGCCCAGCCGGGCCGCCAGGCTGGCGTGGCCCCAATGGATTTGCCAGAAAACACGCGCCGTCCACGCCGTCAGGCCGGCCACCAATCCCACCGCCGCCAGCGCCGGCCATTGCGCGGCGGTTTCCTTCATCTCCAGCGTCCGCAACTTCTTCCGCAGCGCATACACCACCAAGGCCAGGTTGCAGGTCGAACTGAGCGTGTTGGCCAGACCCAGCGCGCCCGGCCCCAGCTTGAATCCAAAGAGCAATACCACCGTCAAGAGCAGATTCACCGCCAGGCAGAATATGCTGATGCGCATCGGCGTCAGGATGTCGCCCAACGCGTAAAAGGCGCGGGCGAAGATGTTGACCAGCGAGAAGAAGACCAGCCCCGGCGCCAGGCAGAGCAGGGCCAGACTGACGCGCTCGGTGGATTGGGCGTCGAATCTTCCGTGCTGGAAAAGCAAACGGATGATCGGCGTGGCCAGGGTGCAGAGCAGCACCGACGCCAGCAGGTTGACAAAGATCACGTGCCCCGCCGCCTGGCGCAAGGTGGCGCGAAACTGGCCGAAATTCTTCTCCAGCGCCAATCCCGACAGGGTGGGCAAAAGAAAGGTCGCCAGCGACAGACCAAACACCCCCTGCGGCAATTCCATCAGCCGCACCGCGTAGGCAAATTCGCCCACGATCCGCGCGTTCTCCCCGAAGGCCAGTGTTTGGGTCAGCATGACGTTGATCTGGAAGGCGGCCACGCCGATGGTGCTGGGAATCATCTTCTTGACAACGTCCCGCACCGTGGGATCGCGCCAGGGTGAAACCCACTGGTAGCGGAATCCTTCCCGCCGCAGGCTCGGAACCTGGAACAGGGCCTGCGCCACCCCCGCCGCCAAGACTCCAATCGCCAGCGCGAATATCTGCTCCCGCAGCGTCGATCCCATGCGCGGCGCCAAAAACAGGACCGACGCGATCATGCCTATGTTTAAGATGGCCGCCCCCAGCGCCGGAATGAAAAAATGCCCCCGCGCATTGAGGATGCCGATATATACCGCCGCAAGGCACGCCAGCACCATGTAGGGAAACATCAGCCGCATCAATTGCAGCATCAGCCGCGTGTCCGCGCTCCATGACCCCGCCAGCAGCAAGACCGACACCAGGACCATCGAACAGACCACAATGCCGGCCGAAACCGCGACCAGGGCCGAAATGACCGCGTTGGCCGCCCGCCACATGGCGGCATCGCCCTCCATTTTCTCTTTCGCTTTGAAGATCGGGACGAACGCCGCCGTCAACGCTCCCTCCCCCAGCAGGCGCCGAAAGAGATTGGGGACCATGTAAGCATAGACAAACGCGCCATAGACGGCCCCGGCCCCCATGAAATGGGCATATACCTGTTCGCGCACCAATCCCAGGACCCGGCTGGTCATCGTGGCCGCCCCGATCCGCCCGGAAGATTTCAACATCTGCGACATCGTATTTGCGCCGCGAGCCTTTTAGCCCCCGACGCACAGAGTGCAAGGCAATTCCCGCGGAGCATTTGCGAAGCCGGTTCTGGCCCCTCCGCTGTCTCTGAGTGTCATGCGCCGTGCCGACAACCTTGACTTGGCTTGACTCACCTTGACTTCTACTTGACGCTCATCGGTTGGCAACGGTTCCTCACCCTTTTCAGCGGAATCAAACATGAGGCAGGCGGAGTTTGCCGGCCACCAGATAGGGCACGGTGATCAGCGAACCCGCAATACCCATGTTGAATCGTTTCGGAAATCGTTTAAACCGATTGATTGGAGTTTTTGGACCTGACGCGGCATATTGAAAACATGACTCCCAAAGAGCGCGTCCTTGCCGTGTTGAATCGCCAGCCGGTGGATCGCCTGCCCGTGGATATTTGGCACACAGCGGAAATCGCCGCCGCATTGCGCCGGCATTTCAGGGTAGCCGATGATTTCGCCCTCTGGCGGGCGCTTCACCTGGACAAAATCGTGTGGGCCTTTATGGATTACAAAACCGATCTTGGCGAACGCGCCGGCGCCCAATCCGGCGCCGGAGCCGAGTCCAATGGCAGCCGCACGATGTGGGGCGCGCCGCTCAAGAAGATCAAGGCGGGCGACGCCACTTACGCCGAGTTCGGAGAGGCGCCTCTGGCGAACCTCGACACCCCAGCCTCTCTTGATGAATACCCGTGGTGGCCCGAGGTGGACCGCTTCGACTACGACGCCGCAGTGGCGATGTCCCGGCGGGCGTCAGCGGACTACGCTGTAATCGGCCCGTGGGTTTCCTTCTTTGAAATCTACTGCCAGTTGCGCGGACTTGAGCAGGCCATGATGGACCTGATTGAGAATCCCGATTACGTGGACGCAATTCTCGATCGGGTGGAGGCGATTCAAACAGAAATGATGAAACGGTTTTTCGCTCGCGCCGCCCACTACTTGAACCTCGTCTTCATCAGCGACGACATCGCCGGGCAGCAGTCGCTGCTTATTTCTCCCGGGATGTGGGCGAGTCATCTCCAGCCCAGGCTCAAGCGGTGGTGCGAATTGATTCACGCGCATGGTTTGAAAGTGTTCTATCACACCGATGGCGCGGCGCTGCCGCTCCTCAAACCCATTCTTGATTGTGGCGTCGATGTGCTAAACCCAATTCAACATGCGTGTCCGGGCATGGACATGGCGGAATTAAAACAGAAGTTTGGCCATAGAGTTATTTTCCACGGCGGCGTGGACAACCAATCCGTCCTGCCGCGCGCAACGGTGGAGCAGGTCCGCGCCGAGGTGAAGAATTGCCTGCGCACCCTTGGCGCCGGACGCGCGGGCTATATATGCTGCTCCTGCCACAATGTCCAGGCGGGTACTCCGATTCAAAATGTTCTTGCCATGGTGGAAACGGTGCTCCAGTCGGAAAATGAATGAGCACGTTGGAGAATTCCGGCCTAGGCAATGATGGTCCGGGCATCATCCGCTCCCGAGGAATTCGTATGCCAGTCGCAGCCCCGCCAGGGGGAATGGCGCTTACATAAGACGCAAAACATTGATTGATAAAAGGTTGTGTGCGTCCATGCCGCCCCGCTGGGGCTTTAATCCTCTGGATGTCTGGGTTCTACAATGATTTCGCGCCTACGGCGCTGGAACGCCCTCCTGAACCCGGAACCGACCTTGCCGCTTGCAGCGCCGTAGGCGCGACCTCGTTGTAGAACCACACCGAAAAAAATCATTCAGCTCCGTCAGGAGCGGTATATTCTCTTTATCATGTTGAATAAAAGCATGTTATAAATGCAGTTCCTTATGTAAGCGCCATTCCCCCGCCAGGGGCGATATCTGTAGATATTCCCACCACTTGACAATCCCATTATTACATGGGATTTTGAAGGTTGGCGGGCCGCTCTCCCCGCCCCGCCAGTTTGTCGCGCCGAAGCTTTGGCAATGGCGGGTTCTTTGACATATCGGCAAACGCCGGCCCTTCACGATTTCGCCGCGGCGAGCATCGCAACCATCAATTTTAAACTTTCCAGTCAGCGCCCTCTCAGGCCAATCTTGTGCGTTGGACGCTAAACCTTAGACTTATCATGATGTTTGATCTATCCGAGGATGTGGCTGTGGTCATTGGAGCCACCGGCGTGCTGGGGGGGAAATTGGCCGAAGGGCTGGCCCAGGCGGGCGCCAAAGTCGCCGTCGTCGGGCGCAACGGCGCTCGCGGCGCGGCCTGCGTCGAGCGCATTGTCGCTGCCGGCGGCCATGGCGCGTATTTCAGCGGCGACGCCACTTCGCGCCCGAGCTTGCGACAGGCCGGCGGAGAGATTCAGGCGGCATTCGGCCCGCCCACGATCCTGGTCAACGCGGCGGGGGGCAACGATCCGAGAGTGACGGTGACCGAACAGTTCAAATTCGAGCAAATCACGGTGGAAGATTGGCGGGCCAATTTTGACGTGAACCTGGTGGCGGGCATCTTGTTGCCCTGCCAGGAATTCGGGCCGCCGATGGTGGAGCGGGGCCGCGGCAGCATCATTAACATTGCCAGCGTTTCGGCCCACGTGCCGCTGTCGCGTGTTCCAGCCTACTCCGCCGCCAAGGCGGGGGTGTTGAATCTGACGCAGTTCCTGGCCCGCGAATGGGCCTCGCGCAACGTCCGAGTCAACACGATCACTCCGGGCTTCTTTCCCGCGGAGCAAAACCGCCGGCTACTCTTCAACGAGGACGGCACACCCACGGCGCGGGCCAGGAGCATTTTGTCCCACACGCCGATGAACCGGTTTGGACGGGCGGAGGAACTGGTGGGAGCGGCCATTTTCCTGGCCAGTTGGCGCGCGAGCAGTTTTGTCACCGGAGCCGATTTGCGCGTCGATGGCGGCTTTTTGGCGCAAACGATATGAGTGAATCAAGCCGCAACGCCACCGCAACGACCGCGCCCGCCTGGCTGGCGGAGATGCGACGCGATTACACCCTGGGCCGTCTGCGGCGGAGAGAGTTGTCGCCCGACCCGATCCTGCAGTTCCAGAAGTGGCTGGAAGAGGCGGCGCGGGCGAAGGCCCTGGAACCCAACGCCATGACGCTGGCCACTGTCAATAACAAGGGCCAGCCGTCCGCGCGCACCGTATTGCTCAAGGGATTGGATGCGCGGGGTTTTGTCTTCTTCACCCATTACACCAGCGCCAAGGGGAGGGAACTGGCGGAGAATCCGCGGGCGGCCCTGGTGTTTCATTGGCGCGAACTGGAGAGGCAGGTCTCGGTTTGCGGCACCGCCGCCAGAATCTCGCCCCTGGAGTCGGAGGCCTACTTTAAACTGCGGCCTCACGCCAGCCGGCTGGCGGCCTGGGCGTCCCGGCAGAGCGAGACGATCCCCGATCGCCAATGGCTGGATGGAAAATTCGCGGACGCGGCCAGGAAATATCCGGGCGAGGACGTTTCCATGCCGCCGTATTGGGGCGGCTACGTCGTGACACCCGCGACGATGGAGTTTTGGCAGGGGGGCGCCAGTCGTTTGCATGACCGGTTTCGTTATACGCGGCAGGACAACGGCACGTGGGTGATCGAACGGCTCTCGCCCTGATCAGCGCGGCTCCTCAACACGAGGGGGCAGCGGCGCCCAATTGCCCACCTTGGCGCGGTCGCGGCCGGACCATTTTTTCCGGAGGCCGGGGTCGGAGAGCATTTTGATAAAGATGCCGCCGACGACCGGGCGCGCGTGCATACCGGTGCTGTTGATGTTATCCGTGAGGTAGGAATCGGCCAACGGCTCGCGCTTGGTGGTTTGGTTCAGGTAATCGTAGATGGGGGAGACAAGGGCCTGGAAATCGGCGTCGTTATCCGCCAGGGTCGCGCTCCACACCGACCAGTCCGTCTTGGTCAGGCGCGTGCGGGAATCCAGCGGCAGGCCGAAGGGTTGGAGCTGCTTTTTGTAGTAGGCGATTTCCGTTTGCGCCACTTCCGGCGGGAAGACATTCAGGCCGAGGATGCGGTCCCAAACGAGGTTGTATTTCTGGCTCCAGGAATTGGGCTTGTCGAACGCCAAAAGGTAATGATCCCCTTCGGCGGCCACTTTCATCCAATGAGCGGCGTCGGTTTTTGCCAGTTGGCCGTAGCGTGTGGCATTGGCGGTGTCGGCGCGCAGCCGGCAGAGGTCGCCGTAGGCCGCCAGGCCCAGGATGCCTTTGATCGATAGGTTGGCGTTGTGGGCCAGATGGCCCATAAAATCGTCGGTGCAAAGCTGGTTCTCCGGGTCCAGGCCATATTGTTCCAGATAGTTGGCCCATTGGGTTAACTGCGGCCACCACGGCGCGACGAAGTCCGCCGTCCCCTCTTGCTGGCAAATGGCGTCGCACAGGAGCAACATGTTGCCGCTTTCCTCCACAGGCATGCCCTCTCCGCCGTCATCGCGTCCGGGGGCAATCGGATAGGTGCCCAGATCATGCGGGGCATTGGGGAACTTCCAATGCCAGGAAGCGGCGTAGCTCAGGATGGGAACCAGCGAACATTTGGCCAGCGTTGGACTGAGCAGAATCCAAACCGGGTCCATCGGATAAATCACATCGACCGTGGCGATATCGCCGTTGCTGGTGTTTTCCTTGGTGAAAAGCAACGGTTGTTTGTTTGCGTCGGCCGCCAGTCCGCAGGCCGCCAGGCATTGGCGGTAAGCCAACGCAGCGACGCGCGCGTAACGCGCTCCCCCGGCGCGGGTCAAGTCCTGCATCAACTGGCGGTCGAATTCCTCGCATCGCTTTTCCAGTCGCGCGAAGTCCTTCTCCGCCCTTGGCAAAAGCGTCTCCGGCGTGGCTCCGTCGCGCCGCCAATAGGGTTGGAGATCGCGTCCAAAGTACTTGATGGAGTCGATTTCGTCATAAGCGACGATGACTTGCCGCGTGACCGGTTTGGCCGCCAACCGGCCCAGGTGGAAAAGGAACGCCATCACCGGCTGCTCGTCGTTGGCCGCGCGCGGCATGCGGTCGTCGTCCTGGGCGGGAAGCTCGCCGTCTTTGACGAACGACTGCAGCAGCGTGGCGTTGGCGCCGATGGCGGCGGCGGCCTCGTCCAGTTTGGTGCGCCCCGCCGCGCACGCCCAGCCCCAATCGATGCGATGATCGTCGCCGCCCGAACCGAGCACCGGCTGGAGCGCCGTGCCGGCGCGCAGAAGGGTCAAGTTGCCGGCTTTTTGGCGCGACCACTGGACCTTTTCGTCCGGTTTATTGACAGCCAACAAGGCGCTGGTGCTGTCGTAGAGCGAAACTTCATGCGTAGCGCCGTCGATCGAACGCACGCTCCACGTCAGATAGGTCAGCGGTCGCGACAACACTTCCAGATCATCGGGCAGCGCGGCGGTGAGGAAGGTCAGCGTGACGTGGACTTTGGAGTTCTCGAACTGGTAAATGGTGCGGGTCGGCGTGACTTCCAGGCCAACTTGCGGCAGGGCGGGGACATCGGCCGGCTCATTGCCCATCAGTCGGCCGGGGGTGTCATCGACGCGAATCAGGCTGATCAACGGGTGCGGATGATGCGTCCAATGGCGCGTGACGTCATCGGTCAGGTGATCAGCCTCGGACCAGATGCTCAGATAAGGATCGCTGGTGACCAGCGGGACTGCCGGCGGACGAAAAGGCGCTTCCTCGGCGTGTCCGTTCCAACTGCCCGCGCCGCAGAGCAATAAACCGAGGGCAAACAACTGTGGTATTTTGGTCAACATCTGGCCGATAGTGTTGGCCCCGGCACGGCTCCCAAGTCAAGCGCGCACAGAGTGCTGATCGCTTCGAGCGTCGGCCCATTCGACCCTTAGATATTTCAATCTTGACGGATGGCGGCACAAACACGTTCTCGAAGGTGATTAAGCTTGCCTGTCTTTAACCTGCCCACCGCACGCCGCACGCAGGATTCATTGGCCGTTACCAAACGATGAGGCAAGGCGAAACTGGCGCGCGAAAACCCGCCCCCTGCCTCTAAATCTGCCGCCAGAATCGGGACGGCCTCAGGATGCCCGGCAGCCTGGCTGGTGACCTGGCAAAGGATCAGATCGCCTCGGGTCGAGGCAGCCAGCACGACGGCGGGCCGGACTTTGACGCTGGCAAGGTCAGTGAACGGAAACGGCACAACCACGACATCGCCGCTTACAAATCGCGCCATGCCTCGTCCTCCTCCGGCGTGCTCCAGTCGGCGTCCCACGCGGTGCGCGCCAGCGGCAGCAGGTTCTCTCGCCCCTCTGTCTGTGCCATTTGCCGGGCCTTCAAGAAAGCAAGGAAATCAAAGACCTCCTGCTGAACGGTCTCCGGCGCGGTCTTGATTTCTTCGATCAGCGTCTTGGTCAACGTGCTCATAATCATCTTATACCGTCATATCGGGCAAAATGCCATCCTTATTGAAACCTCAATTCGGCAATCAGTGTTGTTCCCGCCACGGCTCCCAAGTCAAGCGCGCAAGGACGGGACCGGGATGATTGGGCGGGAGGTTTTGGAAAAGGCGAAAGAAATGCGAAACGCCCTCGCGCGGGCACCGTGCCGCGGGCGAGGGCGTAATATGAATCGGTTTCCGGACTGTTACAGAAATTCTCGCAACACCATCATTAAAGAAGGAACGGCATTTAGCGGAGTTTTTTGCGCAACAGGCCCAACCCCATGAGCGCGCCGCCCAGCATCATGCTGGTCGTTCCACAATCTGGAACCGTCGCTCCACCCTGAGGAACCGCGCCTCCATTGATGGAGATATTGTCCCACGCGATCGGGTACCCAAGGACGGTATCGCTGAAATCCACGGAGGTGATTCCATCGTAGTCGAAATTGATGAAAGTTGGCGCCGTGGGGCTTATTGTGTACAGGTTGTTGTACTCCAATGTCGCGCCGTCCCATCCCTGAACATCAACCACATCGGGCAGATAAGCCGCCGTGAGGTAGGCCGAATCCAGATCGAAAGTCGATCCACTGGAAAAGCCCGCGGGCGCACCGTAGCCGTTGAAACCCACGTTGGGGGGCGATACAATGGCGTTTTGAAGGCTGCTGCCCGGAAAATAGGAACTGTAGTAACTGCCCGATATGACATACATGTTATTCCAGTCTAATCCGGCGTAGCCATCGCTAATAGGCGCCAGCGTGGGATATCCCAAATCGTCAAAGGTTATGAGTTCTGATGGGACGTTCGCGAAGGCAATGCTGGCCGAAGCCATCAGCGCCAATGCCAACTTGGACGCGATTCTGTGATTCATATAATCAGAGAGAACAACGCTTCTCTCATTTGCTCAATTGTGGGTTCGTCCCACTTTTCACGTTATCTCTCGTTATGATTGTCCGCAAAATTCGTGCCAGAGTGCCGCAAATCCAGCCAGAACGCCTTCTGAAATCATGTAAAAGGTTCAGTGATAATTGGTTAAATCATTTCTCAACGCCAAGCGAAAACATTGGGATCCTTGGAAATACCCCCCAAAAGTGTAAGAAGGCTCGACGCCGGCTACACTTTTGGCTGCGAGTTCTTCATGAACCCGTTGCAGCCGGGCTCCAAGTCAGGCGGCGCCAGATCTCTTTGAGCGGTTCCAAGTCGCAGGCGGCGGGCAGGCGTTCGCCGTAAGCAGCATGGGCGTGGAGGAAGGATAATTGACGAAACGGCGAGGCCAACTCCGGCAGGCGCGAGGCCATCTCCCGGCAGAATTCGCGCCCGGTCCACTCCGGATGCGCTTCCATCCCCTGCTCAGCCGCCCAGGCCTGGACGGCGTCGTAGGTGTACAGAATAATCTGTGCGGGCGGCATCGCGTAGCCCTTCCCCGCGAAAAACGGGTTCTTAAACTCGGAAAGCGAACGGCGTGGACGCGGGCTGAATTCCGGCCCGGGCGGGCGGGCGGGTTTGCGCGCGGGAATAAGGTCAAGCAGCTTGCGAAAAAAGTCCCGTAGCGCCGCGAGGGCGGAACGGAACATTTCCCAGAGCAAAAATCGGCATCGGAAAAGCCACCAACCGGCGAGCAGGACCGCCGCGATCGCAAACACAGCGCGCAGGAATAGATAGGCGCTTGTGGCCTCGGGCATCGGAACGGCGGGGGCGGAGGGCGGCGTGGCCTGACCGCCGCTTTGCGAGGCCGGGGTTTTGCCCGGAGTGCGGTCCTTGGCGCCGCCGCCCTCCTTTTGTGCGGGGCCGTTTTCGTTGCCGGCGCGGCCTTGACCCTCGCCGTGGGGATTGGAGCGCGCGGCGTATTGGCTGGC
>Ga0326727_10028921_pt1 | contig 10032 bp, 9 predicted proteins | sample MB2enrmetagenome_FD_207643 | JGI IMG/M metagenome (GOLD analysis project Ga0326727, IMG submission 207643) | Lab enriched peat soil microbial communities from McLean, Ithaca, NY, United States - MB29MY | ecosystem: Environmental > Terrestrial > Soil > Wetlands > Peat | place: USA: New York...
GCGGGGAAGCCACTCTTTAACAAGAAACAGAACATCGATCGTACTACTGGTTGAACAATCCAAATGGGCAGGCTGCGATGGAATTTGAGACCGCTGCAGCGAGTTGGCGAACGAGGCAGGGCTACGGGGTTTCAACGTTTCGCGGACCGAAAGAACCAGTAGTGGATTCAAAGGCAATCGCGGATCAGCGTCAGGCCAGATGCTGGTTTAGAAAGCTGAGCGATCGCTCTCGTGCTTCTCGCGCTGCGGCGGCGTTGAAACTGGCGCGCGCGTCGCAGTTGAAGCCGTGTCCGGCGTCGTACCAATAGATCTCAATCTGGGGATGCGCAGCGTGAACCTTCTCCACTTCTTCGGCGGGAATATGCGCGTCCTGCCTGCCGAAGTGGAGCATCACCGGGCTGGTGGGCTTTTCGGCGACGTAGTTCGCGATGCGGCCTCCGTAGTAGCCGACCGCTGCCGCGGGATGGAGCCGGCACGCGGCCAGCCAGGCCAGCGTTCCACCGAAGCAATAGCCGACCACGCCGACTTTCTTGCCGGTTGCAGTCTTTGCGTATTCGATTGCGGCCGCGACATCGGAAAGCGCCTTCTCTGTATCGAGCCTGGGGATAAAGCTCATGGCGGTTTGCAGGTCGGCGCCTTCGTATGCCAGTTCCACGCCCGGCTGAATGCGGTCAAACAGCGCCGGAGCGACCGCGAAGAATCCATCCCTCGCATAACCATCGGCCACCGAGCGGATGTGCGCGTTTACGCCGAAGACTTCCTGCACAACCACCAGTCCGGCGATCGGCTCGCGACCCGGAGGGTACCCCGGCCGGGCCACGTACGCACTCAATTCGTGCCCGTCCGCAGCGTGCAACTTTATATACTCGCTCATCGCCACTCCTCGCTGCTTAGAGTATCGAGCGAGCAACCGAATTCAGCAAGCCCAGACTGCGCAAGAGAGCGCCTCAGTTCACCTGCGGCGGCAGCATGAGGGGCTTGCGCGGGCCCAACTCTTCGCGCACCAGCGTCAGGCCCAGGATGCAGCGCTCGAAGCGGTCGGAGAGGCGTGCGAAGAGCGAGGCTTCCTGCTCATATTCGAACAGGTTGAACTGGCTGACGATGTAATAACTCTCCTTGCCCGCGTGGATCAGCTCGCCAAGACTCGGCTGGCGGCGGCGAAGGCGACGGCTGGAGCCCATGGCCTCGGGATACATTCCGGCGACGAACAACGCGTAGTCGCCGATATGCTTGCGCAGGGCGCGCTCCGCATCGAACGAAGGCGCGGTGCCGTGAACCGGGTCAGAGGCCTGCACCATCTCAGTGAGTTCTTCGATGGGCCGGCCCATTTCGTCGCGCACGCTGTAGAGCTTGTCGGCCTCTGAGAACTCGCAGAGCAAATGGGCCACATACGCGGTCACATCGGGATCATTCAGTCCCAACTTGCCTTCATAACTGTTGCGGACCGCCTGCTGAAAGAAGGGTTCGAGTGGATGAGCCTGCATACACGCCTCCCATGAAGTGCCCGTAAACAACCGTTGTGCTATGAGGCACCGGCGGCTGCTCGCAAGCGGAAACATGGGGAAGAAGCCGGCCAGTGCCCGTTCATCCTGCTGTAACACTGAGCTTATCGGATTTGTTGCATTTGCCAAGAGGGGAGGGCCAACTTTGTTGGCAGTTCGCCGGCCCGATTGCAAAATGCGAACAAGCTCTCTCCCAAATAAGAAGAGGGCAGCCGTTGCGGGCCGCCCTGTTTGCATAATGAACTCAAGTTTGGAATTACACAGTTGCGGGGGTGCGCGATTCCAGCGCGGCCAATCGCGCGGCCAGCAGCGTCTCCAGCTTTTCCAGCGCAGCCGAGAAGCCCTCGATGCCTTCCTTCAGCTTGTCAGTTGCCATGCGGTCAGCCGCGTGCATGCGGTCAAAGGCGGCCTTGTCCACATCGATCTTTTCGATGGAAAGCGACTTCGCGGCCGAGGGGTCAAGCTTGCGCGGCAGCTCGCCTTGAGTCGCTTCCAGTTCGGCCAGCAACTGGGGCGAAATGGTCAGCAGATCGCACCCGGCCAGCTCGGTAATCTCGCCGATATTGCGGAAGCTCGCGCCCATCACCTGCGTCTTGTAGCCGAACTTCTTGTAGTAGTTGTAAACCTTGGTGACCGACTGCACGCCGGGATCGTCGGCCCCGTGGTAATCCTTGCCGGTGTCCTTCTTGTACCAATCCAGGATGCGGCCCACGAAGGGCGAGACGAGCGTGACGCCGGCATCGGCGGCGGCAATTGCCTGGTGCAGCCCGAACAGCAGCGTCAGGTTGCAGTGGATGCCTTCCTTTTCAAGCACCTCGGCGGCGCGGATGCCTTCCCAGGTGGAGGCAATCTTGACCAGAATGCGTTCGCGCCCGATTCCCGCCGCATCGTACTGCGCAATGATGCTGCGAGCCTGAGCGATGGTGGCCGCAGTGTCAAAGGAGAGGCGCGCATCGACCTCGGTAGACACGCGGCCGGGCACGATATTCAGAATCTTCCTGCCGAAGGCAATCGCCAGCCGCTGGAAGGCCAGGTTGGCCACCGCCTGTTCGGTCGCAGCTTCGCCCAACTCCTTACGCGCGCCAATCAGCACGCCGTCAACGATGGGCTGGTACCGCGGCATCTGCGCCGCCGCGGTAATCAGCGAAGGGTTGGTGGTGGCGTCCTGGGGGCGAAACTTCTCCATCGCCTCAATGTCGCCGGTGTCGGCAACCACCACGGTGAATTTGCGCAACTGTTCGAGCAGATTCTGCGGCATGATTCCTCCTGGAAAGGGGATTCCCGTCGATAAGCCTATCCAGCTTTAGTGTACCGCTTATTAAGATGCACCAAGCCGGCTCGGGGTGCAGGGCCGGGCCTAATCTGTGTCCGCTTCCACCCCGTGAACCAGCGTGCCGAGGCCGGCAATCGAGACCTCTACCTGGTCTCCGGGCTTGAGCGGCCCCACCCCGGAGGGCGTACCGGTCAGAATCACATCGCCCGGTTCCAGCGTGAACGCCGCAGTAATGAAGCAGAGGAGCGTGGGAATCGAAAAGATGAAATCGAGTGTAGAAGCCTGCTGACGCAGTTCGCCATTCACACGCGTCTGGATGGTGACGCCGGCTCCGGGGTTCACTTCATCGCTCACCAGCGGGCCGAGAGGGCAGAAGGTGTCGAATCCCTTGGCCCGGGTCCACTGCACATCCTTTTTCTGCAGATCGCGTGCAGACACATCGTCGGCCAGCGTATAGCCACGAATCACGCCGCGTAGATCGGAGCCGGGCTTGAGCTTGTGGGCGCGCCGGCCGATGACCAGCACCAGTTCGCCCTCAAAGTCCACGCGGGTTGAGGCGGCAGGGAGCCGCACCGTGCCACCCGGCTTGAGCAGCGACGACGGCGGCTTGAAAAAAATCAAGGGCTCAACCGGTATCTCATTGCCCAACTCGCGCGCATGGTCGCGATAGTTACGGCCCACGCAGATAATCTTGGACGGCGTTACCGGCGCCAGCAGGGTGGCCGCGCTCAGAGGCATCGGCGCAAAATCCGAGCTTCCGGCAACGGCGAGCCGGAAGGCCAGATCCTCTTCGGGCGCCGGGGCTGGGCCGGAAATCCAGAGTTCGCCGCTACGTTCTTCGACGGCGCCGTAGTGAGCCTGGCCGTTGAGCAGGAATCTGCAGTACTTCATCGGGGAAATCTCCTTACGCGGCAAATGTCCTCATGGGTCGGGAACAGTCTCCTCGGCTTCGGAGGAGCGGGCGCTCTCGTGGCCACCCTGGTCGATAGCGGAAACGGCGTAGCTGTAGGTGTGGCCTGGCTGCACGTGTGCATCGTGAAAGCCGGGGCCAACCAGGGGCTGAGCGGGCGAGATGCGCTGCCAGGCCCCACCCCCCTCGCGCCGATAGACAATGTAGCCTGCCAGATCGGTTTCGGTATCGGGTTGCCAGTTCAGGTCGATCGCGGCCTCGCCGCCGTTTTCAGCCCCGACGGCCACGGCTGCCAGGCCGGCAGGCACAGCCGGCGGAAACACGTCCAGAATCTCGATCCGTACCGGCGCCGACAGTTGTCCGTCCAACTCCAGCGTGCGGCCGTCCACGCTGATGCGAGCCACGCGCTGGGCGCGATACTCATACGTTTCGCCAAAGCGGACGTCCTTATCCAGTGCTCGATCGGGGGCGCGGCCGGCTTGTTCACTTGACTGCACCAGAAGATTCTGCTCAAGCGGCTCGGGCGGGGGAGCAAGCGGTCCATTTTGCCGAGTGCTCTTCTTGTCTGCTGCCGGCGTCAGCAGCCTGCGGTGCAGCCGAATCGCCGTCGCAGCCGGTTGCCGTGCGACGGGAGCCCAGCGCAGCACCACTCCTTCTTTGCGCACCTCCGCATTCAGCCCGTCCACCGGCTCAGGCGCACCTCCGGCGAGAACGGCCGCGGCATTCGACAGCCCCGCAGAGCGGCCTTTGCTATTTCTGAGCTCAACAAAGTAAGCGAGCGCCCGAGGCGTTCCGGCGGCGAGCGCCGGCGGCAGCGTCTCAGTAAAGGCGCCATCGGCTCCAGGCGCCAGTTGGAGGCTGGCGGCCGGAGCGCAGGAGTCCGAAGCGCCTTCCCTGCGGCAGACGCGAGCCTGCACATTGCCCTTCAGCAGCAGCTTGTCGGTGTTCTTTCTGGGCATGGACCAGGCCAGCGAAACCTGGTCGCCGGTGCGAGTGGCGGCAAGATCCGTCACCGGGTCAGGCAGGTTAAGCGACGGCGGCAGCGGCGCGCCGGGCATTCCGCAGCCACACAAAAGCAGCCCGGCGGCCAGCACAGCGGCGAGTTCCGCAGACAACGCAACCGTCTCCGCGGACCACGCACATTCTTTCACCGTATTCATGGCCCTCCCAGTCTACTGGACGGGCGCGAGGTCGCATAAGCCCGGGCCGCTGCATGCAGGCTACTCGACCCGGAGAGCCTGCATGGGGTCAAGGCGGGAGGCGCGATTGGCGGGCAGCCACACCGCCAGCAGGGCCACGGCAGTGAGAATGAGCGGCGCCGATACGAACACGGCGGGATCCCAAGGCTTGACGCCGAAGAGGAAGGTGGACAAGAGGCGAGTAAGGCCGAAGGACGCAGCAATGCCGGCGACTACGCCGACTAAGGCCAGCCTCATGCCCTGCCAGACAACGAAGTTGCGGATCACGGATCGATCCGCGCCGAGGGCCATGCGGATGCCCATCTCCTGGGTGCGCTGGGCGACGGAGTAGGCCATCACGCCGTATATGCCGATGGCGGCGAGCAGCAGCGCCACCGCGCCGAAAATGGTAAGCAGCAGCATGTTGAAGCTCTGCCGCGCCGTGGAGCGCCCCATCACCTCGTCCATGGTGCGGATGTGGGCCACCGGGAACCCCGCGCTGGCGATGCGCAACTGTCCGGTGATGGCGGGAACGGACAGGTGCGGGTCGCCGCGGGTTCGCACCAGCCAGAAGAGCGGCTGGATGTTGGAGTAAGCGGCGGTATAGCCATCAGAGACCTGGGCAATGGGAGACATCATCATGGGTTCGGCAGGCTTGGCTAGACCGCTGTTGTGGAAGTCAGCGACGATGCCGATGATCGACTCAACCCTCTTTCCGCGGATGACGTGCTGCCCAATGGGGTCCTGGTTGGGCCAGAATTGCCTGGCGAAGGCCTGATTGACGAGGTCTACACCGGGCGCGCCGGCGTTGTCGTTTTCAGTAAAATCGCGTCCACGCAGAACGGGGATCCTGAACAGGCTCAGGTAGCCCGGCGTAATGCTCATCCACTTGCTTACACAGCAGCCCTTCTCGGTGGTTCGCTCAACGAATCGGAAAAAGGTATCGTCTTCAACGTCGTTTGGTAACCAGTAGCCGGCAGCCGAAGCCTCTACCGCGGGGATGGCATTGAGGCGCTGGCGTCCGTCAAGCAAGAGTTGAGCCACGCCGGCCGTGTTCTGGTAGCGCTCGCCGTTGAGCGCCATTTCCATGGTGAGAACGTGGTGCGCATCGAAGCCGGGGCCAACACCGCGCAGGGCGATGGAGGTGCGAATGAGAAGCGAGGCGCAGATCAGCAGTACCAGGGCCAGCGAGACCTCGCTGGTGACCAGCAGCGAGCGGGCCTTGCTCCGGCGGAATCCCGCGCCGGAGCGGTTACTGTTCTCTTTCAACGCGGAGATCAAGTCGGAGCGCGAGGCGCTGAGCGCAGGAAAAAGTCCAAACAGAATGCCCGTGAGCAGGGAAACGCCGAGCGTGAAACCCAGTACCCGCAAATCCATCCCAACAGCCGAGCCATCTTCGCCGATGCGGGGCAAGCCCGCGGGACTGATGGCCAGCAGTGCGCGCACACCGGCAAAACCGAGTGCCAGGCCAAGAATGCCCCCGGTAACGGAGAGCAGCACGCTTTCAACCAGCAACTGGCGAACGATACGCCCACGCCCGGCTCCCATGGCCGCGCGGATGGCAAACTCGCGATTGCGTCCGGTGGCGCGTACCAGCAGCAGATTGGCGACATTGGCGCAAGCGATGAGCAGCACCAGGCCCACCGCGCCCAACATTAACAGCAGCGAGTTGCGCGCGTCGCCGATAATGCTGTCGCGCAGCATTCCCACCGCAAACTGCCGCTTTGGATCTGCCTGGGGGAAGTCGCGGTGGTATTGAGCCGTCGCCAGCTTTAACTGCGCGTTGGCCTGCTCCAGGGTGACGCCGGGTTTGAGCCGCGCGGTCACCCGAAAAAAGTGGTTATCGTCGTTGCTGCCGGGGTCAAACTGAAACGGCAGCCAGATATCCGCGGCGGGATCGGAGAGAAACTCTTTACCCAGCACTCCAACAATGGTATGGGGCTCGTTGCCGAGTTGGAGAGAGCGTCCGACGATCGATGGATCACCGCCGAACCGCCGCTGCCAGAGGCCGTAGCTCAGTATCACCACCTTGCCGCCGTGGGGCAGGTCTTGCTGCTGCGTGAAAGTGCGGCCCAGCATCACCGGCGCTCCATACAGGCGGAAGTAAGCCTCGGTGACGTGAATGCCATGGAGCTGCTCGGGCCGGTCGCCGGTGAGGTTGAAGCCGGGGCCGGCGATGTCGTAGCCGGCGATATCCTGGAAGACGCTGGTCTGGCGCTGAAAGACGTGAAACTCGCGAACGCTGGCCAGGTTGTTGGCAAGCAGAGTCGAGGTGTGGAGAAACTGGACGATGCGATCGGCGCCGGGATAGGTCAATGGCTTAAGCAGCACCGCATTGACAACTGAAAAAATGGCGGTATTGGCGCCGATCCCCAGCGCTAGGGCGGACACCGCGGCCAGCGTAAACCCGGGATTCTCGACGAACATGTGGAGCGCATGTTTCACATCGTTCCAGAGGTCACGCATGGGTCAACTCCGCCTCCCGATTCATTCAATGTATCGTGGAAACCTGCCCTGGTTGGCCCATCGCCGGCGCCGGGCAGTACAATTCGGACGCGTCCTTACCGAAAAAGTCATGCCTCCGCCGCCGAGGCGCGCCGAACCCGCTCATTGAAAGGAAGCCAGCCGCGTGTTGATCTTTGCCGCCGTCCTCGCCATCTTTGTTTACGGAATGATCGCCGCCATGCTGGGCACCATCCTGCCCGAGCTGTCGGACCGTTTCCGGCTTACGCCGGCGCAGAACGGCACCATTGCATTCTCACAGGCGCTTGGGCTCATCATCGCCTCGGTTGGCGTAGGCCCGCTGCTCGACTCGGAGGGCGACAAAATCGGCCTGATTCTGGGGCTGGCCTTCATCATTGTTGCGCTCTTCGCCCTGCCGCGCTCCAAAGGCTTCCGCAGCATCGTCTTTCTGCTCTTCCTGCTTGGCATCGGCGGCGGCATCGTGGTTACCGGCGCCAATGCGCTGGTCAGTGGCGTCAGCGACGTCCATCGCGCTACCGCGCTCAACCTTCTCAATCTCTTCTTCGGCCTGGGCGGGCTGGCCACGCCATTTATCTCCGCCAATGTTTTCAAGCGGGACTGGGTCCGCCTCTGCTACACGGTTGCCTCGCTCACCGTGGTCGCGCTCGTGATCCAGACCGTCACGACTATGCCCGCACCAACGGCAGCCGCGGGCTTCGTGCTCGCCGATGCCGGCCCCGTGCTCGGCCGTCCGCTGCTCTTCCTGCTTGGAGCCTTCCTATTTCTCTACGTATCCTGCGAGGTGGGGGTGTGGAACTGGCTTCCGCGCCACCTCATCGCGCAGGGGATTCCGGAGTCGCGCGCACTCAACATCCTCTCGCTCGGATTCGCTCTCGGCCTGCTGATCGGCCGGGTCGGGGTCTCGCCCATCCTCATCCGCGTGCCCGCGATCCAGGTTTTGCTGGCGGCTTCAATCGCCATGGCCGTCACCACATTCCTCATGCTTCGCACGGTCAAGCCGGCCGCCGCCGCTGCCCTGGTATTCATTGCCGGGCTGTCCATGGCTCCGGTCTTCCCCACCACCCTGGCCATTACCGGCACGGCATTCCCGCGCATGAGCGGAACCGCCATCGGCTTCGTGATCACCTGCGGCTGGGCCGGTTTAGCGGTCAGTTCGCGGCTGATCGGCGCAATCGCCGGCGGCGAGCCGCTGAGGCTGAAGAAGGCGTTGCTGCTGATTCCGGCGTCGGCAGTGCTGATGGTGGGATTGAACCTGGTGATGTGGCCGGCGCTGCGCTAGGGGCGCGGCCCCGGCCGCGTTGGCTGAGAATGGCTCTCTTCTAAATTCGCCTCAGCCGCTCGCAAGCTTCATCCAGTTCTGCGTCCTGTTTGGCGAAACAGAAGCGCAGCAAATCCTCGCCGCGGCCGGGACGGAAGAAGGCTGAGCCGGCTACCGCGGCTACGCCGGTCGCGGCCAGCAGATGGCGCGCCTTTTGTGCGGACTTCTTGCCCGGCACATGGGTGGCGCGGGCCAGAACGTAGTACGCGCCGGGAGGGACTGCTGCTTCCATGCCGGCGGCATTGAGAGCGCTGAGCAGGCGCTCGCGCTTGGATTGGTGGTCGGCTGCGAGCTGGGTGTAGAAGCTGGGCGGGAGCTGCTCGAGGCCCGCGGCCGCCCCGTGTTGGAAGGGCGCTGGGGGCAAGTTGGCTGAGGGTGAGACCTCCTTCGACAGGCTCAGGGCGGGCTTTCGGCAAGCTCAGGGCAGGCTTGGAGGCGGCTGGAGCTGTGGGCATCGGGGAAGATACTTATTTTGACATCTTACATATTGAGCGCTAGGCGTTGCCCTGGTTGCAATGGGGATGGGGGGCTGGCGCTTTGGATGAATGCCGTACTCACCAGGCTACTTCGCCGGCGTTTTGGATGAAGGCTTCTTGGCCGGCGGCTTGGCGGCGGGGGCGGTGTCGGCGAGGGCCTGGTCGATGAGCTGGTAGAGCCTGCTGCGGTCAACGACCTCGACGAAGGGCGCGCCCTTGCTGTTGGCGGTAACCACCCAGATGGTCGGAGTGTGCTCGATGCCGATGCGCTGGCCGAGTGCGTAGTCAGCCTTGACCTCGGCGGCGAGCTTGCCCTGTGGGTCAATTGCGAAAGGCAGGGCGATGCCGTGGCTCTGCGCGTAAGTCTTGGTGAACTGGAGGAGCTGGTCGGGAGTTTCGATGGAGCGCTGGTTGGCGAAGATATAGTCGCGATAATCGTCGCCCAGCTTCTTGCTCTTGGTGTCGAACCAGCGGGCGTTAACGGCGGCGGTGAAGCTCCAGTTATGGAAAGCGAGCGGGAAGTCGTGGCGGATGAGGGGAATGTTGTATTTGGCCGCGGCCTCGCGAACCAGCGGGTTGGCGTTGGCGCAGTCGGGGCATTCCATGTCTTCGAATTCGACCATGGCCACGCGTGCGCCGGCAGGCGGACGAAGGGCCGAGGGGTCGAGGACCCTGGTTGTGGGCGCGGGGCCAAACTGAGGGTACGCGGTGGCGGCCAGCAGCAGTGCTGTGGCGAGGCCTGAAGCGAGGCCCGGAAAAAGGCCAGTGCGGTTGCGGCGATTCCAGATGGAAGGGGCAGGGGCAAAGAAACGAGACATGGCGGTTGGACGGCTCCCTATCCTCATTGTAACGGGAGAGATGCGGAAGAGGCGCAGTTATTGGCGGTCGCGG
>Ga0326727_10028923_pt1 | contig 10032 bp, 11 predicted proteins | sample MB2enrmetagenome_FD_207643 | JGI IMG/M metagenome (GOLD analysis project Ga0326727, IMG submission 207643) | Lab enriched peat soil microbial communities from McLean, Ithaca, NY, United States - MB29MY | ecosystem: Environmental > Terrestrial > Soil > Wetlands > Peat | place: USA: New York...
GTCCAAAAAAGCGTGAGGTGTGAGCATGGGTAAAAGAATCTCTATAAATCCGGTAACAAGGTTGGAGGGCCACGGCAAGATCGAGATCTTCCTCGACGACAAGGGGGATGTTGAGGACGCCTATTTTCAGGTGACGGAGTTGCGCGGCTTCGAGCGCTTCTGCATCGGCAGGCCGGTGGAGGAGATGCCGAGGATCGTCCCCAATATCTGCGGCGTCTGCCCCACGCCCCACAACATGGCGTCGACCAAGGCCCTGGACAAGGTCTACGGCGTAGAGCCGACCGCGACCGCGAAGCTCGTGCGGCAGCTCCAGTACAACGCCTTCTACGTGGAGGACCATTTCATCCATTTCTTCTTCCTGGGCGGCCCGGACTTCGTGGTCGGCCCCGACGCCAACCCCGCGGAGCGGAACATCCTCGGGGTGATCCAGAAAGTGGGGCTTGAGATCGCGGGGAAGGTGATCGAGGTCAGGAAGAGGTGCAGGGACATCATGCGGCTGCTCGGCAGCAAGGCGCCCCATCCGGAGGGCGGCCTGCCCGGCGGCGTGCCGAGGGGTATCACCGAGGAAGAGCGGACTGTCATAAAGGGGACTGCCGACTATGCTGTCGAGTTCTCCAAGTTCGCCCTCCAGCTTTTCAAGCAGGTAGTGCTCCAGAACCCCAAGTACCTGGACCTCGTGCTGAACGACGCCTATTCCCTCAACACGTACTACATGGGCATGGTAGACGAGAACAAGTGCGTCAACTTCTACGACGGCAATATCAGGGTCGTCAACCCCGAAGGCAAGGAAAGGGCGCTCTTCGACCCGCAGTACTATACGGACCACATCGCGGAGTGGGTCGAGCCCTGGACGTACATCAGGCTCACCTACCTGAAGGTCTTGGGATGGCAGGGCCTGAAAGAGGGCTTCGGCTCGTCCCTTTACAGGGTGGGACCGCTTGCCCGCCTCAACGCATCGAAAGGCATGGCAACGCCGGCTGCCCAGGCGGAATACGAAGAGATGTACGCGACCCTCGGGATGAAGCCTGCCCACCATACGCTCGCCTTCCACTGGGCGCGCCTCATCGAGGCCCTGCAGGCGGCCGAGGACATGCAGCGCATAGCCAACGACCCGCTGCTCACCAGCAAAGACACGCGCAACATGAACCTCCGCCTCACGAAGAAGGGCATCGGCTGCGTGGAAGCGGCCCGCGGCACGCTTATCCACCATTACGAGACGGATGACAAGGGGCTGCTCACGAAAGCGAACCTCATCGTGGCGACGCAGCACAACGCCGCCCCGATATGCCTCTCCGTGAAAAAGGCGGCCCAGGGGTTTATCAAAGGCGGGGAGCCGAAAGAAGGCCTCCTCAACATGGTCGAGATGGCCTTCCGGGCCTACGACCCGTGCCTCGGCTGCGCGACCCATACGCTGCCGGGCAAAATGCCCCTGGAGGTCGTGCTGCGCGACAGGCAGGGCAACGTGATCGACCGGATAACCCGGGACATCTAAGTAAGGAGAAGGAACGGGCGCACGCCGTGCAAGCACCGCACGGCGTGCGTTTTTTAATCAACCATGGCTTCCCCCAAGACACTCGTCCTCGGACTGGGCAACACGATCCTGGGCGATGACGGCGTCGGCATCTGCGCGGTCAGGGAGATGCGGCGCGTCTGGCCCGGCGACCCGGACGTGGAGCTCGTCGAGGCGAGCCTCGGCGGGATGGTGCTGCTCGACCTCATCGCGGGCTACGACAGGCTCATCATCATCGACGCCATCATGACGACCGACGACCGGCCCGTCGGGTTCGTCTACGACCTCACGCTGGACGACCTGGGGGAGATTATCGTGCCCTATGCCTCCCACGCCCTCGACCTGAAGACGACCATGGAGCTGGGCAAGCGCCTGGGCTACAAGATGCCGGCGAGCGCGGCTATCCACGCGATCAAGATCGAGGAGAATACGATCTTCCGGGAGGAGCTGACGCCACCGGTCGCAGCGGTCGTCCCGGTGCTCGCGCGCCGCATCGCGGCGGAGCTGGCCTCGCCCGCGTGAGGCTGTGAAAAAAGCTAAACCAATGCTTTTTGCGGCTTGGACTCGCGCCTCTGGCGGAATCGCGATCTGCGGCGCCCTGCTCGACGTGTGGCCTCCGACGTACCGACGTACAGTCTTCGGCCGACACGCCTCACAGTGCATCCACACCTCCCGATTCCTTGAGGCGCTCCTCCACAGCCGGCCGCCGCTAACGGAATAAAGAGCATATTATAAGGCGGCGGCAAGAGCGGGCTGTACGGTATTTATAGTTGGGGATATTACATAAGGCATTGACAACATCTCAAGACGATCAACGAAGTTGTCCGTTCCTGCACTGAATCCCAATCATCGGTTCGACTGAGGAAGCGGAAGTCCTATCGGATTTGCGCCTATGGCTTTGATTATCTCTATGATGGAATATGCGACTATGATTCCTGAGTTTTCAGGGACATAAGGAATAAGTTTTGTCTCCTTCCCCATCTTTTGGTCCTCGGATGGAGACTCCTTGAGTTCTGCAAGCTGCACCGGAATATTCTGATTTGCGTAGCCGGAAACAACCCCGACAATTTGAAGCGTTTCCTGTTTGTGATGATTCGCAATAATCACAGGCCCGCCGGAAAACCCAGGGTTGTTGTGTCCATCCAGGTACAGGATATTGCCGTCATCGGGATTCAATTCTAAGGTTGATATTGTAGCGTTCTTGATGAACGGGAGATGCCACTCCTGAAACTTTGTGGACAACGCAAGATATGGAGTCGGGGGCAAATGTGGGAAACCAAGGAAGTAGGCAGTTTGCCCCAATATCATATCTCCAGCACCGACAAGGATTTCCATTTTTGGCACGATGAGTCGGTCAGCCGCTAACGCTACGATGTCAGTTTTCTCGTTAAGTGGAAATATGGGTCGGATTACAAAAGTAAACCACTCATTCTTCATGTGGAGCTGAACGGAGTCTCCGTTCTTTATGCCAGGCGCACAGTGCTTGGCTGCGATGACATATTGCCGGCCATCAATGTCGATGACAAAACAAGTTCCGGTTGAGTTCTTGTATTTGAATGGAAAGACGCGCCCAAGAATTCCGAACGGAATTCCTCCTGCGATTATTTTGACTTCCTCTGCGCCGACAGGCAGCGACGAAAGGAGGATTAGGCCAACGAGACCGACTATTAGACCCAGACGTAGTGATCGCCTCATAACAAAAACCTCCTTATTTAAGCATATCAGCCACATTAAGGAGTCTTGAATTATAACTGTTTTCCCAAACTGCATATCCTTTGGTCTCGTCTATCTATTTACCTTCTCTGAATCACATCGGCTTCGCATTGCCGTTTGTACTATAGCATGACCGAAGATGATTTCAAAATAAGCAGGAAGGCCTTCTTACATGTTCTCACATTGCCCGAAAGGCCGAATTGCGACTTTTACCCTCTTAACGTATCACCATGAATACCGTACAGCCCGCTCTTACCGCCGCCTTCTAAATGCTCTTTATACGATTGCGGCGGTCGCGGCGTGGACGAGCGCCTCCAGGAATCGGGAGGTGTGGATGCCATGTGAGACGTGTTGGCCGGAGATCGTACTGAATGTACATCGGAGGCCACACGGCGAGCAGGGCGCCGCAGATCGCGATTCTGCAAGAGGCGCGAGTCCGGCCGCCAGGGTTCATCCGCATTAGCCTTTTTTTGCAATTGCCCGTCGCCGTGCGCGAGTCCAGCCGCCGGGAGTAGTACGCATTTGCTTTTCGCCTTCACCCCGCCTTGCATTTGGCCCACCCTTCGCCTATAATCTGAAAAGTGCCGGGTGTCTTACCCGGCACGCCGCAGAAGAAGGAGGATGCGATGGAGAGTTACACATGCACCGTGTGCGGTTATGTCTATGAGCCCAGGGAAGGCGACCCCGGTGCCGGCATAGCGCCCGGCACCCCCTTCGCCGACCTGCCCGATACCTGGGTCTGCCCTGTCTGCGGTGCGCCCAAGACGGAATTCGAAAAGACGTGAGAGGCGCCATGGGGGCAGGCGGGATGGTGATCGAGACGACGTTTTCCGGCATAGGCACGCCCAGAAAGGGCAAGGTGCGCGATATTTACGACCTGGGCGACGCACTCCTGATCGTCGCGACCGACCGCGTCTCCGCCTTCGATGTCGTGCTGCCGACGGGCATACCGGACAAGGGCAAGGTCCTCAACCAGCTTTCCCTCTTCTGGTTCGGGATGATGGCCGACATCGTAAAGAACCACGTGGTGGAGTCCGATGCGGACAAGTATCCGGCCCCCCTGCTCAAGTATGCGGACGCCCTGCGCGGCAGGAGCATGATAGTGAAAAAGGCGAAGCCTTTTTCCGTGGAATGCGTCATCCGGGGTTATCTGGCGGGGTCCGGCTGGGCCGAGTACAGGGAAAGGGGGAGCGTCTGCGGGGTCGCCCTGCCGCCCGGCCTGCGGGAATCGGAGCGCCTGCCCGAGCCGATCTTCACGCCCACCACGAAGGCCGAGGAAGGGCACGACGAGGCCGTCTCCTTCGAGCAGTGCGCCGCCATAGCCGGGCAAAAAGAGGCCCTGGAGCTAAAGAGCCTGGGCGTTGCTATCTACAAAAGGGCGATCTCTTTCGCGGCATCGAAGGGCATCATTATAGCGGACACGAAATTCGAGTTCGGCGTCGCGGACGGGGAGACGATCTTAATAGACGAGGTCCTGACGCCCGACTCGTCGAGGTTCTGGTCCGCCCGCGACTATGCGCCGGGCAAAGGGCAGGACAGCTTCGACAAGCAGATAGTCAGGGACTACCTGAACACCCTCGACTGGGGCAAAACCTACCCCGGCCCCGACCTGCCGGCCTCCATAGTCGAGAAGACCGCAGCGCGGTACCGGGAGATCTTCGAGATACTGACGGGGGGCCGCCTCAAAGAATAAGCGGCTGCGCAAAGGAATACAGGCGAAAGATGGGGCACAGGGTCCTCTGTCCCGAGGCCCCTGTGCCATTATTATTGCTTAAGCCAGGGCGTCTTTCATTGCACTTGCCGGCGAGAATTTCGGCGCCTTCTTCGCCTGGATCTTGATCTCTTTTCCCGTACGCGGGTTCCTGCCGGTGCGGGCCTTCCTTTCCACGACTGAGAACGTGCCGAACCCCGTAACCGTTACGCGGTCGCCTTTCTTCAGAGACTCCTTCACCGCTGCCACGAAGGCGTCTATCGCCTTCTCTGCCTGGGTTTTTTTGATTGCCGCGCCTGCTGCCACCTTGTCGACAAGATCTTTCTTCGTCATGTTACTTCACCTCCTTTCGTTCCAAGACTGGCGGTTTTATAGGTATTCTCATGCCTCAAGGGTACATTGTACGTGTTTTTCAGGCGCAAATAAATAAAAATCGCACTTTTCGGGTCGAAAAAAGGTGGAAATTATCGAATAAGGGTCTTATTTTATCATTGTCCGCGGATGGGCGAGCGTCTTTTTTTCCGTCCGCTCGCCGGAAGCACCGGGAAGCGTGGGCCTTTATGCCCTTTGCCTTTGCGAGAGGAATATGTTATCCTACAGGCTGATATTTCTCCTGTTTTCGAGCCTCCGTTTATCCGTACCAAAGCGATCGCGGACAGAGAGATAGTCGGTTTTGGGGGGTACGTGCAGGGCTGTTGCTGTTTTTGGCATTGATTCCGGCCGTTCCATGGGTCCCGGCTTCGACCCGCCGGGGCGGAAGACTAGAACGCTAAAAAACGAGAAATGAGGTAAGTGTGGCGAATGTAGAGGTAAACGACGGCAACATCGAGAAGGCGATAAAGGCGCTCAAGCGCATGCTCCAGAGAGAAGGTATCCTCAAGGAGATCAAACGGAGGAGCTTTTACGAGAAACCGTCCGAGAGGGAGAGGCGCAAGCAGAGGGAAGCGAGGAAGCGCCGTCTCCGGGCGGAAAGGAGAAAACAGGCCTCCGGCAGGGATTGACAGCCGGGCCGCCGCACGCGGGGGTCTATATACCCCATCCTCCCGACACCGTGATTGTAGTGCCGGTGATGAAAGAGCTGTCACCGGACGCGAGGAAGGCCGCAGTCCTCGCCACCTCTTCCGGCTCCCCCATCCTTCCCAGCAGCGTCTCCGCTATGATGGGCGCCCTGTACTTCTCGGGCATCCGCTCCATGGGGGGCGTGCGGATAAGGCCGGGGACGATGGCGTTGACCGTCACCCCGTCCCGGCCGGCCTCCCGCGCAACGCTCTTCGTCAGCCCTATAACAGCCGCCTTCGCGGTGCAGTAAGCGGCTTCCCCTTTTGCCCCGGAAAGCCCGTAAATAGAGCTTATATTGATGATCCTCCCCCAGCCCGCGCTGCGCATCCGGGGCAATAGGAGCTTCGTCAGCAGGAAGGGGACGAGCACGTGGATCCCCAGGACCTCGCCGAACCCCCTTCTGTCCACCCTTGCCGTCGTGCCCGGCCTGTCGAAGCCCGCGTTGTTTACAAGGATATCGACCCGCGCCCGCGCCTCGATCGTCCCGATGAGGCGCGTCAGCTTTTCCGTGTGCATCAGGTCGATGATGTGGCCCTCGGCCTGCCCGCCGGCCGCAATTATGCCCTCGGCTACCCTCGGCAGGGTCCGCCTGTTCTTGTCCAAAAGGATGAGGCGCGCCCCTTTTTGCGCGAAGACCTCCGCGCACGCCCGGCCGATGCCCTGGCCCGCACCCGTGATCAGCGCCGTATGGCCCGATAAGTCCATCTTTCGCCCCTTTCGCTATTTTAAGCGAGAAGGGGCGCAGATAGCAACAGGACAGCGAGTAGCGCACCCGACGAACCCGGCGGCGAGGCAGCCAATCCTGGATACAATTAATTCGGCCGGACCGGCAAAAACTACTTGTTTCCCGCCGCATTCCTGCTAAAATAAGAAGGCAAGACGCCTGCAAAGTGTGGGAAAAATTGACCCGCCGTGCAGGACTCGATCCGAAAGACAGGGCATGTGGAGGAAGGCTCGGATGACCCGATTGGTGGGGTGGTAAGTGGAAAGCAAAGGGGCGTCCGAAAACCCGCGCCGTGCCCGTTCCGCCTCCGGGATTACCCTTGCGCCTGCGAGACTTTCCTCGGGCCTGGCCGCGTCCCTGCGCGCCTACTACGCCTCCGTTGAGGGCGCAGGCGCAGATTACGCGGATATGCGCCTGCGGCGATGGGCGGGCGAGCCTGCGATCAAGGTGTACGCGGCAAAGCTTGGCGGCGCGACTATCGCCCGCATCGTCTACGACCCCCGCTCAAGCACGATAGAAGAGATCGTCGCAGTCGATCCCGGCCCTGAAGAGGCGGAAGGCCTCCTGCCCCGGGTCATCGACGCCGTTGCCGCCAAAGAAAGCCTCGTCGCCGCGGAGGTCCTCGAGACGGATGAGCGAAAGGTGCGCTCGATGGTCGCGTACGGCTTCAGGCCGACCCGCTCGTATGCGGCCGCCGGCCGCCGGTTCCTCAAGATGGACCTCTCGGCCGCCGTATACCTGAAGCGCGCGGGGAGCGGCCCGCCTGCGAGGCCGTATCGCAAAAAGGAGCGGGTCGCCATCGAGGCCGTCTCAGGCGGACAGACGCAAGGCGAGATCGCCGCCGCCCTCGGCAGGCTCGCAGGCAGGCTCGGCGGCATCGGCCGGTTCGTCAGACCCGGCGCGCGCGTCGTGATAAAGCCGAACGTCGTCGCGGACCACGGGATGAAAGACGGCGTCTACACGGGCGGCGTCGTGACCGATATAAGGCTCCTGAGGGCGCTCATCGACCTACTCCTCCCCGTTGCCGGCGAGATAGCCGTTGCCGAAGGCTCGTCGATCAACCGGAGCGAGACGGCGAAGATGTTCGCCCACTACGGCTATGAAAGACTCATTGAGGCAGACCGTGGTTGCGTCCGCCTCGTCGACCTCAATACGGACGCCCTCGTCGAGAAGCAGGTCCCTTTCGGCAAGCGGATGGCCTCCCGGAAGGTCCCCGCAACCATCGACGAGGCCGATCTCATCATCAGCGTCCCCGTAATGAAGATCCATTTCGCTGCCGGCGTCTCCATGGCAGTCAAGAACCTCCAGGGCGTGATGCCGCCCCTTGAGAAGTACATGAGCCATTTCTTCGGCCTCTGGCAAAACCTCGTCAATATCCACCATCTCGTCAAGCCGGGGCTGACGATCATCGACGGCATCACGGGACAGGAGGACTTCGGGCCCGTCTCCGGCACGCCGAAGCCTATGAACGTCCTTATAGGCGGGACGAACCCCGTCGCGGTGGACGCTACCGCCATGCGCGTCATGGGGCTCGACCCCGCGTCGTCCCCGCCCGTGCTCCTTGCGTACCTTCAGGGCCTCGGGCCGATAGGGCGCGAGTCGATAGAGGTGGCCGGCCTATCAATAGACGATGTCGCAAGCCCGTTCAAGCGGCCCCTGATCGACCTGCGCGGCGGCGCCGATTTTCGCATCCACGACGGCGGCGCCTGTCCGGGGTGCCGGGGCTACCTCCATTTCGTCCTGAACAAGCTGCGAAGACCCGACCCTGCCTCCAGCGGGCGGCTCCTCATCGACCGGCCTTTCGCGCCGAAAGTCAATCTTTTTCTCGGTCCCGACACGCCTGTCCCCATCGACCCGCAAGAGACGAACGTCTTCATGGGCATCTGCCAGCAGCACCACGCAGCGCAAGGCCCCCACCTGCGCGGCTGCCCCCCGCACGCGGAGGTCATAATGAACGGCATATTCCGCCTTTTCCCCGACGTTGCAAGGCCCAAGTACGCGGACGAGACGGAGGAGGCCAAGCTGGAGAAGATGCTGGACGAAGTGCTGGGGATGGAAGACCGCTAAAGGTGGGGTCGGATTCCCCCAGGCTGATCTGCGGCAAGGCAAAGAGCGTCCTCAAGTATTCTTTATAGTGCTCATCCACTGCCAAACGGCTTCCTTTCTTCCTGAAAGAGAGCCGCTGGATGTTTTTGTTGCAATACAACCTTACTGGTGGTTATGATTAACGCATGACGTGAGAGGGAGACGTTAATTATTTACTTATTTACGGACGTCCCCCTCTGCTGCTGTCGCATCCCTGCTTTTGACGACCGAAGCCATGATCGTTTAGAAGCCGAAGGAAAAGTCCCCTTATCCCCCAATGCCTCCGGGAGGTGGAATGGAAGGGTATACTAACAGGCAAGTCTCGGAGAGGTAACCAATAAAGGGGGACTACAGTGCCCCTCTTTTGCTTCCGGAAGCCCTCCACAACATTCTACTGCCGGGCGCTACTCGGAAAGTGCTGGCGAACTTTGGCCGCAATCTGACGATCCGTCATCTTATCAGCCGTTTCGATGCCTACGATGCGTCCGCCAAGGCCGTTTTTTTCAAGACGTTCTTTCAGTTCGCCCTTTGCCTCACCGGGACCAAATATTAGGATAGACTCTGCATCGCGAATAGACGCAATCACCGCATCGTACCAAATGTTGAGATGCTCCGTAAGCGCTCTCTGGAGGCTGTCCTGCGCCGGTACCTGGTGTGGATCGTAGGGACCCTTAAGAGGGGAATCACCGGAACGGCGCGATTGTTTTTCAACTTTCGATATTATCAGTCCCATCTTTTCCCCTTTGTCAGTCACCATCACGATATTGGCCTTCCTGTGGTCAATCCACAGACCCACTTTCGTTTTCATCGGCTTCTCCTTTGCCTTACGTCATCGAGTGGAGTCCCACGCTATTTCCCTCGGTGTCGAGAAACAAGGCGTAGTATCCCATTTCCTTGCTTATCATCGTCTTGGACACCAGTATCTTGCCGCCGGCAGTCTCGACACGGCTCAATGGATCCGATAGATCCCGGCCGCCGTTCAGGTAGATTGCGGCTCCCTTAGGGGAGGGTTGAAAATCCATGTGTTTTACGAGCGCGCCACTGTTACCGTAACCGCGCGCGGGGAAAAACCCATAGGGCTTGTCGCCAAGGTCCTGAACCTCTAGACCCTTCCGCATATTTAAGTAACGATAGGAGTTGTGGCAGAGGCTACTTTTGCGGGGTTGTCCATCAGTTCGCAGAGGGCATGATCGGCCCTTTCGATCAGGGCGGCCTTGTTCCTGCAGTGGA
>Ga0326727_10028924_pt1 | contig 10032 bp, 10 predicted proteins | sample MB2enrmetagenome_FD_207643 | JGI IMG/M metagenome (GOLD analysis project Ga0326727, IMG submission 207643) | Lab enriched peat soil microbial communities from McLean, Ithaca, NY, United States - MB29MY | ecosystem: Environmental > Terrestrial > Soil > Wetlands > Peat | place: USA: New York...
GGTTTGCCTGGACGGCGGATGAACCTCCGGCGACAAAGGACGTGGGTGTTGCTGAGATGCCAAGTACCAGCCACGGGTTAAACTGTACACTGCCGTTGACTAATCCTGATGAGGGGCTGTTCGTTCCCCAAAAGTTGTCCGTGGCAGTTAAGGTCGGAATAATAAAGCCCGGTGCGATCGGGACAATGGCGCCATTGGTAACTTCCGGAACAGAATTATTGTAAATCTGGGAGAACTGCATAGTGCCACTTTGCAGAATGGTAGTGTTAATTGCACCGCCACCGCCGGTCTCCGATACCGTAGATCCGGTGATCGTCGAGGAGGTGATTGTGACATTCCCGCCTTCGGAGTAGAGGCCGCCTCCATAGCCTGCCGAGCATCCGGAGATCGTGGAGCCGGTCAGCGTGAGATTTGTGGGGCCAAAGTCATCACCAGAAGAAGGTGATACACTTGGGAACGTGAACGAAAAAGGTCCTGAGCCTTTCGGACCGACAGCACTCGTGAGGCTCGTGGTGAGGGGCAAGCTCATGGCAATATCTGGTGAGAGACCTGGTGTCTCTCCGCCCTCAAACCATATAGCGCCACCGATCAACCCTGCCGAGCATCCGGTGATCGTCGAAGAACTGATGGTGGCGTTGCCTATAAGTCCAATCGCACCTCCTGCCTCTGTTGCTGAGGATCCGGCGATTTTCGAAGATGTAATGGTGACCGATCCGAGTTCAGTTACAATCGCACCGCCAAACTCTGTTGCCGTGCAGTCACTGATAGTCGAAGAGGTGATTGTGTCGGTTCCTTCTTCAGTTGCAATCGCACCGCCACTTATTGCCGAGCACCCGGTGACCGTCGAGGAGCCTTCTAGGGTGACACTGCCGTCTTCAGAATAAATCGCACCGCCTGCACCTGCCGTGCAGTCACTGATAGTCGAAGAGGTGATTGCGTCGGTTCCTTCTTCAGTTGCAATCGCGCCGCCAAACTCTACTGCCGTGCAGTCACTGATAGTCGAGGAGCTTTCTACGGCGAGGGTCCCTTCGAGGTTATATATCGCACCGCCGCTGGTTGCTGAACAGTTAGTGATCGTCGAAGAGATAACCGTGACCGTACCGCCTCCTACGGACGCGATTGCACCGCCCCCGGATGCTAAGCAATTTGTGATGGTCGAGGAGGTGATGGCGACGTTCCCCATAGTTGCCAGAGCGCCGCCAATTAACCTTGCCGAACAGTTGGTGATCGTTGATGAGGTGATGACAACATTGCCTTGAGCTATAATTGCACCGCCGCTGATTGCTGAACAATTGGTTATAGTTGAGGAGGAAACGGTGACCGTTCCACCGATAAAAGAGTCGATTGCACCGCCAGCAAAGGTGGAGTTTGCGTTCCGCATAGTCACGCCGGTTATTGAAAGGGCATAGGGACCGGTAACGTTGAATATGCTGCCAGTTGACTGGTTCCCATCGATGAAGGTGTTCGTCTGGCTTCCACTGGAGACGATGTAGATATTCGTCGACACATTGATGTTATTCTCGAAATACGTTCCCGGAGAGAGGATGATTGTGTCCCCGGAAAGAACACTTCCGTTATTGATAGTTGCATTGATTACTCCTGTTCCGGGATGAATCGTCCACGTTGTCGCCGATGCCGGTGCAGCGATAACAACGAGTGCGAGTATCAACATCAAAACAAGAACCAGACCATATCGTTTCTGACCCACGTTACGCCATCTCCATCATGTACCAAATCCGGGGCATGCATATTTTCGAAACGTACCTAGCAATTATCCCGCTTCAACGATTGTGCAGACCCGGTTGATTAAATCTTGACGGAGACGATAATAAACTTTAGCATATATATTTTACGATTTATTAGTTCCGAGGCAGCTAAAGATATAAAGAGACGCTCCAAACCCATAAATTAAAAACTCTCTTTTACTCGGGATCTTGCTGGGAACCCGAACAATTCCGCTCATTCCCCGCTTTCATCACCCCACACCTTCAGCATATCACAATCACGTTTCCACGTTGCCCTGCTCAGCGCCTGTGACCGGGTCAACATCCTTTGCTGGACAAAATCGTATTCGCAGAGGATTTTCGTATTCCGGAGCAGCGTCACCCGGATCGGATGGTGCCGGTAGGTGACCGGTTCCTGTTTCCAAAAATACCATTTTATTCTCTGGAAGGTGAGCCAGTCGAGTTTCATGGCAAGGGTTGCATGGAACCTGAAATCATCCTCACCATCTAGGTCATATTTCCGTAATGAGCAGTACGGTGAAAGTGCACCTGATAGCTGGTAACGGAATTGTTTTAAGGTCGCATCTGGGGTAATAGTGACAAAAACAACCCGCGAATCGTCAAAAAAACCGTACCCGCCTACCTCATATCTGGGGACAGCCGCCAGATTCGCACTTATCCGGGTAAAATCTGCGACGAGTTTCTTTTCATCGTTGGTAAAAAAAGGCCCGACAAGCGTAATGTGAGGGATGACTCCTTTATTCCCGATGTTAAATTTCTGGTGGAGATGATCGCTGAGCTCACTAATCTGCTGTTTCACTGAACCCATCAGCCGGATATCAATGAGATAGTGAGTCATTTTTTCTTATATCTTACAAGGCCGCCGGACTTAAAAAAAAGGTATCAGGATGACCCACCGCGGTCATCCCGGATCTGCTGCCGGTTATCCTGGATCTGTTCCCGGTCGGCGCTGTTATTCTGCCGGAGGGAGAGGTCCTCCTGATGATTTGCGTCGATCTGGGACCAGTCCTCCTGGCTTGCATTCCGTTCATCATGAATATCCTCATGGGTTGCGGCATTGCCCTGCCAATCCTCGTGGATATCGGCCCGGTCGGCCGCTATCTGCTGCTCTTCGTCAGTCTGGTTGCCGGAATCGTTTCGTATATCCTGCCGGTCAGTGTGGATATCCTCGCGGTATCCGAGGTTTGCAGACCGGTTTGCAAGATCAGTCGACTGGTCTTCCCGGACCGTTGCCCGGTTCCCGAGAATATCCTGGAAGATATTCAGGTTGTCCCACCAGTTCTGGTGGATGTCCTGGTCGTTTGCGCTAATATCCTGCGTGAGGTTCCGGTCCTCGTGCCGCAGACCAAGAATGCTCTCCAGTGAGCCAAGCGGGTCAAAACCCGGGGCCGGTGTGCTGGTTATGGTGGCTATTGGCGTTACGGTTACCGTTGAGGCGTCGTCCGCACTCACAGGGAGCACCAGTGCAAAGAGGAGCACGGCGCATATACAGGTTATGACAAGGATGCTGGGTTTCATGGTGTTTTCTCTCCTTTTGTGTGGGGGCCCGGTGTTCGGGCTTACAATAAACCGTTTACCTGAAGATCATATATATTCGACAAATAGCCCGGGTAGGTTCCCTGAACCGACAAGTTAAAAGGTGGATGGAAAAAGCCTGATGATAGGATTACCCGGATCCGGGATTCATTTCCATTTTCATTATCATGGTCGTATACGGTACCCATACGGAAAGAGTGAAATGTAGCTCACGACCGTCCGGCCCAAAATCACCGGGTATCAAGTAACCGCCATAACAGGCTTCCCATCCACTCTGCATCCAAGAAGGCCGGCCGCCAGCCGGGGTCCCGCAGGGATTGAATGCTGCTACTTTCGTGTAGGGACCGTAAGGCGTATCGGCAGCATAAAGCAGGAACAGGCCCTGATTGTAATCCTTGAAGAACAGCAGGTATTTGCTGAGCGGAGCATCGTATATCAGGGATAATTCACCCGCCGAGACATTTTCAAAACCGGGTAGGGGTTCGGCCTGTGAGATGGCAGAGGTCCAGTGCGGAGAACCGTCAGGGTCATACCCTGCCAGGTAGTGATACTGTGTCGGATCCCCAATATCAGCAGGGAGCACGTACGCGAGGTATACCGGGGAATTCCGATATTTGCCGCTCATGGCCATGAACACTGCAGGTGTCCTGCCCGGGAGAAAACCGATGACCGGTGCTGTATTTACATGAATCTGGTCTGTCCCCCAGCTTGCAGTCTGGGAAAACGAACCGTCAGGTTCCTGCCGGAAAAGAACGCCATACCCTGAGACTGAGGGGTCACTCATGGTCCCCCAATGCAGTACCCGCATGGCATACAGGTAGATAGTGCCGTCCAGTGATATCGCCCCGGCCGGGACCGTAGATGCATCCACCCCCACAATCCTCTTTGAAGTCAATGGCTGGAAGTACGATGACCCTGAGGTTACCCAAGAAAAATTGGCGCAGCTGAACGGTATGCTGGATTGAATCACTGAGCTTCCGCCGGTAGCATCACTTGGACCTGCCATGGACGTGGCGGATTTTGCCATGGTATCCCCGAAGATGAGCCATTGTGCCGGACCCACCACAATCGGTACGCCGAGATCTGCCCCGGCAATCCCCAGGTTATGGGGGGGGTTTTCAAACAGGTTGCATTCAAAAGTGGGGCCTTGCGCAATTGAAATCTGCGAGGCAGGTGACGGGGGTGCTGTATTTTGTGGTGTCTGGCTCGGTGGCGTTATGGTAGCATTTGTGCCTCCCGGCGATGGCTTAACGCAGCCGGCAAAAATGACGAGCAGTACGATGAACAGAAAAAAGACTGTCCATGGCTGGGTACCTTCTTCCATAGTCCCTTTTCATACATCCGGGGACTATAATACTTCCTAAATTCAGCGAAGATCTGTCACTGGTAATGATCCGGTAATAGCACCAGCTGAGCAATCATCTCAGTCTGGGAGCGGTACCGGTTATCGGTGCACTCGGCCTGTGCGGTGCGATCTTCCTGTTCCGGAAGAATGGAAAGTAATCTTTTTTACTGACACCGCAACGTCCTGCCTATTCAGTTTCTACTTCACCGGTTCTGATACGTATTGCTCGCTCAACAGGCTGGGAAAAGAGCATCCCATCCCCGAACGATCCTGTCCAGGCCCCGCTTTTCAACGTCGCGATCAGATCCTCTACATCCCGGTCGTGTATCACAATCTCCAGTTTGATTTTGGGTAAGATATCGATGTTAATCCTGCCTCCGCGATAGTCAAGGGAAATTCCTTTCTGCTTTCCCCTGCCTTTGACATCGCTTACCGTCATACTGATATATCCTTTATCCTCAAGCGTTTTTTTCACAAATTCAAATCTTTCTGGTTTGATTACTGCTGTTATCATCTTCATACCAGTCACCTAGACACAGTTACCTAAGCACCCGTGTTTTGGGAAGCCTCAATCCCGGGGCCTGGTATCGTCTTTGGTTGATGTGCACGATCCCCCGGCAAGAACCGGGGACTATCCCCCCTTATTACTCCACTACCACGTTCACTTTCCAAGAGACTAGCCGGATGAACATTTTTGTATGCGGCGATCTCCTGATATATCGATCCTTCCCAGGGTGCGTGTATGAACCAAGAGGCATAGATGGCCGCTGGAAACCGCACCTGGCCTTCCTCTTTGAATGGTTTCTGGCAGATCAACATGGTAATCGCATCGTCAGCCCTGAAGGGATCTGGTACCGTATTCATCGATATAACTTTCATCCCTGAACGGCCAAGAGCTTCGCGATAATCGTCGGACACAAATGGTCGTCTCTTCCCATCCCGGGTCCGCCACTCCGGTTCATCAGAGAACCGCCACATACGGCATTCCAGCTCTGCGACACAATCGTTCTTTTTTGACGCATCGCCTCCCTGGACATTGACAAAGTAGCCTCCCGGGTTTAATGCGTCGGCAATCCTTGGTACCATTTCAGTCTTTTTCCCGCTGGGATTAGATGACGACAAAATGAGATCATATCCCCGGCCAAAATCATCCCGAAAAAAATCCCCGGCACGAATCGATACCTGGTTTTCCACCCCGTATTTTGCAAGAGAAATCCGGGCAGCTTCCCCGACTTGTGGAAGATCAAAAACAACACACTGCATGCCCGGGTTCAGCCGGGCAAGCGCTATTGCATAGAGTCCGTGACCCCCGCCAAGATCAAGCATCCGCGAAGTCTCCGGGATCCCGGGAAGTTCTAATATGGCCCGGATAACCTGCTGGAGCCTGCCGGTAAGCGCATTTGCCGCCATTGACGGGAGAACCATACGGGAAAAAAATGCGTTCTTATCGTAGTATACCGGACCAGTCCGGATAATATCGGGAAGCCGGCACCAGAGCTCGTGTGTCCGGATCTCGAGTTTTTTTAGGTATTCCACCTGAGAATACAGGGAACTGGCGGTGAGGAATACCAAAGCCTGGGGTGTATTGACAAAAGTCCCTTCTTTTTCCTCAACAAAACCACATTCACAGAGCACCTGCAAAAGCTCGGGTATCTGGTCAGCAGAGGGATAATGCCGCATGATGATATCGCAGGTAACCGGTACTGTCAGTTGATCGAAAAGCCGGATGCTGACGGCACTTAACAGCGCGAAAAACCGGTGTGCCTCTGACGCCATACTATTGATCGTGTGGTAAAATGCATCAGGGTCTGATTCGGGAGGTAAAATAAAAGCACGCAGGACCGCATCAACATGAACGTCCCCCGTAAAGGCCGGGCCTCTTCGTGTATAACAGGCAGGAAAATCCGGCGGCCGGGACACATACTGGCGCGACCGGGGACAAGGAATACTCATACCAGTTCTTGTAGTTAAAATTATATATAGATTATGGAAGCATACTTCTATCATACTACTATTAAATAGTTCACAATCCCACCTTTATCCCATGAACAGCGATACATGATAATATTCGCCGTTCAAGGGGATGCCGAATATGGACTCTCCACTCATTTACCTTAACAACGCAGCGACGAGCTGGCCAAAACCACCGGAGGTGATCGCTGCTGTCAACGAATCCTTCAGGACGCCGTTTTCCGAAGCCGGCCGTTCTGCAACCAGCCTTTCTTCAGATTGTGTCGCAGAAGCCCGGGAGATCGTAGCCCGGTATTTCCATGCGCCCACACCAGACCACATGGTCTTCTCTGCGAATGCTACCGATGCCCTCAATATCCTCATCCATGGATTTGCACAACAACAAAAAGAGAAGTTCCACGTCGTGATCACTGAACCGGACCACAATTCGGTAATCCGGCCCCTGCGGACACTGGAAAAAGAAGGCCGGTGCCACGTTACCGTAGTTCCCTGCACGGGCACGCATATCGATCCTTCTTCTGTCGCTGATGCACTCAGGTCGGATACCCGGCTTGTGGTGATGGCACATGGTTCGAATGTCCTAGGCTCGGTCCAGGATATTACGGCAATCGGGAGAATCCTGGGAGAACGGGGGATTTTTTATATTGTCGATGGGGCACAAACCGCGGGACTTGTACCGGTCGACCTCGGGCGCCTGCCGGTCGACGCATTTGTGTTCACCGGCCACAAGTATCTTTTCGGTCTTCCCGGCACCGGCGGGTTTTACCTGCACGAGCCAGAACGGATTGCTGCTACCCGCGAGGGCGGCACCGGAACAGATTCAGGTTCGCCGTTCCAGCCTTCCACCATGCCGGAGAAGTTTGAAGCCGGAACCCACAATTATACCGGTCTCATCTCGCTCGCTGCCGGTATTGCATTCCTGGAAAAGACCGGGTCAAAAGCAGTTGCCCGGTGTATCCGGGACCAGAATGCACTTTTCCTTGGGGCTTTTGCACAAACCGGTTCACTGGAGGTGTATAACCCTGCACCGGAGCTCCCGGTGATCTCCTTTAATATGCGGCACATGGGAAACGACGACGCAGGTTTTGTGCTCCGGAACATGTACGGGATAGTCACCCGGACCGGCCTGCACTGTGCACCCCTTATCCATAAACGTCTTGATGCCGGCCGTGGCTGCGTACGGTTAAGCCCATCTGTTCTCACCCCAAAAGCGGACTGTGTTTTTGCCGCTGCCTGTATCCATGAGGTCGCAGAACATGCCCATTGATGCAGAGAAGAACAGCAAACACTGTGCCGACGGGAGGATCAAAAAAGAATACTACCTGTCTGAGCCTTTTACCAGAGAGACGGCAGGAAAACTTTCTTCGTTTGGGACGGTTACACTCCTGGCATTTTTACCAAAGCCGCTCTTTACCCTGGTTCGGCAGCCAAACATGAATATGCGGGCTGTTCTTGGGGAACGTATTGTGGAAATCTGGTATGAACCGGAAGATTTATCGGTTGCCGAGCCGGTGATTTACCGTCTCCTTGACTGATACCGGCAGGATACAGTTATTTGTTTAAACTCAGGGTCCCTTTTCTGCCGCAGTCAATAAAAAGAAAAATACCTAATCCCAGGAAAAGAAATCCGCCAAATAGGGATACGAGGATTATGACATGGGATGCCGGACCCGTATAATCGAAGGTGACATTGAGTCCACTCATGACAATAAGGAATACACCTATCAGTGCACAACAAAGACTTTCTGCGAACCGGTAGAGTAAATTCCAGAAATCGTCGGTCATATTATACGGTCACCGGATATTTGAGAGAACATTCGTGATGAAAATATATGCAATTTCGGGTAAATGTATTTCGCTTTCGAGCTGACACGGCGGCGGTCGATCTGGTACCGGTTCCCGGAGGACTCGGCCTACCCTGTGCGATCTTCCTGTTTCGGAAGAAAGGGGACTAATCTTTTTTTTATAGAAATGCCTTGTGCGAGTGATGGTGAGACTTGCCCAGGGAATATCCAGACTACAGCGGGGAAAAGTGTTTAGGTCGATAGGTGGAAAAATATATACCAAAGTTTATATCCCTTCCCATCGATTTTTTTATCGATCGGTTGTGCCGGCGTGTCCTTACGGACAATTATATTTCTTAACGCAGGTCATCCCGGGTTTTGTCTGTTTATATGATAGAATTGGTGGAATACATGGGTCTGAAACGATATAGTCTGGTTCTTGCATCGCTGTTGATTATTGCGCTCTTTTTGGCTGTCGCACCGGTATCGGCGACAACAGTGCATATCCTCAATCCCGGGGATTCGATCCAGCAGAATATAACCGCTGCTGCAAGCGGTGACATAATTATACTTAATCCTGGGACATACCAGCAAAACAATATCGTGATCACCACGAACATCACAATCGAAGCAAACCAGTCCCTTGGCGGTAGTTCGATAAACACGATTATTAATGCGACGTCAAGTAACCATCGTATCTTCAATAATCTTGGTGGATATGCGCTCAATATCGACGGCCTGACCCTAAACGGTGGCGGACCCACCCCTATCGCCGTGGGAGGTGCGATCTACTCTACAGGTGACCTTACGATAACGTCCTCAAACATCACCGGATGTTTGGAAACAGCCACAGGCAGCGTAGGAGGTGCTATTTATTCCACTGGCAATGTCACAGTATCCTCGTCTGTTATCACTAACTGCTCGGTAAAAAATTTTGGCGGCGCTATTTACTCCACCGGCAATGTTACAGTAACCTCCTCCACGATCTCCGGTTGTAATGCCACAGGAATACTCAGTGCAGGTGGAGCTATCTTCTCCAAAAACTACAATACCACGATAACCTCCTCCACGATAGCCGGATGCAATGCAAATTTTGGTGGTGCGATCTATTCAGGTGACACTGCTACCATAACGATAGTTTCCTCCACAATCACCGGCTGCTCGGCATTCGATGGCGGTGCAATCTGGTCCCGGGACGGTGGTATTGTTACGTTGACCTCCTCCACTATCAACGGATGCTCGGCAGAAAATTTTGGCGGCGCGATTGCATCCTCCGGCACAGTTACGTTACAAACGTCTTCTGTTATTACCGGTTGCTCAGCGGTAAATGCCGGTGGCGCTATTTACGCACCGGGGGGAATAACCGTAGACTCATCTACATTCACCGACTGTTCGATCTCCAATATTCAAGGCTCAGGCGGTGCTATTTCAGTGGGAAGTGAGGAGGACGGTAGTCCTTCATCTCCTGAATTGGCACCCGACGAAGGTTCAGCAACAGTGAACAACTCCACATTCACTAACTGCTCAGGCGGATGGGATGGCGGCGCCGTTTATGTGGAAGAGGGAGACCTGACGGTAATCTCGTCTACATTTACCAACTGCTCGAACCTTAATGAGGATTCCTATGGTGGTGCTATTGAGGGAGATGGTG
>Ga0326727_10028926_pt1 | contig 10030 bp, 13 predicted proteins | sample MB2enrmetagenome_FD_207643 | JGI IMG/M metagenome (GOLD analysis project Ga0326727, IMG submission 207643) | Lab enriched peat soil microbial communities from McLean, Ithaca, NY, United States - MB29MY | ecosystem: Environmental > Terrestrial > Soil > Wetlands > Peat | place: USA: New York...
TTGAGCGCGGTAGGCTCCCCTTCCGGCTGCTCCCACGGCGAATGTCCAACGGCCTTTGTTTTGAATGCCTGCAGATCCGCCCGTGGTCCGGTGATGGTGAGGCTGTTTGAACACCAATTCGGCATGGTTCTCCTTTCTTTCCGCTGTTTTAGCGGTGGGTGGTTTTGCGGATTCGATCCGGGATGAAACCAATGGCATCGAGATCCGGCTTGTAGATGACGCCCTCTGGCAACTGGGAAGGGTTGCACCAGAGGAAGTCCGGCGGCTGTGGTGTGCGCCAAACCAGACCTTCCTGGGCCGCTTGCTCGGGCAGGAATTTCGTGGTGAAGTCCAGCAGCTCGTTTTGTTCAGGCAAGCCAACCCAAACGTGGATCTCAGGCAGCAGACCGAGCTTCAATGCGGCCTGGCTCTCTTCACGCCAAGGTGACCACTCATACGAGAAGTGGGTGGGGCTGTGTCCGTCGTCTTGCCTAGGTGGAACTATTGGCCACGACATGCTGCCAGCTTGAATGAGGGCGCGATACCCCTTTTGGAGCAGCACGCCCATCAACGTCAGGGACCAGTAGAAACACCGGCCGCCAAGCTCTGCTTGATCCGCGTACCATTGGCGGTATCGGGCGCTGGTGAGTTGGTATAGTTCGAGTTTCTGCTCCAAGCTGGTGGATCTATTTGCACAGGTCGGCATCGTTCTCCTTTCTCATGCCCATCGACGGCAGTTATCGAAGAACTCACAGCCAGCACAGTGAAACCCTGGTGATGGAACGAAGTCTTCCCTGGCCAACCCCTCCACATACGACTCCATCATCCGAAACAGCCTAACCTGTTGAGCCGCTGTCATTGGCCCAAGTTCTGTAATGACCAGTTTCGGGGTTTTGGTTTTGACCAGGTGATGCAACTCCCTTCCTGATTCCTGATGTCCCGTTGCCTCTCGATATAGGACCGAATAGCAGGACATTTGCGGTTCGTTCTGGTGAGCTGCGTCCTCCGGGTCTGGGGTCTTGCCGGTGCTTTTGAAGTCCACGATTCGACCGCCCGCACGAACCAGGTCCAGTACCCCGATCAACGTGGGCAGCCCGTATTTCGAGAGGTCAGACTCCATCGGCACCTCAACCGCTTCTGGCATTTCCGTGGCTTTGATGGGGGTCTGCGCGAAGTACATCTCCAACACCGACCAGGCTGTGTTCTTTTCGCCTGCCTCCTCACCGTCCCAATTAATCCCTGGCGGTTGATCCTTCCACCCCTCCTCGAACAGCTTTTTGAACTTTTCGAGCTGGAATTCCTGTTTCCTCCACCGCGCCATGTTCCAGGCCTGCAAGATCAGATGCACCACCGAACCGACGTGCAATGCTGGCGTCTTGGGCTTGGAAATCTGTTGGACGTAGCGGAAGTAGAACTTGAGCCGACATTGGAGAAACGTGGTCAGCCGTGATGCAGAGACGGTCTTTTGCAGAGTTTCGATGGGGTTGGCCTGGGATTGCTCCGGAACGACTTTTGCAGGTTCAACGGCAGCAATCATCGTGCACCTGCTCTCTGATACCGGCCCTGAAAACGACTCCGGCCGTTGCTCTGGCTCGTCATCTCCAGCAGTTCTTCGATGAGGCCGGATGCTTCGAGTTTATTGAGCGCCTTGACCGTCTTGCCGAAGCGATCCTGAGCCAGACCTTCGACCTTGGCCTTCTCCAGCTTGTGCTCCTCGACGATCTTTAGGATGAGGTCTTTCTGTTTGCCGGAGCAGTTCCAGCCGTCCTTTTCCCGCGTTGGCTCCCTGCTGTTTCTCTGGGCGTTACCGTTGCCGTTGCCGTTGGTGGGCAGATAACCGGTTTCCTTGATACTGGTATCGACGCCCTCCTGGAGCAGTTTGTAGAGCCTGGAACTCTCTGCCTGCACTTGCATCAGGTCTGCGATTTCCGTCCTGAGGGTGATGGCGAACTGATGGGAGCTGTAGCCGGGCAAACCCAGCTTTTTCTGATAATTGCATTCTAACGTGATCATGATGTTTTTGTCCTTTGGTTTTGGTGTTGATGGTGAAAATAAAAGAGCCCAGACGCCGTGACTCGCCAGGGGTGCGGGTAAATCCGCACCATCCAAAAGCGTCCTGCTTTTGTAATGGTTTCAGAACTGCCCTTGGTGCACCCTTTCTACATGATGAATGAGAAAGTAACGTGCCCCAAGTGCAACGCTAACATGGTCCAGGGCTTCGTGCCGGATTACACGTATGGAGGCAGACTGGTGGCGAATTGGCATGAGGGCCAAGCGAAGAAGTCCTTTTGGACCCAGACGAAAGAGCCATCCACTCAGGGTCTGCCAATTGGGGCCTTCCGCTGTGAAAAATGCGGCTACCTGGAGTTCTACGCCGACCCGAAGTTCGTTGCCCAATAAGAGCTGCTTTCGACCTCCCTGGTGAAGGTGAACAGGGCTCAATCCGTGAAGATTGAGCCCTCGTGGTTGTCGTTGATGTCGTGGTCTACTTGGTTCGGTTGGTGCGATATTCTTTGACCCCCTCCCCCAGCCGCATTTGATCCAGTGCTTCCTTCCAGCCAGCCGAATCTTTTAACCCCGCCTCCACCAGATTATTGGCGAGCCGGGTCATGGGGATACCCCTGGCCTTGGCTTCATGGTGGAGGGCGCAGACAAGGAAACGAGAGAGGGGAGGGGTATAATGCTTTTGAGGCATGGGGGCCTCCGGGTTGCTCAATCAGCCGCCGTTAGGCAGCTAATGTGGTTTGTTCAAGGGATTATACCAGCGCGAGGTTGGATTCAGGAGGGGGGCTGGGCTGGATTCTTGGCGGCAGCGAGGGAATGAAGCTGAAAGCCCTATAGCTCCAACAGGCACCGACAATCAACTTGACGGCACTTTTGCTCTGTGGTGAAGTCGGGGGAGTCTATTGGAAATCAGCGATGGGCCTTCCCAGTTTGCTGGTTTTCGTGGCGGTCTTGTTCAGGAGCCGGAAGTTTGTGAAATTGGCAGTGGCATTTGCGAGATCAGCTTCGGGCGAGCATGCGGCTGGTGCTCACCATTTCAGGTTTTATGCCAACGGGCGGCCATTAGCTCTCCCTCCAGCAAACCGGCGAGTCCCTTCTTGAATCCAGAGACTAAGAACGCGAGGAGATTTTGCCCATGACAACAGAAAACATAGCTGGTTTAGCAGCGTCGGCGTCCAGACAAGCCCTCCCGTATTTGAAATCCAGCATCAAACATTTCGTCTTTGTACCGGCGCTGATCTCGCTGCTGGCAGCGGGCGGCGTTGAGTCGGCTAAGGCGGCCCAGGCGGATTTGGCTTTAATCACCAATACTTCACCGGACCCAGTCATTGTCAATTCCAATGGTGTGGATCGTTTCACGTGCACGTATTCGTTCACGGTTAGCAATGCCGGGCCTGCGACGGCCACCGGGGTGGTGATTAGCAATCAGCTACCTTTCTGGGTCGGCACTTTTATCTCTGCAACAGGCGGCAGCACCCCCACCAACGGCAGCCTGCTGATAAACCTGGGGTCGCTCGCAGTTGCTGCGACAAGTGCGGTTCAGATCGTGGTGCAGTGCAATGCGGACACCGTCGACACCAACGGCGTGATGTATAGAAGCTTTACGAACGTGTTTCAGGTGTACGCCGACCAACCTGATCCCGATCCGGCGAATAATACCGCCACCACCGTGTTTGGAATCGCCCGGACTACTACATACAGCACGAGCACGCGCACGATTGAGACCAATCTTACATCGGAGGTGAACCTGCAGGCGACGAACTACACAACAGAGTTGATCGCGATGATGCCGTCGGGAACCGTGCTTTTTGACCAGAGCTTCAACACCGTCTTTTCGGATCCGTCGGTTCAGGCGGCGGTGACGCAAGCCGCCGGGGATTTGACCGCAGCCGGAGCGACTTCCTACACCGGGCCAACAGAGACGAGCTTCTTGCAGTCCCTCGTGGGCAGTTCCACGGTCACGGTTACGAACGTTGTTGGGACCAATGTTTCTGTTGCCACATCTTCTTACGTCGGGCCACAAACAATCATGGTGGGACCCGACCAGTCAATGCCTCTCTTTGTGCTCGCCGGCCAGATGGACTTTGACACCTTGGTCACGGCCGTCGTGACCAACCTGGTGACGACGACGAACACGGACACCTATCTGGACTCGGCAGTGTATACAATGACCGCGATCGTCCCCCAGGCGGATTTGAGCCTGAGTGCCAGCGCCTTGCCGGCCGTATATGTTTACCCGGAAAGCAACCTGGTTTATTCCATCATAGTGAGCAACGCCGGACCTGCGATAGCCACGGGGGTGGTGGTCAGCAATCGGCTCCCCTACGGCGTTAACTTTGTCTCGGCGACGGGCGACAGCACACCCACCAACGGCGTCCTGCTGGTGAACCTTGGCGCACTCGCCGTGGGCGCGACCGATCTGGTTCAGATCGTCGAGCAACCCACAACCAACAATGAGACAATGCCACCGTACTATTCGTATTGGTCTGTTACGAATGTGTTCCAGGTGTCTGCCGCGCAAAGTGATCCTGACCCGACCAATAATTCGGCCACCGTCATCAGTCAAGTTTCGGATGCCACTACTTTATATACCCAGAGCACGCTCATTATTGAGACCAACTTCACCTTGAGCGTGAGCCAGCAGGCGACGAACTACTCGACGGAACTGATTGCGGTGATGCCGGGTGGAACCGTGCTTTTTGACCAGACCTTCGACGCTGGCTTCTCGAACGCGGCGATGCAAGCGGCAGTGACACAGGCTGCCGCCGACTTAAATGGGGCCGGCGCGACTTCTTACACCGGGCCGACGCAAACGAGCTTTTTGCAGTCGCTGGTAGGCAATTCGTCGGTCACAACTACGAATGTTATTGGAATCAGTAGTTCCGTGACAGCGACCACCTACATCGGCCCGCAAACGATTATGGTAGGCCCCAACCAATCAGAAGCCCTTTTCGTCGTCGGCGGGCAGATTGATGTTGACACCTTGGTCACGGCCGTCGTGACCAACCTGGTGACGACGACGAACACGGACACCTATCTGGACTCGGCAGTGTATACAATGACCGCGATTGTCCCCCAGCCGGAGTTGGGATTGGCCGCTGTGCGCAGCAATCAATTCGGCTTCACCATCACCGGTACCTCCAACTTGTCCATCGTGGTGGAAGCCTGCACCAACCTGGCAACTCCAAGCTGGACCACGCTGGAACTCTTCAGGTTTACGAACGGCCCGATTTATTTCAGCGATCCGGCGTGGAGGAGTTATCCGATGCGCTTTTACCGGACACGTTTGCCGTAACGTCGGATTATCTCACTGGAAATCGAGGTTGAACGGGGCATGCGTCGGCGCATTCGACGCGGAAACCCTGATCGACAGAGGCCCTCCAACAGCCTCGTCGAGCAGAGGAAACAAGTCAGGAGAACAATCAACGATCAGCCAGGCTGGAATAGCCGCGTTGCCCTCGCTGGCCGGTTTGCGCTATCTTGCCGCAAGGTGACTTTCTCAGAGCTTTTCGAAGTTCACTCCCAGGATTCACTCCCAAGGTTCAGCTCAATGGTTTACTCCCAGGTGTGCTTTCATGCGATCATCCGGGCATGGCTGGCTTTGGGATGCTGGTTGCCTTGGCTGGTGTAAAAAGCGTGCCAATTGGCACCGTTTTTAGGTCCAAGAGGCAAAAGCGCACCAAATTGGTTCGGTTTTCAGGATTCCTTGTCCTCCTGAGCCGGTTTGTCGTTGTTGTCCAAGGGATTATACCAGCACGAGGATGGATTCAGGAGAAGGGCTGGGCTGGATTCAAGGCTGCAGCGAGGAATTGAAGCTGAAACCCCACCCGAGAACCCGACCTGCCACGGAACATTATACCGAATATGCCTCAGATCCTCGCCAAACCCAAAGAAATCACCCATTCATCCAACCATCATCCCCACCTCCACATTCTTCCGTGGTGACCTTCTTTGATGTTGATGACCTGATGATGGGTGCCGATTCTCAATAATGCGAAAATCAGGTCGAAGTTGGCCTCGTCAGCACAAGCAAATGAGACTCTTGATACCTTGAGACCAATCGAAAGAAGGTCACCAGGGCAGTATTGAGGTTGGCGGGTTGATTTCGCTTCCTGGTCGCCTGGTTGATTGGTTTGTGGCTGTGGCGGGTGTTTATGCTCCAGTTCCTCACCAAACCCAAAGAATTCACCCATTCATCCATCCATCCTCCTGACCTGCACATCCTTCCGTGGTGACCCTCGAACCAGCCTGACCTTGGATGTTGGAGAAGATGATACCGTGAAACCTTGCGATCAACCTCGGGATCAATGTGAAGATGAAACTAAGAAGTGAACGTTAAGAGTGAACCTGAACAATGAACTTCAACAATCAACTTGAACAATGACCTTGAACAATGGAAATCAAGGAGACTTTTGAGATAATGGAGATGATTGAGACTCCTGCGACTCTTGAGACCAGCGAGGGCAGTTCAATTACGTTCACCTTGCGGAAGTTGTTGAATTCCAGCAGGTTTTCTCGTTTTGGCTGAAATTCGTGGATTCTTTGCACTGGTTGCGTGGCTGTTGGGGTGGTACGCGGTGGAGAGCGTTGGATGAGCGTTGGAGCCTGTTGCGGAGCGTTAACGATAAAGATGATTCATGGCGGTACAGCATTTCGACCACAAACAGGCCCAGGACGTGTTTTCTGGGCAAGGAGGTGACCAGCAGCGGGAAAGTGGATCGATCGTTTGTGGTGCATTCCAGGGGTTTTCTTGATAGGGTGGCGGTTATTATACAAATGGAGAGTGGGTGCTGCTCGGTTATTGTATGATTGGCTGTGGGTGAAGAGGGATGAATCAAGATCGTGACCGGCAAGCTCCAATCCCCAGCCAAACCTGAGGTGATATCGCGCAGCTTGCGGGGAAAATGGTCTCGGTTATCACGGTGGACGACAAAGAACTGACCTGGCATGATCTCGTCCGGTTGATTTAATCGAGGGGAAGCGTCGCCGTTTCTTCTTTAAAACGGAAAAGGCAGCCCAACTCAAGTTGGCCGAGATCGAATCTGATTTTGAGGCGGCAGGTCGCCGGTGGACCCGCGCGACCGCCACTTCGAAGGCGACCGTGATCCGAATTCTGGACGAAATAGCGGCGCAAGGTCTGACCCTTGAGCAAGTCTGGGAGGGCTATCAGTCCGGTAAAACCGACCGGCGGGGCGCAGGCAAGAAACTGGCCGAAGCGATCCAGGAAGTGTGCGAGGCGAAGAAGGCGGCCAATCGCCGTCCCGTTTATCTGGCGGAGCTGGGCCGCTACCTTCGACTGTTCGCCCGGGGACGGGAAGCCATGGATGTGGCCAAGTTCGGGGTGGTCGAATTGGAGAGCTGGTTTTCAGAACGCAGAGAGTCGCCCGCTTCGCGGGTGGGCAATCTCGGAAAGCTCCGGAAACGCCACAGAGCGAAGCGTGACGGGCGGCTTGGATGTCGGACTCTCTCTGCCCGGGGCAAGAATTCGGCCCTCCAGCCCATTCTGGAGCGCATCAACCAAGGAAACGCGTCTCTCGGGAGATCTCCAGAGGCCGGCACAGGCAGAACCTCTATCCCTACCCTCAGGGCTATTTCATCTGAGTTGGGTATGCCACTGCGGCGTCTTCTGGGATTAAGATATGAATAGACATTTGTTCCTGCCTTTGGCAAATCAGGGGCATGAGCAAACCGAAAACTGCGCCCGAATGGGAGTTCCTGCGCCAGGTGACTGTCCGTTTAATCCGCCCCGAAGAGCGGGAGCGTTTCGATGCCCTGTTGGAAGCGGAGCACTATCTTCATAGCGCCCGGCTGGGCGGACAAAGCCTGCGGTATGTGGCCGAGGTCGATGGGCAATGGGTAGCGCTGCTCACCTTTAGTGGGGCGGCTCCGCATACCAAAGCCCGCGAACACAAAATCCGCTGGACGCCACGCCAGCGCGCCCGCCGCCTGTGCTTTGTGGTCAACAACAGCCGGTTTCTGGTTTTGCCCGAGCGCCAGCGCTATCCCAATCTGGCCTCGCGCGTACTGGCTTTAGCTCTCAAGCGGCTCAACCCCGACTGGCAAGCGCACTGGGGCCATCCGGTCGTCTTGGTGGAAAGTTATGTCGATGAGAGCAAATACCGGGGAACCTGCTACCGGGCTTGCGGCTTCGAGGCGGTAGGATTGACCGCCGGCTATGGCCGCTCCAGCCGGGATTATTACTTCGAGCATGAGCAACCCAAGCAGCTTTATCTGCGGGAACTGCGCCCGCGCGCTCTGGGCATCCTGCGTCAAGGACGGCTGCCGGCGGACTTGGCGGAACACGAGGAGAAAATCAGCGGACCCTGTCCTTTGCGGGCGAGCCACCTCAGTTCCGTGCTGGAAGTGTTTCGGCAGTTCAAGGATAAACGTCGCGGCCATGGTTTAAGGCACCTCCAACCCTTTGTGCTGGCCTGTGCCGCAGTGGCCCTGCTCATGGGCGCCGGAGGCTATGAGGCCTTTGAAGATGAGTGCCGCAAGCTCACGCAGCGGCAGTTGCGGGCGCTGGGCTGTCGCCCAGACCCTAAAACGGGCCGTTACCGTCCCCCCAGCGACAGCACCTTCTTCCGGGTGCTCAACGGCCTCGACGCCGTCGAGTTTGACCTGCGCATCGGACAGTGGATGGTGGCTCAGGAAATTTCCATTCTCCAGGCCTTAGCCGTGGATGGCAAGTGCCTGCGTGGTAGCGCCCGCACCGATGGCAAACCGCTGCAATTGCTTTCGGCGGTGAGCCATCGTTTGCGGCTGACCGTGGCGCAGGAACCGATCCAGGAAAAGAGCAATGAGATTCCAGCCCTCAAGCCATTGCTGCGAAAGCTGCCCCCCGCAGCGCTGGAGGGCAGCCTGATCACGGCCGATGCCCTGCATTGCCAGCAGGAGAGCGCGCGCTTCCTCACTCAGGAATTGGGAGCCGATTATCTCTTTGGCCTCAAAGGCAACCAGAGCGGGGTGTTGGAGCGGGCTCAAATCAAGCTGCCCCAAGATTTTTTTTCCCTCTGAATACGACACCGGCTGGACCAAAGAGCATGGGCGACTGGTGCGCTGGCGTCTGCAAAGGGTCAGCCTCAGTCCCGAAGAGGCCGGCCTGTGCGGCTGCTGGCAGTTTATCGCCGTGTGGCGAGAGCGAAAGGAACTGCGCCAGAGCAAAGTCACTGAGGAATCCGAGGAATACAGCTTCTACTGCACCAGCGCCGCCCAAAAGCAATACAGCGCCCAGCAATTACTCCAATCCATCCGGGACCACTGGTCGGCCAGTGAAAACGGCACGCACTATCGCCGGGATGTCAGCCTGGGCGAGGATGCTTCGCGCATCAGTGGCCGTAGCGGCGCTTACGTCATGGCCACCCTGCGCAATCTGCTCTTGGGGCTGATGGAGTTGCAGAGGGACCGCGGCCAAACCCAGGCGCGCACCTTTCCGGGATGGCGGCGCAAGCTGACCAACACCCAGAAAATCCAACTCATCATCCGAACCCTATGAATCACCCATAGCCTGGCGATGGCGGCACTGCCGCAGCCTAGCCCATCGGAACCAATTGTGCCCGCCAGCCGGGCGGCCCACCGATAGAGCATCCGGCGCCGAGAAACAACCCCCTCCGGCACGCCGACTCTGTCCGAAGGCTCTGGTCAAAGCGCTCGAACGCCTCAGGACAGGTGCCGACACATCAGATGAAAGACCCCTGCTCGCGGCTGGACCGGCGCAATTATTCGCTTGCATATCTCTCCTCTTGGGGGTATTTAGGGCGTGTTATTTATAGCGGTGAAACTGGTTGTATGGTCCAGATAAGAACTGCATGAGTAAGTCTCAACCCAAGAGGGTGTCTTGAGTCGCCCTTTTCCCTCACGTTATTCTCCTCCTTCCGCTCCGTTCGTCAGGGTAAACGGGAAGATCCGCGCACGCGAAGTGCGGGTTATCGGGACTGATGGCAAGCAGCTTGGCATTCTCTCCCTCGGGGAAGCCCTCACCCTTGCGCGCGCCAACGGCGTGGACCTCGTGGAGATCGCCCCCAACGCCACGCCGCCTGTTTGCCGG
>Ga0326727_10028927_pt1 | contig 10030 bp, 8 predicted proteins | sample MB2enrmetagenome_FD_207643 | JGI IMG/M metagenome (GOLD analysis project Ga0326727, IMG submission 207643) | Lab enriched peat soil microbial communities from McLean, Ithaca, NY, United States - MB29MY | ecosystem: Environmental > Terrestrial > Soil > Wetlands > Peat | place: USA: New York...
GGATTTCTCAGACCGCGACCGGTCACGAGGCGTGGCGGAAAACTCCGCGCCGCCCCCGCCGGAAATGATGGCGGAATTGAAACAACAGCAACGGCTGCTGGCCGAATTGATTGGCACCCGCGAGTCAAGCGACGCTGACCAGTCGAAACCCGTGGCGCCGCGTCCGCACACCGAGCGGCTGAGAATATTGAGCACGTAATTTTTGAAGCGTGGGAGACGACGTACGGAGTCTCTGAAGAAAAGAAAAGTCAGAGTCTCGTCACCTCGACTCCCACGGAAGAGCTTATGAACGAAAAACCTAAAAGCATCTGGAGAAAGCCGGGGATCGGACTGCGCTGGTTTTACGCATGGCCGATTTTAATAGCCGCGGCTTTTTTCACAATTTTTGTCGTTGGTGCTCTGACCGGGTCATTGCCTCGCGGGTTGAGTTGGGAAGAATGGGTGACGGCGCTGGTGTTTATCCTCGTTGTCATTCTGGTTGTTGCCTTTGCATTTCTCGGTCTTTGGGCATTTATCCGCTGGCTCATCCGCTCGCGTAACTTCAAGCGGTTCATTTTTGGTGTTGCCTGCTTCATCACGCTGATGGCGCTGTTTTATGCCGAGGAAGACTGGCGCGGCAAACACGAATTGGAAAAATTCAAACGCGAATGGGAAGCCAAAGGCGAAAAATTTGATTACGCCAGCCTCATCCCGCCGCCGGTGCCGGATGACCAGAATTTCGCGAAGGCGCCGATCTGGGTTGAGGCCATGAAAACAAGCCGGCTGGCTATGCCTTTGGGAAGCGCTCGTTCTGTATGGCCCCTTGATCGCAACGGCAACTGGGCGATACCCACGTTGACGGATTTGAAAGGATGGCAGAGTTATTATCGTTCGTTGGCAGCGACAACGAATTTGTTTCCGGTCGCGCCACAGCCACAAACACCCGCGCAGGATGTTTTGCTGGCGTTGAGCAAATACGATTCGACGATTGAGGAATTACGTCAGGCTGGCCAACGCCCTTATTCGCGGTTCCCTCTTGATTACGCCCCCGGCCTTCCTTTCGATGCTTCGGTTTTGGTGCGGACTTTGGGCCCGCTTCACGGGTGCGGCCAGGTTCTGCAATTGCGCGCCATTGCCGAATTGCAAAATGGTGAGAGCGACAAGGCGCTGGATGATGTGAAGTTCATGTTGCGGCTGGCTGATGCCATCCGCACCGAGCCTTTTCTGATTTCACATTTGGTCCGCATCGCGACGGTGCAAAAAGCGCTGCAACCGGTTTACGAAGGCCTGGCGGAACACAAATGGTCGGACGCGCAACTGGCCCAACTCGATTCAGAATTCGCGAAGCTGGATTTCCTGGCGGATTACGAACTCTCGATGCGCGGCGAGCGGGCGTGCGAAATTTCCTGGCTCGAATACGTTCGCCGGACACGGGAGCTGAGTGCGGGGCTGAGCAATCCTTACGACTCAGGCCCAACGCCAGAATACCGGCGGATTTTGTCTCACCTGATAATGCCGGATGCCGTTTTTTATCAGAACGAGCTGACCGTCGCCCGGATGCAGCAGCAATGTATTCTGCCAATGGCTGATCCAGCAGACCGAACGGTCTCGCCATCAAAGGTCCAACAAAGCCAAAGCGAAGTTAACCGGTACTTGCAGCATCACTGGTGGTGGCCCAACAAAATATTTGCGCGGATACTCATGCCCGGCTTTCAAAACGCCGTGATTAGGTTCGCCTATGCGCAGGAGTCCGTGGACCTGGCGCGCGTGGCCATCGCACTGGAACGCTATCGGTTGGCGCACGGTGAGCACCCCGAATCGCTGGACGCGCTGGCACCGCAGTTCATCGCCAATCTTCCGCATGACATCATCAACGGCCAGCCATTGCATTATCGGCGCACGGCCGATGGGCAGTTTGTGTTGTATTCGGTCGGCTGGAACGAAACGGATGACGGAGGGGTGGTCGCGCTGACGAAGGCGGGGAACCTCGACAATCGAAAAGGCGACTGGGTATGGAAATATCCGGCCAAGTGATGAGTGGCGGCAGGCATCCCTGCCTGCCGTAGAGCCGGGCTTCCCAGCCCGGCGGAAAAATCACACGCCAGCCAAGTGACCTGAAATTCTCCAACCGTCTCTCGCACTCCACCATTTTTCCGGGCGGCAGGGATGCCGCCCTCTACGTCAGGCACGGATGCCTGACGCTACGCGCTACGCTCGCAAATCGTATATCGTAAATCCGCGGGTTTCGTGGTTTAATGATCCGGTGAATATCACGAACCTGAATCCGGACACGGACATCGGCGCGAGCGGCTGGCTGGTGGAGATTGATGACCACCGCATCCTGCTGGACGCCGGCATGCACCCGAAACGCGAGGGCCGCGAGGCGCTGCCCCTGTTTAACCGGGCCGGCAGCGCGGAGTTGGACGCCATTGCCATTTCGCATTGCCATCACGACCACGTGGGCGCGCTGCCGGTGGCGTGCCGCCATTTTCCCCACGCGCACGTGCTCATGACGGAATTGAGCTATTTCATTGCCGAGCGCGTGCTCCACAACTCGGTGAACGTGATGACCCGCCAGCGGGACGAATTAGGCATCCGCGAGTACCCGCTGTACACGCACGACGAGGTGGACGACATGGCGCCGCAGTTTCAAGGATTCAAATACAACCGCGAGATCGAATGGGCGGCGCATGACAAGGCGCGGGCCGGCCGGCCGTCGCCGACGCTGGAATTCCATGACGCCGGCCATACGCTGGGGTCGGCGGGCCTGCTCGTGCGCGGCCGCAAGGAGACGCTGTTTTACACCGGCGACGTGTGCTTTCACGACCAGACCCTTCAGCGCGCGGCGCGGTTCGAGGACGTGAAGGCGGACGTGTTAATCATGGAGACCACGCGCGGCAACCGCGAGTCGCCGCCGGGTTTCACCCGCGAAACGGAAATCGAACGGCTGGTGGCCGCGATTCACGAGGCGCAAAAGCGGAAGGGTTGCATCTTGATTCCCTCCTTCGCGCTGGGGCGCACGCAGGAAATGCTGGCGCTGCTGGCACTGATGATGCAGGCCGGGAAATTGAAGGAACAACCGGTCTATATCGGCGGGTTGGGGCGCGTGTTCACGGAAATCTACGATCTGGAAGCGCACCACACCCACCGGCAGCACACCAATCTGCAACTGCACGAGGCGCTCCAGTTGATCGTGCTCGAAAAAGGGCAAGGGGAAAAAACAAAGCTGACCGGCGGCCGCATCTTTGTGCTCACCGCCGGCATGATGAGCGAAAACACCGCCGCCCACGACCTGGCGGCGCGGATGATTGGCGACGAACGGCAGGCGATATTCTTTGTGGGCTACGCCGACCCCGACACGCCGGGCGGGCGGTTGAAAGCGGCGCAGCCGGGCGAAACCTTTGTGTTCAGCCCGAGCGCCGGCCGGGTAACGCGGCGGTGCGAAGTGCTGGACTTTGACTTGACGGCCCACGCGCAACGCGGGGATTTGCTGGAATTTGTGGGGCAAATCGAGCCGCGGGCGGTGCTGTTGGGCCACGGCGAGGACGATTCGCGGGCCTGGTTTGAGGAACAAATCCGGGCGCGCAGGCCCAAAATCAAGATCCTGCAACCGCAACCCGGGGTGACCGTGACGGTGTGAAGCATGGCAGGATCCCAGGACGCAGGCTCAAGCCGTCCAAGTCACCCGCCACGGGTAACTCGGGCCGTTTAGCGCCCACTAGTGCCCGCCGTTGACGATGTTGGCCAGGTTGAAGATCGGCAGGAACATGCAGATGACCATGCCGCCGATGACGACACCCAGGATGACGATCAGCATCGGTTCAATGAGCGCCATGAGGCCGGAAAGCGTGGTTTCAATTTCCTCGTCCAGGAAGTTCGCGACCCGCTCCAGCATGTTGTCAATATTGCCGGTTTGCTCGCCCGCGCTCATCATGCGGGTGACCATGGCTGGGAAAACGGGGTGCTTGCTCAGCGCGGCGGATATGCCCTCGCCGCGCTCAATGTCGCCTGCTGCGGTTTTGATGGCCTTTTCCATCAGGACGTTGCCGACCGTCTGGGAAACAATCTGGAGCACTTCCAGAATCGGCACACCGCTGCGGACCAGCGATGCCAGTGTCCGGCTGAAACGCGCCAGGCAAATCTTGTGCGCGATGGGCCCAAAGATCGGCAGCTTGATCCGCCGGGCGTCCCAGAACGCCCGGCCGGTCGGGGTCTTGATGAAATAAAACCAGCCCCAGACCAGCCCGCCGCCTGCGATGAGGAACAAAAACAGGTAATGTTTCACCAGGTCGCTGAGGCTAATCATGAACTGCGTCGGCCCCGGCAGTTGCGCGCCGAAATCCCCGTAAATTTCCTTGAAGGTGGGAATGACCTTCACCAGTAGAAAAATGGTGATGCACACGGCCACGCAGGACACGGCCGTGGGATACATCAGGGCGGTTTTGACCTTTTTGCGAATGCGCTCCATGTTTTCGAGGTAGGTCGCCAGCCGCGCCAGGATTTCCGCCAGCAATCCGCCCTTTTCGCCCGCCGCCACCATGGAAATGTAAAGCCGGTTGAAGGTCTTGGGATGCCTTTGCAGCGCCTCGGACAAACTTTCGCCGCTCTCCACCCGCACGCAGATGTCCCGGATGGTATCGCGCATCACCTTGTTGTTCGTCTGGTCCGCCAACGCCTGCAGTGTTTGGATGATGGGAATGCCCGCGTCCACCATCGTGGCCAGTTGCCGGGTGAACATCACCACGTCGGCCAGCGACGCTTTGCCGCCGCGGGTGCGCCCCTTGCGCCCAATTTTCTCCTGGATGGAAACCACCAGGAGGTTGCGGTTGAGCAACGCGGCGACGGCGGCCTGTTCGTTAGCCGCCTCGACACTGTTTCGGATCTCGCGGCCGGTGGCCGTCTCGCGCGCCGTGTAAGCAAATGATGGCATATCTAAAGGAGGTGATAGAAACTGCGCACCCAAATAGCAGGCCCGCAGTTGGCCTCACCGTGCGTTCCCATCAGCACGATTTGTTCCAAACTTGCCCGATCCGGCCCCTTGGGGGCCAACGCAAGTTCCTCACAGCCGCCTGCCTGGTAGTGTCGGAATATGCAGTGAAGCGCGGGCGTTAGCCCGATTCCAGGGGCGAAATGCTTTGGCCGTTGAAGCGGCCTGAAGGCCGCGCGCCGGAAATCAGGACACAGCCGCCTGCCTTGATTTGATGCAATTGTTGCATATAAATGGGAATGGCCATGGCCGGGCCCACTGTCTGGCCAGCGCCCGCCCTAAAGCGTGACTTTTGCCGCTTTGAATCAGGATTAGCAAAAAAAATTGAAAAAACAGTTGTCATCACAGCCAAGATTCACTACGTTCCCACCAGTTGCGTCCGGCGAAACGGCGCAAGGCAGACGGCACCAACGATTAAACCAACAAAATTGGAGGAAAATGGTGAGAATTGGGCGATGGACGTTGGAGAGGGCGGCGGCTGAAACGATCAACTGCGCCAAGGTGGCGCTTTGCGGCGTTCCCCTCCGGCAGCCCCTCTTTGGGGTTTCGTTGATGATTTTGCCAGCAGGCAGCCAAAAAATGTTCAATAAAAAAGGTTGTCAGGCTTTCGGGATTTTACTAGCTTTGGGTCAAATGGCATCGCGCGATGCCGTAGCAAATCGAGTGTTTGCTTTGAAAGACAGGTAAAAAATAGCCAATAGTAACCAATAGACAATAGAAAACAAACAACATCGGAGGAACAAAAGATGAAGTTTAATAAATGGACATTGGGTCTGGCGGCGCTCGGGGTGGTCAGTCTTGCCTCGGCGGCGCGCGCAGACGAAAAAATGAGTGCCCTGCAGACGGCGCTCTCGAACACCACGATCAGTGGTGATGTGAGCGCGTCGTTCAACTGGGCAATTTCGCCCGGCGGCGCGGCGCAAATCGGTTCGCCCTCGGCGTTTATTCCCTTCCAGGGCCAATACAAACAGGATGGGTTCAATCTGGACGTGGTGCATCTGGCCATTTCCAAGCCCCAGGATGAATCCCCGTGGGCTTCGGGCTACCAGGTGGACCTGCTGTTTGGCCCGGATGCCATCGGTTACAATGTGGCCAAGCCCACTTCGAGTTCCGGCGGCTATTATGATGGCTATAGCGACTTTGCCATCAAGCAGGCCTACGTTGTGCTGCGCACGCCGATTGGCAACGGGATTGACTGGAAGGTGGGCGTATTTGATTCACCCTTGGGCTACGAGGTGTTTGATGCGGGCAACGATCCCAACTACACCCGCTCGATCGGATATGCCATTGAGCCGACGGAGCTAACCGGGATTTTGGGCACGTACAAAATCAATGACCAATGGTCGGTGTCCGCCGGGGTGGCCAATACGTTGAGCGCTGGCATCAATACGCGTGACAATTCGTCGGGTTTCGGCGACGGTGCGGGCAGTGATTGGAAAAAGACCGTCATCGGTTCACTGACCTACACGGCACCCAGTTCCTGGGGTTGGGCCGCCGGCTCGTCCATTTATGCCGGTGGCATTTACGGCTACAACGGCATGGCCTATGGTTCCTACGCGGCCGATTATCAGGGTAATTACTACGCCGGGGCAACGATAAATACCCCGTGGAAGCAGTTGACTGCCGGATTCGCGTTTGATTACGCGGACCACTTCACGGGCGAACCGATCGGGGTCTGGGTCTTGGGCGGCTATGCCACTTACAAGGCCACCGACAAGTTGAGCATCAATGGACGTGCTGAATATGCCAAAGCTTCCATCTATCCCGCATACGAAGGTTATCCGCGGGGAAATAACAATTCGCCTGACCTGATGGAACTGACCGGCACGATCGAATATGACATGTGGGCCAACGTCGTCAGCCGCATTGAGTTGCGGTGGGACCACGTGCTCGACAACGCAAACGAGGTTGCTGAGGGAGCTTACGACATCAGCGAGTATGATTATGATACGCAGTTCAACCGGGATTCGGTTGGTCTCTACGCGAATATCATTTACAAGTTCTAACCTGATTTAGAACTTTGCGCCCCTTCCGGCAAAACCGGAAGGGGCTTTTTGCTTGTGTCCTAATTTGCAGCGGAGCGCGGGCTTCAGCCCGCTTCACGCCACGAAATGTTTTGGCCGATGAAGCGGCATAAATGCCGCGCTCCTGAATTTAAGACACCACCTTTTGCTTTTCAACTTTGAACTCCGAGCGGTGAACCGTTAACTTGAGGAGATGTTCGATTCGTTAAGCGGCAAGCTCCAGAACGCCTTTCGCAACCTGCGCGGGCTCGGCAAAATTACCGAGTCCAATGTCAGCGATTCCCTGCGCGAGGTGCGCATGGCCCTGCTGGAAGCCGATGTGCATTTCAAGGTCGCCCGCGACTTCATCGAGCGCGTCAAAACCAAATCCATTGGCGTCGAAGTCGTCCAAAGCATCCAGCCCGGCCAGCAAGTCGTCAAAATCATCTACGACGAAATGGTGGATCTGCTCGGCGCACAGAACGCAGGCCTGAACCTGTCCGGCAATCCCACCGGCATCCTCATGGTGGGCCTCCACGGTTCCGGCAAGACCACTTCCAGCGGCAAACTCGCACGGCTCTTGCAGAAGCAGGGCCGCCAACCGTTGCTCGTGGCGGCAGATGTTTACCGTCCGGCGGCGATGGACCAATTGGACACCTTGGGCAAACAAATCGGCGTTCCGGTGTTCGTGAAAAGGCCGCCTCACCCCATTTCTCACCCCGCCGAGCGGGGCGAGGGTGGCGGAAGGCCGGGAGAGGGCCAGGAGTTCGTGCTTCAAATCGCGCGCGAGGCTTTGGAATTTGCGCGGGCGAACAACCGCAACGTGCTGATTTTTGATACCGCCGGCCGGTTGCAGATAGACGAGCCGCTGGTGCAGGAACTGGTGCGGCTGGGCGAACTGGTGCAGCCGCAGGAAATCCTGCTGGTGCTCGACGCCGCGACCGGCCAGGAAGCGGTGAATGTGGCCACCCATTTCGACCAAGCGCTGCACATAACCGGCTGCATTTTGACCAAGCTGGACGGCGACGCGCGCGGCGGCGCGGCCTTGAGCATGAGGGCGGTCACCGGCAAACCGATCAAATTCGCCGGCACCGGCGAGAAGCTGGACGAGTTCGAGCCGTTTCATCCCGAACGCATGGCCTCGCGAATCCTCGGCATGGGCGACGTGGTAAGCCTGGTCGAGAAGGCCGCCGAGGCGGTGGATTTGGAGGACGTCAAGCGCATGGAAGAAAAAATGCGCAAGGGCGAGTTCACGCTGGACGACTTTCTCCAGCAATTGCGCGCGATGAAAAAGCTCGGCTCGCTGGAGAGCGTCATGAAAATGCTGCCCGGTGGCGCCGAGGCGTTGAAACAGGTGGACATCGGCAAGCAGGAAAAGGAATTCAAGCGGATGGAAGGGATGGTGTGCGCGATGACGCCTAAGGAGCGCAACAGCCCGCAAATCCTGAATGCCAGCCGTCGGCGGCGCATCGCGGCGGGCAGCGGCGTGAGCGTGACGGAATTGAACACCATGCTGAACAAGTTCGCGCAAATGCAGCAAATGATGAAGAAGATGGGCAAGTTCCAAAAGATGATGGCGCGCATGGGCGGCGGCCTGCCGGGCATGCTGCGAAAATAACCTGAACCGACTGACGGGTCGGGCTGAATTTGATTGGATCAAAATGGCGCGAGCAGCGGAATAACGCCGCGCCCCTTGCGCCGATAGATCGAAAAGTCCCTGTCCGTCGTGAAAACCTGGCAGTGGTCGTTCAATTCCGCCATGCGCACGAGGCAGGCATCCGCCAAACTCATCGGCTGGTCGGCATATTTGCGCAGCAGGCTCAAAACGTCGGCGCGATTTTCATCCACTGAGAAATCCAGCCGAATGATGCCGATGTCCAAATAATGGAGAATGGAATCCAAGGGCATGCCCTCCGATTGCAAGGAAAAGACGGCTTCGGACAGAACGGATTCGCACGTCCAGAGCGGAGGCGACAAGACGGACCATAATTGAACCGACCATTGGTGATACTGGTCTTTGCGATTCAAGTAGCCGATGAGCGGGCCGGTATCGAGCAGCACCTTAGTCGCGGCCATAACCGGTGAGTTTACGCGTGGACATATCGCGGGGGCCGGAGAGGCTGCCGCAATAATCCCTGGCCAGATCGTGCAATGAAGGGCCTTGCTTTTGGGCGAGATGCTCGTCAATCAAATCGCGCACCACCGCCGCTTGCGAGCGACCCAGCGCCCTGGCGCGTTCCTTTAAGAGGGCGATGTGCTTGCGATCCATTTTGAACGTGACAGTTTCCATGCAACAAAAGTATTAGCTTTGCGGCAACAAGTCAATACCAGGGGATGTTCCATTGTTTTGATTCAGATTGGCCCGCCGACATTAATTCCGCGCTTCAGGCAATACGCGCCGTTGTCCACGTATTTTTGGGCCCACTGTTTCAGGCGGCCGCGTTCCTTGGGTGTCAGTTTGCGGGCGATCCTGGCCGGCGCGCCGAGGACCAGTGAGCCGGGGGTATCTTCATGCCCTGCGTCACCAGCGCCTTGGCGCCAATGATGGATTGTTTGCCCATCCGCGCGCCGTCCAGAATCACCGCGCCCATGCCCACGAGCACTTCATCGCCGACCGTGCAGGCATGGACAATGGCGCTGTGACCAACGGTGACCCAGTTGCCGATAATGCACGGATACTCGTCGGCAAGGTGCACCACGGCGTTGTCCTGGATGTTAGTGTGATGACCCACGGCAATGCGGTTGATATCGCCGCGCAGGACGGCGCCGCACCAGACACTGGACTGTGCGCCGAGGGTTACATCGCCAATGACTACGGCCGTGCTGGCAAGATAAACGCTCCGGCCAAGCTTCGGCGTCCGGCGCAGGAAAGTGTCCAACTGTTTTACCGTGTTCTTCACGAAAAGAAGTTAACCGCGGATTACGCGGATGTCGCGGATTTTGTAAAAAAGCAAAACTCCCGGGTTGAGTTCATAGGCCACAGGATAGCTCCGGACCGGTTCGGCCACCGAATTGAAAAAAATTGGCCCAACGTATCGAAGAATCAATGCCGCGTTTGGGA
>Ga0326727_10028930_pt1 | contig 10029 bp, 7 predicted proteins | sample MB2enrmetagenome_FD_207643 | JGI IMG/M metagenome (GOLD analysis project Ga0326727, IMG submission 207643) | Lab enriched peat soil microbial communities from McLean, Ithaca, NY, United States - MB29MY | ecosystem: Environmental > Terrestrial > Soil > Wetlands > Peat | place: USA: New York...
GCTGCCGTGAAACTCGTTCGTTCCCGATTTGGTCGTGACCACAATCTGCCCACCGCTGTAATTGCCGTACTCGGCATCAAAGTTACTCGTGAGCACGCGGAATTCTTGAATGGAGTCAAGATTTGGGATGAGTGCTGTGCCCATGCTAAAGTCTTCTTCCACGATACTTCCATTAACGACGAAGCCGTTATTTGTTTCACGTTGCCCACTCACCGAAAGGTTGCCAGCATTGAGGTCCCCAGAAGGAGCCGTACTCGTGCATCCGGACATGACTACCGCGTTGGGCTGTCGGGAACTGGCCGGAACGACGCCGGGCTGCAGAGCGAGTAAATCAGTAAAGCTGCGGCCGTTCAGGGGAACGGATGCAATCTTCGACGTGGTGATGGTTTCGCCCATCGTGGTGTCGGCAGTATCCACGTGGAGCCCTGATTCTGTGACCGTCACCGCCGTGCTTTGTTCCCCCAGTTCCAGCTTCAGGTCGATTTCCAACGCTTTGCCGGTCTCAAGGGTGATCCCGGACCGAAGAACCGGGCGAAATCCGGATTGATGAACCTCGATCTGATACTGGCCGTGAGGTAGAGCCGACAAAGAAAAGAACCCGTGGGAATTGGTGGTAGTCATCTGCCGCACTCCCGTCTCCACGTTGCAGATGACGACGGTCACACCCGGGATTACAGCTTCGCTCGGATCAACAACCGTCCCTGAAATGCTTCCCTGCGGACTGGCCAAGACCGAAAGGCACGCCAGTAGTAAGACCGGGATCAACAGGCCCGCAGCATTGCTGACGCGGAATATCGGTGGTCCGGATCGGATGTATATTTTCTCCATGATTCCTCTCTCAAGTCCGAATCGCTCGGTGGCCGGTCAGCGGGTTGGACAGTATAGGTCAACCTCAAGAGTATATTGCAACTCACCTGCAACTATGAGACTGAGCTGCGGCCTTGTCTGTATCTGTCTAGAGCTAATCAACTTCGATTTTTGGATTCCCGCTGAACGGGCGTAACCCTAGTGAAACAATTGGTTTAATAACCCAGTTCGGTGGGGGAAAAGCCCCAACGGGGCTCCTGTACGCACACGCTCCGTTGCGAGTGAGCGTCCAGGAGAGCGATTATCGCAAAACGATATTAGTTGCAACACTATTGCAACTGATGCGGCATTATTGTTTGTGCCCGCCAAAATGTCAACGCTTTGTAGGCCACTGGTAACTCTGAGCGACCGAACGGCGCGTATGTCTGGCCGACTGGCTCGAAGAAGTAGGCTGTTGATGTGTTGGCCCGAGGGTGGAACTTGACCACAGATTGACACGGACTTTGACTCATCCGCGAGCTTTGTTTGACTCACCGGTCGACAGACGCTCCGGCCATAGACAGGACACGTGAAGTTGAGATAGAAATGTTGGTCCTATGAGTTGTCTGAAAGAAATTGGAGATGGAAGATTGTTTCAGGGCTGTGCTTGCGGCGGCACCTCTGCGGAGACGTCTCGACGGATCATGCGATTGCAACTTGTCACGCTGATCTGGATGGTGATCGAGTGTACCCTTGCCCTCTTTTCTGCGTGGCGCGCACGGAGCCCCGTGCTTTTGGCCTTTGGAGCCGATAGTCTGATAGAACTCTTGTCGGCACTCGTGGTGATTCTGCAATTCGTGCCACGCCTTGCTCTCAGCGCTGCTCGTGCCTCGAGGCTCGCGGGGATGCTTCTCTTCATGCTCGCTGCGGTCATCACCATGAGCTCTGCCCTCTCCCTGTGGCAGCATGTGCGGCCCGATACAAGTTGGATCGGCATAGGAGTGACGATTGCCGCGCTCGTCGTCATGCCCCTGCTAAGTTCGGCGAAGCGAAGAGCCGGGAAAACGGCTCGCAATCCAGCATTAACCGCCGACGCGGTGCAGTCAGCAACCTGTGCCTACCTTGCCGGTATAACCCTTGTCGGTTTGGCCCTCAATGCTATGCTTCATGTCCGATGGGTAGACCCTGTCGCCGCGCTTGCTGCGGTCCCAGTCATCTGCGTCGAAGGGAATGAAGCCTCACGGGGAGAATCGTGCTGCTAGCTGTTTGGAGCCGAATGACTTTCGGGAGCGTGTAGGAAATCGCTTAACCCGATCGAAGGGCAGGCCCCAAGCCGAAGCCCGAGCTCGGCAGGCATGTCGGGCGCAATTGTTGGCAGGGCCGATGGTTGCATCGAGGCCCGGCGCTGCAACTTCCTATCGTCCGCCGCTTTGAGGTTTCATAGCGTACTGCCGTGCAACCTCACAGACAGACTGCTTGACTGAATTCTCATAATATTCTTTTGTGCCTGAGCTGCAATTTCCCGGTCGATCATTTGCGAAAACCTGGGAGGAAGTGCTCAGCAAACTCAGTGGTGGCTGGAGCGCCGGCAGCCGGGTGCCGGTCCAAAGCGCCGCGATTAGCCAGCGCTCCAGGGGATGGTGGGAGTTGAGGCAGGGGTTCAACGTGGGGAAGAAAGAAGCTCTCAATCAGCGAACTGTGCTAGCGACGGCCGACACCATGAGTTCCGTCGCCGCCCGCAGCTTCGGGGTATCAGTCTCCGTCATTCGGCCGACGTCGCCGTACTTGAACGCGCCACCACTGGCCCATTCCACCACTTCACCGATGCCTTGCTTCTTGGTCGTGGCTACGCGCCGCGCCACCGTCAGGAACTCGTTCCGGAGCTGGTTGAACCCGGAACCTGCGACCGAACCGTTACCGTTGTTGCGCGCAAGAGGTGAGGCAGCAGGGTCGCCGGGCGTATTGGGAGACCCAATCCTGCCATTCGGGTGATTACTGTTCTCAGCGGGCGAAGGTTTCGGCGTCGGCTGCGGCGCGGCAACGCCGGGGAGCGTATCGGAAGAAGAGCCTGCCATGGCGCCTTCGGCAGCCACAGGGCCACTCGCTGACGGTGGGTAGAACTCTGCCGCAACCTCCGGAGCCTGCTCTTGCTCGTCCTCGACGACCTCAAAAACCTTGCCACTTGACCCGAGCAGCTTTCGAGTTTCGGCAAACAGCCGAGCGTTCTCCGTCAGGTTGGCGATGAGTTTTTGCATGTCATCGCCTTCAACCTCCAAACCGAGCGCCCAGATGGATGAAGTCTTTTTCCTTTTCTCCTTGCGGTCGAAGTACGTCGCCTCCTCAGGGCGAACCGTCAGCTTGGCGGTAATACCAGCCAAGCGACCGCCCGTGAAGGTCTGGATCTCCTGCAAGGCGGAGTGAATCTGGCGGATCGAGCGGTAAGAACAGGTGTGGATGCGACAGACACTCCCAAGCCGCGGGAAGTCCGCCAACACGAAGCGCAGATCTCCACCCGGCTTGCACTGCCCGCTCGAAAGCTCCGGACAACCGGTGCCACACTGGGTCCAAGGCTGCCCGCCAGGTTTCTCAGCCGTGCGCCGGGTGGCCGAGGTTCCGTCGCCCCAACACTTCCGCTCGGTGGCCGTCCACCAAGCATAGGAGCTGGGAAAGACGTTTTCGATGTCATCGTCGATCAACATAATGTGGAGTTCGCGGCACTCGTCTCCGTAGTGCTCGGTCAGTTCCGGATCGACTTCCCACCCAACCCTGTTGGCCGACTTCTTCTTGCGCAGGAAAACAAAGTGGTCGAGCTTGGTGGGATGGTTGCGATCTCCATTAGGTGGTAGCCCGATGGAGACCTTGGTGGATACGGACAGCCGCTGGATAACACGGCCATCATGGTCGTGCGTTACGCCAATGATCATGGGAATTCCTCCTTCTCAGGTTGGGTTCGACCGCTTGAAGCGGCATTCATGGTATGGACTTCACTCGACGCTTAGTCTGCAATATGCGATAGAATAAAGGAGCACTATTCAACCAAGACCGGGGCACTTCGTGAGTGCGGAGCGTTCATGTCAAATAAGGTTTGGCTGCTTCTGATCGCGATGACGCTTTGGGCACCGGGATGGGCTCCCGGGCAGGTGGCACACCAACACCACCCTCCCGAGTCGACGAGCGCGTATATCAAGGTCCTGGAGGATCCTGGCCGTGACGAGTGGCAGAAGCCGGAAGATGTGGTGGCGCACCTGGAACTCAAGCCAGGGGAAACGGTCGCTGACATCGGAGCAGGCTCTGGATATTTCACGGTCCGTTTAGCCCGCGCGGTGGGCCCCGGCGGAAAGATCTACGCGGTCGATATTGATCCGGGGATGCTAAATTACATTGAACAACGCGCCACGCGGGAACACCTCAGTAACATTCAAACCGTCCTCGCCGACCCTGATGACCCTAAACTGCCGGCCTATTCAGTGGACCTGATTTTCATTTGTGATACCCTCCATCACATCTCGGGCCGGGAGAAGTATTACCCGCTTCTCGTGACGGGCTTGAAGCCTGGGGGAAGATTCGTCGACGTCGATTTTCACAAACGGCCACTTGCCATCGGTCCCCCGGTGGAAATGAAGATTGCCAAGTCGGCCATGATCGATGAAGCGAAACCCGCCGGGTTTCATTTGGTGAAGGAGTTCGATTTCCTGCCCTATCAGTATTTCCTGGTCTTCCAGCGTTGACATCGTCCAGAAAAACTGTTTTGACACTGTCAACGGCACAAAGCAATCGAAAGCCCCGTCCCCACAAGGATGATCCAGAGAACGTTGACCTTCAGACGCAAAGCTATAAACGCTCCCACAGCCAGCAGCAGGTGCACCCAGTTCCAGGTGACGTCCTGGGCAAAACGAGCGGTCACTGTCAGTAACAGCCCCACAAACGAGCACAGAACGCCGCTGATAACCTTGCCGAACTGGGGCAGTGTCCGCAACCGATCGAAGTGAGGCGCCGCCGCCACCAGCAGTACAAACGACGGCAAAAACACGCCCACCGTTGCCACCGCAGCACCTCCAATTCCCGCCAAGAGATAGCCAACGAACGTGGCGGTGATCACAATGGGGCCGGGCGTGACTTGGCCGAGCACGATGCCATTCAGGAGCGTGGGACCGTCCAGCCAACGGCGCGCTTCAACAACCTCGTGGAACATCAGGGGCACGGACGAGAATCCCCCGCCGAAAGCAAACAAGTCGATGCGGAACATGGTTTCTGCCAGGTCGAACATCCGCCGCTGCGCCAACCAGAGTCCCAGAAACGCCAGTGCTGTTGCCACCACGATGATCATCACCGTTTTTGTCGCGGCCGGCATCGGTAGGCGAGTCGATTCGGAGCCTTGAGGGGATGGCAACGCGGGCACCAGCAGTGCCGCCAGCATCCCCGCCAGCACGATCACTAAGAACGGGCTGACCTGCCAGGCAAACAAGGCTGCCGCCAGTGCGGCGATCAGTACCTGCGGCCAGCGCTTCAGCGACGTCTTGCCGAACGACACAGCAGCGTTGGCGACCAGCGCCACGATGATAGCCCGCAAGCCGCTGAATGCCGAAATGACCGCCGGCAGGTCCTGCGTGCGCGCATACAGTGCTGACAGCAGCGTCATCAACGCAAAAGCCGGCAAACCAAAGCCCACGAAGCTCACTGCCGCGCCAGCCACACCGCGTACTCGCAGCCCAACATACGCCGCGGTCTGCATCGCCGTGGCGCCAGGGATCGCCTGGCAAAGGGCGACGCCGTCATCGAACGAGTCGGCGCGAAGCCAACTTTTTTTTCACCGCCATCTGCCGAATGTAGGCAACCATGGCCGGACCACCGAAGGCCGTCATCCCCAACTCTAGAAACGATGTGAACAATCCCAGTTTCGGCGGCATAGCAGTCGAATCCGTAGCTCGCGACTGATCCACACCCGTGATGAGGTCGCTGCTCTTCACTCGGTATCCCTTTCGAACATGCGGCAGAGCACGTTAACCAGTCTGTCGTGGCGACTCGAACCCAACTCGCAAATGCATTGTACTGCCAAGGCGTCCCGCGGCAAGATTCCCGTCACACGATGAAGCGGAGGCAGCCTCTTCAGGAGTGCAACCTCCCAACCAATAGCCACCTGTAAACTCGCCCGCTCGGTGAACGAGAGCGTGGCCTCCAGCAGTCGGTTTGGCTACACAAACGGCACACCACACCGACTGCGTCTCAATTCTCGCAAAACACAGCATGGCCGCGAACACAGCGCGCGCGTCACAACCTGTTGCCACACGTCATCTCCGGACCTGTCGTCTGCGGCCCGAAAAAGGCTGATTTCGGCATATAGTCAAAAACCAACCCATTGCTGGTCAGTCACTTGCAGGGCCCCCCGAATGGTCAAAGATGGGCAACAAATAGTCAAAGAATGGGCAATGCGCTCAAGTGAGCGCCGCTGCGGAAACCGGGGCAGGGTGGGTGCTACCACTTAGGGCGGTGCGGAACGGCCGGTATTGATGGCATTTCCAGTCGAAGACCTCGGTGTCGAGGAGCCGTCGATACCAGTCCGTGAGCAGCCCGAAGCAGACATGACGCTTGCTATTCCGGAATTGCCAGGACACGAACTTCAGGACATTTTCACTGGGCGCGAGGTACAGGAACCGGTCAAGACGATCCTCAGCCTCGAACTTATTCAGAACCTCGATATACTGTTCTTCGCTCTTGGTTGTCCTCTCGTACTCGAGCGCGAACGTGGCGTCATGGTCTTCCAGTCGAACCGTCACAATCGCGTCGTAGATCTTTTCGTTGAAGAGACCCATCGACGCATTCCTTGACCGCACCTGGATCTCGGGCACCCAGCGTGCAAGCAAGCCCGTGCGCAGCAGGCTGAGGTGAATGCTATTGAGTTCAAGCGAGTGTGCAACCTGCAACTCTTTTTCATTCCGGTTCGGCTTGGGGGGTGTGACAAGGAAGCAATCGCCAGTGCCCGCGAGTTCGAGCGCGCCCATGGGCGTAATGGAGTACACGAAAGCTTTGCCTACAGACGGGACCGTGTGCCGCAGGATCATGCCATACGCGGTAAGCCGCCGGGCTCTCCAGTTGAAAGTCGAGCGGCTCGATTCATGCTGGCCAATCTGCATGAACTCGAACAATTGGTCGTGCGTGACGAAGCCGGAGCGCAAGACCTGGCGAAGCAGCGGGTAGTCGTGCTCGGAGTTCAAGCTGATACAATCTTTGATGTACCGCACCGTTAACCTGCCAATTGGAATGTAAGAGCCAGTTGCAAGCGTGCAACCCACGACCGGGCGGCCCGGGGCTGCAATGTAAAAGTCCCGACGTAGCTTCGTATCCAGCCGCTCGCGGGCAAGAGCAACATGCTTTCCTGCTCGTCACCGTATTCGCTGAATGCAATGAGCAGTCCATCGTCAGACTTCCATCCACTGTTTCCGATCTGGACACGGCCAATGTCGCTTTGCCTCGCCACAACCAGGAAGTAATCCGGCTGCCGAGGCGCAGATAGAAAGCTTTTGAAGAGAATCTTGTTTTGTCCTTGCCAGACACACGGCTCGTCGCACTCGAACACGCGGTTGATCATCCGCTGCGGGTAGTTTGGATCAAAGCCGCCAGTTGAGTTGAAACGAGCATGGCCTGCAACCTTCGTACGTGTGCGGATCGTCCCGTTCACAGCCACGCCCGTGGTGTTGTAATACGCAGCGCGGGCAAAGCGTTTTGGGTCGTTCGGATTCCTGCCAAACCGCCGGCGCCATACACTGCCAAGTCCTGTAAGCGCGACCAACATAATCCTCATGCACCCTTAATGTGCTTGTTCTTTTCCCGTTCGGCGTAAACCTGTTGCTGCAACGAGTTGATCAACTTCACGTACTCGGCGTTTGATGCCGGCGACGATGAATCCGCCCCGCCAACTACCGGCAGCGAGCCATTGCCGTTCATGTGGTCTGTCAGCGCCTGCACCCGTAAGCTGAGGTCGGTCACGACGCGAGACTTCTGCGTCAGTTCCTCCTTCAGCCCATCTCTCGCGCGCGTCATTACTCGTAGGTCTTCCGCCGTCTGACGCAGCTTTGACTGGAGTTCGTCGTTCTCCGTGGCACTGCCGGATGGACTCTGCCCCAACCCTGCACCCTCGATCGCCCGGTTGCACCGTTCAATGTGTTGGTTATACTTTTCGATCGCTTCTTTCGCCACCTGGCGCGAATGCAAATCATGGTTGTAAAGGTCGACGACGATGTCCGCGGCCAGATTATCCTTACGTTTGCCGTCAAGCCTCAGCTTGACGACAAATATCATGAGGGCGAAACTCCAAGCCGTCACCGCGACGGAGTAAGGGAAGTACGGATTGTTGATCGTGGCATCAAGGAGCGCGCGCCGCCGCTCCTCAATGATTGCACCGTAGTCAACCTTGCCTGGGTTGAACTGCTTCAGCAGGAACTCGTACCAGGTGTCGGGCTCTTGCGGCGCGTGACCTTGCGCCCGTTCCGCAGCCAGCGGGCTGTATTGACTCCGAGGGACGGGAGCCGAAGACGACCCATTCTGCGCGAGCCCGGTCTTGGCCCGAATAAGAAGTGCGCTCGTCGCCAGCTGCAGCAACTTCCGTCGTGTCATGCTCAAAACCCTCCGGCAGCATGCTTGGGCGACCGCGACGTCGGGGCCGGCATGGGGCTCTTGAAGCGAAGGTTGGCTCCGACCGAACCCTCGCGGGAATGCCGCAACCGGGGGTAAAGCTCCGGCATGAAGTTCGGAATCCTGACGTCGACCGGCGGGCGCACGTGCAAATGCCCGTGCAGGGTTCCCCGGGTCTGGTCCGTCATGAGGATTTCGATCTGCCCGGTGGGCAGATTTTTGATGTGGTCATCGCGAGCGCGCGTCTCGCGCTCTTCGCTTTCCACCGCCCGTCCCGTCTCCTCGTACTTCTCGTACCCGAACATCCTCGTGCGTTGCATCGACCGGCTGCGCCGCGTTACCCGCTGTTCCGACGAGGCGCGCAGGAAGTGCCGGGCGGTTTCCTCATCGCGGGTAAGAGACTGCATGGTCGTATTGGGCGCGGAGGAGACATCTTCCTTAAACCCCTTGCCGACCTCCATGAGCTGCGACAACGACTGCAAAGAGAACAGGAACGCGGTATTGGTGCCGCGCGCGGTTTGCAGGATCTGGGCGAAATTCCGGTAACCGAAGGGAGCGAACTCGTCCATGATTACGCTGAAAATCGGGCGGTGGGCGCGCTGCCTTTGCTCTTCGCTTTCGTAGCGCTTGCCCACCACCAGTTGCAGGTTCTGCAACAACATCTTTCCCAGAGCGCGCACCGGCTCCGTGTTCTTGTTGATATTGAGCGAGACCAAGAGAATCAACTCCTGCTCGATCACGTCGTCAATAGACAGCAAGTCTTCGTATGGTCCGGTGATCACGGACAGTTCGTCGTCCAGAAAGGGCATGCACTTGTTGAGCAGCCCCTGAATGTTTTGCACGCGATCACGATCCTGGAAGGACTGGTACAGGCTCCGCACCGACATCTCAAAGTTGAGCCGGCGTTGAAGGGTGAGGTTGGGGGAACGTTCGATCTGCCGGCCGGCTCGCTCCACTTGCTCGCGGATCACCTCCTGATCCAGCGCCATCACCATGACGTCATAGAAGTTGAACTGCTGGCCGGTGTACACCAGCACGCGCACGATATGGGAGAGGTAACTTTGCTGGTGGGGGGAAAAGAATTCGTGGTGCAGGTCGAAGGAACCAAACACCATGTTGACGATGGCCATGTAGTCGTCGCTGGTGCAACGGAACGGGTTGTATAAGGTGGAGATGTCCGGGCGGCTGGGGCTGAGCACCCGCAATTGATGGAGCCTCCCGGCGTGGTGGATGTAGGGGAGTAATTGCTTAAGGTACTCCAGGTCGCCTTTGCCATCGAGGATGACCATGGGGATGCGATGCGGATCCTCGGGAGGGCCGACGACGCGCTCCAGGTCCTGGCTAATGATGTTGGTGAGAAGAGTCGATTTGCCGGCCCCCGTCATTCCCAGGGCGATGCCTTGCATGACGCGAATCTTATCGGGCCAGAGCCAAGGCTTGCCATGAACGTCATACCCCAGCACGACCGCGTTTTGCTTCCAGGCTTTGCGGACGATGCGTTTGTCGCGTCTCGCGGATATCACCAGCGACCGATGGGGCCATTCGCTCTCGCGCCGGGAGCGCCGGGTGAGCAAACGCACGAGCCCAGCGCCTGCACAGACGACGGTGATGGCG
>Ga0326727_10028931_pt1 | contig 10028 bp, 8 predicted proteins | sample MB2enrmetagenome_FD_207643 | JGI IMG/M metagenome (GOLD analysis project Ga0326727, IMG submission 207643) | Lab enriched peat soil microbial communities from McLean, Ithaca, NY, United States - MB29MY | ecosystem: Environmental > Terrestrial > Soil > Wetlands > Peat | place: USA: New York...
ACCAGCGCATTCAGCGCCTTTTCCTTGCCGGCGCGGAATTCTTCGACGGACTTGGCGTTGGCGGCGAGCACTTCGGAGACGATGGCTTCGATGGCGCCGCTGTCGGTGATCTGCTTCAGCCCCTTGGCATCGATGATGGCATCGGCGCTATCAGCGCCGTCCCACATCGCTTCGAACACTTCTTTGGCAATCTTGCCCGAAATGGTGTTATCCACAATGCGGGCAATCAGCCCCGCCAGACGCGTCGGCGCGATCGGGCAGTCGGCAATCGACAGACCCTCACGGTTCAGACGGGCGGCGATTTCGCCCACCACCCAGTTGGCGGCCAGCTTGCCCTGACCGCTGATGCGCGCCAGTTCGTCGTAGTAACGCGCCATCCCCAGACTGGAGGTCAGCAGGCTGGCATCGTAGGCGGACACACCGAAATCCTGCATGAACCGTGCCTTCATTGCCGACGGCAATTCGGGCATTTCGCTGCGCACGCGCTCGACCTGGGCCGGATCGATACGCACCGGCAACAGGTCGGGGTCGGGGAAGTAGCGGTAATCGTGCGCATCTTCCTTCGAGCGCATCGAACGGGTTTCGCCGCGGTCCGGATCGTACAGGCGGGTTTCCTGAACCACACGGCCGCCGTCTTCGATCAGATCGATCTGACGTTCGACTTCGTGCTTGATCGCGGCTTCGAGGAAACGGAACGAGTTGAGGTTCTTGATTTCGCATCGCGTGCCAAAGGCTTCCTGCCCCATCGGACGCACCGAAACGTTGGCATCGACGCGGAACGAACCTTCCTGCATATTGCCGTCGCAAATGCCCAGCCAGGTCACCAGCGTGTGCAGCGCACGCGCATAGGCCACGGCCTCTTCGGCGGAACGCATGTCCGGCTCGGAGACGATTTCGAGCAGCGGCGTGCCGGCGCGGTTCAGGTCAATGCCGGTCATACCGTGGAAATCTTCATGCAGCGACTTGCCCGCGTCTTCTTCCAGGTGGGCGCGCGTCAGACGCACCACTTTTTCTTCTTCGCCGACCTGGATCGTCAGCGTTCCATGCTCGACGATCGGCAGGTCCATCTGACTGATCTGATAGCCCTTCGGCAGATCGGGATAGAAGTAGTTTTTACGCGCGAACACGTTTTTGAGATTGATCGTGGAGCCCAGCGCCAATCCCAGACGGATGGCGCGCTCGACGGCAGCCTCGTTCAGCACCGGCAACACCCCCGGATAGGCCAGATCGACAGCCGATGCCTGGGTGTTGGGTTCGGCGCCGAAGGCCGTCGAAGCGCCGGAAAAAATCTTGGAAACGGTCGAAAGCTGCGCATGCACTTCAAGACCGATAACGACTTCCCATTTCATGTTGTTCTCTTTCCTGTCGTTCTCACAACGCCGGCGCGCGAGCGTGCCAATCGGTCGCCAGCTGGAACTGGTGCGCCACATTCAGCATTTTCGCTTCGGAGAAATAGTTGCCGATGATCTGCAGACCCACCGGGCGGCCGTTGGCGGCAAATCCCGCCGGCACGCTGATGCCGGGCAGGCCGGCAAGGTTGACCGACAGGGTATAGATATCGGAGAGGTACATCTGCACCGGGTCTTCCGACATTTCTCCGATATCGCACGCCGCGGTCGGCGCCACCGGCCCGAGAATCACGTCGCAGGACTTGAAGGCTTCGACGAAATCGTTGGCGATCAGGCGACGGATCTTTTGCGCCTTGAGGTAGTAGGCATCGTAGTAACCGTGCGACAGCACATAGGTGCCCACCATGATGCGGCGTTTCACTTCGGTACCGAAACCTTCCGCACGGGTTTTCTCGTACATGTCGTTCAGATCGCCGTATTCGGCGGCGCGATGGCCGTAACGCACCCCGTCGTAACGGCTCAGGTTGGACGACGCTTCGGCCGGCGCGATCACATAGTAGGCCGGAATCGACAGCTCGGTGTTTTTCAGGCTGATATCGACCACGGTCGCGCCCAGCTTCTTCAGCTCGGCAACGGCCGCTTCGACAACGCGCGCCACATCGGCCGACAGGCCTTCGGCAAAATATTCGCGCGGCAGGCCCACACGCAGACCGGCCAGCGGACGGCTCAGGTCACGGGTGTAGTCTTCGCGTTCGCGTTCCAGGCTGGTGGAGTCGCGCTTGTCGAAGCCCGCCATCACATTGAGCACCAGCGCGCAGTCTTCGGCGGTCTGCGCCATCACGCCCCCCTGATCCAGCGACGATGCGAAGGCAACCATGCCGAAGCGGCTGACCGCGCCGTAAGTCGGCTTGATCCCGGTAATTCCGCAGTGCGACGCCGGCTGGCGGATCGAACCGCCGGTATCGGTGGCGGTGGCCACCGGCGCCATGCGCGCGGCGACGGCGGCGGCGGAACCGCCGGAAGATCCGCCCGGAACCGCCTTCACATCCCAGGGGTTCTTTGTTGCGCCGTACCAGGAGTTTTCGGTGGTCGAGCCCATGGCGAACTCGTCCATATTGGTGCGGCCCAGCGTCACCAGACCGGCGGCGTTGCACTGCTCGACCACATGCGCGTCATACGGCGAAATGAAATTATCCAGCATGCGCGAGCCGCACGAGGTCTTCCAGCCTTGCTGGCAGAAAATATCCTTGTGCGCCAGCGGCACGCCGGTCAGCAGGCCGGCTTCGCCCTTCGCACGCACGTCATCGGCTGCGCGGGCCTGCGCCAGGGTCTTGTCCCGGTCGACAGTGATGAAAGCGTTGAGCGAGGGATTGAGTGCCTCGATACGGTCAAGATACAGACCCGCGAGTTCCTCGCTGGAAATGGCTTTTGCCGCAAGCTGTTGCGACAGCGCCTTGAGGGTGGCGTTGATCATGTTGTTCTCTATACTCAGTTTGTCGGGGCTTGCGTACGCGTCGCCCCTCCGTCTTGCAAAGCGCGCCTGACGTCGATATCAAGCGGCACGCGGCAGTCTGGCCGGTACCATCATTCGATGACCTTGGGAACCAGGAAAAGACCGGCTTCGGTCTGCGGTGCGATGGCCAGAAAGGCATCGCGCCGGTCGGGCTCGGTCACGGCATCGGCGCGCAGACGCAAAGACACATCCTGCGGGTGTGCCATCGGTTCTACGTTGGTCGTATCGACCGCCTGCATTTTTTCGATCAACCCAAAAATGGAATTCAGTTGCTGGCCGACCGCCTCGATTTCCTGCTGCGTAACCGCAATACGGGCCAATTTGGCGATCCGCGCGACATCCTGCTGCGTCAGTGACATGGCGTCCTCGTTAAAACCTTTAATCTTTCAAGTGTTCTAGGGTATCATAGCCCGTTTGATTCTCCCAAGATTGACGCAGCACAACGGCACCCGACGGCTCGAAGAGCGCACAGACCGCCACACGACCGGGGCCGGGGTGGGCAACAGCTTAAACTCAGGACTTTCGGGCATGCGCCCGGCGCCCGATAACGGAAACTGAACCAGGATCGACCAATGTTTCGTTCGCTAACCGGATATTTTTCAAACGACCTCGCCATTGACCTTGGCACCGCAAACACCCTGATCTACATGCGCGGCAAGGGCATTGTGCTTGACGAACCCTCTGTGGTGGCCATCCATAACGATGCCCCCACCAACAAGAAATCCATTCTGGCGGTTGGCCTTGAAGCCAAGAAGATGCTGGGACGCACCCCGGGCTCCATTCAAGCCATCCGCCCGATGAAGGACGGCGTGATCGCCGACTTCACCGTGACCGAACAGATGCTCAAGCAGTTCATCAAGAAGGTCACCCCGAGCCGCTTCTTCTCCGCCAGCCCGCGTATCGTGATCTGTGTTCCCTGCGGCTCGACCCAGGTCGAACGCCGCGCGATCAAGGACTCCGCGCTGGCAGCGGGCGCGCGCCGCGTCGAACTGATCGAAGAACCGATGGCCGCTGCCATCGGTGCCGGCCTGCCGGTTGAAGAACCGACCGGCTCGATGGTTGTCGACATCGGCGGCGGCACCACCGAAGTCGGCGTCATCTCGCTGGGCGGTGTGGTGTACTCCAACTCGGTACGCGTCGGCGGCGACAAGTTCGATGAGGCCATCATCAACTACATCCGCCGCAACTACGGCATGCTGATCGGCGAAACCACCGCCGAAGAAATCAAGAAGACCATCGGTTCCGCCTTCCCTGGCGCCGAAGTTCGCGAAATGGAAGTCAAAGGCCGCAACCTGGCCGAAGGCATTCCGCGTTCCTTCACCGTTTCGTCCAATGAAATCCTCGAAGCGCTGACCGAACCGCTGAACCAGATCGTTTCCGCGGTCAAGATCGCTCTGGAACAGACGCCGCCGGAACTGGGCGCGGACATTGCCGACAAGGGCATGGTCCTGACCGGTGGTGGCGCACTGCTGAAAGACATCGACCGTCTGCTGGCAGAAGAAACCGGTCTGCCGGTATTTGTCGGCGAAGAGCCGCTGACCTGCGTGGTACGCGGTTCCGGCAAGGCGCTGGAGAAAATGGACAAGATCGGCACCATTTTCACCAACGTCCCGTAAACCCGTGCTTGGCGCCGCCCTGAGAAGGGCGGCGGTGGTCTGATGGATTTCGCCAATAACCCCAGCTTCATTCGCCAGGGTCCTTCGCCCGCGACGCGACTTGCACTGTGCGTCGCGTTGTCGATTGCCCTTCTGGTCGGAGACAGCCAGTACGGACTGATGGAATACGTCCGTCAGGGCATGTCCGTGCTTTTCTATCCGGTGCAGCGCGCCCTGAATTTCCCGCTGACCGCAGGACGTCGGATCGATGATTTCCTGACAACCCAAAGCACGCTGCAGGCGGAAAACGAAGTGTTGCGCCGTCAGCAGATGGTGCTGATCACGCGCGTGCAGCAGCTCGAAATGGTCGAAGGCCAGTACAACGCGCTGCGTACGCTCAACCAGCTCAAGAGCGTGCGCCCCGACGCGGCGGGCGGTCTTGCCGAAATCCTGTACTCCAGCCGCGACCCGTTCTCATACAAGATCGTCATCGACAAGGGACAGGACTCCCATCTGCAGCCAGGTCAGCCGGTCATCGACGACCGGGGGCTGATCGGCCAGATCACCCGGGTCCAGCCGCTGACCGCGGAAGTCACGCTGATCACCGACAAGTCGCTGATGGTGCCGGTGATGATTCAGCGCACCGGTCTGCGCGCCATTCTGTACGGTTATGGCGGTGGTGTTGAATTGCGTTACCTGCCGACCCATGCCGACGTCAAACCGGGCGATCTTGTCCTGACCTCGGGCATCGATGGCGTGTATCCCGAAGGGGTGCCTGTTGCGGTCATTACCCGCGTGGAGCGCACTCCCGACGCCGCATTCGTCATGGTCTCGACCATTCCGACCGCGGGCGTGGAAAAAGGCCGGTTCGTCCTGGTACTGAACGAAAAAACGAAAGTTCCGCCAAGACCGGCGGAACGGGTGGTGCCACAGCCCAAAAAGCCCGCCAATTCACAAGAAGATTCAACGGAGTAACCATGTCGTTCGACCGACCGAAAGAACTGTTGAAGCCGGTCCGGCGGCGTTTCATTTACCTGAGCTTTGCGCTGGCCATCCTGTTCAACCTGCTGCCGCTGCCGATCGATTCGGTCATGTGGATGCCTGATTTCATCGGGCTGGTTCTGCTTTACTGGATCATCAACCAGCCGCGCCGTGTCGGCATCGGGATTTCGTTCATGCTGGGGATCGTCGCCGACGTGGTGTGCACCGGCATGTTCGGACAACACGCGCTCGCCTACTCGATCACAGCGTATCTGGTGCTGTTGCGCCAGCGTCAGCTTGTCATGTTCAACCTCGGCCAGCAGACGCTGGCCGTGCTGGGCCTGATGCTGGCCAACCAGGTCATCATGATGCTTGCTCGCATGGCCACGGGTTCATCCTTCATTGGCTGGGCCTACTTTCTGCCGCCGCTGACAGGCGCCATACTCTGGCCCCTGCTGACCAAGCTATTGCTGTTGCCGTATCGTCACCACAAAGTCTGAACATGCGTCGTAAAAAGCTCACCAGCCTGAAAAACCTGCGCTCCGAGGAGAACCAGTTCCAGTTGCGCCTGGTGGCTGCCTATTGTTTCATGCTGTTCATGTTTGTACTGCTGATCGGCCGCTTCGTCTGGCTGCAGGTGGTGCAATTTCAGCATTACTCCACACTGGCGCAAAACAACCGCATCTCGCTTGTGCCCATCCTGCCCAACCGCGGTCTGATCCTCGACCGCAACGGCGTCGTGCTGGCGCAGAACTACTCGTCGTACACGCTGGAAGTCACCCCCAGCAAGATCGACGACCTTGACGCCACGGTCGAACAGCTCAAGGCGCTGGTGGATATCACGCCGCGCGACCTGAAGCGTTTCAACAAGTTCATGGAAGACGCCAAAGACTTTGAAACCGTGCCGCTCAAGGTCAAGCTGACCGACGAGGAAGCCGCGCGCGTGGCCGCCAATATCTGGCGATTCCCGGGCGTCGAGGTCAAGGCGCGCCTGTTCCGCGACTATCCGTTCCGCGAGCTGACAAGCCATGTACTGGGTTATATCGGACGCATCAACCCGGCCGAAAAACAAAAGCTCGAAGACGAAGACAAGGCAACCAACTATCGCGGCACCACCTATATCGGCAAAACCGGTCTGGAAGCCGTATACGAAGACCAGCTGCACGGCAACGTGGGCTTCGAGGAAGTCGAAACCGATTCCGGCGGCCATGCCATCCGTTCGCTGAAACGCACGCCCCCGGTCAACGGCAACAATCTGAAACTGGCGCTGGATATCCGCCTGCAGGAAGTGGCCGACAAGCTGTTCGGTGACCGACGCGGCGCACTGGTCGCCATCGACCCGAACGATGGCGGCGTGCTGGCCTTCCTGTCCAAGCCCGGCTTCGATCCCAACCAGTTTATCGACGGTATCGACAGCCAGACCTGGACCGCGCTCAACTCGGACTGGCACAAACCACTGGTAAACCGCGCGATCCGGGGGATCTATCCGCCAGGATCGACGTTCAAGCCGTTCATCTCCATGGCCGCGCTGATGTCGGGCGTGATCAAACCCGACGATATCCGTCCGGCGCCGGGTGTCTTTGTCCTGCCTGGCAGTACGCACGAATTCCGCGACGCGGAAATCAAAGGTCACGGCATGGTCAACTTGCAAAAGGCCATTACCGTATCCAGCGATACCTTCTTCTACAAGCTGGCGTGGGACATGGGCATCGACCGCATCTGGCCGGTCGTCGGCCAGTTCGGCCTGGGTTCCAAGACGGGGATCGACCTGGATGGCGAAGCCGTCGGCATTCTGCCCAGCAAAGAATGGAAAGCGCGCCGCTTTGCACGTGCGGGTGCCCAGTATCAAAAATGGTTGCCGGCCGACGTCGTCAGTATCGGCATCGGGCAGGGGTTCAACTCGTACACGCCACTGCAGATGGCCAATGCGGTCGCCATCATGGCGAATGACGGAAAAGTATTCCGCCCCCACCTGGTCGACAGCATTGTCGATATCAAAACCGGCAAGTCTCAGCGCATCAATGCCGACCCGCTGCGTCAGCTGCCTTACCCTCAGTCGTATTTCGAATACATCAAGGCGGGGATGGAGGGCGTACTCAAGCCGGGCGGTACCGCTGCCGCAATCGGCACGGGGCTGACCTATACCATGGCAGGCAAAACCGGTACGGCTCAGGTGGTGGCGATCAAACAGGGCGCGAAATATAATGCATCAGCCACCTCCGAGCAAAACCGCGACCACTCGTGGTTTATCGCGTTCGCACCCGTCGACCACCCCAGAATTGCCGTGGCGATCATCGTGGAAAACGCCGGCTGGGGAGCTGCAGCCGCAGCGCCGATAGCGCGCGGACTGTTTGACTACTACCTGACAGGCAAAGTCCCACCGTCCGTCAGCGATGAGTTGAAGACCGCGACTCTGCCCATTATTTCGCAACAGAAGGCCGCAAGCGATGCAGTCGCAAATCCTTAGACGCCTTTGGCAGCATATCAAAGAGCCGCTTGATGGCTGGATGATGCTATTTCTCGGGCTGATCTTCCTGTTGAGCCTGCTGGTGCTCTATTCGGCATCCGACCAGAGCTTTTCCAAGATCGACAACAAGCTTGCCTACACCGTGCTTGCGCTGGTGATCATGTGGTTGCTGGCGCGTACACGCCCGCAGGCCGTCATGAACTTTGCCCCCCCTATCTATGCCATTGGTTTGCTGCTGCTGATTGCGGTCAAGGTACACGGCATTACGGTCAATGGTTCGACGCGCTGGCTTTCGCTCGGCTTTACGCGTATCCAGCCCTCCGAAATCATGAAAATCGCGCTGCCGATGATGATTGCGTGGTTCTTCCAGAAGCATGAGGTCAACCTGCGCTGGTGGCACTACGTGATTGCCGTCGTGCTGATCATGTTGCCCGTGGCGCTCATCCTGAAGCAGCCCGACCTTGGCACCGCCACCCTGATTCTCGCAGCCGGCTTTTTCGTGCTGTTTTTCGCCGGACTGTCGTGGCGTGTGATCATGGGCGGCATCATCGCCTTCGGCGCCAGTCTGCCGGTGATCTGGCACCTGATGCACGACTACCAGCAAAAGCGCGTACTGACCCTGATCGACCCGATGCGAGACCCGCTGGGCGCGGGTTACCATATCATCCAGTCGATGATTGCCATTGGCTCGGGCGGCCCGCTGGGCAAAGGCTGGCTTAACGGTACCCAGACTCACCTCGATTACATCCCCGAGCGCACCACCGACTTCATCTTCGCCGTCTACTCCGAAGAATTCGGCATGATCGGCAACCTGATTCTGGTTGCGCTGTATCTGCTGATCATCAGCCGCGGTCTGATGATCACCGCCCGCGCCCAGACGCTGTACGGCCGGCTGATGGCGGGCTCGATCACCCTGTCGTTCTTCGTCTACGCCTTTGTGAACATGGGCATGGTCTCGGGCATTCTGCCCGTGGTGGGCGTTCCGCTGCCGTTTGTGTCTTACGGCGGTACCGCGACAGTCACCTTGTTCATCAGCATGGGCATGCTGATGGGTATCGGAAAACTGCGTAATTAAAGATCACTTCTTCACTCCCCGGTAAATGCTATCATCATATCCAGATGAACATCTTCCGGGGAGTTTGCAATGCGTGTGGATGTAGAACTGATCCTGCTACTTCTTTCGCCGTTGTTTTTGCTGATCATCGGCATTGAATATCTTCACTGGCGACGCAAGCGGCGTGCAGACGTCTACAATCTGCGCGACAGCCTGTGCAATGCTTCGCTGGGTCTGATGCATCAGGGCGCGGACAAACTGGCCTGGGCCGCAACACTCCCCCTGTTTCAATGGATCTATCTGCATCACCGTCTGCTCGACTTGCCGACCGGCCTCGGCGGCACCGCATTGTTGTTCCTGCTGCAAGATCTGCTCTACTACGGCTTTCACCGTGCCAGCCACCGCGTGCGCTGGCTATGGGCCGCGCATAGCGTGCATCACAGCTCCACTCGCATGAACTTCTCCACCGCGCTGCGCCAAAGCCTGATGTATCCGGTTGCCGGCATGTGGGCCTTCTGGCTGCCACTCGCCTGGATCGGCTTCCGCCCGCAACAGATTGTCGCCGTGGTACTGCTTAACCTGGCCTTCCAGTTTTTTGTGCACACCCGCTTATGCACTTCGCTGGGGCCACTGGAGTATGTGTTCAACACCCCGGCCATCCATCGCTGCCATCACGCCCGAAATCCGGCGTATATCGACAGCAATTACGCGGGGGTACTGGTGATCTGGGACCGGATGTTCGGCAGTTTTGTCGCCGAGCGAGCAGAGGAGCCCTGCACCTTCGGGACGGTCAAGCCGGTACCGAGCTTCAACCCGATCACCGTCACCTTCAGCGAATGGCGCGACATGCTGAGGGAACTGCGGCAGGCCAGCGGTTGGCGCAACCGCCTCGCCTTGCTGTTCGCCCCGCCCGAGCGCGCACAGCTCATCGCCCGGCAGTTCGATTCGGGGCAACCGTCGGGCTGATCAAGCAACCCGTTGCTGAACATTTTACAAGCTTGCGTATCTGAATGAGTCAATAGCCGCGGATAGCGAACGGCTCGCCGATTTCGATGAACGGAGGACTCAT
>Ga0326727_10028932_pt1 | contig 10028 bp, 7 predicted proteins | sample MB2enrmetagenome_FD_207643 | JGI IMG/M metagenome (GOLD analysis project Ga0326727, IMG submission 207643) | Lab enriched peat soil microbial communities from McLean, Ithaca, NY, United States - MB29MY | ecosystem: Environmental > Terrestrial > Soil > Wetlands > Peat | place: USA: New York...
GGGGCTGGGGCTCCAGGAGGTCCGCACCGACCGCGCCGGAAACGTCATCGGCGTCAGGCCCGGCAAATCCGCGCGCCCCAACCTGGTGTTCAGCGCGCACCTCGACACGGTGTTTCCCGAAGGCACCGACGTGCACGTCACGCGCGAGGGCACGCTGTTGAAAGGGCCGGGCATCGGCGACGATTGCCGGGGCCTCGCCGTGATGCTCTCGGTGATCCGCGCGCTCGACGAAGCGCGCGTGGAGACGCCCGGCACCATCACCTTCGTGGCCGATGTGGGCGAGGAAGGGTTGGGCGATCTGCGCGGTATGAAAAGCCTGTTCTACGACAGCCTGAAGGGCCGCATCGATAAGTTCGTCTCGGTGGATGGGACGGGGCTGGGAATCACCCACATCGGGGTCGGCAGCAACCGCTATAAGGTGACCTTCAAAGGGCCGGGCGGCCACAGTTTCGGCTCCTTCGGCATGGCCAATCCCATCCAGGCCATGGGCCGCGCGATCTCGAAGATCGACGCGTTCGAGGTTCCCGCGCGCCCCAAGACCACCTTCAACGTGGGACGCGTGGGCGGCGGCACCTCGGTCAACGCCATCCCCTTCGAGGCCTGGATGGAAGTGGACATGCGTTCGTCCGATCCCGCCGCGCTGAAGGACCTGGACAGCCGGTTCCACGCCGCGGTGAAAGAGGCCGTCGCGGAGGAGAACCGCCGCTGGAACAACCGCGGCCCGGTCAGCGTCACGGCGGAGTTGGTGGGCGTGCGCCCGGCGGGTCAGACGGCCCAGGCGAGCGCCATCGTGCAGACGGCCCTGGCGGTTTCGCGGGCCTTGCAGATGGACGAAGAGCTGCGCGAGGGCTCGACGGACGCCAACGTGCCCATGAATCTCGGCATCCCGGCGATTACCATCAGCGGCGGCGGCGCGGGCGACGGGGCCCACTCGTTGAACGAGACGTTCGACACCAAAGACTCGTGGCGCGGAACCGAAAGGGCGGTGCTGTTGGCCATCGCGCTGGCAAGATAAACGGGGCCCGCGGACCCTCCCTGGGACCCTCCCAGCGGATAAACGTGCCCGACTCGCACGTTACTCTTCGTCTTACTCGGCTTGGAGAGAAGCCATATCGATCGAGAAGCGGTACTTCACATCGGCCTTGAGAAATCTCCCGTAGGCTTCGTTGACCTTCTGGATGGGGATGACTTCGACGTCGGCGGCGATGCCATGTGCGCCGCAAAAATCGTGTTCGGTTGGATCGCGCCGCGCGATGGCCGCAGCGGAAAGCGGCGACGTCGCACTGGCCGCCGAGTAGGCCTTTGCATTGTACATGGATCAGTGCGCCTATGGGTTTCCTTTTCGGCCCTCAGTCAGGCGCCGATACTGTTCGTCGCTGACCTGTTCCATCCAGTCGACAACTTTACCGTCGAGTTTCTCCTGAATGGCGATGTGTGTCATGGCCGTAGTTGGTGTGGCCCCGTGCCAGTGCTTCTCGCCGGGCGGGAACCAGACCACGTCACCCGGGCGGATTTCCTCGACCGGCCCGCCCCAACGCCGCGCCCACCCACAGCCTGCCGTGACGATGAGGGTCTGACCCAGCGGATGCGTATGCCATGCAGTCCGCGCGCCCGGTTCGAAAGTGACGCTGGCGCCTTCGACCAGTGCCGGGTCAGGCGCCTGAAAAAGCGGGTCGATACGTACCGTGCCGGTGAACCACTCCGACGGCCCCTTGGCGGAAGGCTGCGAGCCAACTCGTTGGATGTCCATTTCCTGAACTCCTTCGCGTGGCCGCTCAGCGGCCGGTCATGCGCTCCAGCTTTTCGGGGTACCGGGCGCCTTCGACCGTGATTTTCGAGGCGGCATTCTCGATGTCTCGCAGATCGTCGGGCGTGAGTTCGATGGAGACTGCCCCGATGTTTTCGTCCAGGCGATCGAGCTTCGTGGTGCCGGGGATCGGTACCATCCATGGCTTCTGGGCCAGCAGCCAGGCGAGTGCGATCTGAGCGGGTGTCGCCTTCTTGCGTTCCCCGATGCCGGCGAGCAGATGAATGAGCGCCTGGTTCGCCTTGAGAGCCTCCGGCGTGAAGCGAGGCAAGGTGCTGCGGAAGTCGGAACTGTCGAACTTGGCATTCTCGTCGATCTTGCCCGTGAGGAAGCCCTTGCCCAGGGGGCTGTACGGGACTAGGCCGATTCCGAGCTCCTCGAGCGCCGGTATCACTTCCTTCTCCGGAGTCCTGGTCCACAGGGAGTATTCGCTCTGGAGAGCAGTGAGCGGCTGTACCCGGTGTGCGCGGCGGATGGTTTCGACGCCTGCTTCGGAAAGGCCGAAGTGCTTGACTTTGCCTTCCTGAATCAGGTCCTTCACCGCTCCAGCTACGTCTTCGATCGGCACGTTCGGGTCAACCCGATGCTGATAGAGCAAGTCGATGACATCCACCTTGAGCCGCTTGAGCGAGCCCTCGGCGGCCTGCTTGATGTGCTCTGGCCGACTGTTCAGGCCCGGCAACCCCTTCATCCCGCGGGGATCGAAATGAGGACTGAGGTCGAACCCGAATTTGGTGGCGATCGCCACCCGGCCACGGAAGGGAGCGAGAGCTTCGCCCACCAGCTCTTCGTTTAAGAACGGGCCGTAGACCTCGGCCGTGTCGAAGAATGTGATGCCGCGTTCCACGGCTGCCCGGATCAGAGAGGTCATCTCCTGCTTGTCTTTGGGCGGACCGTAAGAAAAGCTCATTCCCATGCAACCGAGCCCGAGAGCCGAAACTTCCAGGCCGCTCTTTCCAAGTTTGCGCTTCTGCATTGTTTCTCCTTCGGAATTGTTTCCCTCCTCTCCAGGTTAGGGTCGAGCCGCCTGGAAGCGGTATCCCGATCCTTCCGATTTATTGCCTATTCCTCTTGCAGTGTTGATCTACGTACAGTGCCCGCAGTTATCCTAAGGTGGAGGAGAGCGAAACCGTTACCATGAAGAACCGCAGTTCAGAGGCGTCTCTGGCACGAGGTCCAGCACACGAATTGCGGACGGAGCTGGCTCGCAAGCTTGCCTTGTTTATTGGCTCCGCAGAGAACCGGGCAACCGACATTCCGGGGCTGACGCTCCACCGGCGGACTGCCCCGACCGCTCCGTGCTCGATGACTTACGAGCCGGGCGTGACGGTGATCGCCCAAGGAAGAAAGCGGGTCGACCTTGGCCGAACCAGTTTCATCTACGATGCGACGCGATTCCTGCTGACGTCGGTCGATTTGCCGGTCGTCAGCCGGGTGATCGAGGCAAGTGAAAAGGCGCCCTGCCTGGCGTTGTCGCTCAAGCTCGAAATGCCCGTGGTCCGGGAGCTTCTCAGCCGGGAGGAGATTCAGGTGGCTGAGGCGCCGTCTGACAGTCCCGGCATGGCGACCGGGGAGACCACGGTGGAATTCCTCAGGGCCTGCTGCCGGCTCGTGGACCTGCTGGATACGCCGCGGGACATTCCCTTTCTCAGCGGCCTGATTCAGCGCGAGATCATCTACCGGATCCTTCAGAGCGCCGAAGGGGCACGCCTGCGGGCGATTGCCACGCTGGGAGAGCAGAGCCACCGGACGGCCAAAGCGATCGCCTGGATCAGGGCGAACTATGCGCAGCCGCTACGGGTGGAAGATCTCGCGGAAATCGCGGGCATGGGCGTCTCCACGCTGCACCATCATTTTCGGGTGCTGACCGCCATGAGTCCTCTTCAGTATCAGAAACAGCTTCGGCTGCAGGCCGCGCGGGGACGCATGCTCGTGGATGGTCTGGACGCCGCCAGTGCGGCCTTTGCGGTGGGATACGAAAGCGCCAGCCAATTCAACCGCGAATACAGCCGTTTATTCGGCCAACCACCGATGCGGGATATTCGCACTCTTCGCTCGCCAGGCGCTCCGCCTTTGGAGTCAGCCGGTAATCGGTGAAACGCTATCCGATCGTTTGTTCCGGCTGGCCTTACATCCGGGGTGCTTACACGTTTTCGAGATTTCGCGGTTCCGTTGCGAAATCCGCTCCCTTACGGTCGCGGCTCTGTCACGGACATCACGTGTTTGCAAATAGTTACAGGGCCGGTAGAGACTTTCCCCTAACCCCACATTACCGCCCACTGAGGGTGGGCCGCCTACCGGGATGGATTACTTCTGAATAGCGCGTTATCGAGGAACCAACGGCAAATATAGGGATCTACAATTCGATGATTCCACGCTTCGCCGCGATGGTGACGGCGTGCGTCCGATCATTTGCTCCGAGCTTGTCCAGAATGTTCTTGACCCGGCTTTTGACGGTTTCTTCCGTGATCGAGAGTTGCGCGGCGATTTGCTTGTTGGCGTTGCCGCCTGCGATCAGGCGCAGGACGTCGATCTCGCGCGGCGTGAGCAAGTCCTCCCCCGTCTGGGCCGCAACCTGGGCAGCGAGTTCGGGGGACATCGCCTTCCGGCCGGCATGAACTGCGCGGATGGTCTGGAGGAGTTCCTTGTGAAGGAGGTTCTTCAGCAGATATCCCCGAGCGCCGGCCTTCAGCGCACGCTGCGCAAGAACATCACCTGCACTAAAGGTCAGGACGATGATGCGCGCTTCCGGGAACTGTTCGCGGATGGCGAGAATCGCCTCGAGTCCGCTCATTTCCGGCATTTGCAGATCCATCAATGTGACGTCAGGACGGCACTCCCGGAACTTCGCAATCGCTTCCCGGCCATCGGCGGCTTCGCCCACCAGTTCCATGTCCGGTTCGGGAAGCAGGAGCGTGGCGATGCCGATGCGAATGAGCTGGTGGTCATCGACCGCCAGAACGCGGATCTTGGACGGTTCGCTCATGAATGCGCGGCCTCCTTCCTCTTCCGCGGCCAGGGACCGCGGCCGCCGCCCTCGGCATAGGCGATCGAGGCCGGAAGAGTCAACTGAACCTCGGTGCCCGCGCCGTGCTCGCTCCACAGCTCCAGTTGCCCGCCGAGGCGCCTGGCGCGCTCGCGCATGCCCTTCAACCCCCAGTGCCCGGCGCGTCCCTCGTGCTGGAGCACCTCCGGTTCAATGCCGATCCCATCGTCGCGAACGCGAATACGAAGCTGGTGAACGTCGTAGCGGACCTCGGCCTCGATGCGGCTGGCGCGCGCATGCTGAAAGGCGTTACGCAAAGCCTCGCTGGCCACGCGAAAGATCTCGTCGCGGTGGTTCGGGTGGAGGTCGCGCGGCTGGCCTTCCACCTCGGCGGAAAAGGCCGGCGCGGCGCCATCGGACGATTGCCGGCGCGAGCGAAGTTCCTGCCCTAGCGCCTTGATCGCCTCGACGAGGTTGCCGCTCAGGACGGGAATCGAGCGCAGACCTTCGACCGTGTCCCGCGCTTCGGTGATGGCGCCGGCGGCATCGTCGATGGCACTTTCCAGTACTTGCCGCGCTTCCGGAGCGCGTCCGGGCAGCAGGTTGGATGCGCCCTGAAGGCGAAGCACGAGCCCCTGATAGCTCTGTAAGAGCGTGTCGTGCAACTCGCGGGCGATGCGCATCCGTTCATCGACCCGGCCGTCCAGTTGCGCGTTGAATTCCCGCCGCAAGTGGCGGACCCGCAATTGGTATGCACACCAGATTGAGAGCAGGATTGACGCCAATACAAGTGCCCTGAACCACCACATACTCCACCACGGCGGCAGTATCCGGATGTGAAGCGCAACCCCCCGCTCATTCCAGACTCCATCATTGTTGGAGGCCTTGACGCGAAACGTGTAGTCGCGGGGGTCAAGATGGGTATAGGTGGCAAAACGACGTGTGGCATCCGTGTATTGCCAGTCTTGATCGAACCCATCGAGTTTATAGGCGTACTGGTTTTTCTGCGGGGCGGTGTAGTTCAGCGCCGCGAACTGGAAGCGAAAGACCGATTGATCGTAGCGGAGAGTGATGCCCGTCGCGACATGGATGGCTTGCCGGAGCGGCGAATCCTTGCCGCCGATTTTTACGGATTTGTTGAACAGCTCAAATTCCGTGAGTACCACGGGCGGCGGTGTTGGATTATCAACGAGCTTGTCGGGATAAAAGGCGCTTAGCCCGTTGACGCCGCCGAAGAACAGCCGCCCGTCGGGCCCTTTGGCGCGGGAATGGTCTGAGAAGTTGTCGCCCTGGAGGCCGTCGAATACGTTGTAGTTGCGGAAGGTTTCGGTTTGGGGGTCGAATCTGGACAAGCCGTTGATCGTGCCGATCCACAGGCAGCCCTGCGCATCGCCCAGCACCCCCACAACGGAGTTGCTCGCCAAGCCATCCTTCTCGGTGTAGTGGCGGGTAAATTTACCGGTCTCCGGATCGAAACGAAACAGCCCGGTAGGCGAGGCGACCCAAATACGGGCGCCGTCGGAATAGACGTCCTGCGTCCAGTTCACGGCCTGGACGCCTGGCTGTTTCGGGTCCAGGAGATAGGTCGTGAACTTCCGCGTATGCGTATCGAACCGCACCAGTCCCGAACTCGTCGTGCCCATCCAAAGCATGCCGTGCTGATCGAGCAACAAGGGAAGCACGTAAGGATCCGGGAGGCCGTCGGGGTTCCCCGGATCCGGGGCGAAATGGGTAAAGTGCCGCCCGTCAAAATAGTCCATTCCCTTGCCGAACACTCCAAGCCACAGCCCCCCTTTGGCGTCAAGAACGAAAGTGCTGATATTGTCAATCGCGGGGCTGTCGGGGTTCGTGGGATCATGGCGAAAATGCTTGATGTGTTCTCCATCCAGCCGGTCCAGTCCGCCACCGTAGGTTGCTGTCCACACGACTCCGTGAGAGTCCTGGGCGAGCGACCGCTCCGGGCCGGGGGTCAGGCGGCTGGGATCGTTGGGCTTGCTGATGTAGTGGGTGAAGGTCCTTCCATTGAAGCGATCCAGACCCGCGTCGGTTCCGATCCATAGTGTACCTGCGGAACCGGGCGCGATTGCGGTGATGACGTTATTGCTTGGGCTGTTGGCTTCCTGCGAATTGTGGCGATACGTGGTAAATTTTTCCGCCTCGCCCGCCAACCGGTCGACCCCGGTGGACCGCATGCCGATCCACAACCCGCCCGAGCGATCCTCACCCAGAGCGCGCCAGTTGACAACGTTACTGCTCAAGCTGGAAGAATCATTGGGGTCGTGCAGATAGGGGGTAAACGTTGCATGGGCGCGATCCATCAGATTCAGGCCATTGCTGGTCGCCACCCAAAAGCGTCCCGCCCGGTCCTCATGCGTCATCGCCACTCTGTCGTCGCTCAGACTGGCGGGATTCCCGGGGTCATGGAAATAGCGGATAAATGTGCGGGTCTTGGGATCGAAGCGGTTCAACCCGCGCAACGTGGAAATCCATAGATTGCCGGCGCGATCCTGGAAGATGTGTTCTACGTCATCGTTGCTCAGACTCGAAGGATCATGGGGGTCGTTTTTGTACTGCACATAGTGGCCGGTAGAGCGATCGAGCACGCTCACGCCCTCAGCCCATGTACTCACCCAGAGCAAGCCGGTCGTTCTGTCCAGGCAGACGGTCAGAACATTGGTCTTGCCAAAGCTGGTTGGGTCGCTTGGGTTACGCGCGTAAGTGAAAAACCTGCCGCTGGTCCGATCGAACCGGCTCAGCTCCCCTGAGTTAACCACCCAGAACGTGCCGGATTCGTCTTCATAAAAGGACCTATCGTGATAGCGGTGCAGATTGGTTGGATCATCCACGCGATGGCGGTAGTGAACAAAAGAATCCGTGTCCCGATCGTACCGGTCCATGCCTTCGTTGGTTCCTATCCACAAGACGCCGGCTCGATCGACATAGAGCGCCCAAATACTGTCGGAGCCTAGGCTGCGGTCATCCTGATCGTCGTGTTTGTAGACCTTGAATGTGTACCCGTCGTAGCGGTTCAAACCGCCGAGCCACGTGCCAAACCACATGAATCCCTGTTGGTCCTGGACAATCGCCCGCACGTCGGCGTGCGAGAGTCCATCCTCAACGGAAAGATGGGTGAAGCTAAGTTTCGTGGTTTGGGCAACTACCGAGACACACAAGATACCGGCGAGAAGGGCCGTCTTCGACAGCCACCAGAGCGCAGCGCGTATGCGCAAGCGCGCATACACCCGTGCTGCCGCATCTGCGATCGCTGCCATAGTGCTTCTCCGCAACCTTGCACAGCAGCCCCCACAGTGCAGACCTCTTTTTGATAAGTGTACGCGAACCCGACGGCACGATCAAGGCGGTCAATGAACCCATCCTGTTCGCGCCGTATGAAGACCAGCAAGGTAAATGCCGAAAGCGCCGCCACCCGTCAATCATTTTGGAAAGGGGTGTGTTCGGGCTGCGCCTGGATGCTGTTCCACCGGGAGTTTGGGCGGCTCGACGTCAAGTAGACGCAGACGGCCTAATCGAAACGGCGATATATGATCGTCTCGTCTGTCCGTGCCACCTCGCGATAGTGAGCCAGCCACTCGCGCAGGTCCGGATAATTCGTAATCGCCAGGTGCGGGTTGAGCAGGCCGAGCCCGTCCACCACCAGGGTCGGGCGGGAGCGGGCCAACGCGGCACGGCGGCGGCCGGCCTCCACTGTTTCCACGGGTTCCGATTGCGTCAGGTGGCGATCGGCCGGCACACCGGTAAGCGGCTGCGAATCGAGGTACATGGTGCCGGCCGCGAGGCCGGTGTACGCGAAGATCTCGGGGCGGTACCCCCAAACAAAAAGCGTGTCGCCCGGTTTGGCGAATGGCCGGATCAAGGCTGCCGCCCGGCGGCTGTCGCGGTCCATGCCGATATCGCGCCACTCGGGATTGCGCAGCGCGGCGAGGTAGGACGGCCCGAAGCGCGCCGCGGGAATCAGGAGCAGCAGCGCGACCAGCCCGCGCTTGCGGCCGAGCAGCTTGAACCCTCGCGCGGCCATGATCACAACCACGGGCAGAAGGAGGAAATAATAGCGCGGAAAGAAGCGCAGACCCGTCGCGAGGCCGATCAGAGAAGGGCCGAGCCAGCCGAGCCAACCAACCCGGACTACGCCGCGGCGCCACAAGAATCGGCCCGCGGCAATCACAATGGCCGCATGGAACCCCATCCAGTTCAGCGTGCGCAGGATGCCATTGCGGATGGGCGACTCGACGAACGGACTCGCGGCATAGAGGCGGCCCCACTTCCAGACTTCGTCCCAGTACGCGCCCAGGGCGTCCGCGCTCCACAACCGCCCCGCCACCGCGGCGCTCACGGCCGCGAAACCGGCGGCCATTAGCGGCACGCCCGCGGGATCCCAGAGGGCGCAGGCGGCGGCCACGAAAAGGCCCTTGGGGCTCATCCAGAACGCCACCCCCGCCCACACGCCGCTCCACAACGGGCGGCGCTTCCAGGCCATCCACACGGCGGCCAGGTGCGGCGGCAGCATCATCAGGTCGCTGGCCACGGGAATCACGGCCGCCGGGAAATCGAAGATCAGAAAGAAACCGAGCAGGCCCGCCGCCCACACGCCTTCGCGGGCCGACCACAAATCGCGGGCGAAGCCGTAAGCGATCCAGCAGGCCAGCAGCAGGTACAGCGCGTTGCCCAGCCGCAGCGGCCAGCCCGGACGCGCTCCCCAGAGCACGTACAATGCGGGCACCAGCGGCGGCTTGTCGTACCACACGTCGCGGTAGACCACCTTGCCGAAGACCATCTGTTCGGCGGTAGCCAGCGGAAGGGTGTCGCCTTCCCAGAGAATCGCCACGTGGCACATCCGCGATGCCACCAGCAGCGCGGCCAGCAGCAGGAAGAAGAGCAGGATCTTGTTCAACGGCTGGCGGCGGTCTTGGACAGCAGGCGCTCCAGCACGCGGCGGAATTCCTCGCCGTAGACCGGGTCGGCCAGCGCGAACTCCACGAAGCTCTCGAAGTAGCTGGGGAAATTTCCGATGTCGTAGCGCTTCTCGCCGCTCGAAAGCTTCACTGCCATCACTCGCCGTCCCTCGTCGCACATCAACTGGATCGCGTTGGTGAGCTGGATTTCGCCGCGCTGGTCGGGCTCCACGCGGCGGATCATGTCGAAGATCACGGGCGAAAAAATGTAGCGGCCGGCGATGGCCAGGTTGCTGGGCGCCTCGCTGGGCAGCGGTTTTTCCAC